>ENA-OQAZ01000044-OQAZ01000044.1-human-gut-metagenome-genome-assembly--contig:-NODE-44-length-54103-cov-3.604843_pt1 | contig 54103 bp, 59 predicted proteins | sample MGYA00242737_ERZ504531 | MGnify/ENA primary metagenome ERZ504531 (study PRJEB26092, sample SAMD00036244) | human gut metagenome | host: Homo sapiens | study: EMG produced TPA metagenomics assembly of... | reverse complement strand
ATTATCTTAATGGGAATCAATTTTTCCAGAGTTCTGACCTTGCGCTACGGAAGCAGTGCACCAATTATCTCCATTCCAAATATCAGGCTATTGCAGTTGGGCGTGTGATGACCTGTGTTCTTGGCATGGTGGTGCGGAGAGAACGGGAGATCCGTGTCTTTGTAAAGACACCGTTTTACCGTGTCCTTGGCAGTATTGGACTTGCAGGCGAAAATTTTGACGGTGAATGGAGAGCTGTGGAAGACAGCCGGTATTTCCAGTCCCCGTATCTTTATAAAGAAAACGGCTTCAGGAAAAAAGAGCATGCACAGATGCTGATCGATCAGCTGATGGTGAACCAGCCCCTTTCCTGTATTGTGGAAAAGGTGGACGAAAAAAAAGAAACAAAAATCCGCCGCTTCTTTTTAACCTGGCGGAGCTTCAGAATGTGTGCTCAAAGCTGTTTAAGATCAGTCCGGACGAGACGCTCCGGATCGTACAGGAGCTTTATGAGAAGAAGCTGGTGACTTATCCGAGAACAGACGCCAGAGTTCTTTCCACGGCAGTGGCCAAGGAGATATACAAGAATATATCCGGTCTTCGAAATTATCAGCAGGCCGGTGCTGCGGCGGCAGAGGTTCTGGGGATGGAATCCTGGAAAAGCATTGCAAAGACCAGATATGTGAATGACAAGCAGATCACAGACCATTATGCGATCATCCTACCGGTCAGGGATTGAATGTGCTGGGAAGTGTGTCTCTTACTGCACAGCGTGTGTACGAGACCATTGTACGGAGATTTTTGTGTATTTTTTATCCGCCGGCCGTTTATCAGAAGGTGAGTCTTGTGACGAAGCTGGACGGCGAGGCATTCTTTTCATCCTTTAAGGTTCTCAAAGAAGAAGGCTATCTGAAGATCGCCACGAATTCTTTTTCGCGGAAAAGGACTTCAGACAGTGAGAAAAACGGAAATGGAGAGGAAGACGAGGTTTCCTGTGATACTGTGCTCCTGGAGGCGTTGCAGAAGCTGAAAAAGGGTGATATACTTCCTGTGAACGGTTTGAGTATCAAGAGGGTGAGACTTCACCGCCCAAACGATACAATTCCGGTTCCATGATCCTTGCCATGGAAAATGCAGGACAGCTGATCGAGGATGAGGAGCTTCGAGCCCAGATTAAGGGAAGCGGGATCGGCACCAGTGCTACCCGTGCCGAGATCCTGAAGAAGCTTTTTAACATCAAATATCTGGCACTGAACAAAAAGACCCAGGTGATCACTCCAACACTTCTTGGGGAAATGATCTTCGATGTGGTAAATTGTTCTATCCGGCAGCTTCTGAACCGGAGCTTACGGCAAGCTGGGAAAAGGGGCTCACCTATGTGGCAGAGGGCAGCATCACGGAACAGGAATATATGGACAAGCTGGAGCATTTTGTGCGGGTACGTACCCGGCAGGTGGAGGCAAGCAATTATCAGTATAACCTGCGGCAGTTTTTTTGATGTGGCCGCTGTAAACTACAGGAAGCCGGAGCGAGCTTCCAGACAGGGAGGAAAGAGATCATCATGATGAAAGATTTTACTATCAGCAATATGCTGGATCTGAATGAGACCATTGCAGCAGAGCTTTTTGAGGGAAAAACCTATCCGTGGGAGGTTCTTCCGGAGATCGGAGATTTCATTATTAAGCTGGGAAAAACACTGGATTCTTCTGAATATGAGGAGAAGGGCGAAAATGTATGGATCGCAAGATCCGCTACAGTTGCGCCGACTGCAAGTATCACCGGACCGGCTATCATTGGCAGAGACGCGAGGTGCGCCACTGTGCATTTATCCGCGGCAAGGCTATCGTTGGTGAGGGCGCAGTTGTGGGAAATTCCACAGAGCTTAAGAATGCAGTGCTGTTTAATAAGGTTCAGGTTCCTCATTATAATTATGTTGGAGATGCTGTGCTGGGATATAAGTCCCACATGGGTGCCGGATCGATCTGTTCCAATGTAAAATCAGACAAGAAACTGGTTGTCGTAAAAGACGGGGATGAAAAGATCGAAACCGGTCTTAAGAAATTCGGAGCGATGCTCGGAGATCATGTTGAAGTCGGATGTGGTTCTGTGTTGAATCCCGGTACTGTGATCGGACGGAATTCCAATATTTACCCGCTGTCACCGGTACGTGGATGTGTTCCTGCAGATTCCATTTATAAAAATGCAAAAGAGATCGTAAAGAAAAAATAAGAAACAGATTTTCCGGACATGCATTTAGGCTGCACTTTTGAGAGAGTGCAGCTTTTTGATGGGGTGATGGATGTAATGGTATTGGTTGTGGAAGGCTGAACCGACAGGGAGAGGGCGGGATTAAGATAAAAACAAAAGCTGTCGGAGTATGACCAGTCCTATAATATGGACTGGGTAAAACCAATAAAAGAAATATTTTGCTGATTTTCCGCGGATGAAGCCTCTTTTTCCATTGTACAGGTTAATGGACAGAAAGGCAAAAGCGGCCCTCCATTCATAGTAAAGCCAGCAGCTTCCGAGGATTGCCTGGCCTGGTTTATCGTTTCGCATATAGTACATGATCAGCAGGAAGATATACCCCCGCCATCCATAGTCCGCTTTCAGAAAAATGGAAACAACAAGCAGTCCCAGGATGCAGAGAAGCTGCATCGAAGGTCTGGTCAGGAAATATTCGATGGCACAAAAGGCCAGATATCCGAGAAAAAGCGTGAAAAACACATTTTGTCTTTCGTAACGCAGCGTATTTGTAAACATCAGATTCCACGGAATTTCTGAGAGCAGTGCAAAAAAAAGAAGATTTCTTCCATAGCGGAACCGGCTCCGTGTATGCCGGAAGCCTTCCAGCAGGAGAAAACAGAAGATGGGAAAAGCAGCCCTGCCGATATCGCGGAAAATAAGATATACGTTATATTCTCTGCCGAAAAGCGTAAACAGGATTTTCTGTGCGGGCTGATACATACTGAGCAGCACAGCTCCGATATGATCGATCAGCATGGTGATGACCGCGATCATCTTCAGAGCGCTTCCGCTGAGAATACGGTATTTTTCTGGAAAAACATAATCCACAGATGCATTCATGAAAAATATACCTCCCGGGTCGAACTTGCTAATATATTATCACATACATACGGTAGTTGCCAGAAATATTTGACAGTTGGGCATGCAATGCTGCCGGAATAACTACCAATATTATGCGTTTTATGGCAAAATTTTATCAAATATGACTGGACGAAACAAAGGTTTTGTGAGAAAATAGCCGTAGGGTGTTATAGAACTTTTTTTCTCAATAACATCGGTCAATCTATACTTGAAAGGAGTTTTAAAATGATTTATTCACGCGAAGTAGAAGAAATGTGTCCAGTGGCACAGGGCGTACATCATGGTGCCGCTCCGATCCCGGAAGAAGCAAAATGGGTTCAGGCAAAAGAAGTAAAGGATATCTCCGGATTTACACACGGTGTTGGCTGGTGTGCTCCGCAGCAGGGTGCATGTAAGCTTTCCCTTAACGTTAAAGAGGGAATCATCCAGGAGGCACTTGTTGAGACAATCGGATGTTCAGGAATGACTCATTCTGCAGCTATGGCTTCTGAGATCCTTCCGGGACTTACTGTTATGGAGGCACTGAACACAGACCTTGTATGTGATGCAATCAATACAGCTATGAGAGAGCTTTTCCTTCAGATCGTTTACGGACGTTCCCAGTCTGCATTCTCCGAGGACGGACTTGCAGTAGGAGCTGGTCTTGAGGATCTTGGAAAGGGACTTCGTTCTCAGGTTGGTACAATGTATGGAACTCTGAAAAAAGGACCTCGTTACCTTGAGATGGCTGAGGGTTATGTTACAGGTATCGCTCTTGACGAGAACGATGAGATCATCGGATATCAGTTCGTAAGCCTTGGAAAAATGACTGACTTCATTAAGAAAGGTGATGACCCGAACACAGCATGGGAGAAAGCAAAAGGTCAGTACGGCCGTGTTGCAGATGCTGTTAAGATCATCGACCCAAGAAAAGAGTAATTACACTTCGTAAGGTAAAAATATCAGGAGGTTACAGGAAATGGCTTTATTTGAATCATATGAGAGACGAATTGACAAGATCAATTCTGTTTTAAACAGCTATGGAATCGCTTCTATCGAAGAAGCTGAGAAAATCACTAAAGACGCAGGACTGAACGTTTACGATCAGATCAAAGGCATTCAGCCGATCTGCTTCGAGAACGCTTGCTGGGCTTACACAGTAGGTGCTGCAATCGCAATCAAAAAAGGCTGCAGAAGAGCCGCTGATGCAGCTGCAGCTATCGGAGAAGGCCTTCAGGCTTTCTGTATCCCGGGATCCGTTGCAGACACACGTAAAGTAGGTCTTGGACACGGAAACCTTGGAAAGATGCTCCTTGAGGAAGAGACAGACTGCTTCTGCTTCCTTGCAGGACATGAGTCTTTCGCAGCAGCTGAGGGTGCTATCGGTATCGCTGAGAAAGCAAACAAAGTTCGTAAAAAACCTCTTCGTGTTATCCTGAACGGTCTTGGAAAAGATGCTGCTCAGATCATCTCCCGTATCAACGGCTTTACATATGTAGAGACAGAGTATGATCCATATAAGAACGAGGTTAAAGAAGTATTCCGTAAATCCTATTCTGAGGGTCTTCGTGCAAAAGTTAACTGCTACGGCGCTAACAGCGTTCCGGAAGGTGTTGCTATCATGTGGAAAGAGGGCGTTGATGTTTCTATCACAGGAAACTCCACAAACCCGACTCGTTTCCAGCATCCGGTAGCAGGAACATACAAAAAAGAGTGCAACGAGAAAGGAAAGAAATACTTCTCCGTTGCTTCCGGTGGTGGTACAGGACGTACACTTCATCCGGACAACATGGCAGCAGGTCCTGCTTCCTACGGTATGACTGATACACTTGGACGTATGCATTCTGACGCTCAGTTCGCAGGATCTTCTTCCGTACCGGCTCACGTAGAGATGATGGGTCTTATCGGCGCTGGAAACAACCCGATGGTTGGTATGACAGTTGCTGTAGCTGTTTCCGTACAGGAAGCTGCTGACGCTGGCAAGTTCTGATTTCAGATAACGAAAAATAGTGGGAAAGGCTGTAAACCTTAGGTTTATGGCCTTTTTCTTTTTGCTCTGCAATAGAACAAAATATTCTCAAAAAGTGCGAAAAAACAGCAATAGCTAACACATAGCTAACACGTAGCGAACACTCGTAGCTAACACTTTTTGAAATAGAAAAAGCGGCAGATAAGCTCCGCCGCTGATCATTATTTTTCGATTTTTTTCATTTCATTCTTCAGATCTTCAAGGGTACGGTGGTATACACTTTTTCAGTGATATCCCGTATCTCATGTCCTACGATCATTTTTAATATGTATTCGTTCATATCAACTTCTTTGGCTTTGGTGATAAAAGTATGCCTGGTGTCGTGTGGCTTGTGATCCATTCCAAGTCTGTCCATAACTTTTCGGAAACGGCCACGATATTTATCATAAGTCAGGTGCGTTCCCTGTTGCCCGTCCGGATCATTAAAAAGATATTCACTTCCCGTTTCAACAGCCTGATTATAATTTTTTGTAACCAGATCAGCCAGCAATGGATGAATAGGAACGATCCTGTTCTTTCCGGCATCTGTTTTTAGACCACCGGAGTAAAACATATTTGCAAGGTCAACATCTGCAATCTTAAGTACAGCCAGTTCCTGTGGACGCCATCCGGAATAAATTCCAACAAGGATCATGTCCGCAAATGGAATTTCCAGATGCTGCCAGAGAGATTCAATTTCCTGGTCAGAAAAAGGAATACGGACAATTTGCGGAGTTGTACGTTTTACGCCACTGCAGAGTTGTGCATAGTTTTTGTCAACAATTTCATGTTTCATTGCGTATTTATACATAAGGTTAAAAACGCTTTTTATTCTTCCTTTTGTACTGTTACCAACATCTGCGTTCAGAATGGTTTGCTCTAAGTGTTCAACACGAATATCTTTCATACGTATGCCATAAAGCGGTTTACAGTACCGGTAGGCAGCAGTGATCGTTCTGGTACTGGATGCTCCGATTGTAGGAAAGTAAGAAGCGGTCCATTTTTCGTACACATCAGAGAAGGTCAGAGTGCGGGAATCAAGATCATAAGGGTTTTCATTGTAATGGGTCAGGGCAGTGATAGCTTCTTGCTTTGTGGCATAGTATCCAATTACTTTTCTCACTTGCCTGGAAGTTCGTTTTTCCTCATCAATATCCCAACGCATAGTTCTGATGGCCATCCATGGCTTACGTCTGGGCTTATCCTTTAATTTATATACAGATCCGAAGCCATTTGGTAACTTCATAAATATCATCCTCCTTGTAAAAATGAGTACAAAAATAACAACCAGCGAACGAGTGTTTCGCTTGCAAGGCTGCTCCGAAGATGATACAATATTTTTGCGAAATGAGTAGCATCTTCGGAAGCTACATACCGGTTCCTGTTGGCGCAGGGGCCGGTTTTTTATTTAATTATTGCTAAGTTCTTCTGATTGATGGAATTCTTCTGCAAGCATAGTCTTATTAAATTCAGCAGTAGGATCAATAGAAGAAACCAGTTCTTCCAGTTCGGAAATATCAACCTTGAAAAATTCTTTTCGAAGATTAATTTTATTAAGACGTTTTTCGTTTAATGTATCATGAAGTTTCTTCTCAAGAGCAACAGCATCTTCGGAGAAGATAAAGCTATGTACATCAAATTTAAACGGAACACTTGCGCTGCCAAGTTCATTAATACGATCCTGAGGATCTAAGCGGCGTGTCATTCCGATTTTAAAGACATCTTTTCCAAAAGACCCCAGATTACTGATGATATATACATTTCCGGCTTTACCATTCTGTAAGTTTGTAATCTCTTCTTTCTTAACAACAACATCAGAAAGCTGTTTTTGCAATTCAAGAATTCGGGCACGTAATTTCTGAGTTTCAGCATCAGAATCTGCCTGCTCAAGAGTTCCCTGAAGCTTTTCGATTTCAGCCTTGTATTTTGATTCTTCCTTTTCAACTTTCTTTTTCTCTGCTTCAAGAGCCTTTCTTTCCTCTGCCTCCTGTCGCATCTGTTCTTTTAATGCAAGCTGTTCCTGGCGAGCCTGTTCTTTCTTTGTATAGTAAGAATATTCAATCTTAACAGCATTGATAAAAAGATATTCCATTTCACCGACAAATTTTGTAAGAGTACCGGCGATACTCTGATTTCCCTCTGCAGCAATTTTAAGATATTTTGCAGAGATGGTCTTGATATCTTCAATGGACTTCTCTAATTTGTCGTATTTTAGATTGTATAATACGTTCTGTAATTCAGCCTTGAGGGCAATAACAACAAGGGAATATATTGATTTGTTTGATTTGGTTGTGTAACGAGATTTATATAATTCCATTAACTGATCTATTTGTTTTTCATTTTCCTTGTATGCCTTGCGTAGTTCTTTGACATCTAAAGAATGGAATTGCAATGAAATTGAAGGAACAAGATCTTCCAGATCTTTCTTGTCATAAGGATTTAAACGACAGTTAATGTACGGAATATCAGTTGAAATGAAAGTATCAAGAACATGTTCTATGCTTTTGTACAGTTCCTTATAGCGATTGATTTTAATTATCTGAGTATTTAATTGTTTGCTGGTTTTATGACATTGCTCGGTAAGTGAAGACAGCTCTTCACGCTTCTGGGATATAAGAACATCATTGTCTACAATTTCCCGATTCATAGAATCCAAGCGAACTTTCACCTGAAAATATTCATCAGCATGTAATTCCTGTAGTTGCTGCTTTAAAGAATCGTTTTCTGCCTTGATTTTTCCAACTCTAAATATATCAAGTAATCCCACGATTATTTTCCTCCTTTGAAAGTATAATATCCATAAATAATACGATATTCATTATGAAAAATCTCTTGTTCAGATTATAAAGTATTTATTCTCAATACAGCCAGCTGAGGAATAAAATAGATCATATAATTATCTATAGCAATATACTGTCCGTATTTGGAACGGTAGCAGTCAATTACTTCAGTGAGATAATCCTCCGGCACTTCCAGATACTCAGCCATCTCGTGAAGATTCCGGCAGCAGGCTTCGTATGCATTGATAATCCCGATCAGGCCTACACGGAGGTTATAGCCATAAAGTCTGGCTCGGTATTCCTGCTTTCGGTTCATCACATCAGTTGACTGATCTAGAATATTGCCTGTGGTAGTATAGTGGTGACCAAGTTCCTCAGCCAGAATACAGGACTTTTCGGCTGAGTTTCAATGTCTTTTCGAATAGCTACAGTTCCATCACAATACAGTCCTTTTATTCTTTCAGTTCCAAAAGGATAATCTATAACATCTATACCATCCTTGCAGGCAGCGTCTTGCAATTCTTCGTATGTATTCACCTTAAAACCTCCCGCTCAAGTATATTAAAATTGACAAATATCTTTAAGTGACTTATAATATACTTAACAAGAGAACCGTTGGTCAGCGTACACCTGACCGCCGGCAAGAGTAATTGCTAAAAATAGCGCCTTATCTTACCAGGACGAGGGCGCTATTTTTTATGCATAAAAGTAATAACAAGAGTTATGACTGCACAAAGCATAATTACAAAAGTAAATAAATCACTGTATGTAACCATCAGCACCAGCCTCCTTTCACAGAAGTGTCCGGCGGCTGACATAACGCCCCAACAGTTCCCTGGGTAAGTATATTATATTGTCAAAACACATCTGGCATTATCTGCAATTATCTTCTTTTTCCTTTTACAAACTCTGCGAACTGACGGATTTCTTTCAGTTCGTCTTCTGTATATTCCTCACCGTCGAAATGAGCAGCGAGAGTAGTTGGTTTTGCAGGTTCATCCCATCCCATGAGATATGAAGGATTACAATTAAAAATACGAGCCATTTCTTCGATGGTTGTTCTTTTTATATTTTCGACACGGCCATTTTCATATTTTGCAATAGCGGATTTCTTTAGTCCAAGTTTTGAAGCTAATTCTTCTTGCGTCATATTGTATTGCAAACGGCACGCTTTAATTCTCTGAGCCATTTTACACATAGCATTTACCTCCTAAAGTGTCTTAATTTTACTACATATAATAAGAAAATGCAATAAAAACATTAAAAAGTGTCTTAAAAAGATTAAAAAACTATTGACAGCCTTGGAACCGAGTGTTATTATTCAAGTGTCTTAAAAAGACACAGTGAGAGGAGATGAGAAAAATTGAACAAGCAAAGATTAGAGTCTGTAATGAAATTACATAATGATAATGGACAGACTCTTGCTCAGTATCTTGGGATTGCACGCCAGACTTTTTCCAATAAATTAAATGAAACTAGAGGTGCGGAATTTACACAGGGAGAGATACGCTTGATAAAAGAAAAGTATAATTTATCGGCAGAAGAAATCGATACGATTTTTTTTGGATAAAAAGTGTCTTTTAAAGACACAGAAGCAACGGGTTATGGAATATCTGCTGTCAGATCAGAAGGAGGTGACTGAAATGAAAGTAGGAAAGATATTGCCTGTTGAAGCAGCAGCCATACTGCATGCATCTCCACAATTTGTTCGAATCGCAATGCAGCAGGGGAAGCTTCCAATTGGGACAGCAATGGAATATGTACAGCTGAGCATGGATGAATACACAGTATCAAGAATGGATTTTATCGGCACAGGCAAAGTCGGCATTGTTTATAACTATAAAGACGGAGTACAGGATAAAGTGCTGACTCCGGGAATGCACTTTATTGCACCAATGAACAAAGTAAAGGAATTTAGCACCAGTAATGAGATCCTTGTTCTTACAAAGGACAAGAGGGATGGCAGTAAAGAAGATGATTCCTTTAAAGTAGCAACATCGGACGATGCCAGCATTGCAGTATCTTTCCAGATGAGTTACCGATACGATACGGATACAGTGATTGATACATACAAACGTTTCAAGGGAATGGACGGGGAAGATATTATCGAAAACCGTGTCAAAACTGTTTTGAAGTCAAAGATTTCTGAGGTTACAACCGATTATTCAATGATGGACATCTATTCCGGAAACAGATCCGAGCTGAATAACGCTATCACGGAATATCTTAACAAAGATTTTCATAAAAAATACGGCATTGAAGTCCTGGATGCTTCCATCGTAGATGTGCATCCGGATAAAAAGCTGAAGCAGGCCATTGATAATAGAGTGACAGCCTTGCAAGAGAAACAACAGGCTCAGGCAGAGCAGGAAAAGGTTAAAGTCCAGAAAGAAACAGAAAAGCTCCAGGCTGAAGCAGATGCCAGATCGAACTGACCAAGGCCGAGGCAGACGCAAAGAAAGCCAAGGTTAAAGCAGCAGCTGAAGCAGAAAACACAAAAACCAAGGCAAAAGCACAGGCAGAGGCTAATAAAGAACTCAGTGCATCCATTACAGATGAATTGATCAAAATGAAGGAAGCAGAAGCGCATTACAAAAATGGCTGGGTTACAGTCCAGGGAGCGGATGCTGTGATCGTGGATAAATAAAAGAAATGCAGAGAAAGCCGGGAGCACACACGTTCCCGGCTAAAAGCATCGAAAGGGGAGGATACCAGTGGGCGAGATCAAGATCACCAGGAAGCTCCTGGACAATTATAGAAAGTTAAAGAGGGAAATACCGGTCCTCAGCATGGAACTGGCTGAAATGAAACAGGGGGAGGCAGGGCTAGGGAACAGTACAATATTTGATTACAGCACAGGTTTTGCACGGCCACAGAGTGTAGTTGGATTTGATCAGGAGAGATATGATAGAAGAAAGAGAACATATGAGCATAAAAATGAGCAGGTGGCAGCAGTGGACAACTGGATTCAGAACATTGAAGATGGACAGACCAGATATGTGTTTAAGGCATTTTACCAGCAGGGTTTGACCTGGGAGAAGATAGCAGAAAAGACAGGATATTCACAGAGTCCGGATTATCCAAGGCTTATGATTAGAGATAAATACTTAATGAAGGAACACATAAAATAGTTGACATACGTATAAATACGTATTATAATATAAACATGATAAGGAAAGGAGATACAAAAGATGCCAATGAGTCCTAAGGAGATGTTAAAGCTCCTGAAAGAAAATGGTTTCGAAACGGTAAGTCAGAATGGTTCTCATGTCAAACTGAATAACCGAGAAACCGGAAGAACGGTAATTGTTCCTTATCACTCCAAAGATCTGAAAAAGGGATTGGAGCAGGCAATACTTAAACAGGCGGGGCTTAAATAGCCCTGCCGCCTGAAATGGAGGGTGTTTCTATGAATAGATTATTTTATCCAGCAGTATTTCATAAGGCAGAGGAAGGAGGATTTTGGGTTACATTTCCAGATATACCAGAATGTATGACACAGGGTGAAGATATGCAGGAAGCATATGAAATGTCTGTGGATGCCCTTGGCCTGGCATTGACTGCAAGAGAAAATGAAAAAGAACCAATACCAGAAGCTTCAGCTCTTGATGCCGTAGATCCGGAAGACGGAACTCTGGTGATCGTAGAGTTTGATATGGCAGAGTATCGCAGAAAGAATTGCTCCCGTGCAGTGAAGAAAACATTAAGTATCCCGGAATGGCTTAATGAAGCTGCAATCCGCGAGAACATTAACTTTTCTCAGATCTTGCAGGAAGCATTGATGGTAAAATTAGGGATGAACAGGTAACAGAGCGGCGGTCCTTGTGGGATCGCCATTTTTTTGAGTAAAAAAGAAAAAAGTTCGGATTATTCGGAAAGTTCGTTGTACAATACAATAGAAGCCAAAGGCGCAGAAACGACGAGGCTCCTTCTTGCAACAAGCTGCCAGAGCAAGCTTACACCCTGGCAGCAGTTTCGGAATATAGTTCAGTGGTAGAACAGCTGGCTCATGGATCAGCATAGCGGTGGTTCGAATCCATCTGTTCCGATTTCTCCATTAAGGAGAAAATCCTAACCACATATATTTTGTGAAACGTCCTGTAGAAATATGGGGCGTTTTGTAGTATTATAAATAAAAATGTATGTGGGAGAAAGTTATGGAAAAAGAGAAAAAAGAACAATGTTTTGTAATGATGCCAATTAGTGATCAGGGAGATTATCCGAAAGGACATTTTGACAAAATATATGAACAAATTTTTCAACCAGCTATAGAAAAGGCTGGATACGAGCCGTATAGAGTTGATGAAAATAAAATGTGTGATTCGATTATGAAGAAAATATTTGATGCTATATATAATTCGCCAATGGCACTTTGTGATTTAAGTAATCGGAATCCTAATGTTTTGTATGAGCTTGGATTAAGGCAAGCTTACGATAAACCAGTTGTATTAGTGCAAGATGATAAAACTGAAAGAATATTTGATATATCTGGAATAAATACGGTTTATTATAAAAGTAATCGTTTATATGAAAATATATTGGAGGCAAGAGAAAAGATAACAGAGGCAATTTTATCAACAAAAGAGGGAAAAGAGACTTCTATTGTAAAAATATGGCAAGCTGTAGCTGCAGATGTTTCTCATGAGTCAATGTCAAAAGAAGATAAAGTAGAAATAATGCTTCATAGAATGATGAGTGATATACAGGATTTGAAAATGGAAAAAAATGTAAATCAAAAGATATATAATAGTGTAGAGCATTTATATTTTAATCCTTATCAAGAATCACCGGAATGGCTTAAGTTTGATTTGAAACCAGGAGTAACTAACAAAGAAATAAAATTTGTAATAAGTAGAATTCGAAAGGAATACGATCCTAATATAGAATGTCATATAACGGGAAAAAAATTATATGTTAAATTCAATACATGCAGAAGAGATGATATAACCGGATGTTTAATAGAATTAAGAAGGTTAGGTGAACCATGTACAGAAATGCCAAATCTTGAACTTTAATTTTATTTGTATAAATCAATATAGCGTACAGGCACCCTTCGGGGTGCCTTTCTATATCATTTTGTATAGTAGTCAAAGAAGTAAGATAGAGGTTTTTTGTACAGATTATTGATATTAGCGACTCCTCAATAATACGCATAATACGCAAAAAAAGTTGACAATACGTATAATACGTATTATAATAAAAGCAAGAAAATACTAGAACTGAAAAAAGTGAAAGGAGTACCGTTAAGATGAAATTTCGAGAAATCGAAAAAATATTGCTTGAGGATGGGTGGTATCAAGTCAGTCAAAAAGGCTCACATCACCAGTATAAACATCCAAATAAGCCGGGTAAAGTGACGATACCCGAACACGGTGGAGATATAAATATCGATACTGTAAAATCTATTAAGCGACAGGCTGGAATATAAATTCCAGCCCAAACTTATAATAATATATAATCTTGATAGTATTCTAAAAATGTTCTAGGGGTAAAGCTTAAGGAGGAAAAAACAAGGAGGAAAACATAATGAAACTTATTTATCCAGCAGTTTTTTATCCGTTTTCTGATGGTAGTGGAGGTTATACTGTAGAATTTCCAGATTTACCAGGATGTATTACGGAAGGAAAAGATCTTGAGGAAGCATTTGAAATGGCAACGGATGCTGCAAGTGGCTGGGTGCTCGAAGAATTAGAAGAAGGCAATACAGTGCCGGAGCCATCTGATTATGTGGAAGTGAAACCAAGAGAGGGAGGAAGAGTAAATATTGTATTGCTAGATATTGACAAGTATGCTGAAAAATATGGAGAGAAAGCAGTCCGGAAAAACGTCACTATTCCGGCATGGTTAAATACTTTTGCTGAAAAAAGGAAAATAAACTTTTCTCAAGTATTGCAGGAAGCAATTCTCACAAAAGTGCAGAAATGTAATTGAGAGGTGATGAAGAGAGGCAGTCTTTAATATTAAAACATTTATGAAGAAAAAGAGTTCTATAGATTGGAGCTCTTTTCTTTTTTTGTGGACATTTAGCTCAGCAGGTCAGAGCAACCTGCTCATAACCGGTCGGTCCTGGATTCGAGTCCCAGAATGTCCATCAAATAACGCGGGATGAAGTAATGGAAACTTGCAGATATCCTAAGTCTGAATGATGGTTCAAATCCATCTCCCGCTATTTATGAAAGGATAAGGTATGTTAAGAAGTTGCAAATACTGCGGACGAATTCATGATAGTAAGTATCAATGCAGCAGCAGGCCGGTACGCAGGAAGATACGGACAAAGCAGAACAGTTTTCGAAGCACCGAGGCATGGAAGAGAAAGAGCCTGGAGATCAGAGAGAGGGATAAATATCTGTGCCAGATCTGTATACGAAAGCTATATGGAACCACACAGCAATATAACAACAGGGAAATAGAAGTACATCATATTGTACCAATAGCGGAAGACTGGGATGGAAGGTTGGACAATGACAATCTTATTTCATTATGTGGTAGACATCATGAGATGGCCGAAGCTGGGAAGATACCACAGGCGGAACTGAAAGAGATTGCGAGGCAGCAGGAGGATGAAATGTAATCCCCCCGCCTAAAAAAATCTGAAAATTTTGACTTTTTTACGACCACATATGCCCACAGATTTATAATAAATTCCCACATCAGCATTTTTATTTTTAACGGAAGGAGGGAGCGCAATGCCAACAGCACCAAAATCGGCAGATATTATTCGGATGGAAGGAAAATCACACAGAACCAAGAAAGAGCTCCGGCAGCGTGAACAGGCAGAAAAGGCTCTGCTTACAGGGATTCCGCTGAAAGAGCGGCAGGAAGTAAAAGACAATGAGATTGCACATAAAGAATTTCTTCGACTGAAAAAGCTTCTTGAAAAGATCAATAAATTCGATGATATGTATGGAGCTGTGATAAACAGATACTGTATTTTATACAGAAGCATACCAGGCACTTCCGTATGATCGTGGCGCGTGGCATGTAGGAGTTAATTATGGCGGCCGTTTGTTCGGGACAGTCAACAACAGAAATGCGGTAGGAATCGAGATGTGCGTCCAGGAGGGCTACAATTACGAGAAAGCATTCCAGGATACAGTCCAGGTATGCAAACAGATCATGAAACAGCTGGGAATCTCGTCAGACAGAGTTGTACAGCATTATGATGTATGCGCCAAGAACTGCCCGTCAGCAATCCGGGCCAAGGGTGACTGGAATCGTTTCAAGCAGCTGATCGGAGCCAAGACCACTACGGCAACAGTAGATAAATACTACCGCACAAGAAAATCCTGGGCTGACAGTAAGAGTCAGATCGGAGCATATAAGAGTCTTGAAAATGCAAAGAAAGAATGGAAAGAAGGCTACACCATCTACGACTGGAACGGAAAAGCGGTGTATCCGGTGGAAAAGACAAGTGCAATAACACTGACAAAAGAAATTAAGGTTCAGCTTCCGGTTATTAAAAAAGGCAGCTCCGGAGCAGCAGTATCTTCCCTGCAGGCCGTGCTTGGTGTTGAAGTAGACGGTTCTTTCGGAAACGATACAGAAACATCTTTGAAAGTATTCCAGAAAAATGTTGCTATTACTGCAGATGGCTCATGCGGAACAGACTCCTGGACAAAGGTGTTTGAGCACATGAAGGCCAACACAAAATAAGTATAAGAACAGGTAAGAATGAAGCGATAGCTAACAAATAGCTAACATCATGCGGAAAAAGCATGAAAATAAAGGAACAGCTGTTTCCGTACAGGAAGCTGCAGACGCTGGCAAGTTCTAAAACACATAGGCTGAAAAGCATAGGAAAAGGCGCAAACTCAAGGGTTTGCGCCTTTCTTTGTGCCTGGAGAAAAATAGAACAAAATATTCTTAAAAAGTGCGGAAAAACAGTAATAGTGAACACGTGGCTAACATTTTTTTTGAATTTATGCGCCAGAAGAAAGCCGCTCAGAACAGGATGAAGGTAATTTGCGGAAATGCCATAATTGAGATTCGGAGAAAATATATCATAAAAAGGAAGGACACATCATGCATGAGCAGATGTATCCTTCCTTTTTGAATTGGTTATTTATGCATTTTTCAGTGCCTGATCCAGATCTTTGATAATATCATCCACATTTTCGATACCGATGGAAAGACGGATCATTCCAGGAGAAACTCCTGCTTCAACCAACTGCTCGTCGTTCATCTGGCGATGTGTATGGCTGGCTGGGTGAAGGACCATAGTGATGGAGCGCAACGTGAGTTGCGATGGTGGCAAGCTTCAGACTGTCCATAAAACGGACTGCTGCATCACGGCCGCCGGTCAGTTCAAAGGAGATAACGCCGCAGGTACGACCATCCTTCATATATTTCTGAGCCAGTGCGTGATATTTATCCTCCGGAAGTCCTGCGTAATTTACATGAGAAACCTTTTCGTGTGCGTTCAGGTATTCTGCAATCTTCTGGGCGTTGGAGCAATGGCGTTCAACACGCAGCGGAAGCGTTTCCAGACCGAGGTTCAGAAGGAAGCAGTTCATCGGAGACGGAATAGAACCCAGATCACGCATCAGCTGGGAAGTAGCCTTAGTGATATAGCTTTTTTTCCGAACTGCTTTGTATAGATGACGCCGTGATAGGATTCATCCGGCTCTGTCAGGCCGTGATATTTATGGCCGTAGGCATCCCAGTCGAAGTTACCGCTGTCGACAATTGCGCCGCCTACCTGAACGGCATGTCCGTCCATATATTTGGTGGTGGAGTGGGTAACGATATCTGCACCCCACTCGAAGGGACGGCAGTTTACCGGTGTGGCAAAGGTGTTATCTACAATAAGAGGCACGCCGTTCTGGTGTGCAACGTGTGCAAATTTCTCGATGTCCAGGACGACCAGAGCCGGATTGGCGATGGTTTCTGCAAAGAGAACCTTTGTGTTCGGTTTAAATGCGGCAGCGATCTCTTCTTCTGTTGCATCGGTATCAACAAAGGTGCAGTCAATGCCAAGTTTCTTGAAGGTGACGGCAAGAAGGTTGAAGGTTCCTCCGTAAATGGTAGAAGCGGCAACAACGTGATCGCCTGCCTCACAGATATTAAATACTGCGTAGAAGTTGGCTGCCTGTCCGGAAGAAGTCAGGATTGCAGCAACACCGCCTTCCAGATCTGCGATCTTTGCGGCTACGGCATCGTTGGTCGGGTTCTGGAGACGGGTGTAAAAATATCCGTCTGCCTTCAGATCAAATAACTGGCCCATTTCGTCGGTGGTGTCATATTTGTAAGTGGTGCTCTGATAGACAGGAAGTGCACAGGGCTCGCCTTTGGATGGGGTATAGCCGGAGTGGATACATTTAGTCTCTAAATTATAGTCGCTCATAGGGATAAGTCCTTTCTGCTGTGTTTTTCGTATGAATTTAACCGAATCAGGGAAGTTTGCTGCTTCAGATGCGGATACCCCATTGATCTGGATTAAGGAAGCTTCCTGTATTTCCGGATACTTCATTCCTGTATTATGCGTTTCAGGGATTTCTGAGAGAAGCTTTGATCCTTATAGTTCGGTTAAATAAAGTATGAAAAGTGCATCTGTGTATTTTAAATAAAACTACATATAAGTATAACTCTTTATGTGTTGAAATACAACAATATTCTACATAAACTCTACTAGGCTATAGGGGAAATGAAATATTGCGTTCTGGTGCACATGATAAAATGCCATATGATCAACGTTCGTAATAACATAGTAAGTCATTTTATAGATTCGAAAATATGAGCAAATGCCGAAAAAACACTGTAAAACAAACAAAATATGTGAATAAAGTAACAAATGGTGAAAATCGCATAAAAACAAAATGGAAATTTTGTACAAAAAAGATATTGCGTTCACGTGCACAAGATGATAATATAACATCATCAAAAAGAACACAAAAACAGAAAACAATAAACAATAAAAAATGAACGGAGGAATTTAAAATGTTAAGAGTAGGAGTTATCGGATGCGGCGGAATGGGAAGAGATCATATTAGAAGACTGACAGAGAAGATCCAGGGAGCGGAAGTAGTAGCTGTTTCCGATGTATTTGAGGAAAGTGCCAGGAAAGCAGCCGAGATCTGCGGAGCAAAAGTCTATGCAGACAGTAAGGAGCTCATCAATGCAGAGAACGTAGATGCAGTATTTATCGTATCTCCGGGCTTCGCACATGTAGATTCTCTTCTTCAGGCAATCGAGGCCGGTAAGAGGATTTTCTGTGAGAAACCATTATGTACAACTGCTGAGGACTGCCTGAAAGTAGTAAAGGCAGAGGAGGCAGCCGGCAAACACCTCATCCAGCTTGGATTTATGAGACGCTATGACAAGGGATACCAGCAGATCAAGGAAGCGCTTGCAACAGGAGAGTACGGCGAGCCGCTGATCCTTCACTGTACACACAGAAATCCGGAGGTAGGTACCAATTACAACACACCAATGGCTGTGCACGATACCGCAATCCATGAGATCGATGTTCTTCACTGGCTTGTAGATGATGAGTATGAATCAGCACAGGTAGTAATGCCAAGAGTGACGAAATATTCCCACTCTGAGCTGAAAGATCCGCAGATCATGATGCTTCGTACTAAAAAAGGTGTATGCATTGATGTAGAAGTATTTGTAAACTGCAAGTTCGGATATGATATCAATTGTGAAGTTGTATGCGAGGACGGTGCACTGAAAATGGCACAGCCGGCTTACCCGTCTATCCGCAAGAATGCGGCAGTGTCCACTGCTATTGAGACAGATTGCTTCGTGAGATTTAAAGACGCTTATGATAAAGAGGTTCAGGACTGGGTTGATAACGCAGAGGCAGGAGTGATCACAGGACCGAATGCATGGGATGGATACCTGGCAGCGATTACTGCAGATGCTCTTGTAAAAGCGCAGGAAACCGGACAGATCGAGAAGATCGTTACAGCAGTTGAGAAGCCGGAATTTTATAAATAAATATATTTTACGAGCTCCACCTCATCAAGTGTGAGTTATCATACCAACTTATTGCTACAGACTTCCCCAATGAGTCTGCGGCGGCAGTTACCGGCAGGATCCGATTCCGCTTCGGCTTTGTTGAAACTGCAGTGGAAAACCTGCCGGTGAGATTAACTGGAAAAATTGGCTGAAAAGTAAAAACATATGGAGGGTATTGAAGATGAAATTAGGATTTAATGAAGCAACTGCACTGGAATGTAAAGGACAGTCTCTTATGGCAGACCTGGAGATGTGCGAGAAATATGGTTTTGATTATATTGAGATCCGCTTTGACTGCGTAAAGGACTATCTCAAAGAGCATACACTGGAAGAACTTGCAGACTGGTTTAAGAATCATCATCTGAAACCATGGGCATATAACACTCTGATCTTCTTTAACCAGAGAGATGAGGCAGGGGAAAAAGAGATTGACGAAGAAGTTGATTTTATCCTGCAGGTTTCCAAAGCGATCGGAATGAAAATGCTGATCACAGTTCCAAGCTTTGATGTAAAAGACAAATCTGTCAGTGAGATCAAAGAAGAAGCAGTTGCACGTCTTCGTTATCTTTCCGATAAGGTTGGCGCGGATATGAAGATCTCCTTGGAGTTCTGTGGTGCACCGAACTGCTCCATCAACCAGTTTGGAACAGCCTATGATGTGGTAAAAGCAGTAGACAGAGATAATGTAGGCGTTACCGTGGATACCTTCCATTTCCATGAGATGTGCTCCCGCCTTGAGGACCTGAGAGCTGCTGATGGCAAGAAGATTTTTGCATACCATTTAAATGACTGTGAGGATCTTCCGCTTGGCTCCTGCGGAGACGACAAGAGACTGTGGCCGGGTGAGGGTGTTGTAGATCATGCAGGAATCGCAGCTGCACTGAAGGAGATTGGTTTTGATGGCGTTTGCACCATCGAAGAGTTCCGTCCGGAATACTATGCAATGAGCCATGAGGACAACGTGAAAAAGGCTGCGGAAGTTACCAGAGACTTTGTGCAGAAATATTTCGGATAATTCATTCAGAAAGGTCCGACCTTAAACCGATAGGAGGTAGATACTATGGCTGGTAAGGGAATCCCTGAATTGTTGAATTACAAGCAGAAGGGGAAAGACTTGAATGAATTCATCAAGGTTCCGTTGTCGGAAAAGCTGGCATACTGTTTTGGTGATCCGGCACTGACCTTGATGTATACCATGACTACAACTCTGCTGATTTATTTTTATACCAACGTTGTTGGAATATCAGCAGGTGCGGTAGGAATGATCATGCTTTTGTCCCGTGTTTTTGATGGATTTTCCGATGTGCTGATGGGAACTATTATCGACCGGACTCATTCCAAGTATGGAAAAGCTAGGATCTGGATCTTAAGACTTGCGGTTCCTTATGCGCTGGCAGCGGTGCTTTTGTTCACCATGCCGCCAATGGGAAATATGGGAAAGATCATCTATGCTTTTGTTACCTATAATATCATGAATACGGTTGTATACACTGCTATCAGTCAGCCATTCCATGCACTGGGATCTCTGATGAGCCGTGACCGTCGTGAACGTGATGTGATCTGTAACATCCGCATGGTATTGTCGATCACAGCAAGTATGATCATTACTGCGTTCACACTGCCGCTGATCAATATCGTAGCGAATATTACCGGCAATCAGCAGATGGCCTGGATCCTGGTAACTGCCGGCTATGCGATCATTTCTGTCGGTGTACTTGTGAATACTTATATGGTCTGTACAGAGCGTGTTTCTGCAGCAAAACAGGAAAAGGAAGATATTCCTTTTGTGGAAGCATTTAAAGCAACCGTTACCAACCGGTATTTCCTTATCGCTCTGGGGCTGATGATCTTTTATACCGCATATCAGATCATTATCGGAACGGACCTTACCTATTACTGCCAGTATGTACTCGGAAATGTAGACCTCGTCATGCCTCTTTCCGCAGCTGAGAAACTGGCAACTGTGGCAGGAATTGCCCTTCTGCCGAAGGTGCTTCCCCGCTATGGAAAAAGAAATCTCATCTGTGCCGGCTGCATCCTGGGCGTTGCAGGACAGCTGCTGTTCCTGATGAATATTACCAGTGTTTCGCTTGGTGTTGTAACCTGTATCATGAGAGGTATCGGAATCGCCCCATTCTATGGTGTGCAGTATTCTCTTCCAGCGATGCAATTGAGTATGGCCAGTGGAAAACAGGCAAGCGTGTGGAGGGCCTGATGTTCTCATCTATGAGCATGGGCCAGAAGGCCGGTTCCGGACTGACTTCTGCTATTATGGGCGGGATTCTTTCGGCGGCATACTTTGACGGAACAAAGGCGACAGCGGCAGAGCAGTCTGCAGAGGCAATCCGCGTGATCAAGGGATTTTATCTGTATGTTCCGATAGCAATCTGGGTAGTGATGTTTGTGATCGCAGCATGCTACCAGCTGGACAAAGTTTATGACAAAATGATGCGTGAACTGATCCAGCGAGAATCGGGAGAGGAAAGCGGCTCTGTGCCGGGCGAGATTCAGTCCATGCCGTTACCGGAAGCTTCCGGAAACCGGATCAATGTGGCAATTGGAAGACTGTATGGCAGCAGTGAAGAAAGATTGCCGAGGATGTTGCAAAAGCACTGGACTGCAAGGTTTATGATCGTCAGATCATCTGTCTTATGGCAGAAAAGTTCGGTATGGAAAAAGCAGATCTGGAAAGTGTAAGGCAGTATCTGGATTCCTACAATTATGAGGATTCTGAGCTTACATTTTCCCCGTATGGACATTCATCGGCAGGTGCGGCAGCAGATTATACAGGTGTTCAGATGTTTGAGGTGCAGAGCCGGATCATCCGTGAGCTTTCTGAGAGAAGACCAGGTGTATTCCTGGGAAGATGTGCCAACTATGTGCTTCGTGGAGAGCCGCATACATACAGCTTTTTCGTTTATGCAGATGATGCTTACCGGGAAAAAGAGGGCCAGGAATATTATAAAGGCCAGTCTCTTGGAGAACTGAAGAAACGTGATCAGATCCGAAATGAATATTATGAGAAGTTTACCGGAATCCGCAGAGACGATCCCCATTATTACGATATGGTGATCAATGTATCCAAAACAGGTGTAGCCGGAGCGGCCAGCCTGATCCTGGATTATATCCGGAATAAAGAAGAGGAAAAAGGAGGGAATGCATCATGAAGATTGCATTTGACGTAGATGTTCTTGCGAAACAGATGGATATCAACCGTATGGTCCATCAGGTGGCAGACTGGGGATATAAATATATTGAACAGTCTCCGCATCCGAGGATCAATCCGTTCTATAAGCATCCGTTGTTTTCAAAAGAATGTGAACAGGAATACAGACAGGCTCTTAAAGAGACTGGTGTTGAGATTTCGTCCTTTATCGTGGTGTATCGCTGGTCTGGTCCGACGGAGGAACAGAGACAGTTTGCAGTTGCAAACTGGAAACGGATGATCCAGATCGCCGGAGATATGGGAGTGAAGGTTATCAATACAGAGCTTTCGGGTGATCCGAACCAGCAGGAGATCTGCAATGGAATGTGGTTTAGATCCATGGAGGAATTGCTTCCGCTGATCGAGCGTGAGGGTATCCGTGTGGAGATCCAGTCTCATCCTTATGATTTCTGTGAGCTGAATAATGAGACCTGTGATATGGTGAAATCCTTCCGTTCTCCAAACCTTGGTTATGTGTATTCTTCTCCTCACGGCTTCTTCTATGATGAGGGCAAAGGAGATGTGCGGTCCATGCTGAAATATGCGGGAGATGAACTGACCCATGTACTTTTTGCGGATACCTTTAACCAGACCATGGACTGCAGATATATTTTAAATCCGCCGTGGCTGAATGGCCGTGGAAAAGCGGATGTGACGGTGCATCAGCATCTTGCAATGGGTGAGGGTGATGTGGATTTTGATGGTATTTTTGAAACATTGAGAGAAATGGATTTTGCCAGCAAGCAGCTGAAACCGGATGCACCGAAAGCCGGCGGCGATAACATTGCCTGCGTTTCCATGTTTGGTTTTCCGGAAAAGATGGATAAGCAGGCACCGGAAGCAAGAGAGAGGATTGAGAGAGAACTGCTGGGGAAATGATCGGGTGATCGCGGCAAATCAGAAAGAAAGCTGCAATAAATGAGCAGCTGACAGTACGCAGAACGGTGAATAAGACTGATAAAATAATGAACGCGTGCAGAAACACGGTTTTCAGGATGAAAGTTTCATTGTGGAAACCGTGTTTTTTGATGCCTTTCTTTACAAAAAAACTTTACATATATCAAACAACTGTCTTGCCACATGTAAAGTGCTGTGGTATTATGTGTAAGATGTTTTGAAAAAAGTTGCATGATAATTAAAAAGCAGATCAGAAGCATCTGCATAATAAAGACTAGTACAGCAAAAGCAGGAATTCAAAAAAAGAAATCCTGCAGGAAAGGTGAAAGATAATGACAGTTGCAGAAGAAATCCAGAAATTAAAAAAAGAAAAAGATGCCATCATCCTTGCACACTACTATGTGCGTCCTGAAGTGCAGGATGTAGCTGACTATATAGGAGATTCCTTTTATCTCAGCAAGATCGCTGCCAGCGCGAAAGAGAAGACGATCGTGTTCTGTGGAGTAGGATTTATGGGAGAGAGCGCGAAGATCTTAAGTCCGGATAAAACTGTTCTGATGCCTGCCATGGATGCAGACTGTCCGATGGCTCATATGGCAACAGAAGAAGGCATCCGCAAGGTGCGGGAGGAATATGATGATGTGGCAGTTGTCTGTTACATTAATTCCACAGCTGCATTGAAGGAGCTTTCTGATGTATGTGTTACTTCCGCAAATGCAGTAAAGATCGTAAAAGCGCTTCCGAACAAAAACATCTTTTTTATCCCGGACAGAAACCTTGCACATTTTATTGCAGAACAGGTTCCTGAGAAGAACTTTATTTATAACGAAGGTTTCTGTATTGTCCATGAATTTATGGATCCGGAAGAAGTAAAAGCAGCAAAAGAAGCGCACCCGGATGCACTGGTTCTGGCACATCCGGAATGTCCTCAGACAGTTCTGAAACAGGCTGATTACATCGGAAGTACATCGGGGATCATCAAATACGCACAGGAAAGTGACAACAAAGAATTTATCATCTGCACAGAATGCGGCGTTCAGTACAAGCTGGAAACTACCTGCCCGGATAAAAAATTCTACTTCACAGAAACGGTTCCGGTCTGCAAAAACATGAAAAAAGTATTTCTGGAAAAAGTCCTCCACGTTCTGAAAACCGGGGAGAATGAGGTTCATGTAACAGACGAGACACGTGAAAACGCGAAGAGACCGCTGGAGCGGATGCTGGAACTGGCAAAATAAAGAAAACACATTTTTATAAAGATTTGTCTGAGTTGGCTGAAAAGAGAAATCAAGACAGAGAGGCGAAAAGCAATGAGAATTAAAACAGACGTAGTGATCGTAGGAACAGGTGTTGCAGGCATGTTTAGTGCATTGAAGCTTCCACGGGACAAAAAGATCGTGATCATCACAAAAGAGGATATGAGAAGCAGCGATTCTTTCCTGGCGCAGGTGGAATCTGTGTGCTCCGTGATGAAAATGATTACGACAGTTATTTTGAAGATACCATGAAGGCAGGACATTACGAAAACAGAAAAGAGTCGGTAGACATTATGATCCGAGGCTCCAGGGACATCATTAATGACCTTGTTGGATATGGTGTGGATTTCAAGATGGATGGAGATGATTTTGCCTATACAAGAGAAGGTGCACATTCCAGGCCGAGGATTCTTTATCATGAAGATATCACAGGAAAAGAAATTTCCGAAAAGCTTCTCCAGCAGGTGCTGAAGCTTGATAATGTAACAATTCTGGAATATACTACCATGCAGGATATTCTTGTGGAAAATGGCAAATGTGCAGGCTTAAAGGCTGTTTCCGCGGAAGGTAACAGAGATCGTCTGAAAGCAATGGAAGCTGGAAATGCGGTGAAGATCCAGGAGGAAATCCAGCCAGGCGGAGAGATTCAGGTAGAAATCTATGCACAGGATACAATTCTGGCAAGCGGTGGAATCGGAGGAAGATATGCGCATTCCACCAATTATCCGCATCTTACAGGGGATGCTCTTGATATTGCAAAAAAACATAATGTGCGTCTGGAACATCTGGATTATGTGCAGATCCATCCGACAACGCTGTATTCCAAGAGACCAGGCCGCAGATTCCTGATCTCAGAATCGGTCCGCGGAGAAGGTGCAGTACTTTATAACAGCAAAAAAGAGCGTTTTGTCAATGAACTTCTTCCAAGAGATGTAGTAACAAATGCGATCCGGGAAGAAATGAAAAAAGAAGGAACAGACCATGTATGGCTTTCCATGGAAAATATTGATAAAGATACGATCCTGAATCATTTTCCGAATATTTATCAGAGATGCCTGGAAGAAGGCTATGATGTGACAAAAGAATGCATCCCTGTTGTTCCTGCCCAGCATTATTTCATGGGCGGTATCTGGGTAGATTCTGACAGCAAGACCAGCATGGATCAGCTTTATGCAGTGGGAGAGACCAGCTGCAACGGTGTACATGGCGCGAACAGATTGGCAAGTAATTCCCTGCTGGAAAGTCTTGTATTTGCAAAACGTGCAGCCAAAGCAATCTCCGCAGAAAAGAAAAGTACTGCAGGTGCGGCATAAATGCAGCCGGAATATAAATATCCGTATTATGAAAAACAGGAGCAGCCTTGCTTTGGAGAACGGGGCTGCTATGATAATTAAGAAAGAGAAGGTATTGTAAAATGAATAAAATTACAATGACACTTCAGGTAGATCACCTGATCCTGGAGGCTTTAAAGGAAGATATTTCAAGCGAAGACGTTACCACAAACTCTGTTATGAAAGAAGCAGTTCCGGGAGAGGTAGATCTGATCTGTAAAGAGGATGGAATCATTGCGGGACTGGAAATCTTCAGCCGTGTATTTACGCTTCTGGATGCTGATACAAAAGTAGAGCTGTTCTGTAAAGATGGTGATGAGGTAAAAAAAGGCCAGAAAATGGGAAAAGTTGCCGGAGATATCCGCGTGCTTCTTTCCGGCGAGCGTGTGGCACTGAATTATCTGCAGAGAATGAGCGGAATCGCAACGTACACACATTCTGTTGCGTCTCTTCTTGAGGGAACAGGGATCACTTTGCTGGATACCAGAAAAACAACGCCGAATATGCGCATTTTTGAGAAATATGCAGTTCGCGTAGGCGGTGGACAGAACCACAGATATAATCTTTCTGATGGAGTTCTGCTGAAAGACAATCACATCGGAGCAGCAGGAAGTGTTACGAATGCTGTAAAAATGGCGCAGGAGTACGCTCCTTTTGTCCGTAAGATTGAAGTTGAGGTAGAAACTCTTGATCAGGTAAAAGAAGCTGTTGAGGCCGGCGCTGATATCATCATGCTTGACAATATGACTCCGGAAATGATGAAAGAAGCAGTAAAACTCATTGACGGAAGAGCGAAAACAGAATGTTCCGGAAATGTTACAAAAGAAAATATTGCAAAGATCAGGGATGTTGGTGTAGACTATGTATCAAGTGGTGCATTAACACATTCCGCACCGATCCTTGATATTTCGCTTAAGAATCTTCATCCGCTTTCCTGAAGATCACAGAATTTTGCAAAATACCGAGTGCTGTGACAGGAAATATCCGGAATATCAGAAAAAAAGAAGCGAGAATTGTCGGAAGCAGATGCATAACAGGTAATATCTGAACCGGGTGGGAGATATTGCGAGAATGAAGGAGAGAGGTACCGGAACAAAAAAGTACAGGCACAGCCAGGAAAGGGGAACTTAAATGACTGGTTCAGAACGCAGGACAGCGATCATGGATCAAATTAAAAATAGTGACCGGCCGGTCTCAGGAAGTGCTTTGGCCAGAACATTTCAGGTCAGCAGACAGGTGATCGTGCAGGATATTGCGTTGATACGCGCGGAGGGGAATGACGTGATCTCCACCAACAGAGGATATATTTTTACTGCTCCCCATACTGTGAGCCGGATATTCAAGGTGCATCATACAGATGCGGATCTGGAGAACGAGCTCTGCGGGATTGTGGATCTTGGCGGAAAAGTGATCAACGTAATGGTGAATCACAGAATTTACGGACATATCGAGGCAGAACTGAATATCAGTTCCAGACGCCAGGTTGAGAATTTTATGGAGGATATCCGAAGCGGCAAGTCCAGTCCTCTGAAGAATATCACATCTGATTATCATTATCATAAAGTAGAAGCAGAATCCGAGGAAATCCTGGATATGATTCAGGATATGCTGAAACGGCGAGGATTTCTGATCGAAGCAGAATAGCAGAAGTCTGAAACAAAAAGAAAAGATATACAGAATGAGAAAATTCTGTTAATATGAAAATATAGTGATCACGAAAATAGGAGAAGGAATCCTGCACGGCAGGGTTCCTTCTTGTACCCTGCGGAAATGTGCACCCTGTGGAAATGTACAGACAGGGAAAACAGGATGCAGATATGAGGGTGAGAAAAAATACGGTCGGACATGTATGGAGGGGAAAATGGATTATCAGAGTATGTTTACATTTATGCTGGAGATGGCAGGAACTATTGCGTTTGCTGCTTCCGGAGCTATGGTGGGAGCACAGAGAGGAATGGATATTTTCGGGGTCTGCGTTCTTGGCGTGGTAACTGCAGTGGGAGGTGGAGCTACCAGGGATATTATTCTGGGAATCGTGCCACCGGGAATGTTTCAGAATCCGCTGTATACCATTGTGGCAACAGTGACGTCCTGTATTGTTTTTGCAGTGATGTACTGGAAACAGGAGCTTCTGGAAGGCGGGAACCGGCTGGTCTATGATAAGGTGATGCTGGTGATGGATACGGTTGGACTTGGCGTATTTACCGTTATGGGTGTTGATAAGGGGATTTCCCAGGGATATATGGGAAGAATATTTTTTCTTGTATTTCTTGGGACTGTTACAGGAGTTGGAGGCGGTCTGATCCGTGATATGATGGCAGGAGTACCGCCATATATTTTTGTGCGCCATATTTATGCCTGTGCATCCATTGTAGGGGCTATTGCCTGTGTCTGGACATACAGGCTGTGGGGAGGAGTGCCTGCATGGTGATCGGAACGATAGTAGTGATCCTGATCCGGTATCTGGCGGCACATTACCGGTGGAATCTGCCGAGACTGAGGAGAGAATAAAAAAAGAAATGTTGATATCGAAATGCAGATACCCGATCTGCATGGTCAGATGAGGCAGCCGTTTGAAATAATGAAGGACTGCTGCCGGATAACAGGAATGGATATATGAAAAGCTCCGGATCATTTAAGGAATAATGTTCCGGAGCTTTTTATCTTATATTTGGTTTATATTGCGTAGAAAAATCTTATCTGTTTTGATCATAAGAGGATTATGCGTCTGTATCCTGCAGAGCCAGGAAACCTTCCTCGCCGGTACGGATTTTGACAACGTTTTCGATATCGTAAACGAAGACTTTACCATCACCGATCTGACCGGTATGAAGAACTTCTTTGGCAGTATCAATAACCTTCTGAACCGGTACGAGACTTACAACGATCTCAATCTTAACCTTCGGACGGAGGTTCATGTCAAGCTCAACACCACGATAGTAGGTTGGAGCACCCTTCTGAACACCACATCCCATAACGTTTGTGATAGTGATACCGGTTACGCCGATCTCGTTCATAGCCTGCATAAACTCATCCAGCTTGTTCTGACGTGTGATGATAACAACCTTTGTCAGTTTGTGTACGCCGTCTGCAGGAATCTCAGGAACAGATTCAGCAGGAGCAGAAGGAGCATGTTTTACAACAGGGGCTTTTACGGAAGTTCCCATTGGAGTCGGAGCCTTTGTCATGGTATCCTGTACAAAGAATCCATCGTATGCACTTGCGAGGCCATGCTCTTTCATATCCAGACCTGCGATCTCTTCCTCAGCGGAAACACGAAGTCCGATAGTGTGTTTGATCACCTGGAAGATGATTGTCATAGTAACAGCAACCCATGCGATCGTGATAGCCATACCAATAAACTGAACACCGAAGCCATGGAAACCACCGCCTGTGAGAAGACCTTTCCATTCGGTACCTGCACCGTCGGAGAAAAGACCTACAGCAAGAGTTCCGAAAGCACCGTTAAGACCGTGAACGCCAACAGCACCAACCGGGTCATCAATTTTGAGAACTTTATCAATAAATTCAATACCAAATACTACAATGAATCCGGCGAGGATTCCGATGATAGCTGCAGATGTAGGAGATACGGTATCGCAGCCTGCGGTGATGGCTACCAGTCCTGCAAGAGAACCGTTCAGGGACATGGAAACATCCGGTTTTTTGTAGCGGATCCATGTGATCAGCATGACTGTTACAGTAGCGACAGCAGCGGCAAGGTTTGTGGTTACGAAGATTTTTCCGGCGCTTACAATGGCGTCGCCTTCCATGCTGACAGTAGATGCACCGTTGAAGCCGAACCAGCAGAACCAGAGGATGAATACACCAAGCGCACCAACAGTAAGGTTATGTCCCGGGATCGCTCTGGATTTACCGGATTTGGAATATTTTCCGATACGGGGTCCGAGGATGATGGCACCGATGAGTGCAGCAACACCACCAACCATATGAACAGCACAGGAACCTGCAAAATCATGAAATCCCATCTGGCTGATAAATCCTCCGCCCCAGATCCAGTGACCGGATACCGGATATACAACGAGACTGATCAGCAAACTGTAGATACAGTAGGAGATGAACTTGGTACGCTCTGCCATGGCACCGGATACGATGGTAGCAGAGGTAGCGCAGAATACAGTCTGGAAGATGAGAAATGCCCAGAAAGGAACTCCATCCGGAAGCATTGCGTTTCCGTAGTTTGCCTCTGAGGCGATTCCGCCGAGCTTGCCGAAGAAACCGTTTCCTGCACCGAACATGATGCCAAATCCAACCAGCCAGAAGACCGGTGTACCGATACAGAAGTCCATCAGGTTTTTCATGATGATATTACCTGCGTTTTTTGCTCTTGTGAATCCTGTTTCGACCATTGCGAATCCAGCCTGCATGAAGAAGACCAGTGCTGCGCCGACGAGGACCCAAGTTGTGTTTGCTGAAGAATACATAGTAACACTTCCTTTCCCAATTTTTTTCCTTCCTATTATATATGAAAGGATTATTTATAATACCGGACAGAAAAAAGACAGAATCTATCCAGCATCAGTATAACGAAAAAGCGCAGGAGAGAGGAAATTCTCTTCCGCGCCTTTACGAAATCAAAATAGTTATATGTAAAACAGGGGATATCTGTATCGTGTGATTAATGGATGAGGAAATCGATAATGAATTATGAAGTAGAGTTCATAAGGGATATCCCCCGTATTTACCGTATGAAATTTTTATCTGATATCCGTGATCAGATTGAGAATAACAGCTCGTCGTAGGTCGGATATGGAAGTAACTCATCCGGGATCAGAGCCTCTGCCTCATCAGCAGATTTTCTTAAAACTTCCATATCTTCCAGAACAGTTTCCTGATAAGCCTTAGAGCATGCAAGCACATCGTCAGAAGAAGCAAGAGCTTTTGCTGTATCTGCCTTCAGAGTTTCCAGATCCTTTGCCATGGTGTCTGCAAGTGTACTCAGTTTGGAGATCAGAGCAGCTTCACTTGCTACAGAAATATCAGCTACTACGGATTTCTTAGCAGCTGCAGTATCTGCAAGCTTTTCAACATATGTATATACAGAAGGAATTACCTGCTTCTGGATCATCTCAGCCAGAGTGTTGGATTCGATATTGATGGTCTTGTAATAGTTCTCAAGCCAGATATCGTAACGGGAGAAGAGTTCTTCCCTTGTAAAAATGCCATGCTTTGTAAACAGCTCAATGTTCTTCTCAGCAATGAAATGCGGAAGTGCATCCGGAGTTGTTTTAAGATTGTAGAGACCACGTTTCTCAGCTTCTTCAACCCATTCGTCTGTATAGCCGTTTCCGTTAAAGATGATGCGTTTATGCTCTTCAATGGTCTTCTTAAGAAGTGCATGTACTGCGCTTTCCATTTCTTCCTCCGGAACATCCTTAAGAGATGCGCTGAATTCTGCAAGAACCTCTGCAACAGCGGTATTCAGTACGATGTTCGGGTTTGCAACAGATGCTGCAGAACCAAGCATACGGAACTCAAATTTGTTTCCGGTAAATGCAAATGGTGAAGTACGGTTTCTGTCTGTGGTATCCTTTATGAAGTGCGGAAGTACCTTTGCTCCGATATCCATCTGTACCGCATGCTTATTGCTGAAGAAGGTATCGTTTTCAATAGATTTCAGTACGTCTGTCAGCTCATCTCCAAGGAAGATGGATACGATCGCAGGCGGTGCCTCGTTTGCTCCGAGACGATGATCGTTTCCGGCGCTTGCGACAGATACGCGGAGAAGATCGGCATAATCGTCAACGGCTTTGATGACAGCTACCAGGAATACCAGGAACTGTGTATTCTCTGCCGGTGTTTTTCCCGGATCAAGAAGGTTTACACCTGTGTCTGTGCTCATGGACCAGTTGTTGTGTTTACCGCTTCCGTTGATTCCCTCAAATGGTTTCTCGTGAAGGAGGCAGACCATGTTGTGCTTGTCGGCAACCTTCTTCATGATCTCCATGGTCAGCTGGTTGTGGTCAACAGCAACATTTGTGGTATCAAATACAGGAGCCAGTTCGTGCTGCGCAGGAGCAACCTCGTTATGTTTTGTTTTTGCCGGAATGCCAAGCTTCCAGAGCTCTTCGTCAAGATCATGCATGTAAGCAGCAACGCGAGGCTTCAGGGCTCCGAAGTAATGATCTTCCATTTCCTGTCCTTTTGGTGCAGAAGCGCCCAGAAGAGTACGGCCGCAGAAGATCAGGTCTTTTCTCTTTTTGTAAAGATCCTTGTCAACCAGGAAGTATTCCTGCTCAGGTCCTACGGTTGTGTCGATGTGACGGACCTCTTTGTTTCCGAGGATGTGAAGGATACGAACCGCTTCTTTGTTCAGAACATCCATGGAACGAAGAAGAGGAGTTTTCTTATCCAGTGCCTCTCCGCTGTAGGAACAGAATGCAGTAGGAATGTAAAGAGTTTTATCTTTGATGAATGCAGGTGAAGTAGGATCCCATGCTGTATATCCTCTTGCTTCAAAAGTAGCACGAAGTCCGCCTGACGGGAAACTGGATGCATCCGGCTCACCTTTTACCAGCTCTTTACCGGAGAAATCCATGATCACCTGTCCGTCACCTGTAGGGGAGATGAAGCTGTCATGCTTCTCAGCAGTTACGTTTGTCATCGGCTGGAACCAGTGTGTGTAATGTGTCGCACCATTTTCAGTAGCCCACTCTTTCATTGCAACTGCTACGGAATTTGCAACATCCAGTTCCAGATGAGTTCCGTTTTCAATTGTTTTCTTTAATGCTTTGTACATGTCCTTTGGCAGTTTACTTCGCATCACTTTGTCATTGAATACAAGGCTGCCATACATTTCAGGGATACTCTGTGCCATATAGGTACACTCCTTTCGATTTCACTCATTCATTATAATTTTTAATTATTTTATAAGGGCCGCAGCCGGAAGAACCGGGTATAAACGGACCGAAAACAAAAAAAGCGCTTCAGATACTTGTCGTATCCAAAGCGCCTTTGCTTTATGTGATGCAGTATACACCAAAATAAAATAATGTCAAGAGCTTTTTGGAAAAATCTAAAAAATCGACCGGAACGATGGGACTGTCGGAAAATAGGCAGGGTTGACAAATCTTGTCTTTTTATTATAATCTGATATCGTAGTTATACAGTTGAAAAGTCATTGATTTCTATAGAAAGAGCTTTTTGACCAGTAACCAAGACACACAACACGGAAAGAACAGATGGAGGAAAATATGTCAGGAGTAAAGGAAGAATGTGGCGTATTCGGGATTTATGATCTGGATGGAGGGAATATTGCACCATCTATTTATTATGGTCTTACTTCGCTGCAGCACAGGGGACAGGAGTCCTGCGGAATGGCCGTTTCAAGGACGGACGGAGAAAGAGGAAACGTACAGTTCCATAAAAATCTCGGACTGGTAAGCGAAGTTTTGCGAAAAGATGTTGTACATAATATGAATGGTGATATCGGAATCGGGCATGTTCGTTATTCCACAACCGGAGAATCTGTTGCAGAGAATGCACAGCCGCTGGTACTTTCTTATATCAAGGGAAGTCTGGCACTTGCGCACAACGGAAATCTGGTTAATACAGAAGCTTTGAAATGGGAGCTGATCCAGACAGGCGCAATTTTCCATACAACTACCGACTCAGAGGTTATCGCGTTCCATATCGCAAGGGAACGTGTGCATTCTGCCACTGTAGAGGAAGCAGTACACAAAACCGTAGAGAAGATACGTGGAGGATATGCTCTTGTGATCATGAGCCCCCGGAAGCTGATCGGTGCCCGTGATCCTTACGGACTGAAACCCCTCTGTCTTGGAAAAAGAGATAATGCCTATGTCCTTGCATCTGAAAGCTGTGCGCTGACATCTGTAGGGGCGGAATTTATCCGTGATATTGAACCGGGTGAGATCGTCACGATCACCAAGAACGGACTGAAATCCAGCAAACTGACTGAGAAGAAAAAGCATGCTCATTGTGTTTTTGAATATATTTATTTTGCAAGACTGGACAGCACCATGGATGGCGTGAAAATCTATGATGCAAGGATCCGTGGAGGAAAATCTCTTGCAAAATCCTATCCGGTAGAAGCGGATCTGGTAACCGGTGTACCGGAATCCGGACTTCCGGCAGCAAAAGGCTATTCTGAGGAATCCGGAATCCCGTTTGGCTTTGCATTCTATAAAAACAGTTATATTGGAAGAACTTTTATCAAGCCTACACAGCAGGAGCGAGAGTCCAGTGTCCATTTGAAGCTGAGCGTTCTGGAATCTGTGGTTAAGGGGAAGAGAATCGTTCTGGTGGATGATTCCATTGTCCGCGGAACTACCATTGCCAATCTGATCCACATGCTGAAAGAAGCAGGAGCAAAAGAAGTCCATGTACGTATCAGCTCCCCGCCATTTTTACATCCCTGTTATTTTGGTACCGATGTGCCGTCCAATGACCAGCTGATCGCAGCACAGCACAGCACGGAAGAAATCCGTAAGATGATCGGCGCAGACTCCCTGGGTTATATGCAGATCGATTATCTGGAAGGCATGGCAGGAGGACTTCCGCTGTGTAAAGCATGTTTTGATGGCAATTATCCGATGGAAATACCGGCAGAAATCAAACAGGATTAATGAACTATGTGGAATTAATCTCACAGTAAAAAATAATGGATTGAAAAACAAAAATGTGAAAACTACACAATAAACATATAAAAACCCGGATTTTGTTATGCAAAATCCGGGTTTTTATAGATGGGCTCTTAAAAACGATAAAAAACATCAACTTGACAAATCTGACAATATGAGACATAATGTGGGACGACCAGATGAGAAAAGGCCGCTGGTCTGGAAAATACAGGAAAACAGCGCGGTCGAAATAAGGCCGGTTTTTTGCCGAGATAAAAGAGAGGATGATATTTATGTCTAAAAAAATTAGATTGAATGCGACAGAGGATGTTAAAGAATTTGTTAAGGCTGCAAGTAAATGTGATTTTGATGTAGATATTTCATATAACAGAATTTTAATTGATGCAAAATCTATTCTTGGAATCCTCAGCATGGATCTGACTAAGGTTCTTACAGTAACCTGTCATGGAGAGAATCATGAGTTTAACTGCTTCCTTCAGAAATATGCAGTTGCCTGACAGACAGTGCAGAGATAGATAAGATATCATAAAAAGAAAAGGCAGACGTGACTGCAGAGACGGGAGATCAGATGGAAATCCCTGGCAGGCGTCTGCTTTTTTCTTTACAACCATTTCATAGGAAGAAATTCCGCAGACTATATGAAAAATCAGTGTTACTGTTCACTGGTAATATTCCGCGAGGTGTTTTTTGTGAGCGAAGGTCACAGAAAACCCGAGACATACCGCGCGAATTTATGCGATTAGCATAAATTCTGTGCATCGCGAAGCGTGTTGCTGAGAACGGAGTGAACAGTAACAAATCAGTTATTGACAAATAAAAAAAAATAGTTTATAGTAAACCATATTTTATATGAAAGATAACTGACAAAGGCGTCAGGAACGGATACCCCAGGGGAGTTCTCACCCCTTGGAACCTGTTCCGGACGCCTTTTTGTTGTGGAACACAAAATGGAGGAGGAAATCGAAGATGGCAGTAAAGTATGTTTTTGTAACGGGTGGAGTTGTTTCCGGTCTGGGAAAAGGAATTACAGCAGCGTCTCTTGGGCGCCTTCTGAAAGCCAGAGGGTATCAGGTGACTATGCAGAAATTTGATCCCTACATTAATATCGACCCGGGAACTATGAATCCCATTCAGCATGGAGAGGTTTTTGTAACCGATGACGGTACAGAGACAGATCTTGACCTTGGACATTATGAGCGTTTCATTGATGAAAGCCTTGATAAAAATTCCAATGTGACAACCGGTAAGATTTACTGGTCTGTTCTCCAGAAAGAGCGTCATGGCGATTTCGGCGGTGGTACCGTTCAGGTGATCCCGCATATCACCAACGAGATCAAGAGTCGTTTTTACAGAGCAAAATCCGCAGACGAAGACAGAATTGCGATCATTGAGGTTGGCGGTACAGTCGGTGATATTGAGAGCCAGCCATTCCTTGAATCCATTCGTCAGTTCCAGCATGATGTGGGACATGACAATGCGATCCTTATCCATGTAACTCTGATCCCATATCTCCGTGCTTCCGGAGAGATGAAGACCAAACCGACCCAGGCCAGTGTAAAAGAGCTTCAGGGAATGGGAATCCAGCCGGATGTCCTGGTATGCAGAAGCGAGTATCCTCTTACCGAGATATCCGTGGAAAGATTGCCCTGTTCTGTAATGTGCCTGTAAGCAATGTGCTTCAGAACCTGGATGTGGAATATTTATATGAAGCTCCTCTTGCAATGGAGAGAGAAAAGCTTGCAGACGTAGTACTGCAGAGCTTAAGACTGGAGAATCGCAAACCGGATCTTACAGACTGGGAAAATATGGTAGAAAATCTCCGCCATCCGGATAAAACTGTGAAGATTGCCATGGTTGGTAAATATACACAGCTTCATGATGCATACCTGAGTGTTGTGGAAGCACTGAAGCATGGCGGGATCTCCTGCCGTGCAAAGGTTGATATCACCTGGGTGGACTCCGAAGAGCTCAATGAAAAAAATCTGGATCAGACTCTCCATTCTGTAGATGGAATCCTGGTCCCGGGAGGATTCGGAAACCGTGGTACAGAAGGAATGATCCTTGCGGCACAGTATGCAAGAGTTCATAAGATCCCATACCTTGGGATCTGCCTGGGAATGCAGATGGCTATTGTGGAATTTGCCCGCCATGTGCTTGGATATGAAGATGCCAACAGTATTGAGCTGGCACCGGAAACAACACATCCGGTCATTGCCCTGATGCCGGATCAGGAGGATGTGGAAGATCTTGGAGGAACCCTTCGTCTTGGAAGCTATCCGTGTGTGCTTGCAGAAGGCTCCAGATCCTATGAGCTTTTTGGAAAGAAAGAGATCCAGGAACGTCACAGACATCGTTATGAGGTAAACAACGCATTCCGTAAGGAACTGGACGAAAAGGGAATGTCCATCGTAGGAACATCCCCGGATGCTCACATTGTTGAGATGATCGAAATTGCCGGACATCCGTTCTTTGTGGGAACACAGGGACATCCGGAATTTAAATCCAGACCAAACCATGCACATCCGCTGTTCCGTGGATTTGTGCAGGCGGCAGTTGATAAAAAGACGGCAGAAGAAGCTGCAATGAAAGGATGAGAAAAATGAGAGAAGTAGTAAATCAGCAGCAGGGCCTCTACCGCCTGAATTTGAACATGATAACTGCGGTATCGGAGCCGTTGTTAATATAAAAGGAAAGAAAACACATGATACAGTTGCCAATGCTCTTAAGATCGTAGAGAATCTTGAGCATCGTGCTGGTAAGGATGCAGAAGGAAAAACCGGTGATGGTGTCGGTATCCTTCTTCAGATCTCCCACAAATTTTTAAGAAGGTCTGTAAAAAAGAAGGCTTTGATATCGGCGGAGAGAGAGAATATGGTGTAGCCCAGCTCTTTTTCCCGCAGCAGGAGATCAAACGTGCCCAGGCAAAGAAGATGTTCGAGATCATCGTGGAAAAAGAGGGTCTGGAACTTCTGGGATGGCGTACAGTGCCGGTTTTTCCGGAGGTTCTCGGTCATAAAGCGAAAGAGTGCATGCCGTGCATCATGCAGCATTTGTTAAAAAGCCGGAGGATGTGGAAAAAGGTCTTGCCTTTGACCGTATGCTTTACATCGCACGTCGTGAATTTGAACAGAGTAATGATAATACTTACGTGGTTTCCATGAACAGCCGTACCATCGTATACAAAGGTATGTTCCTGGTAGGACAGCTCCGTACCTTCTTTGGCGATCTTCAGAGCCAGGATTACGAGTCTGCCATTGCAGTAGTACATTCCCGTTTCAGTACCAACACGAATCCAAGCTGGGAGAGAGCACATCCGAACCGTTTCATCGTACATAACGGTGAGATCAACACGATCCGCGGAAATGCCGATAAGATGCTTGCGCGTGAGGAAAATATGGAGTCTCCGTATCTGAAGGATGAGCTTCATAAGGTCCTTCCTGTAGTTAACCGCAATGGTTCTGACTCCGCAATGCTTGACAATACCCTGGAATTCCTGGTTATGAGTGGAATGGATCTTCCGCTTGCAGTGATGATCACAATTCCGGAGCCGTGGGCAAACAACGATACGATCTCTCAGGAGAAGAGAGATTTTTATCAGTACTATGCGACCATGATGGAGCCATGGGACGGCCCTGCGTCCATTCTGTTCTCAGATGGTGATGTGATGGGAGCAGTTCTTGACAGAAACGGTCTTCGTCCATCCAGATACTATATCACATCTGATGGCTATATGATCCTTTCCTCCGAGGTTGGTGTTCTTCCTGTGGATGAGGAGAAGATCGTATTAAAAGAACGTCTTCATCCGGGAAAAATGCTCCTGGTTGATACAGTTCAGGGGCGTGTCATCGATGACAATGAGCTCAAAGAAAAATATGCGAAAAAACAGCCTTATGGTGAGTGGCTGGACAGCAATCTGGTACAGCTTCGTGATATCAAAATTCCGAATCAGAGAGTTGTCGAATACACTCCGGAGGAGAGAGCACGCCTTCAGAAAGCTTTCGGATATACTTATGAGCAGTATCGTACTTCAATCCGAAACATGGCATTAAACGGCGCAGAAAGCATCGGAGCCATGGGACATGATACTCCCCTTGCGGTATTTTCCAGGGAACATTATCCGCTGTTCGATTACTTCAAGCAGCTTTTTGCCCAGGTAACAAACCCGCCGATCGATGCGATCCGTGAAGAAATCGTTACTTCTACAAGTGTATATGTAGGTAAAGACGGAAATCTCCTGATCCAGAAGCCGGAGAACTGTCAGGTGCTGAAGATCAACAACCCGATCCTGACTAATACCGATATGCTGAAGATCAAGAATATGAAAAAGGACGGCTTCAAGGTTGTGACCATTTCTACCTTATATTATAAGAGCACAAAGCTCGAACGTGCCATTGACCGTCTGTTCGTAGAGGTAGACAAAGCCTTCCGTGAGGGAGCAAACATCCTGGTTCTTTCTGACCGCGGCGTGGATGAGAACCATATGCCGATCCCGTCCCTGCTGGCGGTTTCCGCAGTACATCAGCATCTTGTAAAAACAAAGAAGAGCACTTCCCTTGCCCTGATCCTGGAGTCCGGTGAGCCGAGAGAGGTACATCATTTCGCAACACTTCTTGGATATGGCGCAAGTGCAGTCAATCCGTATCTGGCACTGGATACTATCCATGAGCTGATCGATACACATATGCTGGATAAGGACTATTACGCAGCCGTTGATGATTACAATCATGCGGTGATCAGCGGTATCGTAAAGATCGCTTCCAAGATGGGTATTTCCACTATCCAGTCCTATCAGGGATCTCAGATCTTTGAGGCGATCGGAATTTCCCAGGATGTGATCGATCGTTACTTTACAGGAACCGTAAGCCGTGTAGGCGGAATCACACTGGAAGATATCGAGGATAATGTAGAAAAACTTCATTCTGAGGCATTTGATCCTCTTGGACTTGCCACAGATCTTACACTGGACAGCGTAGGTGCCCATAAGATGAGAAGCCAGGGTGAGGAGCACAAATATAACCCGCGTACCATTCATCTTCTCCAGCAGTCCACAAAACAGGGCAGCTATGAGATGTTCAAGGAATATACAAAGCTGGTAGATGACGAGGGACATGGAAACTTAAGAGGTCTTCTGGACTTTAAGTTTGCCAAGGAGCCTATTCCGATCGACCAGGTTGAGAGTGTTGAGGATATTGTAAAACGATTTAAGACAGGTGCCATGTCTTACGGTTCTATTTCTCAGGAAGCTCATGAGACTCTGGCGATTGCCATGAACCATCTCCATGGAAAATCAAATACAGGTGAGGGTGGTGAAAGTGATGAGCGTCTGGACTCTGCAGGAACAGACAATGACCGCTGCTCAGCGATCAAACAGGTAGCCAGCGGACGTTTCGGCGTTACCAGCCGTTATCTGGTTTCCGCAAGAGAGATCCAGATCAAGATGGCACAGGGGGCAAAGCCGGGTGAGGGCGGACATCTTCCTGCAAAGAAGGTATATCCGTGGATCGCAAAAACCGTCATTCCACACCGGGAGTCAGCCTGATCTCTCCGCCGCCACATCATGATATCTACTCTATCGAGGATCTGGCAGAGCTGATCTATGACCTGAAAAACGCCAATAAATATGCGGATATTTCCGTAAAGCTGGTTTCTGAGGCGGGCGTTGGTACGGTTGCAGCCGGTGTTGCAAAGGCTGGAGCACAGACTGTTCTGATCTCCGGATATGACGGTGGTACAGGAGCAGCGCCAAGAAGCTCTATCCATAATGCAGGACTTCCATGGGAGCTTGGACTTGCAGAAACACATCAGACGCTGATCATGAACGGACTTCGTAATCGTGTACGTATCGAGACAGACGGTAAGCTGATGAGCGGCCGTGACGTTGCCATTGCAGCACTTCTCGGTGCAGAGGAATTCGGCTTTGCAACAGCGCCGCTTGTAACGATGGGCTGCGTGATGATGAGAGTCTGCAATCTGGATACCTGCCCGGTAGGTGTGGCTACACAGAACCCGGAGCTTCGTAAGAGATTCCGCGGAAAACCGGAGTATGTGGAGAACTTCATGCGCTTTATCGCCCAGGAGCTGAGAGAGTACATGGCACGTCTTGGTATTGCCACCATTGATGAGATGGTAGGTCGTACAGACCTTCTTACAGTTTCTGACAGTGTGCAGGAGCCGCATAAGGGTAAGGTTGACTTAAGTGCCATCCTGAATAACCCATATGCAGGAAAGGGCAAAGTAACCTTTGATCCGAAGGCTGTATACAATTTCAATCTTGAGAAAACTCTGGATGAAAAAGTTCTGGTCAAGAAATGTGCACCGGCGATCCAGAAGGGTGAGAAAGTTTCTGTTGATGTAAACGTTACCAATACAGACCGTGCATTTGGTACCATCCTCGGATCTGAGATCACAAGAAATCATAAGAATGGACTTCCGGAGGATACGGTAACTGTAAACTGTACAGGTGCAGGCGGACAGAGCTTCGGTGCCTTTATCCCGAAAGGACTGACATTGAAACTGACCGGTGACAGCAACGACTACTTCGGAAAAGGTCTTTCCGGTGGAAAGCTGATCGTTAAGGTTCCGGAGAAGGCCGGATACAAGGCTGAAGAGAACATCATCGTCGGAAACGTGGCACTCTATGGTGCGACCAGCGGAACTGCATTTATCAACGGTGTTGCCGGTGAGCGTTTTGCAGTACGTAACTCCGGTGCGGTTGCAGTTGTTGAGGGTGTTGGTGAGCATGGCTGCGAGTACATGACAGGTGGCCGTGTGGTAGTTCTTGGAAAAACAGGAAAGAACTTTGCAGCAGGTATGAGCGGCGGTATCGCTTATGTCCTTGATGTGGATAATGTTCTTTACAAGAACCTCAATAAAGCAATGATCTCCATTGAAAAAGTGGATAATAAATATGATAAAAAAGAGCTTCGTGATCTTATCGAGGCTCATGTGGAAGCAACAGGCTCCGAGATCGGTAAGAAGGTGCTGGCTGATTTTGATTCCTATCTGCCTCACTTCAAAAAACTCATTCCGGATGAGTATAAGAGAATGATCACATTAAGTGCAAAGCTGGAAGAAAAGGGTCTGACCAGCCAGCAGGCACAGATGGAAGCGTTCTATGAGAGCATCGGCGTGAAACATTAAGGAGGATGAGGAAATGGGAAAGCCAACTGGATTTTTAGATTATAAAAGAGAAACGGCAAAGGTTTTGCCGCCAAAGGAACGTATTCAGAATTTCAACGAATTTCGTATTCCGTTAAATAAAGAAAAACAGAAACTTCAGGGAGCACGCTGCATGGCCTGCGGCGTTCCCTTCTGTCAGGCAGGTATGATGATCGGCGGAATGGCTTCCGGCTGTCCGCTTCACAACCTGGTTCCGGAGACCAACGATCTTGTATACACAGGAAACTGGAAACAGGCATTCCTTCGTCTGAACAAGACGCACAGTTTTCCGGAGTTCACATCCAGAGTGTGTCCGGCTCTCTGCGAAGCTGCCTGTACCTGCAACCTGAACGGAGATCCGGTCAGCACAAAGGAGAATGAGAAAGCGATCATTGAGACTGCCTATGCAGAAGGATGGGTAAAACCGCAGATTCCGCCTGTCCGTACAGGAAAGACGATCGCAGTTATCGGAAGCGGACCTTCCGGACTGGCAGCAGCACAGCAGCTGAACCGCCGTGGCCACAGCGTAACTGTATTTGAGAGAAACGACCGTATCGGAGGACTTCTCCGCTACGGCATTCCGAACATGAAACTGGAGAAAAAGGTCATTGACCGCAGACTGAAGCTGATGGAAGAGGAAGGCGTGAAATTTGTTACCAATATCAATGTTGGTGTTGACATCACTGCAGAACAGCTTCTGAAGGATTATGACCGTGTCCTTCTCTGCTGCGGAGCTTCTCATCCGAGAGATATCAAGGTTCCGGGAAGAGATGCCAAGGGAATTTACTTTGCAGTGGATTTCCTGAAGCAGGTAACAAAAAGTCTTCTGGATACAGATTTTGCAAAATTCCCATATGAGCTTGCAAAGGGCAAAAATGTTCTGGTCATCGGCGGTGGCGATACCGGTAATGACTGTGTGGGAACATCCATCCGTCTGGGTGCGAAATCTGTAACACAGCTTGAGATGATGCCGCAGCCTCCTGCGGCAAGAATTCCTTCCAATCCATGGCCGGAATGGCCGAAGGTTCTGAAAACCGATTACGGCCAGGAAGAGGCTATTGCAGTATTCGGCCATGATCCTCGGATATATCAGACAACCGTTACCGAGTTTATCAAGGACAAAAAAGGAAATGTCTGCAAGGCCAAGATCGTAAAACTGAAAAGTGTAAAGGATGAAAAGACCGGAAGATTCAATATGGTACCGGTTGAAGGCAGTGAGGAAGTGATCCCTGCAGATGTGGTCCTTATTGCGGCCGGCTTCCTTGGCAGTGAGAAATATGTGACAGATGCTTTCCGTGTAGCGCTTACACCAAGAACCAATGTGGAAACAAAACCGGAGCAGTATGCAACAAGCGTAGACCGTGTATTCACAGCAGGTGATATGCATCGTGGACAGTCTCTTGTAGTATGGGCGATCCATGAAGGGCGTGAGGCTGCGAAAGCAGTGGATGAATCACTGATGAGCTATTCATATTTACAGTAAAATAACAGATACCAGGGGCAAAAGATCAAAAAACTGTTCGTGTTTCCGCGATAAAGCTTTTGAACTTTTGCCCCTTTTAAAAAATGGTTGACAAAGAATTGACCGATTGCTATAATTACGTCCATGAACAAGGGTGTTCTTCAGGAGCGAAAGCTCTCTGAAGTGCACCCTTTTTCTGATTTTGAGGGTAATTATTTTGTGTGATGAGGAAATAAAGGAGAGAATACTATGGGGAATTATACCAGAGAAGAGATTCTTGCAATGGCAGAGGAGGAAGACGTAGAGTTCATCCGCCTCCAGTTTACAGATATGTTTGGAACTCTGAAAAATATTGCGATCACAGCAAGAGAGCTTCCAAGAGCCCTGGATAACCAGTGCGTTGTATATGGCTCTCATATTGCGGGCATTGTGGGAGAGAAGGAGCCGGATCTGATCCTGTATCCGGACTATGATACCTTTTCAATTCTCCCATGGCGTCCTCAGCAGGGAAAGGTTGCAAGACTGATCTGCGATATGCGCCGTGCAGACGGATCAGAGCATGAGATGAGTTCCAGATACATTCTGAAAAAAACAGCGCAGGCAGCAGAAGAGGCAGGCTACACCTGCTATGTTGACCCGGAATGCGAGTTTTTCCTGTTTCATATTGATGATAACGGAATGCCTACAACGGTTTCTCACGAAAAGGCCGGATATCTGGATGTAAGTCCGGTGGATTTAGGCGAAAATGCAAGACGTGACATGGTACTGACTCTTGAGGATATGGGATTTGAGGTGGAATCCTCTCATCATGAGACAGCACCTGCACAGCATGAGATCGCCTTCATTACGGGGAAGCACGTGAGATGGCAGACGAAGTTATGACCTTTAAGATGGCAGTAAGAACTGTAGCCAAACGTCATGGACTTCATGCGACATTTATGCCGAAGCCAAGACGGGAAGTAAACGGTTCAGCCATGCATATCCATTTTTCGCTGTTTAAAAATGGAAAAAATATTTTTGCGGATCCGGAGGATCGTCCAGATTAAGTGAAGAGGCATACTATTTTATCGGAGGTCTTCTGGCTCACAGCCGTGAGATGACTCTGATCACCAATCCGCTTGTAAATTCCTATAAGCGTCTTGTGCCTGGATTTGATGCGCCTACAGAACTGACCTGGACGAGAAATAACCAGAATTCACTGGTAAGGATCCCGAGAGTTAATGGTGCTGATACCAGGATCGAGCTTCGAAGCCCGGATGCTGCATCCAACCCATACCTTGTTTTTGCGGTATGCCTGGCAGCGGGCCTGGATGGAATCCAGAAGAAGATCTATCCTACAAAAGCTTCTGACCGTTCTCTTTCCGAGTCGGATCAGAAGGAACAGGGTATCGAGAATTTACCGGAGAACCTGCGGGAAGCGATCACGCTGTTTGAGGACAGCAGCTGGATGAAAGAAATCCTTGGGGAGACTTTCTGCGAACAGTATGCGCAGGCCAAGAGAAAAGAGTGGCTGCGTTATTCCCAGGAGATTTCCGACTGGGAGATCGAGGAGTATCTGTATCGGATCTGATGAACGAGGCATAATGGGACGAAAGGGAGTGGCGGCTTATGAACACGAGTATCGTGATTGCATTACCGAAAATAGAAGATGCAAAAAAGATCCGCACAGTCCTTAACCGATATGGGTTCACAGTGGCGGCGGTGTGCAATTCAGGTGCAAATGCCCTTGCCAGTATCTCGGAGCTTGATGGCGGCGTTCTGCTTTGCGGCTATCATCTTCAGGATATGTACTATCGTGATCTTCTGGACTATATGCCGGATTATTTTGAAATGCTGCTTATGGCCTCTCAGGGAGTGATCAGTGAGGCACCAACCACCATTTTATGCGTGGGAATGCCTCTGAAAGCCGGAGATCTGGTAAATACGGTGAGCATGATGCTTTCCCAGATCGAAAGGCGCTGGAAAAAAGATAAGAAAAAGCCGAAACAGCGTTCATGGAAAGAACAGAATTATATTTCAAATGCAAAGATGCTTTTAATGGAAAGAAATCACCTGAGCGAGGATGACGCATACCGCTATATCCAGAAATGCAGTATGGATTCCGGGACTAATATGGTGGAGACAGCTCAGATGGTTCTGATGCTTTTATATGATTCTGTGTAAAAAAAACAACAGAGCGGACAGAAATGATCTGCGCTGAATGCCTGATATCACACCGGATCGGGGAAAATTCCGCAGGGGATTCCTGATTCGGTGAAACTACTTTGAATTGGAGGATGAGGGAATGGAATTTATGGATGGAATCTGTAAGACTAGAGAATGTGCCTGGGATGTGCTTCTTTCCGAGAGCATGAAAGACCAGGAAGCGACAGTGGAAGGTGCAATACACAGCATCCGTAATATGGGGGACGTGGCATTTGTGATACTCCGAAAAAAAGAAGGGCTTTTTCAGACCGTATATGAAAACGACAAGACAAATGTTTCCATTCATGATCTGAAGGAGGCAATGTGTGTGCGCCTTACAGGAACTCTTCATGAGGAAGAAAGAGCGCCTCATGGAAGAGAACTCCGCATCAGCCATGTGGAGATCCTTTCCTCACCTGCAGAGCCTCTTCCGCTGGCCATCGACAAATGGAAGCTGAATACTTCCCTGGAGGCAAAGCTGAATTATCGTCCTATTGCTCTGCGTAATGTGCAGGAGCGTGCAAAATTCAAGATCCAGGAGGCTCTGGTGCGGGCATTTCGTGATTACCTCTATGAGAAGGGGTTCACCGAGATCCACACACCGAAGATCGGAGCCAGAGGTGCAGAGGGTGGTGCAAACCTGTTCAAGCTGAGCTATTTCCATAAACCGGCTGTTCTGGCACAGAGCCCGCAGTTTTATAAACAGATGATGGTAGGTGTTTTTGACCGTGTATTTGAGACAGGCCCTGTATTCCGTGCAGAGAAGCATAACACAAAACGTCATCTGAATGAATATACAAGCCTTGATTTTGAGATGGGCTATATCAACGGATTTGAGGATATCATGGAGATGGAAACCGGATTTCTCCAGTACGCAGTAGAGCTTCTTAAGAAAGACTACGCCCATGAGCTTTCCATTCTGAAGATGGAGCTTCCGAAGGTGGATAAGATCCCGGCAGTACGTTTTGACAAGGCCAAAGAGCTGGTAGCTGAAAAATATAAACGTAAGATCCGCAACCCATATGATCTGGAGCCGGAGGAAGAAGCGCTGATCGGAAGATATTTCAAAGAAGAATATGATGCTGATTTTGTTTTTGTCACACATTATCCGTCTAAGAAGCGTCCGTTCTACGCAATGGATGATCCGTCAGATGAGAAATTTACATTAAGCTTTGACCTTCTGTTCAAGGGACTTGAGGTAACTACAGGCGGACAGCGTATCCATGATTATCAGATGCTGAAGAATAAGATCGCAGCCCGTGGTATGGATGAAGAGGGTATGGAGCAGTATCTGGATACCTTCAAGCATGGAATGTCGCCTCATGGAGGACTTGGAATCGGACTGGAACGTCTTACCATGCAGATCCTCGGAGAAGAAAATGTTCGTGAGACCTGTCTGTTCCCGCGTGATATGAACAGACTTGAGCCGTAATAAGGAGAAAAAAGATGGCAAAGATAATCGATGATGAAACAATGGAAAATGTCTGCATCCTTGCGAAGCTTTCTCTGACAGAGGATGAAAAGGAAAAAGCAAAAGAGGATATGCAGAAGATGCTGGACTATGTAGACAAGCTGGACGAGCTTGACACCTCTTCCGTAGAGCCCATGTCCCATATTTTTGAGGACGAAAACGTATTCCGTGAGGATGTTGTGACAAACGGAGATATTCATGAGGCAATGCTTGCCAATGCACCGAAGCAGAAAGAAAACCAGTATCAGGTTCCGAAAACAATTGGATAAGACAGGAGACAGGACATGGATTTGGGAAAATTAACCGCATTACAGCTTGCGGAAAAGATCAAGCAGCATCAGATAAGCGTCCTGGACGGTGTGAAATACGTTTTTGATCAGATCGAAGCAAAAGAGGACAAGGTCCACGCTTATCTTGATACTTACAAAAAAGAAGCCTATGCAAGAGCAAAAAAGGTACAGAAGGGCATTGAGGACGGAACCTATACCGGACCTCTTGCCGGTGTGCCTGTTGCAATTAAGGACAATATCTGCATCAAGGGAAAAACAACTACCTGTGCATCGAAGATCCTTGAGAATTTTGTGCCGCAGTACAATGCCGAGGTTATTGACCGTCTGGAACAGGCAGGTCTTGTGATCATCGGAAAGACAAACATGGATGAGTTCGCCATGGGAAGTACCACAGAGACATCTGCTTACGGTGTCACCAGAAACCCGTGGGATCTGGAGCATGTTCCGGGCGGCTCCTCCGGCGGCTCCTGTGCGGCAGTGGCAGCAGGAGAGACTTACCTGGCACTGGTTCTGATACCGGCGGTTCCATCCGTCAGCCAAGCTCCTACTGCGGTGTTACCGGAATCAAACCGACCTACGGAACGGTATCCCGTTACGGACTGGTTGCCTATGCATCCTCCCTGGACCAGATCGGGCCGGTAGGAAAGGATGTTGCGGACTGTGCGGCACTTCTTGAAATCATCGCCGGACACGATGCCAAGGACAGCACATCCATGAAGAGAGAGGATCTTGACTTCTCCGCTTCTATGACAGATAAGATCGTGGGAATGAAATTCGGTGTGCCGAAGGAATATCTCTCAGAGGGACTGAACCCGGAGGTAAAAGAGGCCTTTATGAATACGCTGAAGGGTCTTACCGAGATGGGCGCTGTGGTGGAATTTTTCTCCATGAAGACAACAGAATATATGATCCCTGCCTACTACATCATTGCCAGTGCAGAGGCCAGCTCCAACCTGGAGCGCTTTGACGGTGTGAAGTACGGCTTCCGTGCAAAAGAGTACGAGGGACTTCATGATATGTACAAGAAGACAAGAACCGAAGGCTTCGGCGAGGAAGTAAAGCGCCGTATCATGCTTGGCTCCTTTGTGTTAAGCTCCGGTTACTACGATGCTTACTATCTGAAAGCACTTCGCACAAAAGCCTTATCAAAAAGGAATTTGACCAGGCCTTTTCAAAATATGACGTTCTTCTTGCTCCGGCATCACCCTTTACGGCGCCGAAGCTGGGAGAGAGCCTGAAAGACCCGCTTGCCATGTATCTTGGCGATATTTATACGGTAGCAGTAAACCTGTGCGGACTTCCCGGAATCACAGTTCCATGCGGAAAAGACGCAACAGGACTTCCAATTGGAATCCAGATGATCGGTGACTGCTTCAAAGAAAACAACCTGTTCCGCGCAGCACATGCCTATGAGAAAAAACGTGGTGATTTCGGAACAGCGATGAAAGGGGGAGAAAAGGCATGAAACAGTATGAGACAGTCATAGGACTAGAGGTGCATGTGGAGCTTGCCACAAAAACAAAGATATTCTGCGGATGCTCCACAGAATTCGGAGGCGCACCAAATACACATACCTGCCCGGTCTGCACCGGTATGCCGGGCTCTCTTCCGGTCCTCAACAAAAAAGTGGTAGAGTTTGCCATCAAGGCAGGTCTTGCGGCAAACTGTCATATCCATCAGTACTGTAAGTTTGACCGTAAGAACTATTTTTACCCGGATAACCCCCAGAACTATCAGATCTCTCAGCTGTATCTGCCGATCTGCTATGATGGAGCTGTTGAGATCGAGACTTCCGCAGGAAAAAAGACCGTACGCATCCATGAGATGCATATGGAGGAGGATGCCGGTAAGCTGATCCATGATGAGTGGGAAGACTGCTCACTGGTGGATTACAATCGAAGCGGGGTACCGCTGATCGAGATCGTATCTGAGCCGGATATGAGAAGCTCCGAGGAGGTCATCGCATATCTGGAAAAGCTCCGCTGCACCATGCAGTATCTTGGAGTTTCTGACTGCAAGCTCCAGGAGGGCTCCATGCGTGCCGATGTCAATCTTTCCGTCCGTGAGGTGGGAAGTGAGACTTCGGAACAAGAACGGAGATGAAGAACCTGAACTCCTTCAAGGCTATTGCGAGAGCAATCGAGGGAGAGAGAGAACGTCAGATCGAGCTTCTGGAAGAAGGCAGAGCCGTTGTCCAGGAGACAAGAAGATGGGATGATAACAAAGAGTATTCCCATGCCATGCGTTCCAAGGAGGATGCCAAGGATTACCGTTACTTCCCGGATCCGGATCTTCCGCCGATCCACATTTCAGATGCATGGATCGAAGAGCTGCGTACTTCTATTCCGGAGCTTCGTGAAGCCAAGATGGAGCGTTATCAGAAGGAGTATGAGCTTCCGGCTTATGATGCAGGGATCCTGACCGAATCCAGACATCTGGCAGGACTTTTTGAGGAGACAGCAGTTCTTCTCGGAAATCCGAAAAAGGTGGCAAACTGGTTTATGGTGGAGGTTCTCTGCCTGACAAAGGACAAGGGACTTGATCTGGAAAAGGTAAGCTTTACACCGAAGCATCTGGCAGACCTTCTTTCCATGGTGGAGAAAAAAGAGGCCAGCGCACAGAATGCCAAGAAAGTATTTGAAAAAGTATTTGACGAGGATATTGATCCGGTTATATATATAGAAGAGAATGGTCTTAAGATCGTAGAAGATACAGGCCTTCTCACCGAAACTGTGAAAAAGATCGTAGACGCAAACCCCGGACCGCTGGCAGAGCTTCTGGGCGGCAAGGATAAGGTCATGGGATTTTTCGTAGGACAGCTGATGAGAGAGCTGAAAGGCAAGGCAAATCCTGACAGCGTCAGAAAAGCACTGGCAGAGGAAATTGAGAGAAGGAGATAAAATACTATGGTTACAGTAAATCAGAATTATTTAAAACTTCCGGGAAGCTATCTGTTTTCCAATATCGCAAAGAAGGTAAGCGCATATAAGGAGGCCAATCCGGAATTTAAGGATTCTGTGATCAGTCTTGGAATCGGTGATGTGACACAGCCGCTTGCACCGGCGATCATCGATGCCCTTCATAAATCCGTAGACGAGATGGCACACGCAGAAACCTTCCACGGATATGCTCCGGATCTCGGATATGAATTCTTAAGAAGTGCCATTGCAAAAAATGATTATCAGTCCAGAGGCTGCAACATCAGCGCAGACGAGATCTTTGTTTCCGATGGAGCAAAAAGTGATTCCGGAAACATCCAGGAGATCTTCGGACTGGATAACAAGGTTGCATCTGCGACCCGGTTTATCCTGTATATGTAGATACCAACGTTATGGCCGGACGTACTGGTCTTTATAACAAAGAGCGTGAGAATTTTGATGGTGTGATCTACATGCCCTGTAAGGAGGAGAATGGTTTCCTTCCGGAAATTCCGGCAGATGAGGTACCGGATCTGATCTATCTCTGCTTCCCGAACAATCCCACCGGTGTGCGATCACAAAGGCAGCTCTTCAGGAGTGGGTTGACTACGCCAACAAAAACGGCTGCGTGATCATCTATGATGCAGCATATGAGGCATATATTTCCGAGGAGGATGTCCCTCACAGCATTTATGAGTGCGAGGGTGCAAGAACCTGTGCCATCGAGCTTCGAAGCTTTTCCAAAAATGCAGGCTTTACAGGCGTTCGTCTTGGCTTTACCGTTGTTCCGAAGGAACTGGTGCGTGATGGCGTAGAGCTTCACAGTCTCTGGGCAAGACGCCACGGAACCAAGTTTAACGGTGCTCCGTACATTGTACAGAGAGCGGGCGAGGCTGTTTACTCTCCGGAGGGAAAAGCACAGCTGAAGGAGCAGATCGCTTATTACATGCGTAATGCAAAGACGATCCTGGAGGGACTTTCCGCAGCAGGATTTTCTGTGTCCGGTGGAAAAAATGCTCCATACATCTGGCTGAAAACACCGGATCAGATGACCTCCTGGGAGTTCTTTGATTATCTTCTTGAGAAAGCACACATCGTAGGAACACCAGGTTCAGGCTTTGGTGCACATGGCGAGGGATATTTCCGTCTGACTGCATTCGGAAGCTATGAGAATACACTTGAGGCAATTGAGAGAATTAAAAATCTGTAATATAGGTATAAATTGCGGAGCAGGTCTTGGGAAAAGAGCTGCTTCGTTTTTTAACCGAATCAAAGAAGTATCCTGCTTCAATTGCGAATAGAAGCTCCCGGCAGGTTGCGAAAATAACAATAAGGATTGCGAAAATTTATCATATCATTTATAATTGTACAGGAAGTAGGGCACAGGCCGCAGAAAGCCTGTGTTCATAAAATTTCACAAATTTACGCAATCACGAAAGGGGATTTTATCATGGGTATCAGAAGAGTAGAAAATATGTGCGGCGGTAAAGGCCATGTGATCATCAAAGACATTCTTGAGGGAGACGAGCTGAAGGGAAAATGCGGACTTTACGCACAGGTTACCATCGAAAAAGGATGTTCTCTGGGATACCATGAGCATCATGGCGAGACAGAAACCTACTATATCTTAAGTGGTGAAGGCGAGTACGACGATAACGGTGTGAAACGCCCGGTAAAGGCCGGCGACATCACCATCACACCGGATGGAAAAGGACATGGTCTTACAAATACAGGCGACACAGATCTTGTGTTCATGGCACTGATCATTTTTGACTGATCCATATAGAAAAAAACAGAAGTGAGACAGAAGGGCGGCCTTTTTGAAGAGGCTGCTCTTTTTACGACTGAGGCGTAACCGGTGTCGGAGTATAAATTCTGGGATGAAAGATTAGCTGTCTCAGATTGTTATTAAATGAAATGTATCAATTGTATAAACAAAAAATATTTTTGGATTTTTTTAGAAAAAAACTGTTGACATACAAAAAGCACTTTGCTATACTATCACTTGTCGCGAGGGAGAGAATAAAAAATCCCAAAGAAATGCGATATGCGGAAGTGTCGGAACTGGCAGACGAGCAAGACTAAGGATCTTGTGAGCATTGCGCTCGTGTGGGTTCAAGTCCCATCTTCCGCATTATTATTTTGAGAGCCTTGTAAATCTGATGGTTTACGGGGCTTTTTGTTTTGCTTATCTATAGGTTATCGCTGAACTACATTTTCAGGACAGCCCCTTCTTAAAAATTTCTTTTTTATTCTGAAATCAACCAATCAATCAAGTTGATGGATTTAATACCATCGTAGGAAGAATCCATTCCGGTATTTAAGGATAGAACTATTTTTTCGTAGTTATCGCTGATTTTCTGGAGTGGTGCTAATTCGCGTTTGCGAACCTCTTCGCTGGTCATGGATTCTGTGACCTGAACATAAAGTTTGTCATCTACTTTTGTTGCGATAAAATCCACTTCGGAATTATCCACTTTGCCGATAGAGACATCATAGCCTCTACGTAGCAGTTCAAAGTAAACAACATTTTCTATTGCATGTCCGCTATCACGGTCTCTGAATCCAAGCAGATAGTTTCTAAGTCCGATATCAACGATGTAATATTTTCCAAGAGTACGTAAGAATTCCTTTCCTTTAATATCAAATCTCTTGATGTCATAGAAGAAGTATGCTTCCAGTAGTGCATTCACATAGGCCTGAACGGTGTGAGCGCTTGGAGTTCCTTTTCGCTTTCCATCTTCTAGAAGACCTTCATTAACTAAGGTGTTGCCAATGGAAGAAACAGAAATACTGCTTCCGATGTTATCTGCAAGAAACATGACAATCTTTTTCAAAAGCACAGGGTCGGTGATTCTCTTTTGACCTCTGCGATTTTCACGTTCGAGAATATCTCTCATAATAACAGTTGAGTAGATACCTCAAGTAGCACCAGAGCCTTTTCTTGGTCCAGTCCAACATCAGCAATTCCCGCATTCCGCCAAAACGCATGTAAGCATCGAAAACCTCTCGGAGTTCATAGTGTTCGCCGGTTTTATCAAATGCTTGCTTGCGTGTGCCACCTAACGCACTTTTGGTTTCTCTTATTTCAAAATCATGGAATGTTAAAAATTCAGAGAAAGACAATGGAAGCATCTTTATCTCTACGCATCTGCCTGATAAATAGGTAGCATATTCAGAGGAGAGCATATAAGCATTCGAACCAGTGACATAGATATCGCAATTGAAGTCAATACGGAAAGAGTTGATTGCATCCTCCCAGTTAGGAACCCGTTGAACCTCATCAAAGAAAAGGTACATTCTTTTATCTGGCTGGATGTGCTGCTTGACGTATTCGTAGAGAGAATCGCTAGTCATGTTCTTAAATTTATGTGACTCAAAATTCATTTCAAGGATCTGGTTGTCTGTGATTCCGGTTTCTTTCAAATGAAGAGTCATTAGTTTGAGTAGCTGGACTTGCCACATCTACGAATTCCAGTTACACCTTAACTGGCTCGGTATCTTGAAATGCTATAATCTTATTTAAGTATAAATCTCTTTTTTTGAGTTCGTGAGTATCTATCATTTGGTATTCCTCCTTGTGAAAAGAGTATAGCATAAACTTACAGAAAAAACAAGTTTATGCACTGAAATGCAGAAACTATTAAAATTCGACAATTTTTGCATTTTATAAGAAGGGAATGCCTCTATCATCGTAGACAGAAGCACCGGATGACCACCGTGAGCCAGCTTTTGCTCCAGCGTTAGCTCATGAGTTCTTTTGTCGGTGGAGACATATCCTTAAATCCCTGACCAAATGGAACAACAGTAAAGCACATCGAGACAATGCAATAAAAAAATGAGTATAATCTCTCTTTGTCCGGAATCACAGCCGGATTCCTTCTTTTGCATAGGATAGTATGCCAGAGATATCTTTTTTCGGTCGATAATAGAAAGAGGAATGCTGTTTTTTTTGAATCGGATCTGCCGTTTGGATGATTGCTGTTTGTAAGCACGGTTGATTCTGTTACAGGATATCCTTTGCAGGCGGGATTCTTTTTTGTATGTGGTGTGTGGGAATCTGTGACAGAAGTGGGCGCTTTTTCTTTCAAAAGGAAATACAGGATAGAAAACATTCCAACTGTACGTTCAAAGTGCCGGCATCCAAAGTAACTGCATACAAAAAACTCCTGAAAGCAAAAGGAGCAGGGCCAAAGATAAAAGTGACAAAATAACAGAAAAAATAAGAAAATACAAAACTTTTGAAAAAAGGTGTTGACATACAAGATCCACTTTGCTATACTATCACTTGTCGCGAGGGAGAAAATAAAAAATCCCAAGGAAATGCGGTCATGCGGAAGTGTCGGAACTGGCAGACGAGCAAGACTAAGGATCTTGTGAGCATTGCGCTCGTGTGGGTTCAAGTCCCATCTTCCGCATTGGAAATTTCCAATGAAATGCGATATGCGGAAGTGTCGGAACTGGCAGACGAGCAAGACTAAGGATCTTGTA
>ENA-OQAZ01000043-OQAZ01000043.1-human-gut-metagenome-genome-assembly--contig:-NODE-43-length-54277-cov-3.021514_pt1 | contig 54277 bp, 52 predicted proteins | sample MGYA00242737_ERZ504531 | MGnify/ENA primary metagenome ERZ504531 (study PRJEB26092, sample SAMD00036244) | human gut metagenome | host: Homo sapiens | study: EMG produced TPA metagenomics assembly of... | reverse complement strand
TTCTCTATTCTCATCAGTCCTCAGCGGTTTCCTGATCTGCTGCATATGCCTCGTTAACCTCAGCAATCAGATCATTTCCACCCTTATTTGCCCAATCATCCCAAGCATCCTGCAGACCCTGCTCGTCGATAACGCCACAGATATACTGTGTTCTTGCCTCAGACAAGATGTTGTCAAGGTCAGCGCCATACTTGGAGTAAGTCTCGGAACCAGACAGATAAGCAAGTGCCGGATTGGAAACTGCTACCGGACGTGTTCTCTGCTCATAGCACTCAGTCAGAGCCAGATCTCTGTCTGTCTGCTTCAGCGGCTTCTGATCATCTGCGTATCCCGGAATGTAAGCTACCATCTGGTTCAGACCAAGCTGTGGATTCTCACCGTTGTCACGACCGGAAATAACTTCGATCTTTCCATCTGCATCCCAGTTGTAGGTAACGCCCTCAAGACCGTAATCAGCTAAGATAAGCATATCATAGTCATTTAACTTATCAAGGAAGGTAAGGGAATTGATAACATCTTCCTCAGTCTTAGCACCATCAGTAGTGATTACATAGAAACCATTGTAACCGGAAGTAGCAAGAGTCTTGCCATTGATCGGTCCTAACAGGTTCATAGATGCAAACTCATCTGGATTAGTAACAGACGGAACTTCGTTGCTTACGAAGTAGTCCCAAATACGGCGAGCGCCATCCATAACGTCGATGTAAACACCGTTCTGACCCTTCTTGCATCCGTTTGACCACTCAGAAGTATCAATAGTTACCCAATCTGGGCTCATTAAACCATCATCATAAACCTTCTTTAACCAGTCGATTGCTTCCTTGTACTCAGCAGTCTGATGTACCGGAACAAGCTGACCGTCCTGCTCTACCCAACCGTTTCCACAACCAAACCAAGTCTGAACGATATCAAACGGTCCTGTGTACTTAGTCATTTCCATACCGTATGTATCATCTACATCGTTTCCATCCGGATCGCCATAGGTAAACTGATACAGCATGTTATAAACATCATCAATAGTCTCCGGAGTACCAAGACCTAACTTATCAGCCCAGTCCTGACGATAGGAGAAGCCGTAACGTCCAAGCTCACGAACACGCGGGATACCGATAACCTCGCCACCTACTGTCAGACCCTTTAAGGTCTCCTTGTTAACCTGAGACAGATTCGGGAACTTCTCGCTGTCATCAAGATACTCGGACAGATCCCAGAATGCACCTTCCTCAGCTGCTGATACGATTGTTCCGTTCATAGCGCCGCCGCAGGTAAGAATCATTGGCATGTTGTCGAAGTCCATAAGAGTGGTTCCAAGAACCTGATCATATGCACCATTATCTCCCCACTTAATCTCGAAGTTGATTCCAGTGTACTCCTGAACCTTCTTAATAACCTCATCAGAACCCTCATTCTTTAAGCTCTTTCCTGCATTGTACTCTGGAACGAGTAAAGTTACGGTCGGCTGCTCATCTGCAAATGCCATAGACGGAAGCATTGTTGCTGCCATTGCTGCTGCCATACCAGCTGCTAAAAACTTCTTATTCATTTTTTAAACCCTCCTGGAATAAATATTCTGACAGTGTCCGAAGCTGCACTTTTTACAGGCAGCTTTCGGTCGCCATCTATGAAAGATGATCTGCGAAATTTTCGCGCTCATTATCACTTCTTTTTACTTATTAGCCCTTAACTGCACCTACCATAACACCCTGTGTAAAGAACTTCTGGATGAATGGGTAAACACAAAGAATCGGGACAGTTGCCACTACAGTAGATGCCATACGAACTGCCTTAGACGGCGGTGCTCCATTTGAACCCCAGTCCATAAGCTCATCTGTCTCTGCCTGCTGTGCCTGCTGCATAACCTCACGCAGTACCTGCTGTACAACCTTCATGTTAACATTATCAATATACAGCAGTGAGTTGAAGTATGCGTTCCAGTGTCCTACTGCGTAGAACAGACCTACAGAAGCCAAAACCGGCTTGGAAAGAGGAAGAACAACCTTAAGGAAAATGGTAAGGTCAGATGCACCATCGATGTGTGATGCTTCCTCAAGTTCCTTTGGAAGACCCTGGAAATAGTTCTTGATAATAATCATGTTGAATGCACTGATTGCACCTGGCAGCCACAGTGCCCAATATGTATTACGAAGATGAAGAATATTTACAACTAAGATGTAGCTTGGTACCATACCACCGCCAAACAGCATCGTAACTATAACCATGTTTGTGATACCGTTTCTCCAGCGGAAGTCGGAACGAGCCAGAGGATATGCAAGTGTGGTACTCATAAACATATTGATAAAAGTACCAACTGCTGTTACAAGCAAAGAGTTTGCAAGACCTCTAAAAATAGAACCATCTTTTATAATGTAAGAATATGCATTGGTAGAAAATACTGTCGGGAACAGGAAGAATGACTTTTCAGTCAGCTCTGCCTCTGTCGCGAAGGAACCAGCCAGTACATATAAAAACGGGACAACGGTTGCTATGGCAAAAAGTGCTACGATCACATACAGAAGAACCTGTACAAATGCATCACCAGGCGACCGCTTAATTTTGTTTGCTCTTGAAATGTTGTTAGCCATCGCTTTTGCCTCCTTAATAGAATCCGCTCTCACCACAGAGCTTTGCAATCTTATTTGCACTTAAAACAAGAATCAAACTGACAATAGACTTAAAGAGTCCTGCTGCCGCTGATACAGAATACTGACCGCTTACAATACCTCTCTCATAAATGTAGGTATCAAATACCTGTGCTCTTTCAGCATTCAAATCGTTCTTCATCAAATAGATCTGCTCGAAACCTGTGTTTAAGATACTTCCGCACTTCATGATCAGCATGATAACAACTGTACCACGGATGGCCGGAAGTGTGATGTGCCACATCAGTCTCCATCTGCCTGCACCATCTACACGTGCTGCCTCATACAGCTGCATGTCAACACCGGAAAGTGCTGCTAAGAAAATGATAGTACCGTAACCAGTCTCCTTCCAGATACTCTGTCCTACAATCAACTGATTGAAGAACTTCGGATCGGTCAGAACCTTCGGTGTCCCATCACCCATAAACATCTTCATTAACTGGTAAACAGCACCGTCATTAGAGTTAAACAGCTGCTGTGTTAAAGATGCAACAATAACTAAGGATACGAAGTGAGGAATGTAAACCAGTGTCTGTGAAATACGCTTAAACGGCATACATCTTAACTCATTAAGCATCAATGAAAGAATAATCGGTGCTGGGAAAAACAATGCCAGACTCAATAATGAGATGGACAATGTGTTTCTAAACAGCGACCAGAAACTAACTGTTTTACTTGTAAAGAATTCCTTAAAATTATCCAGTCCTACAAATTCACTGTAGATGAAACTGGAAAAGATGCCTGAATGACCACGAATACGTAACTTGTAATTCTGGAATGCCATTACCAGGCCGCCCATAGGCAGATAACAGAAAATGATCATCCAGATGACGCCTGGAAGAACCATTAAATACAGCCATTTATGACGCTGCATATCTTTTAACAGCGGCGTCTTCTTGTGCTGATAGGCTGATGTGTTATTTTTCTTACCCATGTTTTTTCTCCTTCCTTTTTTCTACTCCGATCCATTTTGAGAGCGTATTCTGTGCATTTATGACCAAGTTTTTTTATAAACTTTGGCTTTAAAAAATGACAATCGCTACACACGGATGGTATATTTTCATTGTCGATATTATATAATACTTTGCTTATTTTTTCAATAGCTTTTTTACTTTTTGTTCCAAAAAATTTTATTTTTTTCTATTTTTTGTTAAAAATTTATCATTTGTCATTGGGTAGAACAAACAAATTTTGGATGTCTATTCAATTTATTTTTAGTTCGTAGCAAAAACGACCATTTATGTGAATAGACGCTTTTTGAGCTATATTCTTTTAATTTTCAAAGTTATAAACTTTAAGCTTTGAATACTCTCCTATCATCGGTGCAAGCTGCCTAAATCCGATTTTTCCACCTTCTAAGCATGGACCATATGTTGTTCCATCATCGTTGAAATTGAATACTTCTAAGTCATTGACAAAGAACCGCACCTGATTCTCATATTTTAAAAGACCAAGCTTATATGGTTTGGATGCGTCTGCAACGTCTGGAATAGGATCAGCGCCCTGCGCAACAAGATAAAATCCATAGCTCTTTCTTAAGTTGCATGTGTGGAAACTTCTCTCATCTGGCTCTTTTCTTCTGAAATAAGATACATGGAAGGCATTTATATCTCCGTGATGATAAAGCGGATACTCTCCTGTTCTTGGCTGAAGTGATTCATCAAAGAGGTCTTCTCCATTTCTTCCCTTTGCAGCAAAGAAAAGGATTGCAAGTCCTGGCTCCTTTAATGGCTGAAACTCCCATTCAATGTAAACATTGGATGGAAAATTCTTCGGACACCATAAAACGTAGTTTGCCTTCTGACCCTGCGCAGCACTTAAGCCGTTTTCCATGCGAAGCTTGCCCTCAGGAAATGAAATATTAGCTGTACCTTCAAGCACAAAGCCTTCGATGTCAGACTCGGATGCAAGTGGGTTGTTGTAAATTAGTTTTGGAGTTTCTGTGATTCCATACTTTGTAAATTCCATGGTAGATATTCCTTTCTTTTTTATTGTATTGTAACCCAAGAGGTTATCGAAGGGACCTAAGCGAAGTGTTTGTCGGCCACCCATTTACGTAACTAGTTATCAATTTCAGCAGTAGCACTCTTTTCAGAAGTGACATTTTGCAAATTATTCAAAACTTGCTTACTGTTTTTCTTACTATCTTCTAAGTGAGCTAATTTTCGCTGTTTAATCCTCTTTTTCCAAACGGCCATCTCTTCTTCCTCTGCCAAAAGAAGATTGATTACAGATGCGCTAAAGATATCCTGCGGCAGCTGTCCCTTAAACTCTGGATTAGCAGTCGTGTCTGCCTCTTTTTGATACCAGCCGTCTGGTTCCATTGCCCAGAAGCACCTCTTTCCCGGTGCCCTAAAGGTATCGAGTGCTGTGAAGCGAATACGATCTGTATATACCTCATGCAAAAAGGCTATGCGCTTTGGTTCGTAGGATGACGAAAGCTTACCTTTTTGAACTTGTTTCCATGTACCGTCTAACCATGCCTCGATAAGATAGCTGCGAAGCTCACCCTCATGTTCACGATGATTTTGACGCGGCATATAGAGTATACCAGAAATGTCATGCTTTTGTGGTGTCTGAATAATGAAGGAATACGGATAGCCACCCGTAAGCCGCACAAAGGTCTGCGGATTTCCATCAAGACAGGCAGATAATGAATCATTATCTATCTTTGCACCTAGTTCTTTCATTACATTATTCATCTCAAACAGCGATGATAATTGTTTCCATGATACTTGTCCCTGCGGTTCAAAAGCATCGCTCTTCATATAAGAAGGATACTTTTCTTTAGGGCTGCAGCCTGTGGGGTATCCTGTTCAAGATTTATGGAAGTCATCATAAGATGGCCAGTTCCTACCTGACACTCAAAAAGAAGGCTCATCTTGTCGTTTCTGTTCCATTCGTCAATCGGCTGAACAAGGTTTGTAATGCAATCGCAGCCAAGTTTTTCTACTCGAAGACCTCTTGCATTTTCAATTAAGCTCTGCCACTGCCATCCACCGTCAGCAGTTGTTGGAAATGATGCAAATGCCGGATGTGCATTTTGAATTATCATGCCCATACCTCGCGCCCAAGTCGGTCCCATCTGTGAGTTCCAGAAGGACGGATTAAAGCGAACAGGCGGACAATCATATGAAGTATCCTCATATGGCAATTCAAACAATACACGCTTTCCTTCATTAAGAAGTGTTTCGGCGTGGAAGCGGTCTGATGTGATGAAAACAGTTTCGTGCGTATCAGACTCTGCTTTTGACTCGTCTGGTGTAGAAACTGGGTTTAATTTGCTTCTGTCAAATATCCAAAGCGGCCAGATATTCTCCACTATCCTTCCATTTGCCTTCATGCTTACGCGCAATGTATAAACACGATTTGGCTCTATATCTTCCATATTCAAGTAAATGCAGCCGGCAGACTGATTTTTCTCTAGCGCATAATCTCTTTGCTTTAGTGTTCCGCAAAGAACAGGCGGCTGAAATACGGTCTGCGTAAGTGTCTTGCCATGTTCACCATATGTATACTCGGTAACTGGCTGCTGCTCAAGCTGCCAATGAATGCGAACAGACTGTAACGGTGCGCGACCAAAATGGCTGACCTCGATTGGGATGCTGATCGTAGCATTTTTTGCAAGATCGATGCAATAGGACTCGATGCGCGCAAGAAGTACGGTTTCATCACAAAACTGACGCCACTCGTTTGGAGTAACATAGCCTTTTGAATCCCAGAATGGATCGAGAATACCGACAAGTGCCGTTCCCTGTCCCAAATAATCATGAAGATCAAGAAGTTCAAAACCATATATATAAGGTGTACGCAGATTTGCTTCAAGATCTTCCTTTAACATACGCACCTGCTGCCGTCCTGAATTATAGACAAATTCCTTATTTTGCCCCAACACATCATGCGCACGCGCACTCTCACGAAAGATCTCGAAATTCCCCGGCTGCAAATAGCCTGTAAATTTATCAATCACATCAAAATCTGGATACGCACACCACTGGCCAAGCTCATGGCATATTACAGGGTAAGAGATATCTTTTAATGATTCACGGTAATCACCACCATTCCAACCACGCGGTCCACGGATGGTTCCACCTGGCTGTATGCCAAAGCCTGATCTATGAAAATAGACATAATCTGTTCCCGTGATTTTATCCGGCTCCATAGGATACGGCCATCCGGACTGAATGGTATAAAGATGTCTGCTGTCATATGCGCGACACTTTGATACCCAATCAGTAAGTGGCATAAGCCAGTCTCCACCCGGCTCATTGCTCGGAGACAGCATTAAAAAGGACGGATGATTGCCAAATGTATCAAGTATACGCTTTGTCTCTTCCCACAATACGTTGTTCATTTGCGCATCTGGCGCAAACACATTCCACATATCGCACTCTATCTGCAAATAGACACCAGCGCGGTCAGCTGCTTCAAATGCAGCTCTGGCGGACAATATGAATGGCACCTGATAAAGTTCATGCCCCACGTCTTCACAGCTCCATGATTTATCCCAGTATGCGCTGTCACAATCCGGAATGCCGCTTAAAGGATAATCGCCTCCAAAATGAGTTCCACGAAGATATGTGTTTCGCCCATTGATAACAAAATGACCGTCCTTTACCTCTGCCCTGCGAAAACCAAAGGTGACTTCTTTAGTCTGTAGTACTACTTTTGAAAACTGCGATACCATTTCTTTGCTCTGTAATGGTAATTGTGTGATGGATGATTGCATTTCTCCTTGCAGTGCATTGCTTATAGAGGACAATGTTACTATAAGGTTTTGTAAGCCTTGATCAAACTCATCCCAAAGTAATGTATCAGATGGATAGTTCAGCGTAAGCTCACAAATCTGGCTCCCCGGAGTGAGCACGTAGACTGCATCTGCATTAATATCGGTATGCACAGTATCTTGTACGCGAATTATACAGTTTTGAGTATGGCTTGTCTCATTTTTCAGGTGCACCTGTATGGTAGCCTGCGGCAGCTGCGCATTCACCTGGACACGCTCAATCCAAACACAATCGAATAAATCTAAAGTAATCGCTCCTGCCACACCGTTCCATGTTGCGCCTAGCGCATCTGACACGCCATGACCATCTGGCCGATACGGCAGCTGCCAGCCATTGTCAATGCAAAGCGTAACGATATGCTCTCCTGCTGACAATGCCCCTGTATCATATACGTGCGGCGCACAAAGACTTACTATGCTGCCTTTGCATTCCCCATCAATCCAAAGCGTTGTCTTCCATTTTGTGTTCTCAAGCGTCAGACGGCCAACAAACCCATCTGATTTTTCAGGCACAAAAATTGTCTTCTGATACCACGCCTTTCCTGTATAGTGGCGCGGCGGCTGACTCAAAAATGGCACTTTTGTTCCATTCTCCTGCGCATACGCATATTCGCCGCGCTGATACCACAGCGCATCATACAAACTTTGAACCCACGGTGTATCTTCACTGATCGCATCACCATAGCCCTGCGCCTGCAGACATCCAGGCAGCGTGATCGTATGTGTCAGTCTTCGTTTTTCCCAGTGCTCGGCAAAGCCTCTGTCCTCTTTATCAATCTCAAAGCGCCAGATTCCTGCCAGATCACATGTCTGTCTTTTTTCCATCTGTTTCCTCCGCAAATATACCTTCCATCAAAATGATAAAGCTATGATACCACACAAAAAGGTACTATACAATGCAGGTTAGATGCTTCTTATATGCAAAAAAGACCACATTGTTTGCGGTCTCTTTAAACTGTGGCAGAGCTGCGTCAAAAAAACGCCGAACCTGTCATGGTATTTTGATAAATTACGTTTTCCTTTTTATTATATAAAAAATATTTTTCCAAAATGTTTTCCTCCACATTTTTCCAATATACCGGGCATATATTCTCCTTAATCTCCATTACAAATTCCTTATCAGGCGGTGTCAGATCTGGAAAATTTCCAATATAATTTAATTTTTTAGGAATAACCCGTTTTGACGTATTAATCAATTCAAAACGGTATATTGGCAAATATCCGTATTCATCTGTTTCAAAATCTCGATTTTGCCATTTTCCATGTGCATCAATAATAAATTTATCCGAAAAATCATTACTATCCAAGATTGATGCCTGAATATATTCAAGCTTTTCAATCTCTTCTCTTGTTTTTGGTATCTCATCATTTTTTGTTAATTTAATGTATACAACCGGAATCACATGTCCCGGCCACCATGTACTTTCTGCTACTTTGTAAAACAACAAATGACATCCATCGATACCACGTTTTTTCGCAGCTTCTCCATCTAACTGATATGAATATATATCTCCTATTTTCCATTGACAATAATATAAATGATACAAAGAAACTTTTTTCTCAGGTGGTTGTTGTGTCATTAGCTTTTTGTACAAACTATTTAATACTTCTTTTCTTTTGTAAAACATTTTCGGATTCTCAAATTCCCATCTTTGCAAATTCTTTATGTCATTAAGATAATATAATGCCTGTGTTTTTACCTCATTTTGCAAACGACCATAATTCCACTGTGTATCTGCCATTGCAAACCAAAATAGTGGTGCATCATCTTCATCATCTAACGCCCATTTAAATTCCGCTATCATCTCTTTTGACGCCTGCATTCCACTTTTTCCTCTTCGAAGTTTATCTACATATATGCCTTTTACATCTCTTGTAACATCATCTGAATATAATCATATCCAAGTGCCCATATATTTTACTCCTCTCAAAGGGCTCCATTTTTACTTTCAAAATGGAGTCCTGTTTTCTTATTTACTTGCAGTTCCAATACAGAATTTCATCTGTTATTTGGTTATCAAGATATTTAGCAATTCCTCTAGCAGCATGCATATATTTTCCAATGTTCCTATCCTTTGGACTTATGCCATTAATCTGGTTATTCATCGCTTACATTTTTTCTTCCAATGCTGTCATGTCTTTTCCATTTGGATCTATTTTATATTTATTAAAAAATTTTAAAACTTTCTTTTCCATAATATTCTCAACCTTTTTATTTATGATTTATGAGCCGCTTGCATTGAAATTAAATTAAATGTAAACGGCTATAATTATAAACTTATTCCATACGGGTTCTTCTTAAAACCTTCTGTGCTCGTTTTATTTCTTTTTTATTATTGGTAAATGTTACGTGGTCACAAATAGCCCATTAAGCAATTATTTTTAACCTGTATTTTTTCCTTTATTCCCAATATTCTTAAAATAATTACAACAATATAATTATCACGTATTCCAACATATGTATCTGTTGCAATTTCTATTAAACAATACTCAGAATAATAATCACCATAACATATAATACTTTTCTGTTCATCATAATAACAGACTTCTTTATATGGTTTATAAATACAGCCAGAATATTTTGTTCTATCTTCATCTTTCAAAAAAACTTGTCCTCTATGAGATTTAATATTTTCCACTTGTATGCGCTTTGTCTTCATACCTTGCAAAAAACAAGTCATACAGAAAAGTCGTCCTGTTTTATATGATACCTCTATCATAAACCGCAAATTATCTCCCAGTGACAAAGTAAAACCTAATTCTTCTGTTCTCAATGCTTCAGAATCAAATAACACCGATGTATCATTTTCTATATATGTTTTTCCTACACATATATCATCATTCAATTTATAAATAACTCTCATTTAATCTACCACTCAAAATATGTGTAAATATACTCACAAGTTCTTGTACACTCCACAGTCGTTAATTCCCCGGATATCCCCGTACATACTTACGCTTGCGTTTGATTATGCAATTTCGTAAGTTTCTGCATCTTTCAAATTAAGTGCCGCATTTCGATCACGATCTTCTACATAGCCACAACTGCATCTGTAAATTCGATCTGAAAGCTTTAAATCTTTCCTGATGCATCCGCAGCTGTGACATTTTCTTGAAGACGGATACCATCTGCTTACTACTCTTAACTCAATTCCTTCTTCGTGGCATTTCATCATGAGTTTTTCCCGAAATTCATAAAATTTCTCTGATGCCACTGCCTTTGAAAGATGTCGGTTTTTCATCATACCTTTTACATTCAAATCTTCAATCGTTATATGTGATGGTTTGGTTTTCACAATCGCTGCGATTGTCTTATTAATGTAATCAGTTCGAATCTGATTGATTCTTTGATGAAGTTTTTGTACCCTAAGCTTTTGTTTTTGTATATTTGCTCTTTGAGCAGACTCTCCTTTCCTCATTTTCTTTAAATTCTCATATTTGCTTCGAATCCGCCAGCCATCTTTCGTCGTTGGCAGATATCTCTTTTCCTTTAGTCTCACCCAGCCAAGGGTGGGAATATTAATTCGGTGTCGTTCACAACAGCAGTCTTTGGGATTATTCTTTACAAAATACATCTTTACATCTAAGATATCTTTCTTTTTGAATTTAGGAAATCCACTCTGATGTTTAAAAAATCTTGTAAATGCGGTACATCCACATTCAACTGCATGTTTTGCTGCCTTTGAGCTGGTTTCAAAAAAGATTCATCCCTCGGTCCATTTTCTTTGATCTCGAATTTCATTATCCCAATATTGGCGAAATTCCTCCTCGCGTTCCTTTGAATAACCTATCAACATAACTCGTTTCCTATGATTAACATAAAAGTATCCACTTCTCGTTTTTGGTTTTTTCTCTTTTTCACTGCACCCTTTTTTGCAGATAAAAAAGATCTCCTTTTCATCACATGGAGATTTTTCTCCAATGTCTATAGTTCTTCGCTCAATCCTATCAATTTCATCCCACCTTATTTCTCTGCAAATATGCATACAATATTCAAGTTGGATTCCCCTTTCGTTTAAATAATAAACTCCAGAAGAAGTTATATCGTCATATACCTGTGCGTAAATAATATATTCGAAAGGACTCAAAAATGGCAATAAAACTATAAATTGAATTCCTGCGCTACGCATTGCGTTTTGAAATGGCATTTGATACTTTGTCGCAGCTTCAAGAAACAATGCAATTAATATTGCAATTGGCCCTATAACTCCAATGGCGATAAATATTCCAAGCACTACCATGTCTAAATATTTAAACCATTTATCCCTTTCATCTAAATATTCTATTTTTCTCTTTCTATACCAATTCCAAATACACCGTTTCTTCATAATTCTCCCTTCGTGCTGCTCAGGCAGGAGTAATCTCCTGCCTGAACATTGTCTTTTTATTTTAGCTTATGCCATACATACTCGCTGAAACTTTGTATTTCGTCTTGTTGCCTTCTTCACTTTATTGATAACCTTTTTTTCTTCCAGATACCGTTGTTATAACTCTGGTATTTGACCGTTTAGTGGTTCTCGCATTAGACGTTGCAGAATTTGTCTTCTTTGACGCATTTGCACCGGACTTTGCTGCCGCCGAAAATCCTATTGCCGCAAGCTCTGCTGTTTGACCAACCGTATAGCCAACTGCTGCATTTCCAATTATCTTTGCAGATACCGTTTCCAAAACTACTTTTCCTCCCGTCCAACTATTAGCTGTAACACCTGATATATATGTAACACCTGCTTCAAATGCTCCACAAAGAAAACGGGTTCCAATGTCTCCTTCCGTATTAATTGCAGTATTAATTCCATTAATTACTGCTGCACACGCTACCAGCGGTTTTATGGCCCACTTCGTTGGATCCAACGGCGCTAACGCTCCTGAAACTGCACCTATCAGGCATGATTTTGCTAGCTCAACACCATCAATTTCACCTCCACTAGTAAGCACATAAGAAAATCCACTAACCGCAGCTCCAACAACAGCTCCTACAATACATGGTATTGGAAAATATCCCTGAACATCTTCTCTTATTATCGGATTATTATCACAGTACGCATACAGGTTCTTGTTATACAATTCCTGAGGCTTTGCAAAGATTGTACCCGGATCATCCGCATTCACAAATCTTCCAACTTCCGGATCATAATATCTGCTTCCCAGACAATACAGTCCTGTCTCTGGATCATAGACATACTTACGGTAACAAAACGGATTCAGTGTTGCAAGAGAAACTCCACTGGTATCTTCTGATGAAGTAACCTTGCCACATCTGTTATATTGGTATCTTACCACTACCTTATTGCTGCTGTCAATCAGTCCCACAACATCTCCAAGACCATTATACAGATAGAAATAGTCTGTCTTTCCATTTTGGAACCATTGGGGACAGGTACGATGGTTTGATTAGTGTCCCTGGTGGCTCAAGTTTGCGAACTTTCGTTCTTTTTTCAACTCGACTACATTCTAGTGAAGACACAAAAAAAGCCTGAAAGCTCTTTTCTTGAACTTTCAGACTTTTTATTAGGGACACATACTGAACCAGTAGTGACACATTTTGAGCCACCGTCCCTGTCACCATGGCTCCATCAAATCATTCACTTGATTAAGAGTTATCATGCCTTTTCGATACATTTGGCACAGCAAAAAATCATTTGATTTATAGCTACATCCACTGATACCTTATTTTTGAAAGCATCTCTTAAATAATTACGTGCATTTGTCTGATAATCATATGAGTCTCTGTCTTGTGTGTACATTGTAATTGACTCTATATTCGGATAATACCACGAAAAAACTTCTGCCAAAATAGTTAACGATATTTCACCAGCATTTTTCTTCTTTTCGCGCCCATTTTTTGTAGTAATAATTGACAACGGCCAATTCTGGTACATCTTACTTAACCAAATGGCATATTCCTCCATATCTAATGGATCACTCTTTTCCACATGACGATGAAGATAGCTTCTCATTGCTGCAAGTGTTGATACCGCAGCAAATACAATTTTATATAAATTTCCCTCCTCGCCATTTGCTAAATCCGTATAATTTTCTTCTGCAATAAAATATATGGGAAGACCATCTGCTACTAAGCTCTCAATAAAATTTTTTCGATATATCGAATCACATATTTCCTCTGAAATCCAATTAGGAATCAATATAACCTCATATCCAATAAGTAATTCCTTTGCAGATATCCCCGCACGCTCAACTTGTTCTAAAAAAGCAACTGTCGAATTATCCATGAGAGCAATTTTTGTTTCACCACTATAATTCCGATATTCTGGTATGTTAAGCATTCTTCTCCTCCATCATTAAATTAGCTTCTCTTATAATGTTACTCAAAAACTGCTCATTCTCATAATTGTAATTCAAGTCAGGATCTTGTTTGATTCGTTCCTGTATTTTTGCTTGCAATATTCCAACATTTATTACATAGGATGGTCTTACTAGGTTATCATCTAATCCAAGTTTCCGAAACCTATCTGCCAAATCAGAAAATGAATTATCAAAGTTTTCTTTAATCAAAGACATTAATTTTTGATTTTCATTTTGAACTGCACTTTCATAAAGCGCAATCAAAACAGCTTTATACGGTGCACTGAATGTATCCATACAATGAAATATCTTTGATAAAAAATCCATTTCTGGCAGTTCTGTATAATATGGCAGCAGATTTCCCAACAGCATCAGTGACGCAAAATATTCTGCTTTGCGTTCTTCCATTATTGTCTCTGTCTCAATAATATGACTAAATGAAACCGCATCATAAATCAAATGATAAATTTCATGCCATGCTGTAAAATACTGGTTTGCTCTAGGTAATGCAGTATTGATTACTGGAATTTTTTTACCTTTTTTTACAAAAATTGCCCCACTCCAATACTGATTATCAAGTGGCATTTGAACCAGCCCATAAAGCTTTAAAATCTGCATTGCTAACTGATTCGACGAACTAATTTGCATTCTATTCCAATTTGTACGTATCAGAAGTGCTTTTTCTCGCATTTCATCGCGAATCTCTACATTCTTACCTATTACCTCATCAAGATTCCCTGCTACAATTTTCTCGCTCATAACGATATACCTCTCAATAATAAATTTCGCAAAGATCAAGAACATCCATAAGCAAACCATATTGCTTTTGTGCCTTTTTATTCATTTGATAATCATTTGGTGCATTCTCAGAATATACCACATCTACCGTTTTGGGCTTAGCTTCAAAAAAAGACAAGATCATCTACTGAAAGATTCAAAACAGCTAAAATCTTCTGAAGATGTTTGTCAAATGTACTTTTATTATCAATACTTCCATTTAAAATTTTGTCCAACGTAGGTCTTGAAATGTTTGCCTTCTTTGCAAGAGAAATCTTCGTAAAGCCACGATCTCGAATGCAATTTTTCAAATTCATCGCCACAAGATTACGCTGGTCAAATAATTCATCAAACTTCATTTTCATTTCTCCCTTCGTATCTATAAAATATATTATATGCTACTAAGCGGAGAATAGCAATGTATTTGTCAATTTTTTTTTTTACATTTTAACTTTTTCTTCAAGCTTTTATTTTTTCTCCAGTTTCTCATTCAACTTCTCTCATGACAACTCCTGCATCTATGCGGTACACCTGATCACATAAGATACGGATATCTTCTATATTGTGACTGGAAAGGATGATCGTTGTACCCGCCGCTTTTCTCGCTAAAATCAGCCGCCGCATCTCCTCCACGCCTTTCTCATCCATGCCATTCATCGGCTCGTCTAATATCAGAATCTTCGGAGACTCCATTACTGCCTGTGCGATTGCCAGGCGCTGTCGCATTCCCATGGAAAACTTTGATACATGCTTTCTTCCGACATTTCCTAAACCGACCATCTCTAGCACTTCCTTTATTTGAGTCTTTGACAGATTGCCACGCATCGCTGCGATGTCTGCCAGATTTTGATATGCACTCATATATGGAATAAACTCAATCGTCTCAATGATCGCACCCGCACTCTCTGGGAAATCCACATCCTTTCCGATTCGCTTATCTCCCACTATGACCGTTCCCGTTGTCGGCTGCAAAATACCCAGAATCATTTTCATCAAAACGGTTTTACCAGAACCATTTCGCCCGATAATGCCGTGAATCATTCCTTCCTCAAACCCCATTGTAAGCGGCTGCAACACAGTCTGCTTTCCAAACGTTTTACTGATATTTGTTAATTGAATATAATCACTCATACACGTCACGTTCCTTCCTATATAATTATAATGTTAGACCGAAAAACATTGACTATTGATCTTGCATCCTTTCTCTCAAAAATAGTTCTTGTACACCCTTATTGGCTTATGGGCCATACTCATTATCGCCCATACCTCATAGCGCCTTAATTTCCAGATGCTAATGCTCAGTGAAACCACAAACAAACCGCCAAGAAATAGGCACGCATACGAAAATGATGGATTGAACCGATCATTTACGCTGGTACTGAGTGCTGAAATTCGACTCAATGTAAGAGGTGAAAAATAGCGAAGTCCTACAATCGCATCCAATACCGCCGTTACCAGATAATCACATGCCAGAGCCACTGCGCCAACCAATATACCGGGGCCATTTTTCCACAGCATATGAATCGCCATTGTCAACATGCCAAGAGTCATCGAAACAAGCAGACATAAAAAGAGTTGTCGTACTACCACAACATACTGTGAATTATGCTTTATTAGCGAAAACGTAAAAGAAAAATAATTCTTTATTCCACATCTCCATGGTGCATTCAGCATTTTGACAAAAGCATTTGTCCACGAGATACGAAATGAAATATGAGGAACAATTGCTGCTGCAAGCACTAGTCCCACATAAAAAAAATAGAAAATTGTTACCAAGAACAGATATAAAATCTGACCAAGTAACCAACTTTTTCGAGATGTGCGAATAAGATATGGGTAAATCCCCTTCTCACTATATGGAATATCACAGATCACAAGCAGATAGCCAACCCAGACTGTCATTGCCGTATAATGTGTATTCATCATAGCCAGGAATAACTCCTGCACACTGACCGTTTCTTCTGCCGATGCCAGATACCCACGAATGCCACCGAGATAATAAATCAAAAAGCAGCCCATGCACAATAAAACAGCCAGATTTTTTCCCTGACGCATTCCCATATGAAAATTCAGACGTGCGTAGCCAAAGATTTGTTTTGCCGTTTTCTTTGTTCTTCTATCAGCCATGTAATGACCTCCATTTCATTTCCTCTATAAAAATACAGGTAAATAAAAACATTACTGCCAAATTTTTAAAAGCCAGCCAGAAAAGATCCACCTGCGTACCGGTATACCAAAACTGTATTGGCTGATAGCTATATGACTAACGATCGAAAGCCAATCAATCATGTCTCCCAGATAAAGAAATATTCTATTGATAAAAAAAGGAACAGCTGCAACCACATATCGATTTTCACTAAAAGCAGCAACACATAACCCTAACATCGAGGACCACGCAGCAACTTGAAGCGAATTCAAAACTACATACAAAAAGAATACACCCCAATACATTCCATCCTGGATCCACTTCTGCCACATTTCACCGACCAGAAAATACGAATTATTGGCAATCTTTAAAATCTCAGGATGCATCATGCTTCCAATTGCAATAAATAGGAACACACTCATCATATATAGAAAAATGCTGCCAACAAATACCGCGATTGCTTTTGTAACACAATAGCGAAGCCGACTTGTCCGCATCATTTTTACCCAATCACATTTTCCCTTTTTTTCATCAAAATAGACCGATGCAACACTCATCGGAAATACCAGATTTTTCACCAAAGTTGTAATGCCATATTCTTCTGACACACACAACAAATCTAACCAGCCCTGATCCAATATTGCCTCTTTTATTTTTAACGTCTCTGCAATTCCCATCAACAAAACTGCCGCGTAGATCACGACACAAAACCATGCTAGCGGAGACGTCACAATCCGCCTTGCTTCCCGTCTGATCATATGCATCCCTCCGTTCCTATTCGCTCTGATCTGTTTGATTAACATTTGCCGTCATTGCAGTCGCATAGCAATACGGGTATTCTCCATCGACAAAACCTTCAATCACATACTGATTTCCACCGTCTGTATCGGACATTGGAATTTGCACATAATAGCCAATATCACACACACTCTCGTCATTCTCGGATCCTTTATCAATCATCAGGTATTCCATGTCACAGGAAGCCTCTTCTACTAATACGCCCGCTTCATCCTCCGCATTTTGATCCCGAAAATAATTGTCAAGACATGCCCGTATGGCTTTCTCTTTAGAAATCAGCTTTCGTCCTTTCTTTTCTTCCCGTGCAATTACTTCTGATACATTATTAAAGGATACAAAATAACCATCTTTCTCAATTGTAATATCAATTGACTGTCCCCAACATTGTCCCAAATCACCCAGTGAATAGCCATTTGGACACAGATGAATTCCATTTTCTTCTATATAATAAATATCATGTTCTTCATCATTATTTTCACCCTGCCACTTTTTTTCATAAGAATCATCGACTGAAATTCCAAGATTCTCAAAAATTTTTAACCAACGGGCTGTCCATTCTTCTCTGGTTTTTTCTTCTCGTCCATTTATCCGAACAATGGCACCGTTAAATGCTCCCTGATTCCAGTTCACTGTTATTTTTTGCTTTCCAGTATCATAGGTCGTCGTGACTGCTGCCGTCCCACGCTGCGCTAATACCGTTAAGCAATTCTCATCAAGTGTATCCGTGTCTAGCCATGCTTTAATGATCTCCTCCCCTGTGAATACTCTTGATTTAATCGTCAGAATATCTACATCGGCAGCATTTTTTGCCATCACGTTTTCAATCACGCCTGTTCTACTGTTGCCTATCACCGCTGTACAAGAAAATAATACTATTATAAAAACAGTCAAAACAATTTTCACTTTTCCTCGTTTTCTCATTCGATCACCTCATCTCATACTGAATCAATTTCTCCTTCTGTGTCTGCCCTTTCTCATACGTACTGTTTGCATCACTAGCTGCTGCCGCTATTGCAATCGTCTGAGTTTTATTTGTGCCATCCTCAAACGCTACACAAACTGTAACCTGTATTTTATCGAAAAGAATCGAATTTAACTCCTCTGTCCATTTTCCTGCCTCAATTGATTCACTCTTAAAAAATAAGTTTTCCGTTTGCTCATCATCCGCCGTGAATCCACAAATATTAACAAAACACCCCGCATCCTGATTTTCATAATCAATGGTATAGGAAGTACAATACAGAACACTTTCCTGCTGCTCCTTGTTTTGGGAAATTCTTGGCAAATTCATTGTCTGCTCTGTATATAGAGTCATCTGTGTGCAAAACTTCTCAGGATTCTCCCCGATGATCTGAAACGCCCCCTTGTTAATCGTATATGTGATCTGCTTTATCTGTTCACCTTTGCACGAAACAGGAAAAGCGATGCAATAGCTGAGCATATCACTGTCTGATCTCATACCGAATACCCACGAATTTCCGTTCTCATTGTTTAACGCCACCGAATTTTCCGAACTGAGCTCCGATGCATAAACGCAAAGTGAAAATGCAGATGATGTTTTGTTTGTAACAAAATCCTGCTTTGTTTCTGTATACGGTACTTGTCCATTTCCAAAACGATTGAGCTGCACACCTGCAACCACACAGGCAGCCGCAGCAATTCCTGCTGTTATACAGACACGCAACCTTCTTTTTCGTTTCATTCTGTTTTTATAATTATTTGTATTTTTTTGGATCACAACATCTCGCTCATCAATTTCAGGCTTCAATGCCTGCTTCATCAACTGTTCAAATCGCTCATCTGTCAATTCCTCTCGCCTCCAATTCCTGTTTTAAAATTGATTTTGCCTTTCGGATTCTTGTTTTCACCGTATTGACCGGCACTTTCATACATGTTGCAATTTCTTCCATTGTCAGCCCAGCACTGTAACTTAAGCAGATTGGAATTCGATATTTTTCTGGTAGCATCTGCACTGCATTTCTCACCTCTGCAATCTCCTGTTTGTTGATCATCATCTGTTCCGGTGTCGTGTCCCAATCCGCCGCAAATGAAGAAACCGTTTCCTGATGCTCTTCCAAGCTGCTGACTGGCGCGATTCGCATACGGTTTGCATATTTTTTCTTTTTGTTTTTCCACAGCAAAACAGCAACAGACAACGCATAGCTTTTGCTATTTTGCTCTGCTTTCAATGACACCCGCTTTTCCAATAACAAAACCATCGCGTCCTGATATAGCTCATCTCCCTGCTCTTTATTATTTGTAATGATACGGCAGAACCTCAGAATATCCGGCCCTGCGTTCATGACAAATAATTCAAATTCTGTGTCAGACATCCCTTATCCTTTCTGTATCGTGTATTTTTACAGTGCACTTGTACTTTGCAGCTGTAGCTTGCATTTGAAGTTTTCATTTGAAACTTGCATTTGAAGCTTACGTTTAAAACTTGCTTTTAAAGCTTGCCATCTCAGCTTTATGCTTTTTCTCTTTACTGGTATATTGTATCATCGCAAAAAAAAAGTTTTCAAAAAACTCTTTTAAATAAAAAAAGAAAAGGAATCTTTCACCCTTTCCTACTTAAAATTTTTCCCACACAAAAAAGACGCCGAAGCCGCTTTCGTAGCTTCTGGCGTCTTTGCATCACTTACATCTGTCACCCCCTAGTATTAACTTCCGTCAAGTTACTTCTACTTTTCTTAAATAATTTTCAGAAACATCCGGTACCTTTCTACTTCGATGTCTATTTCTTTTCCATCAATCTCCAAAGTGATCGTGTCATCAATCTGCATTGGCGATGGCAACACAACATACAAATATGCTCCAAAAAATCTTTCAACTGGATAAGAGGAACTTTTCATTTCAACGTTCACGTTATCATCGCTGCCTTTTAGCTTCATTGTATCAACAAAAAATCTCTTTTTGACATTTGAAATTGGATACCGATTAAATAATACCAGCCATGTTTGCCATTCCGATATGCCATCACACTGTAATAGATACAATCCATTCTCTAACTTCTGAATTTTCTTATTAAGAAAAACGGTCTCTGTTTTTAATTCATCCAGATGCCCATCAACATCTAACGCTCGCCCTCGTGCTGAATTCCAATAGCTTCCACTTTGCACACTTTGACATAATCTTTCATACGTCCACCGAGGAGGCCCCGTATAATATACAATCCACGGTTGCGCAAAATAGAAAATACCTCCAATCACTAGCAGTACTATTATCACTTTTATGACATTTTTCTTTTTTCCTTTCATTCCACGTCACCCCTCTTCCTTGACTTAATTAATCCTCTCGAAATCCACAGGGACAGTAATCAAGCCAGCGTACCCACTTAAAAGACCGCCGAACCTGTCCCCATGGTCACGCGATACAAATATACATCTTCCAGTGTAGGTGTCTCCATTCTTCGCTTCTGCTTTGGCACAGGACTGTCTCCGATTACTCGAACCTCAAAACCGCCTGCTGCCAGATACACATTGCTGATAAGTGCACACTGTTGGAGCCGCGTTACACCCTGTTTTGTTGCTCTCACAGTATACACCAATCCTTCCAATTCCTGTATCAGATTTTCCGGCCAATCCATTGCAATGAGCTTTCCTGAGCGCATCAAAAGGATTTCATTTGAAATACATTCCACATCCTGAACAACATGCGTTGCAATCATGACGATACGTTTTTGAGCACTCTCGCTGATAAGATTGCGAATTCTGATGCGTTCCTTTGGATCAAGACCTGCTGTCGGTTCATCTAGCAGCAGCACTTCTGGATCATTTAAAAGTGCCTGTGCAATTAATAAACGCTGCTTCATACCTCCTGACAATGTCTTTATCTTCTGATGGCGTGCATATTCCAAATTCATCTGCTCTAATAGCTCATCAATTCGAGTGCGCTGTTCTCGTCTCGGCACATTTTTTAATGATGCCATATAATGTAAATATTCTGTCACACGAAAATCATCATACAGCCATTGCTGCTGTGGAGCGTAACCAAGGCTTGCTCTATACTGCTTTCCCTGCTTTTTAATATCCTCTCCATTGTACATGACACAGCCTCCATCTGGCTGCAAATTTGCCGTCATGATATTCATTAACGTCGTTTTTCCTGCACCGTTTGGTCCAAGCAGTCCATATATTCCTTCTCTCATCTGAAACGAAATATGATCTAAAACGGTTCCCTTTTTGGAATAACTTTTTGAAATATCTTGTATTTCCAGCAACATAATATCCCTCCATTCATCCTATCTATCCACCTGAAACCGTTTCCATGCCAAAAATAAACACAATAGCGACATAAGCAGTACTGCACAAGCGTATATGGCAAAAAACGTCAGATCTCCGCCTTTATCCAAGATTCTCTCCATATCAAAAATGTGATCAGCAAACAAACTTTGTTCTGGCATCCTGCCTACCATTTTAAGAATCAGAGGACTAATAAAAATAAGCATTCCCACCAAAAAAGTTCGCTGAAACTGACGAATCCATACCGATAAGGACAATAGCAGCATTCCGCATGCACAAACACAAATGGTCTGAAGCAGCGTAATCAAAATTAAATACTGCTGAATATTAAGAGAAAATGGAAAATCTTTTAGCTTAGAAATACTATACACCGGCGCATTCCACCCCTCAAATAAAAAAGCATTTTCAATATTTCTACATTTTAAATACATCTGAAATACACATAAAACGAATGATGTGATCAGCACACAAACACTTTGCCCTACAAAGGTTGCTGCTGCCCCTCGCTCTGTTGATCGGATCAAAAAAACAGATTTATTCTTAAAATTTCTTGTCATACAGGAGGAGGCTGATAGCACTATAATTACCATCAGACAATATTAACGATCATTCCTCGCCTCATTTTTCATCATTAAGTTGTCAAATGCACTCTGACTGACAATCCATGCATCTTCATCCAAATTTTTATATTGCTCATAAAACATTGAAAATGCCGCTTCCTTTTGCTGACTCTGCTTGATAATCCACCGTTTTCCCTGAATCTGTTCATCTGTTATTTTATGATCAGCATATGCTTTTTCACTTTCCTGCAGCTGTTCATCCAGAGAATTGTAGTACACATAAGTTTCCTCAATCTTCCTTTTTTTATCTTCTGTCAGTGCACCCTTATATTCCTTTACAAATTCTTCTGCTTCCTGTTCTTCTTTTGATATATAGTAACTATCACTCTCATGGTTTGATACGACTGTCATGCACAACATACCACTAATCAACAACAATATGCCTGCAAGTTTATAGAAATAAATTTTTTGTTCCCAGTACCATGGCGAATGAAGCACACATACAGGCATTTTTTTATATTTAACTTTTTGGATTACCTGCCAAAAACATTCTGCCGTATGTTTTCCTGCCCGCATTTTTTCATTATGTACAAATAAAGCCCCAAGAACTGGAATCAAAACTATCATCATTGCAAACCACACACCACTCCATATTCTCACAAAGGAAACCGGATATCCAAAGCAATTCAAATTTTGATACACTGTCAATATTTCACAGCCATCCAGAAAGTAAAAGAAATTCAGGTAGCGAAGCAAGCGCATTTTGACAATGACGTAATCAACGTATATAAAAGATATTCGCCCAACAAAATGGCAATAATACCGCACACTGGCCCAATAGTTCCTCTGACCGCTAAAATGCCTACCCAAATGCCAAGCGAAACAGCCATAAGTGCAAGTTCCTTTACCACTCCAAGCAGCACAATATATGTTCCTACTGTAAGCGAAATGCCACAGCTTTGAAATTTTGGAACAGACTGTATTGCTCGGTCTAAACCACCAAATCCATACAGCCTGGCTGCAATCGCATAATTGCTTCCATATAAAAACATAAATGCACCAATCTCTAGGCTAAGCGCTGTCACAACCTTCGCAATACCCAGCATTCCTCTTCCGCGGACACAACTGCTTACAAGATTCAGTGCATTATTTTCATGCTCCCACTTGAACAACATAAATCCGATATAAATTGCAAACAGCAGCAGCAACCAATCTGTCCAAAATGCATTACCCAAAAACATAACGCCTTCATTAATACCGACTTGCAGCTGTTCATCTAATTTTTCATAATCTGCCGCTGTCTTTTGTATATTACGATAAGAAAAAGAATTGGCATCACCCCACAAAGGAGAAAGCTTCATCTGTTCGGCTCGCGTCTTCAGATTTTCAGTGAATGAAACATATTGATCAAATGCATCGTATTGATCCAGATAATATCCAAGCAGATTCAATTCTCGGTAAAACGCCTTATCAACTGTTTTATTTTCATGCAAAGTATTCTGTATTTCTGCAAACAGATCTTCCTGCTTTTTCTTAAGACCATCTCTTGTTTCTGTTCCCGACAGCAATGCTTCTTTTGTCGCTTCTAGCTGTGTCCGTCCATTTATAATAGTTTCATAATCACGATACTGAAAATACACGCCCAAAAACAAATTTAGAAAAACAATTGCCACAAACAGCAAGCAGGCACGAAAATTGCAAAACACCTTTCGTATCTCATAATAAATCACGTTTGCCATCACCTCTTTCTTATCTGCTTTTTTCTGACATACTAATGCATATCATACAAACTGCCTTCTACAATTGTTTGCAATGCTGCATTTCCCATTTCTAACTTTTCCTTATCAAAAGCAAGAATGCTGCGATAAATCTGTCCATCTGTCATGCCAAAAAAGCAGGATATGAATCCATACTGACCAGATCCAGCAACCGGATTTACATCTAACAAATGCCTTTCATCCTGTGATTTCTCCTCAATTGCAATCACACTAACCTGTTCGCCTTCCTTTGTATAAACATATATCTGATTATCTTCAAATGAAGCCAGATAAATATTCTCATCGTCCATAACAGTTTGTCCAATTGACATCTGTGTAATATATTTGGCATCTGTGCCGTCTAAATCGCACACATAAATATCTGATTTCATAGTATCCATACTTGAAATTCTTATATATAGCTTTTCATCTGATATACCTACTACATATGCTTCGCTATCCTCAATCTCTGTACTATTCTGGAGGAGATTTTCGACAGTCTCACCTGTAATTAAATCGGTGCAGTCCAGCGCCGCAATATATGTTTCATTATCATCCACACCTGTCTCTGAAAAATACAAGCGATCTTCATACGCATATAAATCCATAATTTGACTCATATTCCATTCTGAACGATAGATACTCTCTTGCTTTCCAGTTTCTAAATCAAACGCTGTAATTACACCATGATCATCTTCATCAATATATGTCGTAAAAATTTGATTGCGATGAATTAAAAAATTATTTCCGTCTGTTTCGATTACTGCTTTCTTATCACGATTCTCGCCATCTGCCGTAATTTCCATTAAATTATAGGTGCGATTACCCTTACTGAAAATCCCAGTATCGTCAATCCCGTAAATCATTCCGTCATAATACACAATCTGAGCCTGTCCCTGCTGAAATATTGCCTGACATGAACTATCTTTGTGCATGCAGTTTGGTTTATTACATAATAAAATCGGTGTAAGTGACTCTTTTTCTACAAAATAAAGATAATTGTTTACTGCAATATAATAGCCAAGCTCCGATTCGGTTACAAACTTCTCATATGAATTGTTATAATATGCTGCATTCCAATCTAATGAATCCTTCTGTATTTCCTCTGCTAAGGTCAGTTTGGATGCAAAAGAAACTAGCCGCCGCACCAAGCAGCAGTTTCGAAATGAATGCCGCAACATGCTGATTTCTTTTTCCTGTTTTTTTTCGCCATACGCATTTGCCCTCAATCTAGTTACGAAATTATCTCCTGACCATTAGAAAATTAGGAAAATATCTATTCTCTATATGATCAGAAGATAACTAATCACTACTTATAATCTGTTGCAGATGCAACAATCGTATCATTTATATATCCAATAGCTCCTGTAGAAACTGGTATCACCGCGCCCAAACGTCTCGTTTCTGCTGTTACATAAATATAATTTTCATTTGTTAATGCACCAGCACTTTCAGAAGTATAATTATTGCCTCCAGCTACTCTATGAGTAAAAGTCACTCCAACACGCATTTGATTATATCCATCACCGAAATATGCAAAAGATGCTTGCCCATAGTTAGCATAACAATTCACCACTAACCTATATGACCCATTTCCATAATAGCCTTCCATTACCGACTGTGCGCTCACTGACCGTACGTTTAAACACATCATTACTATTAACAACATTAACGCGAATAATCCTCTTCTTTTCATCCTATTTTCCCCCTTTGTCAAAATGACGTTACCTGATTTTTAACTTCATTATCTACATATCCGACCCCAATTGCCCAATGTGCAATCTTGTCACCTGTATATTGCTTAGTAGCTGTATAAATAACTGTATTATTTTCGTGAGTTAAATTACTACTATCAATATTAACTGTACTACCACCCGCTACTTTATACACATATCTCACTTTAATAGCAGTCGTATGATATCCAGAACCATAGTATGCATATGTTCCTTCTGCGTACTGTTCGAAACATCTGCAAGTCAAGTTACCATCTGTAGCTGCTTGTACAGTCATAGTAGCTACAGCCGTCATCATTATAATACTTGCTAATATTTTTAATACATTTTTCACCATATTGTATCTCCCATCTTTACTAATTAATTCCATCCTATCGTTATCCCCTGCTCTTATTATAAAAAGTGTCAGTAATATTTGATTTATAAGATACCAGAGTCAAAAGGTCCGAAATCCGATGCAAACTCACCTGCAAGAGAATTTTTGATCTCTTGACTCACCAAAAAGCATGAGCAGATTATGAATGTTTTTGAAGATTGCGGGAGTGCAAAGCACGTAACAATCTGGTATCAAAGGTGGCAAAATACATTTTAACCACAACATCTTTATAATGTACCCATAGAAACTATTACATCTTATAATTCACTACTTACCACACATTTTGTCATACAGATCTGCTATTATTTCTGCCGGGCTATTTCCCGATACTACAATACACGTTCCTGTAACGTCTTCCTCATCAAAAAGTAATTCATCATATCTCGTCATATCCTCTTGCCATTTTCCAATCTTTCTCTGGAAAACGTGTTCAATTGATTGATCTCATCCGAATCCAATGGTTCCCAATAATCCACAAATTTGAATGTGTTTTCACTGTCTTTTTCAAAAGTTGCTGAAACTGCATATTTTCCTGTATAGTCTGCATTGCTTTCATATGAGGTAATTCCAAACAATGTAATTGTATCATCCTGTTTTTCTTCTGATATCACAAAAACCTTTGCAGAAACATCAATATCATTTTCTGAGTTCTGATACCAAGTTTCGTGCATCCATTTAACTGCCCATCCTAAAAGATTAGCATCATCACTGCATCCATCTGGAAAATAAAAATAGGTGTCTTTTGTTGTGACATAAACAACACCGGTATCAAGCTGATCCTGATCAATCTCTAACAACTTCTGATTATCAATTACGTCTGTGTTTTCCTCTGATATGCTCTGAGGCTCTGTCTCTGTAATATTTTCCGATGCAAAAGGTACTTGCATCATATTCATTCCAAACAACATTATACCTGTTGAAACACTAAGTACGCTTCTCAAAGCCTGCTTTTTTTTACACATCTATCTTCCTCTCTTTCATTATATTTATATCAGATAAATTATTCATAAAAATACATCGGAACAAAATATCTTCTATTTGAAAATCCTAGAGCAGCATAATCGTTAAATGATCGAATCGTATCAGCAGAATTTTGTGCACACTTATAATCACCATTAACATATGCATAAATATATACTGAATGCTTCCAATACGCTGCACTTGCATTATATAATTGCATTACACATCCAACTGTTGGTGTTGTTCTTGTATTAACCACAGGACCTAATGACTTTGCAGAACACATATAATTCCAAAAATCAACAACACTAACCCAATTTGTAGTTCCTCCACTGCCATTTCCCTGCCAGCTTGAAGTAACTCGATACGATGTATTCAAGAGAGCATTTTCTGTATCTCCAAATCCATAAGAAACTATTTGTGATACAAAATTTGTACAATTTGCACCTTGATAATAATGAAAGAATGGATTATGTTGACTAGCATAAGTTGTCGCATAATTATAAGCTCTTTGTTTATTAAAACCAATTGTACCAGCTGGCATAACTAAATAAGCCTCATTAGCGTCTTCAATAACCTTTTGTTGCGTGATATTATTTAATTCCTGAATAAACAATTCCTTATTAAATGATTGAACCTCATTTCCTTCTCCCTCAAACAAGTCTCTTCCTTCATATTCATGACGTACTATTTTTAATTTTCCATTTTCTACTGCTAAGTAAAAAACATTTGTTCCTTTACAAATAAATATCGGATATGTTTCTCCTAATTCAATTTGAACATTTACATTTACTACCAGATTTTCTCCCTCTTTATAATAATTTTGTAAATTTAGCAAATACCATTTCCTTGTTGGATGTATCAATTCCGGATTAACCCCCAATTGATATTCCCAATTCGTCACCACTCTGTTCAGTGCAACAATTTTATTAATATTTTGTGGAACATCCATATCCAATACATCTGAGAAATCCTGCACTTGTAACGATAAATATGAGTCATACATCAAATCATAATACTTTGATACTACCTCAATGCAATTATTTTCACTCCATTCTTCTGCTCTGCCTTCAGCAGATATCCCTAAAATACACAAAAAAATTATTGCTATGTTTATTAAAACCTTCTTTAACATGTAAATCTCCTTTCCTATTTAACTTTATTTCTTTTGCTACCATAAAATTACTTTTTGCGTATAAACATAATAATATTTCACGATCTATACTAGAATATTATGCATATACCCCTTTTAGTTTACCCTATGTTCCCATTTTTTTACCTCCTTAATGTATTGTCCCTCGTCGTTGCTCTACACTTGTATACTATCATACTTTTTATACTATGTCAACTTCTTTTTATTGACTTTTTGGTTTTTTTATTTTACAATTTACTTGAAATAAATAATAATACAAGAGGAGGTCTCCATGGAAAAAATGACAGATGTTGAACTTCAGATTATGGATTGCATCTGGTCTATTGGCACAGATGTTTCGCCATCGCAAGTTCTAACACTTCTTAATGAACGCTTTCAACGCGGATGGAGCTTCAAACGCTATCTACCTACATGCTTCGCATGGCTGGAAAGGGATATCTGACATATCAGCGGAAAGGTCGGGTATCTGTCTATCATCACTAATCACAAAAGGATGCTTATTTTGAGCAAACCGCAGTTGACTATTCAAAAATTTGGGGAAAGGGAGTTTTGAAACGTATGGCTGCCGCTCTAATTAAAGAAAATGAGCTGTCAAAAGACGATATTCAGGACTTAAAGGATTATTTAGATGAATTTGATTCAATGGGGCACTGATATTTTCTACGCAATTCTCTTTTGCATTATCACCAGCTTTTGCTTCTGGTCACTATGGAAAGCTTTGATTCTCACTGCAAAGCGTTTTCCTTCTTTAGTTTTGATTTGCTATCGGCTGATTCCTATTGGCATATTTTGTTTTACGCCATTCTTTTTTATTGCGAAATCAATAACTACATTTTTTTCACCGTTTATTCAATCTGATCACCCACTTCCAGGCATGGTGTTCTTTTGTTCCGCAAAGCAAAATTATATTGTCTGGATTCTCATTTCCATATGGTTGATTGGTATTCTTGTCAAATGTATATTTTATGTGAGGGATTGTATTTCATTACGTAAAATCCTTAATCAGTCAACCTATTTACCAAATGATGCTGTACTAGATAAAATTGTCAGTGATTTAGCCGAAAGACTGCACCTTACGCATGTCCCATGTATCCGCTACTGCTCATTGACTTCTACACCAGTCACTGTTAAAAAGCATAATTTTATCATTCTGCTTCCGCAGCGTAGTTATTCATCTAATGAACTCCATGCTATTTTGCTACATGAAATGATTCACATTAAGCACAATGATCTTCGTAAACTTCAATTTGGGCGTATTATTACTATTATCTTCTGGTTCTATCCAGTTGCGTACCTATTTTGCCGTGATATTGAGCTGCTCTGTGAAACAGTATGTGACCAATCGGTTTTAAGTTTTCTCTCTGATGATCTGTCTCATCATGACTATTTTACACTCATTCTATCGCACCTTCATTCCAAGCAAGTGATTCCTTCCTGCATTGGTTTGAACAATAGAACGCAGTTAAAATATCGAATGTCTGCGAGTCGCTCTGTCTCTTTTGTACATCAAAAACGATCTGTTCTTTGCTCTATTATATCTGGTGTGTTGCTTCTTGTCAGTTCTTCACTGATCGCTCAAGCTAGTGTTGCTCCAGTTGAACAGATAAATTATGACTGGTATGATGCGACAATTGAAACTATTGTAATTCCTTATGAGCCACCAGTCTATACTTTTTACACAGTCGAAGAGAACTCTGACTATATGGAATCTGTTTTTCTTCCAAACCTTACTAATGCTACTCTCATTGATACTCGTACTGCCCATGGTGTAAATTCTTATTCTTACACTGTAGCTCCAGGCGAACGCATCAATATCACTTATATTTACTTAACACCCGAAAATACTATTACTATCACTGGCGGTTACGCACCATCTAATGCAACTTTTTGCGTTGGTATTTCAAATGGTAATTATCGAAAACAAATCTATCCTAATGAAAGCGGTTATTCATCTGCTTTTTCTGTTCCCTCCAATGGAACCTACGAAATTTTCATTCAAAATACAGGAAATATTAGTTTTACTGTAAAGGGAAGCTATGTGTTTTAAAATCAACCTCCGCCATAAATTTTCTGGCTTGCGCACCCTTTTCAGGTCTGCTATAATGGCAACGACACCATTGTAATACATCATCCCAAAGAAAAGAGGGGCAATTCATGAAAACAAAAGTATTTATTGACGGAAGCGAAGGCACCACAGGGCTTCGCATTCACGAGCGTCTTGACAATCGCGACGACATTGAACTGTTAACTATAGCACCAGAGCTTCGAAAGGATCCTGCTGAGCGCAGCCGCCTGATCAACTCTTCTGATATCACATTTCTTTGTCTGCCTGACAGCGCAGCCAGAGAGGCTGTTGCACTTGTAACAAATCCGAATGTGCGCATTATTGATGCTTCTACTGCGCACCGTACTGAGGCTGGCTGGGCTTATGGTTTCCCGGAGCTTTCCGCTAAGCACCGTGAGGCTATTAGACTGGCAAGCGCATCGCTAATCCTGGCTGCCATGCATCTGGCTTTATCTCACTCGTTTACCCGTTGATCGCAGGCGGCATTCTCCCGGCAGATTACCCTGTTGCCTCTTTTTCTCTGACTGGTTACAGCGGCGGCGGCAAAAAAATGATTGCGCAGTATGAGGCATCTGACCGTGATGCAGAGCTTGATGCACCTCGCGAGTATGGTCTTTCTCAGCAGCACAAGCACTTAAAGGAAATGCGCCTTATCACAGGATTATCCCGTGCTCCGCTGTTTACCCCTATTGTTTCCGATTATTACAGCGGAATGGTTGTCAATGTTCCTCTGTACACTGATCTGTTAAACACCACTCAGACTCCAGAATCCTTACAGGCATTTTTTGCTGACTACTATGCAAATGAACCTTTTGTAAAGGTTATGCCACTCGGCGCTGAAAGCGAAATGTCTGGATTTTTAAGCGGCAATCATTTAAGCGGCTATGACGGCATGCAGATCTATATCACTGGAAATGAAAATCGTATTCAGCTGTCTAGTGTCTTCGATAATCTTGGTAAGGGTGCTTCAGGTGCAGCTATTCAGTGCTTTAACATTATGACTGGATGTGATGAAACGAAGGGACTAAATCTTTAAAACAGCGAATACAAAAATTAGAAAGGATTTATTTATGTCACTTCGCCATCAGCCAAAGGCTGCTTTGATTAACGATTTTTCTGGCTTTGGCCGCTGTTCTGTAACAGTGGCTCTGCCCATTATATCTCAAATGAAGGTTCAGTGCTGTCCGGTGCTGACCTCAGTTTTTTCCAATCATACGGGATATCCGTCCTTTTACTTTGACGATTACACAGAGAAAATGCCATCCTACATCGCTGAGTGGAAGAAGTTAAATCTCCACTTTGAATGTATTGCAGCTGGATTTTTAGGCTCTGAGCGTCAGATTGAAATCGTAAAGAATTTCATCCGCGATTTCAAGGATGAAACTACTAAGGTTTTAATTGATCCTGTTATGGGTGATCACGGACGCACCTATCAGACCTTCACACCAGAGATGTGCAGTCAGATGAAGCAGTTAGCACATTTTGCTGACATTCTTACACCTAATTTGACGGAAGCCTGCATTTTAACTGACACGCCATATCACGATGGTCACTGGCAGATGAGTGAGCTGTCCAAGCTAGCTCTTTCACTGATTGCCATGGGGCCGTCTAAGGTAGTAATCACTGGTGTCTCTATGGGAACTTTTATAGGAAATGTTATATGTGAATCAGGCGGTACACCTTCTGTAGTGAAAAGAAAACGCGTTGGACAGGAGCGTTCTGGAACAGGCGATATCTTTGCTGCGATTTTGACGGCAGACTGTGCCAACCATGTAGACTTTGAGACTTCTGTTCGAAAGGCAAGCGCATTTGTGCAGCGCTGCATTGAAATAACAGAGGAATTTGAATGTCCGAGAACAGACGGTGTCTGCTTTGAGGAGGTTTTAAACGAATTAAAGGCGTAGCTAAAGCTACGCCCTTTCTTTTATAAATGCATCATTTCAAGCAAAAACAGCCAGCTCAGTCCATAGTAAACGATAACAGCTATAAGGTCGTTGATCGTTGTAATAAGAGGTCCTGATGCCACTGCCGGATCTATTCCAATCTTGTTGAAAAACATAGGAACTAAAGTTCCTGTCAAGCTTGAAATCACCATGGAGCACATGAGCGCCAGTCCAATGCATCCTGACACGGCAAATGCAAAGCTTGCCGGACGCCCCTTTACAATCATGATAAAAATGCCAAGCACTATAAATGACAATGTTCCCAGCAAAAGTCCATCACCAAAGCCAACGCGCACTTCCTTTGCAACCAGACCAATCTTTTGCTTTACTTCAAGATTCTCATCCATTAAAACACGAACTGTAACTGCCAGTGACTGCGTTCCTGCATTTCCTGACATACCAAGAATGACTGACTGAAACATCATTAAAATTGTCAGCTGTGAGACTACTGACTCGAATATGCCTACAACAGATGAAACTATCATTCCAAGAAACATTAAAACAACCAACCACGGAAGACGTTTTTTCATACTGTCTAATAGTGGTTCTTTTAAGTCCTCCTCTGCCATCAAACCTGCAAGTCTTGCGTAGTCCTCTCCCATCTCTTCATCAACAACTTCAATAATATTTTGTGCCGTGATGACACCAAGAATCTTATTGTTATTGTCGAGTACAGGAATGGAATCCTCTGAATAGTCTTTTAAGATTTCAATACATTCGCTTATAGACTCGTGGCCATATACATACGGGTATGAGGTGACGATCATATCATCAAGCCTTGTGCCTTCTCTTGCAATGATCAGATCCTTTAGATCAATCGCACCGCAGAAGGTATTTGACTCATCAGCCACATAAATCTTTGAAATATTGTCATTCTCAGCGGCCTGCTTTACAAGTGAACGCATAGCCTCCTTGACTGTAAGATTTTCGCGGATCACTATGCAGTTTGTTGTCATTCTGCTTCCTATCTCATCATCATCAAAGGATGCGATCAGCATAATGTCTTTTTTGGACTCCTGATCCATCAAATCAATGATGACAGAGCGTCTGACTTTATCAAGTCCTCGAAGCGCTGCAACTGCTGTATCGGCTTCCAGGCTGCTTATGATCTCAACTGCCTTTCTAATGTCCATTTCCTCTAGGTACGGACTGACATCATCTATGCACTCAAATACATCTGAAAGCATATCCATGTTCAGGATATTATAAAGCTTCTTTCGCTCTACTACTGTCAGCTTTTCGAGAACATCAGCTATATCATTTGCATGATAATCCTCAAGCTTTTCACGTGTAACCTTTGGCGAGGTGGTGCTTCTTATGATCTTTATGATCTCTGACTCGTAATCGGGCTTTGCAAACGTCTCATCTTCTGACGGCGTCTCGTTTTCTGTTTCCTGCTCTAATGCCTTTTCGAGTGCCTCATCCTTGGCCTTGTCCTGTTCTAGCTCTTCGTTGTCCATTTCGTCCACCCCCTTTACTAATTTAAAAGTATATCATTTTGCCATTTGCTCGTCAACAAAAGATTGTCTGTCCGATTGAGACAGCATAAATACATGCTTCCTTCACAGGCCGCTTTGTCATCTGCATAAGAGCACGCTTATAGTATGACAGCTGTACCTGGTAGCGTTTTTTAAGCAGCTCTTTAAACTCTTCATCTGTCATATCTTCTGGCTTTTTGTCTGTCTTAAAGTCTATCAGCGTGATATAGTCCTCACCATCTATCCAGGCATCTATGACACCCTGTACACTGACATACTCGTTCTCATCTTTTTCTGACAGCTTTTTGTCATTTTCTATCATCTCTTTAGCTGGCACTCCAAGTATAAACGGCATCTCGCGGTGATACGTTCCTTCTTCCTGCGCTTGCTTGACTTTTTTGCCAAGAGGTGTCTGCACAAAATATTCAAAATCGGCTATGCGAATCCTCTTTCGCTCCTCAGTACTTATAAGCTCTTGCTGCATAAATGAGGAAAGCTGCGCTCTTAAATCACATGTAAAATCAAAGTGTTCAAAAAGCCAGTGATAAAGTGTACCGCGCGCGGCACCACTCATCTTATCTTTTTGCTGCAAAACTCTGGCAAGAGTTCTTCGTCTGGCAAAGGCTCTAAGAACTCTTGATCTTGCAGTTTTGGTTCTTGCTTTATAAGCTGTGCAGCAGGCTCTCTTATGTCTGATCCACTCGCTGCAAAGGCTTCCTCCTCGTGGCGCGTCTTTAATTCCGATACTGTAAATGCCGCCTGCAGCTTTGACAGAGGGCTGTCATCGTAGCGCACCAAAAAGCGTGACTCGATCAGATTTTTTGCCGTTTCGTCTTCGGTTTTGGTTTTCCAGTTTTCAAGTGCTGTGCGCTTCATTGCTTCCTCTGCTCGCCAAAGTGACGTCTGCATAGACAAACTGCTTTTTGTCACAAGCAAAACTGACAGTGGGCTTTCGTCTTTATAACACACACCGTCAAATGGCACATTTATTCCAAGCTGCTCATATATTGCCTTAAAGCTTTTGTGCTTGCAGGCTGCTGCTGTAATCCAGTCTAAGAAGCTTCCTGCCATCGTAAGTTGGCTGTATGAAAGCTCACGCGCTGTCTTGTCTGTCTCATGAATTTTCTTTTCCAGGTAGTCAAAAAGATGATCCTTTGCACCTGTCAGATACAGCTTTTCCCTTGCACGCGTCATGGCAACATATAAAACACGAAGCTCCTCGCCAAGATTTTCAATCATAAGTTGGCTTCTCATGGCCTGCTTCATGACTGTGCTCTCCTTTGTGCGAAGTGTCGGATCTATTGCATCAGTTGCAATGCCGTAATCAACAGAAAACAGCATTGACGCATTCACATCCTGCTTGTTAAAGCTTTTTCCAAGACCTGCCACAAAGCATACAGGAAATTCAAGACCTTTACTCTTATGAATACTCATGACACGCACCTGATTCTGGGCAAGTTCCTGCGCGGACGCATAGTCAACGGAATATTTCTTTAATCTATTGATGTAGCGGACAAATTGGAATACGCCCTGATAGCTTGTCTTTTCAAATGCACCAGCACGCTCAAGAAGCATATCAAGATTTGCTTTTCTTGTCGCAGCGCCAGGCATCGCACTTATAAACTCGTAGTAGCCACTGTCTTCTAACACATATACAAGAAGCTCACGAAGCAAAAGATATCGGCTCTTTCTTCTGTATGTCTCAAGCTGATTAAAAAATGTGCGAAGTCTGCCTGCCAGCTCGTGACAGCCTTCCTTGTTTTTTGCATCGGCTGGATCACTATATTTTTGTGCAAATGATGTGGCGGCATCATAAAGGTGCTTACACTGTGACGGCGGCTCTTCTGCGCGGATAATGGCTAACTCCTCACTGGAAAAATGTCCAATCGGCGAGTGCATTACCGCTGCAAGCGGAATATCCTGCAGTGGATTGTCTATAATTTCAAGCAGATTTAAGATAGTCTGAACCTCAAGCGCACTAAAATATCCGCTTCCGGTATCAGCTGATGCTGATATTCCTTTTGAAAGAAGCACTGAAATCAATTCCTCTGCCCAGCCAGACACAGTACGAAGCAAAATCGCAATATCACGATATTCTGTCAGACGATATGTTTTTTGCTCCTTATCCCAGATATAAAGACCAGACTCTGGATCGGTAATCTCGCGGATTTTTTCTGCAATCATTGCCGCTTCCCACTCTCTGCTACTGTAGACAGCCTGTGTATCTTCATTGTCTGGCTTAACATCATCATCACTATCCTCTGTCACATCCTCCAGATCAAGAAGCATAAGCTCAGTGGCTCCTCCTGTCGGATGCGTATCACACGGCTCATACACAAGACCTGGATAAAGTGCTGCGTCCTTGTCGTACTCCACATTTCCGACTGCCTTATGCATAAGCTGATAGAAGAAAAAGTTTACTGAATCAAGCACGCTTTTTCGGCTTCTGAAATTCTGGTGAAGCTCTATTTTCTGATGTGTGCTTTCTTCTTTTGTATATGTCTCATATTTTTCCATAAAAAGCTCTGGGCGCGCCAGACGAAAGCGATAGATACTCTGCTTAACATCTCCTACCATGAAAAGATTTGGCGGATCTGTCCTTGAAATGCTTGTCAAAATCAACTCCTGTACATAGTTGCTGTCCTGATACTCATCTATCATAATCTCCTCGAAGCTTTCACGATACTGTGCTGCTACTAAAGTTGGCTTCTCACCGTCTGATGTCTTCTCGCTAAGCACGTTTAGTGCCAAATGCTCCAAATCCCCAAAATCGACAAGGTTTTTCTTTCGTTTTGCTGCGCTGTAGCGCAAAAGAAAGGCATGTGTCAGGCGCACAAGTTCCTTTACCTGTACCCCCGCAAGATGCTGCTTTTGAAGAAGACGCTCGTCATCATCGGCAAAGTAGTCCTCTGACAGCGATTTTATCTGCTTTTTTGCCTGTTCTCTCATATCCCATACACGTTTTGCCTTATCCTGCTGAAAGAATCAGTCTTTTTCTTTCGCGGCTTGCTGCCAAAGCGAATTAGATTGACACGTTCTCTAAGTTCATCATACTTTGATGCCTCTGATGCATATTCAATCATCTGCTCCTCTGATAAAAGGACAGACTCATAGCTTTCCATGCCGCCCTCATCCTTACAGACAGCGATCATTCTTTTATAAAGCGCAGCCGTCTCAGAAAGGATTGTCCTTAGCTGCTCTGTCATTGTACGCATCCATGGCTGCTTTTCAAGCGTCTCCATGCTTTCTGCCCCGTAGCTTTCAAGACAATGATTAAGCCAGTCCTCTGGACGCGGATTTGCCACTGCAAAGCCATAGAGCTGCAAAATTAACTGCACGGCACGCTCGTCATCTTTTCCTGGTGCATATGCTCCATAAAATGAATAAATGATTCACTTGCCTGTTCGTACTCCTCCTCTAAAAGTACCTCTAATACATCGGCCTGCAGAAGCTTTAATTCACCCTCATCTGCAATTCTAAAACCCGGATCAAGCTCTATCTCCTGAAAATGCTCACGAAGCACTGACAAGCAAAAGCTGTCAATCGTAGTGATATGTGCATGACCAGCTAATACCTCCTGTCGGCGCAGATGAGCATTGTCAGGATTCTCCTCTACACGCTTTGCAATTGCTGCCTGCACACGCTCTCTCATCTCACCTGCCGCAGCGTTAGTAAATGTCACCACGAGAAGACGGTCAATATCAACTGGGTGTGATTCGTCACAAATGCGCTCTATAATTCGCTGTACGAGTACTGCCGTCTTTCCGCTTCCTGCTGCCGCTGAGACAAGAAGGCTTCTGTCACGCAGGTCAATGACCTGCTTTTGTTCAGTTGTCCATGTCATATTGTCAGCCATCTTCCCCCTCCTCTTTATCTGTCTGCTTATTTTCTTCTCGCGCAATTTCCTGCCATACCTCGTCCTTGTCTAGCGCAGAAAGCCTACGGTAATGACATCCCTCAAGCTGCAGATCAAATCCGCAGACAGAACCGTACTCGCAGTATTCACACGGATTCATCTTCTTATATTCATACGGATATGCGTCAATCTTTCCTCCGTAAATGTCTCGTGCCAGATCGAGTGCTTTTTTTCTGGCAAAGTGACCAAGCTCATGCATCTGATCTGCATTTGCTACAAGTGCGCGTGAGGACAGACTGCCATCTTTTTTGTACTCCAATCCTGACACGACATTTCCACCTTCTGCGTCAATCAAAAAAAGCGATGCCTTTTCTGTGCTTGTAAGGCCATTCATTCTAAGCTCCTTTTGCTGCTTTGCTTCTATCTCTTCCTTTGTCATATCAAAGCCTGACACAATAGGATCTTTCATGTTGTAATAATAAATTCCTGCCGGAATAAGCTTTCGGTTAGGATTTCTTTTTGCTGCCATAGCCATTGCTGCCTCTAAATAAAGCACTAGCTGCAGCTGCAGTCCATAATACACTTTTCCAAGATCAAGCTTTGTACTGCCTGATTTGTAGTCGATGACTTTTACATAAAGTGAACCGTCTTCCTCGGCAAAGTCCACACGGTCAATCCTTCCTCGAAGCGACAGCTCTAAGCCTTCCTCGACTGGAAGCGTCACGCCATTGCCGCCGGCTCTTCCAAAATCAAGCTCGTGCCATGTCTTCTCATAAGCACCATGCTCCCACTGACAGCCAAGCGCCCAGAGTGTTCTGTCTGTCATTCGTCGTATGCGTCCTGCCATGGATTTATTTCGCGCACTGCTGTCGAAAACAGTTGTCTGGTATTCCTCCATAGCCTTTGCCACACTCTCCTCGACGAGCTGATTTCTCTGTGTGTCTGTAATCTCTCTCCAATTTAAATGGCGTTTTTCAAGAAGCTCAAAGAAATGACTAATTGAAGCATGAAAAAGGCTTCCGTAGTCAGCTGCTCCAAGCTCAAACTGGCGGCGTCCTTTAGCTGAAGGCCATATGTTAAAAAGTGAGCATATGCACAGGCTGCATATTTTTCAAGACGTGAAATAGAAATCTCGTGATCGCCGCCAAACAGCTTCTTTGCGATTTGCTTGTCTAATTTTTCTGTCTTATAACCATAGAAAAGTCCTTCGCGCATAATATCTAAGCGCTCTTTAAAAGCTTCATCCTCCATGTAGTAACGATAAAGCTCCTGCCACCACATCTCTTTCTCGCCATCTAGGTAGCTGCGAAGACCATTTATAAGAAGCAGGAAACCGTCTTCCTTTTGCATCAGTCCCTCTAGTTTTTGATACGCGTCTTCTGCCGCATATGTCTGACATTTTGGAAACAGCTTTGTGATCACATTTTTTAAATGAGCTGGGCGAAGTGCCTTTCCGTCTGCTGATGTCTCACTAAAGCTGACATAAAGCTTTTGAGACGGCTTTGTTAAAAGCAGATACAAATAGTATTGCTGGCAAAATACTTCCTCGCGCGCTGCGAGCGCCAGCTCCATACCGGCGCCCTTTAAAATCTCTCTGTCATAATCTGAAAGAATACCGCCTCTGTCTGCGCGCTTAGGAAGCAGTCCATCGTTGCAGCCAATGACAAAGAGTACACGAATATGCTCTATCTCGTTCTCATCAAATCTCCCACAACGAGACGATCTACAGCAGCTGGAATGAAGCCGACCAAAAGTTCCTCAAAGCCGGAGTCTAAAATATCTGACAGCACACGCACCTCTAATGTTTCATCCCCCATCAGCTCTACGATTTGATCAAACAAACCAAGTACCTTTGCATAAACCTGCTCATACTCGCTTGCCAAATATTTCTCCCCCGATTCACGAAAAGCCTTCTGCTGTGCCTTTAGCTTATATGCTATGTCAAATTGCTGCATGAATGAAAAAAGAGCTGTCATAGCCTCGCGCACAGTTGTATCAGGCTTTTCCCAGACTGTGCGAAGCGGCACAAACCAGTTAAAAATCTGCTCACGAAGCTGATTAAGACGTGATAAATCTTCTTCATCTGCATTGTCATATGGCATAACCCAAGGATGCTTCCATCTATTTATTCGCTCAATACCGCCTGCAAGCAGATAATTGTCAAGGCGATCTAAGTCCTCACAGAGAATGTCTCCGTCAAATGTATTCTCATCGCTTACTACATATGGATTTCTAAGAAATGCCATCACGCTGTCGTAGCTCATCTGCTCCTCTAAAACAGCAAGAGCTTTTTTTACAAATTGAATCAAAGGATGTGTATTTAATCCTTTTTTCTGATCGATAAAATAAGGAATGCCTGCCTGATCAAATACATGTGAAATCTCATCACGATAAACAGATAAATCACCGGCAACTACTGCAATCTCACGGTACGCATATCCTTCGCGCACAAGAGACAAAACTTTTCTAAGCACAAAGCCAAGCTCTTCTGATGGATTTTTCGCAGCAATAATATTAACTGCATCTGTCTGCTTATTCCATGGCCTTATCGGTACCTTATAAAGCTGCTTTTCAAGATGCGCAAGTTCATCGGCTACTTTTCGTTTTTTTGTCACGTAACGATGATATTTTTCATCACATGAAACATGATGTTTATTCGCAAGCGCCAAAAGCTTATTTTTCATCTCGCGGCTCATAGAAAACAACTCTTCACGTCCGCCCTTTTCATCCTCTGTGACAGCGCATACAACATGCTCTGCACATTGAAGCATTTCCTCTAAAACCTGATACTGCAGCGGTGTAAAACCTGTAAAGCCATCTAATATGATTATGCTTGTGCAAATTTTTTCTGACTGCGGCACAAGACGTGACAAAACGCCAAGAAGCTCCTCTGCTGTTAAATATTCCTCTCCAAGCTCCTTATAAAATGAAGTATATACCTTTTCAATATCACGCAGCTTTTTTTGAAGAGCAGGACGCTTTTCAAGCGTTGGAAGAACTCCCTCTAAAACTTCTGATGTGACTTTGTAGGCACTAAATTCACTGATCACTGATTTTAGCTCTTGAATAAAACCGCTCTGATTTAAATTGCGTCCAAATACCTCAAGCTTTGCTTTTCCTTTCCTGCAATGCGCCTAAGAATCATCGACTTTCCTGTATCGTCAAGCAGTACCGCCTGCTTTCCTGCCTGTTCATTCAAGAGACGATGTGCCAGTCTGCCAAAGCTTACAACATCAATATTTCCAAGCACATGATTTGGATGCACGGCTGAAAGTTCTCTTTGCACCTGCAAGGTTGCCTGCTCCGGCACAAGAAATATATAATTTTTATCTGGATGTCTGCATGCTTGTGCGCAGATTGTCTCGTACATTACCGCCGTGCGGTCCGATATACTATTTCCTGAAATAAACTGAAGTGCCATGCTCTTTTTTCCTTCCTGATTTGTAACGCCATTCATTCTGATTCCTGTCACCCGAGCGCAACATCTAGAATCATCATAACCGAAAAACCCACTGCAAACAAGACAGTTCCGATGTTGGAATGGCTGCCTTCTGACATTTCCGGAATCAGTTCCTCCACTACTACGTACAGCATTGCCCCCGCTGCAAAGCTTAAAAGATACGGAAGCACCGGCACTATGATTCCTGCCGCAAGTATCGTAAGTACACCTGCACTGGCTCTACTGCACCTGACAGCACACCCATTAAAAATGACTTTGGGCGGCTCATACCCTCACCTCTAAGCGGCATTGAAATAATTGCTCCTTCTGGGAAATTTTGAATTGCAATGCCTAGTGATAAAATAAGTGCACTCATAAGCGTGATATTTGAATCGCCGCTTATCCATCCAGCATACACAACTCCAACTGCCATTCCCTCTGGTATATTATGAATTGTCACGGCAAGAAGCATCTTTGTCGTGCGCGAGAAGTTTTTCTTTGGTCCTTCAGATTCTTTGCTGTTTAGATGAAGATGCGGTGTGACGTGATCAAGAAACAGCAAAAAGAAAATGCCAATCCAAAAACCGACAACTGCCGGAATAAAGGAAAGCTTTCCCATGCTTTCTGACTGCTCAATTGCCGGAAGCAGCAGACTCCATATAGAAGCAGCTACCATGACACCTGCCGCAAACCCAGTCAGTGCGCGCTGTATCTGTTTATTTAATGTCTTACGCAGGAAAAACACGCAGGCAGAGCCAAGCGATGTTCCTGCAAACGGGATCAAAAGTCCCTGTGCGATAGAAGCTATCATTATTTATCATCCCTTTCTTTTTTATAATTACACTTATTTATAGTATATACAAAAGAAAGGGAAAATGAAATCAAAAAGGTTTGAAAATGCGTTAATGAGAAAATGACTCTAATAATCAACAAACTGATCGCAAAATAATTCAGGCAGATTCCGTTCGAAGTATAACCTTTGCTGTAAAAATTCCATTTTTATATTGGAAGCTGCTTGATCCCCCATTTTTTTCAGAAATACGTCGGACCGATTCAATTCCGATTCCATTTCCATCACGCTTCGATGATTGAAAGACTTCATTTTTTTCCTGAATCTGTCCACTAAATGCATTCTCCACCTGTATCAATATGAGATGTGTATGATGCAGTCGTACTTCCAGATTGATTTTTCGTCTGCTTTTTTCTGTTCTTATGCTTGCCTCTACTGCATTCTCCAAAAGATTGGAAAGAACCAGGCATAGATCAATTTCATCCGTTGGAATTTCAGCTGGCAATTCAATCGCTGCTTTAAAAGAAATTTCTTGCTTTGCGGCAAGCGCAGCATAATGACTAATTACACTGTCAACTGCCTGATTTTCACAAAAATGCAGACTCATACCCGACATTTTCTCCATCATATTGGAAAGATACTTTTTTATCGCATCAAGATCACCGCGCTCTGCCATAGAGGACAATCGCAAAAAATGATGGCGCATGTCGTGCCGCGCCTGCCTTGTCTCTTCAATTGCCGTCTGAAGATTGGCATATCGTTCTTTCTGCAAAGAAAGAAAATGATTCTCTTGCTGAAGACGTGCATTTCGATTCAGCCCATTTGCCATTGCCAAAAACATAGCATAAAACAGAACCAAAATGGCAAGCAGCACCAGACTAATCACAACGTAGCCAGCCAGAATACGTCCTGTATATAAAGTACTGCGATAGGTCGGCACCATAAATATATTTAATACGATAAAAATTGAAGGTACAATCCAAAAGATATACCAAGTCTGGGCAAAATTGTCATCCGCTATCATTGTTCGCGCCGCATGAGAGGCTGGATACCATGCCAATAACACGAAAAGCCAGCACATTGCATTATAAAAGATTTCAGCCTTAAGGCAAAACCAAGGCTCATTTTGTGTTATATTCAAATCGGCTGTCAGCTTTGCATTTACTGCTCTTGAAATGCTGTTAACACAGGCAAATACGGCGCTGACCGCCAAAAGAATGCTGACCGATTTCCATAGCGAAATTTTAAGCGTTCTGTGATAAATAACCATGCAGATGCAGCCACAAACAAAAGTAAAATTCCTACAGAATCATTAAGGCGATAACTGATACCGCCGCAAATGACACATGCGCCAAGCAGCAGTGGAAGCATCAAGCTAACAATTCTGCCCACTGGTTGTTTCATGTAGGACTTTACTGGCAAATAGGCAAGTATCATTCCTGGAATCACCACCATCAGCTCCAGAATTGGACGAATAATATCGCACACGATCATCACCCCCTCTGAAATAAAAAGTCAAAAAAGACTTGTCTGGCATTTTTGATCAACTTGCGGCTTACAGAAACCGTTATGCCATCATCGAGCCTAAATACGACTCCGTCAAAATCAACTGCATGCTCAAGATTTATGACAACACCTCTGTTGCACGTGTAAAAGCGCTGATCTCTCTTTAATAAAACTGTAAATGACTCAAATGATTGTCGCGTAATTAATTCCCTGCCATTTGTAGTGTGAATATGCATCATATGAGAAAAATGCTCCGCATATACAATTTTCGCATATGGTACACGCACATTGCTTCCATCTACTTTGATTTCTATGTACTTTCCAAAATCCGGAATGTGGGATAAAATTTCATCAATCAATTTCGTAAGTTCTGCTTCCTCATATGGCTTTACAAGATACTGCATTGCCCGCACCTTAAAGCCATCCAATGCATGATCAACTGATGTTGTCGTAAAAATAAGCAGACAATCCGAATCAAATTCGCGCAGCTCTTTTGCCACTTCAACCCCATTTTCTCCACTCATGTAGATATCCAAAAACAATATTGGAAATGCGCATTCCTTTGCCGCAGCCAGAAAGTCTTCTCCATTTTCAAATTCAACCAGTTCTGCATAAATTCCACGCTTCTCAAACTGAGTCTCTAGTCGGCTGCGCAGCAGCTTCCGCTCCTCTGCTATGTCTTCAACAATCGCAATTCTCATCGTAGTTTCCCCTATTCTATTCGTTTCTCAATCAATAGTATACCACAAAATCAGCCAATGAAAAACAATTAGCGGCAAAACTCTCCTGTCATTTTACCATTCGTGCTATTTTCCACCATTTCGTGCCAGATCAATTGAAAAATTTTTTCTTTTTTTATAATAAAAACATCAAGATTCAAATGCAATTGAACGCAATTCGAAAAGAATTTTAATTAGGAGGACACACTTTATGAAAAAACAAACTGCTCTTCTCACAACCATTGCTTTCTTATTTACATCTGCATCTAGCGGTACAATCACAATGCCGCATGCAGAAGAAACACAAACGCAGCAGCCGACAGATGTATCTGCTGGTCTTTCCATTAAAGCTCTCACTGCAAAGGCTGTTGATGAAAATCCTTATATGTCAAACGGAGATACAAACATTCATCATGACTGTTACAACACAGATACAACTGATGCCGTACTTCCGATTGGCATTTATCCAGAAATCAATGTTTCCTTTGAAAAAACAAATGCGAATGCCTCCCCGGCAATCTTTTTCGATTCTTATGGGCATGCCATAGTTCCTCTGCTTGGTGGTCTTGCTATCCGCGATCTAAATGCAGCACAAACTCAGACTATCGGATATTTTTCACCAACTCAGCACGATGGCGGCGGCTATGTCATCCAAAGCTCTTATTCCTTCGTAGATGAAAGCAACCGTATCGTATGCCCAACGAGCAACAACCATGTGCTTATGCTCAAGACAACTGATGAGGAGGGAAATGTACTTCCTGAATTTGAAAAGGTTCTCGACATTGACATTAAAGCCGCTGCCGAAGCTATCCTTGGAAAAACACTTGATCAAAACCTGCTGTCCGTTGTCTTTGATTATGACGGTAATCTCTGGTTTGCAACTGGTGGCTTTCGTATTTATCCAGATCGTGGACAACAGGGAGCCATCGGCTACATTTCCCGCTCTGCGATTGATGCGATCCTAAATAATGAGGAAGTTGATCTGTCTACTGCTGTCTTTGTACATGAGCTTACTCCTGGAGAAGGTGCTGAAAACGGCATTGCATCCTCAAAAGACGGCGCTGTTATTCTGACCAATCAAAATTGTTATTTGCTTAAGGCAAACGATGGTGTCAATGTCGTATGGCAAACACCATATGCAAGTGTCGGTGCAAAGGAAAGCAAGGAAGGCGATGCGACCACCGGCGGCGGTCTTGCATGGGGCAGCGGATGCTCACCTTCTATGACAAGCAATCTCGTTCTTTTTACAGATAATCTAGATCCAGTCAATCTCATTGCACTCGATATGAAGACTGGCGAAACGGTTGCCAGCCTTCCAGTGCTTGATGAACTTCCAGAAGGTACGCAAGTATCTGTTGAAAATTCGGCGATTGTGTACGATAACAGTAATGGAACAGTAAGTACGATTGTCTGCAACTGGTTTGGTGCTGGAAGCGCCGATCTTGGCAAAGCTGACAGTGACTCTTCGATCCAGAGCTATAGCAATATCTACGATGTAAATTGGCTGCGACAGGGAAATAAAATGATTGCGCCGGGCGTAGAACGCATTGATACGATCAAAACAGAAAATGGTTATGAGATGCAAAGCATATGGTGCCGAAATGATCTGTCCGACACCTCAATGCTGAAATTATCGACAGCTACTGGATATATTTACGGCTATGTTCAGGATCTTGAGACTGGTATGTGGCAATATATTATTCTGGATTTTGAAACTGGTGAAACCGTCCTTTCTATGGATGTCTCCAATAAGGCTGGATATAATAATATGGCAATCGGTATGTATGCTGGAAACAGTGGCAATGCGCTGTATTGTCCGACTGGCTACCTCGAACTGCTCAGACTTCAGGATCGATTTGTCTATCTGCCTGAGATGCCATACCGAGAAGTGGATCTGGATCTGGCTAACCGAAATGTCCTTACTCAAGAACAATTTGAAGCAGATGGCGGTCAGGGCAGTGTTGCCGGATGGCTGAATACTGTAACCGTTGAAAATGTTCATCCATCCACAACAGTTGCGCTGCGCATGAATGGAATTTGTGGTGCTGCCAATGCATTTAGCTGTATGCATATGATGCAAACCACGCCTTAACCGAAATTCCTACTGAGTTGTGGCACATCCAGACTGAATCAGGCGAAACACCTGACACATTATCGGCTGATACTCTGTATGAGGTTCATGTTATCGTCGAAGATAATGGTGCTTTTGATTTAAACGGAGTGGAAAAAGAGATTACCGTGTCTGTGGTACTTTCGGAATAATTATAAACCCTAATAACTGACAAAGAGCCAGGAATTTCCTGGCTCTTTTCTATTTACCTCAAACTATCACATTGAAATCCATCCGAATGCATTTGCAACGGAGCTAATAAGAATAATTGCTGCAAAGATTGGGCAGATGTACTTGATCATCACGCAGAAAATCTTCTTTCTACGAAATGTTCCCTCTCCATGCAAAACTTCTGCCTCGACTGCTTGATTCCTGCTGCCCTTGATACAAGAAGACAGATCATGATAGCTGCAATCGGCATCATAACAGAGTTTGTCAGAAAATCAAAGAAATCAAGAAACTGCATGCCAATAATAGTTACATTTGCAAGCGGACCATATCCAAGACAGGAAAGGCTTCCAAGTGATACCATGATCGCTGCAAGTACAAGTGTAGCTTTTTTACGATTCCAGCCAAGCTCGTCCTCAAATGTTGAAACTGCACTCTCAGTCAGCGCAATAGAGCTTGTTACCGCTGCAAATAATACAAGCAAGAAAAACAAAATACCTACTGCTGTTCCAAAGCCCATATTAGCAAATACCTTCGGAAGAGTGATAAACATAAGTGCCGGACCTGCCTGAAGTGCATCTGGATCACCACCGGAGAATGCAAATACTGCCGGAATAATCATAAGTCCTGCCATAATCGCAATCGCTGTATCAAATATTTCTACATTTTTTGTTGAACCTTCAATGGACACATCCTTTTTCATGTAAGAACCAAATGTGATCAAAATACCCATCGCAATTGACAGTGAATAAAACATCTGTCCCATCGCCGATACGACTGTCATCCATGAGAAGTTTTCTACATTTGGAATCAGAAAATACTTCACACCTGCAATAGCGCCAGGTCTGCTAACAGAATATACTGCGATAACTACAGACAGCACAACGAGTACTGCATCATAAACTTTGATACGCGCTCAATTCCATTTCGAACACCTGCAAAGATAATCGCCAATGTAATAAATACGAAAATTAAAAAGCAGATCTCTGTGGCTGCACCACTAGAAATGAATGAAGAAAAATATCCATCTGCTGCGACTGTATTTGCATGTCCAGTCATATACTCAAATAAATATTTAATAACCATCCTCCGATTACCGAATAATACGGCACAATCAGAATCGGGATGATTGCATTGATCCAACCGCCAAATGACAGCCATTTTGCTTTTCCAAAGCTGTGGAATGCACCGACAGGACTTTTTCCTGTCATTCGTCCTATTGAGGTCTCTGCTACAATCATACTGTATCCAAAGGTCAATGCCAATATAATATATATCAGCAAAAAGATTCCTCCGCCGTATTTTGCTGCCAAATACGGAAATCGCCAGATGTTGCCAAGGCCTACTGAAGCACCTGCTGCTGACAAAACAAATCCTAGCTTGCCTGAGAAGCTGCTTCTTTTTTTGTTTTCATGTTTACTCAAAACTTCGCCCTTCCTTTTCTATTTATAACTGTATTGCGCAGAATTTTACGCCATACCGTACCAGTATACACAAAAATATTTTATAGTGCAATGCTTACTTACGGATTCGTCACTTGTTCCACCATAAACTCATAAATCGCTTTACTTGTATAATAATCATAATGAAGTCCGTCCATTGTGGCAAATACACCGCTGTCTAATCCGTTTTTGATATAGCCATACGCATCTATCACAGTAACCTTAGGATCAAGCATTTGTGTCAGCGCCGAGTTAAATGCCAGCACCTCACTATTTTTTTGATCCCAATGTCCGTTGCACGGTCCAATTGTCATATAGTAAATGGGAATATCGTATTGCTGTACAAGACCATTTACATAATTAATGTAGTCGGAGCGACATGAAGATCATTTACGCCAAACCAGATGACAAGCGCATCGGCCTCTTCAAGATGAGATACGGCATTAGGAATGCCAACTGCTCGCATCCAGCTGCAGCCCTCGCCTCCCTTTGCCACTACAATGCTTTCGTTTGTATATCCTGTAAATGTTGCTTCGTCAATGTTATAAAAAACATGCTTTGGATACTCTGCCTCGTCATATATCTGTGAGCAGTAAAGACAAACAGTTCTTGAATCTCCTGTCAGCAAAATTTTTTTATCTCCCGCTAGGCGAATCGGCCCAGCGCTGCTGTTTGCCTCTTCAACTGTTACCGTTCCTGCCGGGACAGCTGTAAAGCCAACCGTTTCCTTTTCCTTATCCTCAACAGATGCCGATGCTGACTCTTTTTCAGACAAATCTTCTTTCGTTGACATTTCCTGATTTTCGCTTGCCTGCACACTTTTTTCTTCTTGTACAGAATCCTCCTGCAAAAGAGCTTCATAAACAGGCTCAAGCTTTGACTCTACTGCCTTGCAGCCGCCAATTGCTGTACAAAATGTAAAGATTGCTGCTGTCAAAATAACTTTTACTTTTCTTTTCATCCTAGTTGTCTCTCCTGATCTTTTGACCGTTTTGCCTGTTTTATTCATATTTTTGTACATCAGAGCGAACTGCCCAGCGAAACTTAGTTGAACGTGCTCTTGGATTAGATGCACATTCCTTTGCAGACGGACGAATAACATCCTTTGCTATGTCACTGTAAATGCCTTCTCTTGCATAGTACTGGAATGATTTTTTTACCATGCGGTCTTCACCAGAATGAAATGTTAATATAGCAGCCTTTCCGCCCGGCTTTAATATATGAGGCAGCGCCTCTAAGAAAGAATCTAACACTTCAAATTCACTATTAACATCAATTCTCAGCGCCTGAAATACTCGCTGACATGTCTTTTTTACAGCTTCCTTCGGGTTTTCCGGCTTTGTGCGAAGAACGACCTGCTCTACAATCTCCCTAAGCTGACTAGTTGTCTCAATTGGCTGCTTCTTTCTTTTTGCTGACATTATTGCTCTTGCAAGCTCTTTTGCAAGCGGTTCATCTGAGTTTTCAAAAAGCATACCCTCAATCTCTTCTGCATCCATTTCTTTTAGACGCTCTGATGCCGGAACTCCTGCCTGCGGATTTAATCTAAGATCAAGCGGTCCTTCCTCGCGAAAAGAGAAGCCGCGCTTTGGATCATCGATCTGCATAGATGAAACGCCAAGATCAGCAAGCACAAAATCAAGCTTTCCAGCCTTTTTTTCAATCTCAGCAATATTTGCAAAATTCATCAGACAAACATCCCATACATTCTCACCATAACCCTGATCTCTCAGACGCTTCTTTGTTTTTTCTGACTCAATCGGATCGACATCAAGTGAGTACAAATGGCCTTCACCCTTAAGACAGTCAAGAATCTTCTGTGTATGACCTCCATAGCCAAGTGTCGCGTCAACACCGATCTGTCCGGGCTTCACATCTAAGAAAGATAAAATTTCTTCCACACAGATTGGTCTATGTGTTCCTGCCGGGGTGTTTCCCTTTTGAATGATATGCTCAGCCGTCTCTTTATATTTTTCCGGCTGCAGCTCCTTATATTTTTCCTCAAATTTTTTCGGATATTTTCCTTTATAACGCACACGTCTTTTGTGCGGTGTCTGCATATCCTCCCCTGCTTGCACGTTTGGTGTGTTCTTAATATTTTCCTTTCTGTTCTCTTCCATATATAATCAATTCCTTCCACTTTTATATTTCATTTTGTAATGCAATCTTTTTAATCGTACCACACAAAAAAATTTCTGTAAAGGAAGAAATCTGCATAAAAAAAAGACTGACCGGTTTTCCGGCCAATCTTTTTGATTTATTATTTTCTAAGCAAATAAAATACACTTCTGAAGAATCCCATGATCACTGCGCTATATCCAGTGATTAAGAATGTCATAAATCTCCATTTTTCATTGAAGGAACCACCAATTGTACCCCCTGCCACACATACAATAAATGCAATTGCTGCCCACAATACAATATTGATTCCTACAAATATTACCTGCTTCATTGATTTTTCTATATCTGAATGATTAATTGCGTACACATTGATGCCATTTTCATAATATCTTACCTCTCTTTCTGACACCAATATACTCCATTCAAACATATCCTTCTATCTTTGTACGGTAAATCAAATGTAAATTTTATGAAAAATCTGTTGCCTTATTAATCGCAGTAGTAGAGTTGCCATCTGCATCTGAATCATTTGCACTTTCTTCTGGCTCTTTATTCTCATGCTCCTCAAGAGTTTCCTCTGCGTTAATCTCTGCAATAATATCAGCTGGTCTTTCTTCATCTGCCTCTTCTTCTGAAAAATTAACAAATGAAAGATGATCAAGTGTCTCCTCTGCAATGCTTACACAATTATCAACAATTCTGTCTAGCTATAAATGATTGCTGAATAATCTTCTGTCATAGACGCATCGCAAAGTCCCTCGTTGACACGCGCAATATGAGCACGCTTTAACTGCTTCTGTGCCTTTCTCATCTTATTCTTTTTCTTTACAACGGTGCGGGCGCGATCTAAATCGCCATCCTTAATTGAACGAATGGCACGATCAAACAGCTTTCTTGAGATCTCTATACAATCCTGCAGCTCTCCTGTTGCCATCTCTGAGAACGATTTTCCGCTCTGCGTAATTTTTTCATGAACACCTGCAATTTCCTCACAGCGGTCTGCAATACGTCCAATATTATTTGATACATACAAAAGACCTGCCGCCTGACCTGACTGCTGCTGTGTTAAATTTCCGCTTGAAAGCATCTTCGTTACATATGCAGCAAGATCATCTTCATTCGTGCTGCCTGTCTGCGATATGTTCTATACTGCTCTGTGGCTGCCTCGCTCTGTGTTTTGTCAGAAGAAAACTTTCCTTAAGTGCAGTCAAAAGCTTGCTGCCAACCTCTGCCATATGCTCTAACTCTTCTGATACAAGATAAAGTGCTGCTGCTGGCTGTGCAATCACGCCACTCTCCAGAACACTTACAGGACCATCGTCTCTTTGCTTTTCTGTTCCTCTTATAATTGTAGTAACAATCTTTACCATAAGTGGAATAAGCGGGAGCCATATAAGCGTACAAACTATATTAAAGGTGGTGTGTGCATTAGCAATCTGTCTTGAGATAACATCAATCTCATTTCCCTTTGGTGAAATAAATTGAACGAAGCGTGCAAAAAATGGAAGCACACACAAGAATACAACACTTCCTGTAATATTAAAAATACTATGTGCAATAGCAGTACGTTTTGCATTTTTAGACTGTCCAATTGATGCTAAAATTGCAGTGATTGTTGTTCCGATATTGTCACCAAGAAGAATCGGAATCGCACCTGCTAATCCCATTACGCTCGTCACACCATCCGGTCCTGGCTGAGCTGCAAAATTCTGCAGCACGGCAATTGTTGCAGAACTGCTCTGTACAACAAGTGTCATAATTGTTCCCAGTGCCACACCAAGAATCGGAATCTCCTTTACCTTTGCCATCAATCTACAAAAATTGCACTTGTAGCAAGCGGCTTCATTACACTTCCCATGATCTCAATACCTTCAAATAAGATACCAAATGAGAAAATGACAAGTCCAATATTTTTTAACTGCTCTTTCTTACAGACAAAGTTCATCATGAAGCCGATGAAGATAAGCGGATAAATATAGTCGCTGATCTTAAATGCCATCAACTGTGCTGTCATTGTCGTACCAATATTGGCACCAAAGATAACAGAGATTGCCTGCGGCAGACTCATAAGTCCTGCACTTACAAATCCTATTACCATAACAGTTGTTGCGGAGCTGCTCTGCAAAACAGCTGTAACAAGTGCGCCTGCTAATGCACCCATGATCGGATTCTTCGTCAGGAAGCTTAAGATTTTTTTCATCTTATCTCCTGCTGTCTTTTGAAGTGCATCGCTCATACCGTTCATTCCATACAAAAACAGTGCGAGACCGCCCAGCAGACCAAACACGATTTTTACATTCTCATTCATGATTTCCTCCCCCGGTTTTCCCGGATGTACATTTTTGTGCAAAACCTATTTATAAGATTTTGTCAGGAAACTGCTGTATTTGATATCACCATTGATATCAAAAATAGGAAGACCTGCAGATTCGCCTGCTACAGCCTTCCTATTAAATGTACCCTGATATCAGAAATCATGCTATCAGCTCTATGTGAGTTCTATGTAAATTTTATGTAAAATCAATCTTATTTTCTCTTCACACGAAGAAAAACTGTTTTATCCACTGGTGTGAGGCATTGCAGAAAATGGTATAGCCGCCTGCATTTGTCTCTTCGCCTGAATAATGACCTTGAAACTCATGTTCTCCAAAGCATGGACCAAATGACAAAATCTGCTCTCCTAATGCCAGTTCCACATCACCGCTTCGAACAATCATGCCCTGCCCTGCTTCTGTCTTTAACCAGAATGCATCGTTTCGTACAACAGTTCCTGCCGGGATGCAAAGCTGCAGACGAAGTGGAAGCTTCTCTAGCCCTTCTGTGTGAAGTGTAATCTCAAGACCATCCTCATGCTCATGAACTGTTACCTTTGTTGTCAGTGTGCGTGGAATTTTTAAGGATCTCTTTTTCTGATCCATCTGCCACCAGTCACTTGTATTAGGCTTTTCTTCCCACGGCTCATAATACCAGACATTAGCACTTGCTGTAAGTTCACATCCATCCTCAGTCTGTATCAACTGCTGCGCAACAAAGTTTCGCACCTCGCAGAAGCTCTCGCCTATTTTAAAGCAAACATCCATTCCATTGACATTCACATACAAAAAGGCTGTTTTTCCTTTCAATGCTGTGTATGCATAGTTTTCCCTTGCCACGCGAAGCACACCTGAATCTGAGAAAAGCTTTCTATATGTCTTTATAAAGCCGCTCCCCTCTAATGTACACTCTGCCATCTGCTCATACAGCATCAAAAGATACAGGCAATCTGGTGCATCATCACCTCTTTTGATGCAGCTTCTTATGATCTGATGGGCAGCCTTTAAAAATTCATCACGATGCTCACCTTTGACATTTCCTCTCGTTGCCATATATAAGTACTGATGAAAATAAAGATCCGCCATACCTTTTTGCCGCGGTCCTGTCTTGTGGAATTTTGTGTAAAGATAGTGCCGTCAGGTTCAAAATACAGCTCCATCATATGAAGATTTCTCTCTGGATATGACAAATATTCCTTGTTCTTTGTCATCTCATAAAGATTGATCATTGCATCGTTGACAACGCAGTTATAGCCTCCTGTAGAGCGCTCTGCATACTCTCCGTCTGCATTTCCATCAATTCCTTCATTAAAATACTTTTCCGTGCGTGCTTTGCAGCTCTTAGCAAATGATTCATCTGGGGCAAAAACATCTGCAGCCTGCATAAGTGCTGCGCAAATTGCCCAGCGATGATTTGGTGTGTGGAAACCGCCGTCACGAATGGCTGCTGCTGCCTTTTTCATAATAGCAAGATATTTTTCCTGAAGTGAGGATGTATCCACATCATACTCAAATTTTTTCATAAGACGATATGTCTTATCCATCGGATGATAGCAAAATGCTGTGTCTGGTGCGGAATGGAAATTGCACACTGTATAGTCAAAGCTTCCGTCCTCATTTTGGTTTCGCGCAACAAAATCTATTGCCTGCTCCATTGCTGTTCTAAGTGTCTCATCCTTATAAAAACGACTCTGCGGATATAAATACACAGACATTGCCGCGCGCAGAGCAAACACGGTAGGCTTTACATCTACTACTAAGCCTTCCATACCGCCGTCTGCAAGAGTACCCTCATCATGTACCTGTACCTTTAGAAAATGCTCGGTGATCTTTTCCGCCGAAACAAGAATATGTGCCATATAGCGTTTCATTTTACTGTTCTCCTTTGCTGTTTATTTACTGCTTTTCTGGACTTAGTATATCACAAAAAAACCAGTGGGGACAGGTAAAATGGCTTTCAATGTCATTAAGATAAGTGATTCTTTATGATCTTATTCCAAAAATAATTCCATTGAGCTATTTCTTTATAACACAACAAGACAGATGGTTACATCTGCCTAAAATTAGTGTATAATGACGCTGACTTAATATATTTT
>ENA-OQAZ01000042-OQAZ01000042.1-human-gut-metagenome-genome-assembly--contig:-NODE-42-length-54398-cov-5.478395_pt1 | contig 54398 bp, 87 predicted proteins | sample MGYA00242737_ERZ504531 | MGnify/ENA primary metagenome ERZ504531 (study PRJEB26092, sample SAMD00036244) | human gut metagenome | host: Homo sapiens | study: EMG produced TPA metagenomics assembly of... | reverse complement strand
ACAATTTTCACTTCCACCTCCCAAGTTCAATCCGACTTCAGTCGAACGCCATCCCATAGATGGAAGATCCTTATCTATAACATCCACAGCTATATGAGCAAGTTTGCGTCCCAATTGTCCTTGTCTACCAAAAAAGAAAAGGAAGGACCGACTCCCAAAAACAAATCAAAATTATCTGATATTCCCATTTCCCATTTCAGTTCTATAGGAATATCAATACTTTGTGTTTTAATGTCAGCGCTACGTCTGTTAGAGGTATTTGTCAGTTTGATTCCACGCTCTACATACAGCAGAGAAAAGTCCAAAGCGATACCATGAAATCCTGTTTGATATTGCAACATAGGCCCTACTTGAAATCCTGTCAAACTCTCTTCCTTAAACTGGTCACGCATGCCACTAATATTTGCTTTGTTGCCAAGCACACCGGCTTTTACCCCAAAATGTAATCCCTGAGCCATACTATCAGTGATTCCCCAAAATACGAAAATCGTAAAAAAACAAATTATTTTTTTCATGATCATTTATTTAAAAAGTTGAATATGTTTCTATTATTTTGAAGATTGATGCACAGTAAGTTGTGGGAAAGGGAATCCGATTCCTTCTTTATTAAATGTCGTATAAACAATCTCATTAATATCATATAAAACATTCCAGTAATCAGCTGTTTTAACCCAAACACGGACAGTAATGTCAACGCTACTCGCACTTAATGAGCCTAAAACAATGATAGGAGCAGGAGTATCCAAAATACGTTTGTCCGCATAAATAATACGTTGCAATACGGTTCTGACCCTTTGTACATCCTCTCCATATTCTACTCCGAATACCCATTCAACACGGCGCATTTCCTGTTTGCTGTAATTAATCACAGCATTTCCACTGAGCATCCCGTTGGGAACGTATATCATCCGATTATCAAGAGTGGAAAGTATGGTATGGAAAATCTGTATCTCTTTTATTGTACCACTTACTCCAGGTCCATCTATATAATCGCCTACTTTAAACGGTTTAAAAACAAGTATAATCAAACCACCTGCGAAATTGGAAAGATTGCCGGAAAGTGCCATACCTACAGCCACACCGGCTGACGCCAAAAGTGCAGCAAAACTGGTCGTTTCCACTCCCAACTTGCTGATTATGGCAAAAGCAAGTACCATGTTCAATAAAATTTTCACTAAACTTTTCAAGAAAGTCTGTACACTGGTTTCTATCTTCCGTTTTTCAAGAACTTTGGCTATTAATACACTAATCTGCTTAATGATAAAACGACCGACTGAATATATCAGAATGGCGACAAATATATCCTTACCAGCGTCCATTCCAAAATCTACCAGTTTCTCCAGTGCTTGCTCAAGTTTACTGCCTGAGGCTGCATTCAATAATAATAAATTCATTTTTTTCGTTTAACAAATAAAAAATTAATCAGCTTGTCACGATCATATTGCAAATATGCCAGCACATCCTGACAGTATAGTTTCGCAATGTTCCAATAAATCATCCAATATATTTTTACATTCCTAAATAGTCGGATATTTAAAGCCGCAAAGATATCATATATAATTGATAAAAACCAAACTTATCACTTAAAAGAGAGAACCTAAGCACCGTATTCTGTATCAAGCATACAACTCTAAGATAATATATTTAATTTTTTTCGGTAATATTTGCCGAAACATCGGTGAAGCACTATTATACTAGGTGAAAAATGCACGGCACAAGAACAATCTAGCACTCCATGCTGCATAACTAATCAAAAAGATCCAGTAAAAAAACATAAAACCAACTAGTTAATTCATACTTTAAAGAGTATCAAACCAATCATTTTCTGTATTTTAGGTACTTCTCTGTAAATAATACTCAATAATGAAAACAAGAAAAACATTCTAACAAAACATAACTAAAATACAAAATATTTCAGAGGTTCACTCTACCTTAAACTTTACAGCATTCGACATTTAGAAAAAATATCGTAAGAGTTTTAATGAGAGTAAACTCGGAAATTCATTCCGTTGACAAAGCAACCCACTTCCATCAAAAGAACCATTACTTACATGCTGTACCACAGAAAGGCAACCAATATATCATACTATCTTCTGATCTTTCTTCTAACTTTACCCTGTACTCTTTCATACGGTTAGTTCACTATATAATAACAAGATAATAAGCTGCTATTAGAGAAAACAATATTTTTTTAAGATGTTTGTAGACTCTGATAAAATTAATACCTTTGCGAAGTCAATTTATATATGAACAATGTCGAAATGTAAATTGAAATATTGCAGATAACAAAAAAAGGACAAAGAAATATGAGACTTATAAAAGTAACAGGTGGTTTGGGAAATCAAATGTTTATTTACGCTTTTTATTTGCGAATGAAAAAGTACTATCCCAAAGTGCGTATAGACCTTTCGGACATGATGCATTATAAAGTGCACTACGGATATGAAATGCATCGTGTGTTTAATCTGCCCCATACTGAATTTTGTATAAACCAACCTCTGAAAAAAGTTATCGAATTCCTTTTCTTCAAAAAAATATATGAACGGAAACAAGCTCCCAATAGTTTACGAGCTTTTGAAAAGAAATACTTTTGGCCTTTACTTTATTTTAAAGGATTTTATCAGTCGGAACGTTTCTTTGCAGATATTAAGGATGAAGTTAGGGAGTCTTTCACTTTTGACAAGAATAAAGCCAACAGTAGAAGTCTTAATATGCTTGAAATTTTGGACAAGGATGAAAACGCAGTATCTCTACATATTCGTCGTGGAGATTATTTGCAACCCAAGCATTGGGCTACTACCGGAAGTGTATGCCAGTTACCTTACTATCAAAACGCAATAGCGGAAATGAGTAGAAGAGTTGCCTCTCCATCTTACTATATTTTTTCAGATGACATTGCTTGGGTAAAGGAAAATCTTCCATTGCAGAATGCAGTATATATTGATTGGAATACGGATGAAGACAGTTGGCAAGATATGATGCTTATGAGTCATTGCAAACATCACATCATCTGCAACAGTACATTCAGCTGGTGGGGAGCATGGTTAAATCCCAATATGGACAAAACGGTAATTGTGCCTAGTCGTTGGTTCCAGCATTCCGAAGCTCCGGATATCTATCCTACGGGGTGGATAAAAGTACCAGTGAGTTAATCCATAATACACATGAATACGCACGTCTGGAAAGCTAAAAAATAATTGGCATTTCGGAAACCGCTGAGCCGAAATTTCGGCTCAGCGGAAATTGTAGCATCCATGTTCATTTTTGGTTTAACACACCTTTTCAAACCATAGTACGACCATCATAAATTATTTTGAAGAACGATTGACAAATGCTTCAGCAGAGTCGTTCAATGCTAAAATCAAAGCTTTTCGAAGCCAGTTAAGAGGGGTGGCTGATGGAAATTCTTCATGTTCAGACTGGCTAGGCTATACGCTTAAAAGAAAGCTTGCCAACCGGGAAAATCCGCTGACCCTAACTCACTTGGTTAAACCAAAGGTAAACCGCCCCATTCGGAGAATAAAAAAAGGAGCTACATTTTACCGTAACTCCTTGACTCTCATCCGTCGGGGTAGCGGGATTCGAACCCACGACCCCCTGCTCCCAAAGCAGACTCCATTTTATTAATCAATAATCTGAAAATAAATAAGTTACAAACAACAGATTTGATTATAAGGATAAGTTTTTGAACATTTATTGTTTAAACATCCCTCCCCTACCCGTCAAAATCCAATCAGCCGAAATCCCATAGTCAAGGACCAAGTACGCTATCCATTCAGGTTTTAGGACACTTACTTCCGGCTGGTTTCTGACTGTATTTATGTTCCAATAATTTATATCATGGGCCTTGGTGTATGTAAGAAGCCCACGCATACGTTTCTGTGCTTTCAGCATATCTATCGCTTCAAAGAAACGTTTTGTTATCGCTATTCCTTCTTTTGATATATTCATAACTGATTATTTTGACAATATACAAAGATAGATAAAATAATAAATAAAACAATGGATAAATAATATTATTTGCAATTCAAATAATATTATCATATAGAAAAAAAATCTATTTTTACTCTGGATTTTTAATTTAATGGTGTTTTGCATGCTTTGATCGGTCAGTTCTGCACTATGATAGAGGATGAAGTGTTGAATGATTTTCGGGATGAGGATTTGGTTCTTGATGTGGAAGGCTTGAATGTGGATGATGGTTGTTATACTTGGTATATGTCTGTAAAAATTGGTATAATATAGAAACTGGGGAAGCGTTGTGCCGTTATTAAAGTAATATCAACCACGATGACAAGGATTATATATCATTAACGGATATGGTGCGTAACATAGAGAACGGACTGGCTCTTATCGAAAAATGGTTACGCAACAAAAATACGATAGAGTTCCTTGGAATATGGGAAGAAATGTACAATCCGGATTTTAATTTCCCCGAATTCGAGGGAATTAAAAATGAAGCCGGACTGAACCGGTTTATTCTGTCAGTGAAGCAATGGACTGAAAAGACAAATTCGAGAGGACTTATTGCAAAAGCCGGACGCTATGGCGGCACTTATGCCCATAAGGACATTGCGTTTGAATTTGCCTCTTGGGATTCTCCCCAATTCAAACTCTATCTGTTGAAAGAGTTCCAACGTCTGAAAGAACAGGAACAAACCCAATTAGGCTGGTCTGCCAAACGTGAGCTATCCAAGATAAATTACCGCATACATACCGATGCAATCAAACAGAACCTTATCCCGACAGAGGTAACCGCCAAACAAGCCAGTATTATCTATGCTGACGAAGCCGATATGCTGAATGTGGCGATGTTCGGCATGACCGCCAAGATGTGGCGTAAACAGCACCCAGAACTGAAGGGGAATATCCGGGACTATGCCTCTATAAACGAATTGATCTGCCTTTCAAATATGGAGAACCTCAATGCGGTATTCATAGACCAAGGCATTCCGCAGGGTGAACGGTTGATAAAACTTAATCAGATTGCAATTCAACAGATGAAAGTGTTAGAGGGTGATAACAACGATCGCAAGCTACTAAAATGAAAGAACGACTTTAATAATATGCTATTATATGAAAAAAATATATATTGTTCTTTCTTTAATATTAATCCTTACATTCAGATATTACTATGAACATGAGGATAAAATGTTAGATAAAGCCCTTATCTATGCAAAAGAAAATCGTAATGAATTAAAAAAAAATTCTCAAATATTATAAAAATGACAAAGCAGATACCCCTAACACATTACAACCCGTGAATGGGATGAATGATTTTCTTTTTGCCAGCCAATTTTATAAAATTGCCGCCGATAGTTCGTACTTTCGGAAAAATACACGTAAACACTGAATTATAGGCGATAAAAGCAACATATATCATTGAAATATATTAGTTTTGCACCCGGATTGAGTTCATCCCGTTCCAAGACATATTAGATTTTTTAGAAGTATTATGCTTATCTTGTAGTTTGAAAACCTGAGATTATGAGTATTATCAAGATGTAAACAAAGAAAAAAGTAGAGATTAGAATCTTTATTATATCATTAATGTAATAATTTACACTATGGTATCATGTATTTGATTCTATTGCATAGCAAAACACAATGTCTTTTTCTTCATTTCTATCGAAAGCATAAATGCGCATAGAAGATTCATCTACTAATATTTTCTCAATGCTTCTTCCTAAATCAAAAGTTCGTAAATGTGTTCCATCATAGGAATACACTTCTATCTTGCTATTTGCGGAAGATAGTTCTTTTTCTTTTACACCTCGATAAAGAGCATAAATTTGATTTTTTCCACAAACTATGTCAGAATAATGAAGAATCATTTCATTATCTTTGTTTAAGCGATATAAATCATATTGATTATTTGCATCTCCTATAATAGTATTAAGTTGAAATTTCTGATCAGAGAGTTTGTAAATCTCCAAACGATTGATATAACGGTAAGCTGCAACAATAAAATTCATTTCAGTTGCAATTTTACACTCGTAAGGTCTTGAATATTCTCCTTCCTTAGGCTTTAAAGGAAAGTTTACACTATTCACTACTTTTTCTGTTTTTAGATTCATAAGTTCCACCGAAATTTCTTTGGGCATAAAACTTGTACCAATGAATAAACTATCATTATATTGAATCAAACGAGTATATGCTTTAGGTATTCCTCTTTGTTTATTCCATAAAGGAAAATGCAAGGTCTTAACATACAATAATGAATCAGAGTTGAAATGAAGGACATCTAGTTTATTCATGCTGTTTGAGTAAATTCCAATCTTCTCTGGCTCTTTCATTTCACATAATGATGGAACAATGAATTCTTTAGGACCTTGACCTATATTTCCATATTGTATATATGAATTTTCTTGCAGATTGTAGATAGTTAAAAACGGATTAATCCGACTATTTAACACATATAATTTACTATCATTTAGACACCATCTTTCAGGATAAAATAAAAAAGGAAGTTTGATAGCAACAGAATGGATAGTTTCATTCTTTAAATCGCCCTTTGTGCATTCTTTTACTTCGTTTTGAACTTTTATGGTATGCTGACAACCACAAAAAATCATTGCATATATAAAAAAATATATATGCAATGATTTTAAAAGTATAGATTTATTCACCATCTTTTGCAATCCTCTTTTCCTTTTCCTACTTTTTCCAGATAGCAGCAATCATATATTCGTTCATCTCCCTCAAGGATCCTACGATATCCGTTGGCATTATCACATTGGCTTGTTTCATCCATAGCTAAAGCTTCTATATTAGCTAAAGTTAAACTAAACATCTTTACATCTTGTTGTGATGTATACACATTATATCCTGCGATTAAAACTATAACTAAGGCTATAGATGTTTTTAATGTTTGTTTCATCTTTCAAGTATTTAGAATTTAAATATTTACAAATATAATAATGCTATTCTAAAAAACAATACTTCGGGTAAATTTTACCGAAAATTTTCTTCATGACATTATTCATTTATGTGTTATTATTGTTTCCATAAACTCTTTATGAAGATACAAATCATCGATTTGTAGTACTTCAAAACATTGAATTACCTTGCATTGGAAGCAACTCTTCTCTTTTAAACTTGTTGGATTCGACATAAATTGAATACAGGTATCAGGAGTTAAAGAACCGTCACTTATCCATCACCCGTTCTGACTGATCCGTAGAAATCCAGCGTAAAGGATTTTTCTGCAACATTTCCGTATACGGTTATGGTCCGCCAGAAATCACCCGGTTCTTCCGCTTTATAGCTCACTGTCATGACAGCGCTCTCACCAGGCTGTATCTCATCCCATCCGTAGTTCACCATCATGCAGTCGCAGGAAGTGGTGACACCCTTTATGCGGAACACTTCCTTTCCTGCATTGTAGAGTGTAATCTTTTTATCAACAGTCTCATTTTCACCTACTGTATCGTAATGGTATTCTGTGGAATCTAGTTGGATGACCGTAACGGACCATGCAGTAGACTTGATGCCTGCTATCTCCTTTAGATAGAGTTCTTTGACAGATAGGTTGTGGATTGGATTCCCAATGACTTTCACCCGGTTACCGGCATCCACTAGAAAAGTCTGGAACATCATATTGCTGGGAAATCGGTTCAGTTTGTAAAGATCGTCTGCTGTATCGATGCATACTGGATTTGCAAAGTTGTCGCATCTAAGGATATGTCTAATTTCACTTACATTCTTTGTCTGGAAGAAGAACAGAAACGGAATGTCTGTTTCACTCAATGAATCCACCTCGTTGATCAGGTCCTTCCATTTGGGTAACTGGAGCTTGCAACTGATGCAGCCCACCGAATCCACAAATACGATTACCTTGTATCTGGCAGGTTGGATTAGTATCAGTGGCGAAGCGGGTGAAGACAGGTCCTTCGGGCAGAAGGATTTCCCTGTCGGTCCATTCTTTTACCAGTTGCTCGATTTGTTTCCTTTCACTGTTCTGGCAGGACATTGTTACGAGCAAAAGAAAGATAAAGATTGTGCTTTTCATATTTAGCTTCTTTAATTGTGTAAAGTTAACCTAAATTTCAATGTCTTTGCTGTTTACAACTATGTTGTACAACACGGCACAGCATAGTTTACCTAGAATCTCCTTAGCAACAGTCTGTTTGATTTCGTAACGAAATCATCATAATGCTCATTCCGCCCCCCTGGAAGAATGAGCATTATGATGTAAGTACTTATTTTGAGGTAAGTTATAGGTGATTTATAGATAAAATCTAGATATTGAGGTTTAGTGATTGTTGTAATTTAGCCCATAGTTTTTTGAAGAAGTTTGTAAAATGTATATTATCCAGCCAAATGGTAGTAGTATCATTTCGGCTTTTGGCGATATCTATTTTTACATTTTTGACCGGTATGATTTTCTTTTATCCCTGTCGTATAGGTTGCCTGTATAGTATATTTCTTTTCCTGTAATAGGGGAATGGTCTCACGCTTCTTAATAAATTGTGGATCAAAACTTGAATTACGGTCACGAGGAGTGGATACGGTTACCTCACCTAATGGTGTCTGGACCTGCTTTTGCATTTTCCCGTTACGGCGGTTACCCATTTGACGTTCTTCTTCTGTAAGATGTGCATCCATCTCACCCTCTAGAGCTGCATTCAGGATACTTTCCAATAAAGGGACAAAAGCACCGTCTTTACCTAACAAGGGCTTACCTGCTTTAGCTGCTCAATTGCCTTGTTCTTGATACTCTCAAAATCAAATTCTTCTTTCATACAAAAAACCGTGTTAGCAAAGTTAATATTTTACTCTTTGCTGACACAGTTTTATTTACATCCTCACTTTAAAACAATCCTTCATACCATTCTGCTTAACCTAAACAATATTGCTCGTACTATTTTATCTACATATAACTAAAGTTTCCCATTCTCTATTAAGTAGTTGAGAAATAACAATAATTATCTATATGTCTACTATTTGCAGAAAAAATCGCAAATAAACGCTACAAAATCTCTTTTACAACCTATCTATTAGCAAAAGTTAATTATATCAACCTTCTTATTGACTATCATTTTCTTTTTCTAGGTTTTGTTTCTTCTTTTGTACGATATTGATAAAAGAAGAACTAATGATACCGATCGGAATAGCTACCATTGTCACACCTACCAGACAAATAATACAACCCAATAATTCCCCCAAAAAGGTAATGGGATAAATGTCACCATATCCGACTGTAGCAAATGTAATAATGGTCCACCAGATTCCGTCACCGATATTTTTAAAGACTTCAGGTTGTGCATTCCTTTCAATATAGTACATCAAAATGGCGGAAAAGCAAATTGTAATAAAACTAGCTGTGTAGACTGTTTCAAGTTCTTCTCTGGCAGAAGCAAGAGCCATACCGATAATTCGGAAGTTCAATCCGACTTCAGTCGAACGCCATCCCACAGATAGAAGATCTTTATCTATAACATCCACAGCTATATGGGTAAGTTTGCGTCCTCAATTATCCTCATTTACCCAAAAGAGAAAAGAAGGCTCTATATCCAAAAACAAATCAAAATTGTCAGACAAGCCCCATCTTCCACTTCTATTCTATGGATATGTCGATACTTTGTGCCTTGATATCAGTACTAGCATCATTGGAGATATTTGTCAATTTCACTCTACGTTGTACATACAATAAAGAAAAACCAAGGTTATTCCATAGAAATCGACCTGATAAAATAAAAGGAAACCACCAGTACATATCTGCCCATGGTGGTTTCCTTGTCAATCTAAATAACAGCTGGGAAATCTATTGTTACTACATCTACCATCCCGGATTCTGTGGTAACAATTGCGGATTTCTCTGAAGTTCTCCTGTCGGAATCGGATAAAGGTACATCTTGTCCTCCCAAGTACGGCTTTTTCCTGCCTGATATGAAAGGTCGGGATTCGTGTAGTTGGGATATACAATGGCCAGATTACCGTCAGGTTTTCTTTTTCCCACATAAGTCAGTACATTATTGAGCAGTTTACCGGCTTTCCAACGTTTCAGGTCATTGAATCTGAAACCTTCTCCTGCCAACTCAATGCAGCGTTCACGACGGATCTCTTGTAAAACAGGGCTCAGGCTGTATCCCCAGTCCGGCCATTTGGGATCGGTAAAACCTACATTTACTGTCAGGTGAGGCATTCCAACACGGTCTCTTAATTGGTTGACAGTTCTATCCAAATCCGCATTGGTGATGGTATTCAATTCCGCTTTTGCTTCCGCATTGATCAGCAGGGTTTCTGCATAACGGTAAGCGATGCCATCGAAGGAGCTTTTCATATACAACGCCTGTGAGTATATGGGATTGAATCCTTTGATAGGTCTGTATCCTGTGAAACAGTGCTGGGTGATAAACTCATCCTCATTCACCACAAAAGTAGAGTCCTTCAGGTCATCTGTCACGTTTGTCGGAAAATCGTTGGTGAGGATCAGCTGTTTCAGACGGGGGTCACGGTTGGCCGTTTCCTTTCTCATTGTTTCATCGCCTAAATATTTATTACTTAGTGAAATGGGAAGCCCGTCCGAACAAAGGAAGCTTTCTACAAAACTTTTGGAGAAACCGCATCCGGCCTCACGTCCTGCAGCTGCCATGTTGTGTTCACGTATGTTCGTCTTATAATCCACGTAGAGGACGGCCTCTTTCAGGTCACTCTTGTCGTCTATGCGGTACATATTGAAATAGTCTTCTTGTGGATGGCCCGTATTATAGATTTCATATCTTCCTGATGTGATAAGCTTGTCACTTTCAGTTGCAGCCATTTGCAACCACTTTTCTGCTTCTGAGGCATATTCCAATTCATCATGGTATTTATAATGGGTACCTTCATTCAGGCAGAAACGTGCCTTTACGTGTCTGGCTATGTCCTTATTCAGGCGGTTGGCTTCTTCACTGCCTGCTTCCGGCAGCCATTGGATGGCGAAATCCAGGTCTTCGATGATTTTTTGGAACACTTGGTTTCTCTTCATTTTTGGACCGTACAGTTCCTCGCTGTCCACATTCAGGTCAACTTCCAGCCAAGGCACATCTCCCAAAAGCTGAATCTTGTTGAAATATTCCAGTGCACGGAAGAAACGCATTTCAGCTACATAAATGTTGACATCCGCTTCGGCAGCCTGCACACTCTGATAATGTGTCATGAAATAATTGATGTTACGAATATTCTGCCAGTTTGATTTTTGCCATACGCCACCTTCTGTAGGCACGACATATTGTCCCCATAGGAAAGAATTGATATCGTTGGGGACCTGGATGTCACTGTCCGTGTCATCCAGAACACTGACTCCTCCCGGTATCAGACCATAAAAGGCATTGGCATAGGCTTTCAGGTCATTGACAGATATCCAAAAACTCTGGTCATTCAAATTTTGCGGGCCTCTTTCCAGAAAAGAGTCATTACAGCCTGTCAGAGACAGGGCAGCCGCCATATAAAGTACATATTTCAGTTTCATAAAAGTTTTGTGTTAAGATTAGAATACAACATTAAGTCCCAAAGCCAGCGATTTCTGCTGCGGATACTTGTATGGATCGTCCAGTTCTGGGTCAAATCCTTCCGGAGTATGCTTGAAAGTCAGCAGGTTCTCTCCGGTGAAATATACGCGGCATTTCTGTATTCCCCATTGTTTCGTCAGGGAAACAGGCAGGGTATATCCGAAAGACAATGATTTGAGACGCAGGTAGGATGCGTCAAGCAGATAGCGTGTCTGGTTTTGACCTAAAGCCTGGCTGCCATTGAAACGTGCCACCGGAAGCCAGCCCCCTGCATTGTCTTCACGCCAGTAATCGTTACCTACAGCTGTAGGAACCTGCCACATGCTTCCGTATTGCCATTTAAATGTATAGGGGAGCATCAGGTCACGTTTTCCGACACCCTGGAAGAATATTCCTAAATCAAAGCCCTTCCAGTCCGCCGAGATATTGAATCCGTAACGGTAACGCGCCTTGTTGTTACCGATAATCTTCATGTCACCCGGCTTGTCAACCGTATTCTCTCCATAATCCACGACACCGTTGCCGTCAATATCCATAAATCTGATATCACCGGGCACTTTGCTGATTCCGCCGTCCAGTTTGGACTGGTCAGGAGCCGAAGCTATCTCATCGGCAGACTGGAACAGGCTGGATTCATATCCCCAGATGTCACCGACTATCTGTCCTTCATAATATGGAGAAGACAATGACTTGGTCGGATTGTCATATTTGGTGATTTCCGCCCGGGTGTCAGAAAGATTGAATCCCACACTGTAATGCAATCCGTTGTCCAGCTGGTCATTCCAGGTTAATGCCAGTTCCCAACCGCGTGTTACCATATCGGCGGCATTCTCCAAGGGCTCACTCATACCTAGGATATTAGGCAATATTCTACCCGGTCCCAACATATCGGTCGTTTTACGCTGGTAATAGTCGAATGTACCCTTCAAACGGTTCTGCAGGATGACAAAGTCAAGCCCCAAGTCCCACTGGGTAACCTTTTCCCAGGTAACGGTATTGCTTACAAGACCACCGGGCAATACATATTGGGGCTGTTTTCCCCCCATGATATATCCCAAGGTACCTGTTCCATAATTGGACAGATAAGCGTACCACCCATTATCCAAAGCCTGGTTTGCCAGACTACCGTAAGAGGCTCTTATCTTCAATTCATCAAAAAATCCGTTAGTGGCTTGTTTGAACCAGCTTTCTTCCGATAATTTCCAGCCCAAAGAGAAGGAAGGACTAAATACGGAACGGTCATCTTTCGGGAATTTAGACGACAAGTCATAACGGCCGTTCACCTCCAACAGATAACGGTCCGCAAAACTGTAGTTTACACGGAAGAAACCGCTTCTTGTGGCCCAGCTGTCATCCGAATTGCCCACATATTTCTCTCCGGTAGCGGCGTCCATTGAGGGAAGGTCATTGGAGATAAGCTCATCCCGGCTTGCCGAGAAGCCACGGGTATGCTTGGTTTCCTGATTGTAACCGGCCATTACTTTAAAATAATGTTTGCCCAAAGTTAGTTCATAGTCACCGAACAGGTTGAAAGCGTTGTATGTGTCATTGGCCTGGCTTTCTGACACGCCGCTTGGCCTGGAGTGTTGGAAAACCTGTAAGAATTTGCCATCTATACCGTATTCGTTGAATGTTTTTCTGTGTACCTTGCCATGTTCCGCATAATAGTTGAATGTATAGTCCATGTTGATTGTCAGTCCTTTCAATGGGGTAAGTTTCAAGGCAAGGGTGTTCCAGAAGTCATTCTTCGTGGTCTTACGTGAACCCATCTCATCCAAAACTGCGGCAAAGTTGGTGTAATTACCTTGACCTGACCAGTTACCATCAGGATGTTTTACAGGCATGAGAGGTTGTGTGTCGTTACCGATCCATGACTCTCCGTGCACGGCATCCTGGGCAAGTCCGTCCAGTTCGGTACGGATATAACTTGTCTTCATGGATACGTGCATCCAGTTGTTGATGTCATAATTGATATTGTTCACCATATTGAACTTACGGAAGCCCTCATCCCCGTAACGCATCAGTGATCCCTGGTCCATATAACCCACCGAGGTATAATAAGTGGCCTTGTCGCTACCACCGTTAATATTTACATTATATTTTTGGACAGGGTAAGTTTTCTTATACATCTCTTTCATCCAATCCGTATTTCCGCAATAGGCATATTTGCCGGCCTGACAGTTTCCGTACTGCCAGCTGCTGGGGTCCTTTGCCACAAAGACCGGAAGGTTGTTGACCGGATCATAGAAATAAGCCTCTATATGCTCCATTTCCTCCTGACTGAGCAGGTCACGGCCGCTGGTCGTATTGTTTGCGGCGTTCATCCAGTGCGCATATTCCATGGAATTCATATATTCCGGACGGGTTGTCGGACTGTTGAATGAAACAGATGCATCGAATGACACTTGTGTAGGCATATTCTTGCGGCCGCTCTTGGTTGTGATAAGGATAACACCATAAGCGGCACGGGCTCCATAGATAGAGGCAGAAGCTGCATCCTTCAATACAGATACGCTTGCCACATCTTGCGGATTGATCAGGTTCGGGTCCATCTGTACTCCGTCAACCAAAACCAGCGGGCTACCACCGTTGATGGACGTTTCACCGCGGACATTGAGCTTGAGCCTTTTCCCGGCTGTCCGCTGGTGGTGATGTTCAAGTTAGGGATTGTTCCTTGCAAACCTTGTCCCAGATTGACGATGGGACGGTCTGCCAGCACTTTGTCATCGACGGCAGAAACCGCACCGGTCAGATTGGCTTTCTTGACAGTCGCATAACCTACAACAACAACCTCGTCCAAGGTCTTGCTGTCTTCTTTCAGTGCTATTTTCAAGGGCTTGCCCTCCCATATGATTTCAGAGTTCATATAACCCACATATGAAACGACAATGACATCACCCTTCTTTACGTTTGGAATACTGAAATCTCCGTCCAGTCCCGTTATTGTTCCGTTCGTTGTCCCTTTGACAACAACAGACGCACCGATGACGGTTTCACCGTTCTGATCCACAACCACTCCCGTACAAGCATGGTCCTGTTGTACAGAATGCATTTCTACAGCCGCTGCATGAGGGGCGGCCTGAACATATCCGGTAGAAAAGCCGGATAAAAGTAACATAGCGCTTACTAACTTTAGTCGCTCTTTTTTCATAGCTTTAATATTTGAAGATGTGTTTTATGAAAATTTATCTGTGATTTCTATTTCGGTTTTAAGCAGTTTTTCTAATTATGATTTTTTCAATTAACAAGTTAATAAATTCGCTCTTTTTTAAAGGTTATTTTATTTTTCAACGCAAATATATAAATATAAATTAAAATACAATCCAATATTCATAATTTTTTGATGAAAAAAATACCGTTTACGTAAACGGTGAAAGAAGTTCCGATATCTGTAACTTCAAAATAAAATTTATCTGGTAGTATAACCATGGTTATATTTGATAGTAATTGTATAGAGGAGCTTGTAATGCCGTTCTTTTTACTGATATACATCCTCGGAGTTTAGGTTTAGGGATTAAAATGTCTACTGTATTACGAAGCATACCAAGATGTCTGACTGGCTGTGTAATATGGATTCTACATGAACGAAGATCAAGGATATTATTCCATAATACGTATATTAAAACAGATCTCGTAATTGGGGCATTATTAGATTACAAATCTGTGATGTAATTAAATCAACGTCCTCACCTTTCGTTCTTAATTTTACTAACCCCTTATAAAAAACAAAAAAAGGAAGCATTTAACTAATTGATTCTTTAACATTTCATTTTTTATTGTTATTTTTAAGGCAGATAATCTAATTAAGAACTCATGGGAACATTAGGATGTATCAACGACATGCTGCAACGCGATAAAGAAAATCGAGAGTTGCGCAAACGGAATCGGGAGAGGCTAACAGACACCTACCACCGGTTATTGGATACAGGAAAAGAGACTGACCTCTCTCAGATGACGGTGGAAAAAATAGAAGATATCCGCCAGAAAACTTTGGAAAAAGAAGAGCTGGATAAGGTTGCCTATTTTAAGACAATGCTTTATTTAGCTTTAGGAATGGTATTGATTCTTCTCTTGGTATGGTTGCTTGTGGGGTGTAGCGGTAAACCGTCCAGCAACAATCAGCCTGCGGTAAAGAGTGATTCAGCTTCGATTACACAAGGCGCTCAAACAATCTCCGTTCATACCCAAGACACGATCTGCCATCTTCCTGTAGCTACTCAGAGTGTAAAGGATTCTGTGTTTACAGAGCAAGAACTGCAAAAGATACAGAATGAACTGCGAAAACGATATGCGCGTTCAGAAATAGAGGGCACTCGATTAGACGGCAATATATCTGAATCGGGCATAAAAGGTAATCATCTTGTTGTAAATTTATGTCTAAACTCTCCGGAAGCCAGAGCCGTTTTCCGTAAGAAGGTCATGGACTCACCCGCTATCCGTTTTGAAGGACCCATAGAACCAACACCCAACAATCAACGATACACTTCCGACACTTTGGGCATCCATTTATATCCTGAATTCTCTGCATACCCATACACGGCTCATACCGCCACTTTTGTTTTATTCAACCAGAGCGAGCACGAGATAGGGTGTGGAGACCCATACCGGATTACTTATGAAAACCAGCATGGAGTCTGGCGAACTCTTCCCATAAATACAAACTTCCACTGCGTTGGCTATATCATCAAACCTGGAAAACAATTTCTGTTTAAAACTCACTTAAACCCGAATGTCCTGCCAACCGACCGGGCAGATACAGGTTCTTCTATGAGGTGGAATTAACCGATAAAAAACAGAAAATTATGCTCATGACCGAATTCCGGCTGGCAGACATCAAAGAAGCTGTTCGCGATTCTTCCGATGTAATCAGCGTGAAATATAGATGACTATAATAATAACAGCAGATGCCAAGCATCTTACGAATATTGTATGTTTTCGAAATACCTTTGTTTTCACAAATTGTTTTTGCCTATGAGAAGCGGTATTGTATTTTTGATATCCTTTTGCCTTCTTTCAACCACTTGCATTCAGCAACGACAGAAGTTGGAAACGAAAGAATGTTCTACCACCCAAGCCGACACCTCGTTTATTGTAGTGGACTCCACCTTATTACTATATTTAAAAAAGAATACTTCCGATAAAGAAATTTATGCCGTATTGGAAGAACGACCTGAATATCCGGGTGGCATGAAGGAAGCTATAAAATATATACAGACCCACATTCAGTATCCTCCTGCTGCCATATACAAGAAAATACAAGGGAGAGTTTGGATAGAGAGTGTCATTGACCGCAACGGAAAAGTTGTACAGCCTAAAGTAGCATACAGCGTCCATCCCCTGTTAGACCAAGAAGCACTCCGCATTGTAAGAATGATGCCAGACTGGAAGCCGGGGAAACTGAACGGAGAGACCGTGAAAGTAAAATACGTTTTTCCTGTAACCTTCCGTCTTGAAGATCATATGGTCCTTGTTGATGAGGGTCCCAAGCGTAATCCGAATGATACGGGAGCTGTAGAAATTGAGTATATTCCTCCCGTAAATTTCGATTCAGTTATCAAGAAATCACCCTCAGTGAAATGGGGATTATTAGTGGATGATACAGAAGGAGTGGTCAAGATTCATTTGGACGATTGGACGCATAAAGAAATCAAGAGCAAAAGTAAAGACGTTAGAATCATTTCAAGCTCCTTGTCAAACGATAAGGTCTATGTATCCATTTTCAGTACAAGCCATTATCTTACGTATAAAGGTGAATACATTTTTTATCGGGAGGATAAGCAAAAAAGATTACATGAAATATACTGTAAAAACATAGACAAAGAGTCTGTGGCCCTTCAGGTGGAAAGAGGGAAGGAAGCCGAAATCGGGATTGATTTACCAAAGAATGCTCAGCCGGGTGATTACCTCTTGAAAATTAGAGTTTATGATGAAAACGAAACTTGCTTTTACAACATATATCAATGGTTTGAAGCCTACACTTCACAGCAGGTTTCAACCAGAGAAAGACCTATTCCTGTAGGACCTGCCAATTGCAAGAAGGTTTTCCCTGACGAAGAAGATGTGTTTGATGTCGTGCAGCATATGCCCGAGTTTCCGGGTGGTATGCTCAAATTGATGGAATTTATCAGACAAAACATACAATACCCTCAGGCTGCCAAGCAAAACAAACTGGAAGGCACAGTTATCATGCAGGTGGTTATCGACAAAGATGGAACGGTGACCCAGCCTCGAATTCTTCGCAGTGTCAACCCCGTTTTAAGTGCGGATGCTGCATTATGTGAAGAGGCACTTCGCATTGTTTCGATTATGCCCAAGTGGAAACCGGGTCATCAACATGGAGTGAACCTCAAAGTGAAGTATACATTCCCTATCAAATTTGAAATACCGGTTAATTAACTGTCTGAAGAAGGTAATTGTAAACAGATTTAAATATAAACAAAAATATAAAGAATTCTGATATTGAATTTAAAAAAACTGTCATCATGAAAAACTTTTTACTATTTGCTACCGGAATAAGTTTCTGTATCTTTATCAGTTGCCAACAGACTTCATCCCACAAACCTTTTGTAGAATTATCTTCATTGGAACTTTCGGAAGAGAGATGCCTATGGTATCCATCAGTAATGACTTTGCTTGCAGTTTTTTTCAAAAGATGAATGAACAGGAGAAAGGACAAAGTTTTTTCATTTCTCCTCTGAGTGCCCAATTCAATTTAGGGATGGTTGCCAACGGAGCCTCAGGAGAGACTTTACAAGAAATAGAATCTGTACTTTCTGCATCTGGAAGCAAGCTTCAATCTATCAATAGCTACTTTTTAAAACTGATGAACAATCTACCTCAATTAGATTCTATGACTATCTTCCAATCAGCCAATTCCATTTGGATTCATGACGAGTCACCTATAAAGGCTACCTTTCAACAAATTAATCAGAAGTATTTTCTTGCAGAAACACAGAATCTAGACTTTTCAGATCCTAAATCAACCGATATTATAAACCAATGGACAAAAGAACAAACTCAAGGACGTATCTCTAAAATCTTGGATCAAACTATGGGTAATTGTATTCTCATCAATACGTTGTTCTTCAAAAGTGGATGGATTTTCCCTTTTGATCCGGCTGAAACCCGGCAGGAAAACTTTTATCCTGTGAGTGGAAAGAAGCATCCGGTCAGCATGATGCACCTGTCTGATCAATGGTTTGCTTTTCATAAAGCGGAATTGTTTGAAATGGCTACCCTCCTTACGGAAACGATTCGTATGCCATGACAGTGATTCTTCCCAAGAAAGGTGTATCCATTGACTCCTGCATAGCCACATTTAGTGAAGCCAATTGGAAAGCATGGCTGTCCGCATCAGATAGTATAAGTTGTATGCTGGACCTCAAATTACCTTCTATCAAGTTGGATTACAAATCCAACATCATTCCTATCTTCCAGAAAATGGGCATCCATGATGCTTTTAATGCAAATTGTGCAGACTTTTCACGTATGACAGATATGCCTGCTTATATTTCTGAAATCGAACAATTTACCCGATTGGAAGTAACGGAAACAGGCACAGTTGCAGCAGCAGCGACTATTACAAATGTTGTTTTTGAATCAGAAATAGTGCCAGAGATTACACCTTATCCATTCCATGTCAATCGTCCATTCTTGTTAGTTATCCATGAAAATAAAACAGGTTTAATTTTGTTTATGGGAAAGATGATGGATATTCTGTAATCTGAAACACAGAGCATTACAAGGGAGAAAAATAACTTTAGCAAGCAGAAAACTTATCTATAGTATCCGTATTGTATAATCCTCAATATTAGAACGTGCCATGAAGATACCTATATTTTTCAAAAGTATGATGACAGCCATTCTTTTCTTTCTTATTCCTTGGGAAGGGAAGGCTACCGGTCTATCCGGTGATGTCATTTATCTGCAGGGAGAAGAATGGGTGTTATTGGACAAGCCCATCAACCGGGATTCTATCCTGTTTCATCGGTTGATGGAATTTTTGCCGGACAACCATTGCATTACTACCGCCAATTGGGAAGCTATACCGCCTATTGGGAAGTGCAGCAATCTCATCTGTATCTGCATCATTTGGAAGTCTGTGTCTATGATAAACAGAAGAAAGAAGAGTATTCCCTCACTTATCAGCCAGACCAATTGAAAAAAGTGTTTCAACCTTATTACCAAAACGGGAAAATCTGTGCCCGCTGGTTCAACGGAGAACTTCGTGCCGGGAAAGGTGAGCTGGTGCGTTATGTACACAGCGGCTTCGACCGCAATCTAGAAACGGAACAAGTGATGGTGCTTCAACACGGTCGTATAGAAAACTGCCAGACTTACCATAATACCCTACGGCTGGCATGAAAATACAGCATGCTCAGGATGAAATTATCCGGCGTTTTCCTTGGCATCGCTTTCCGGAATACAAAGGGAAACGCATGACCTTTTGGGTAAATAATATGCAATGCAATTCGGATGGTCGTCTGGTGGATTTGGATGTAGTGATTATGTCCGTTCGTCCAAAACGGGAAAACATTGATGACAAGAATCATCCTTGGCAAAAGCATTTAAAGAAGTACTGAAGAGCATTTATCCTTGGGAGGTGTTGTTTATCAACGGAAAGTACACGATTGAATTTAAGGATTTTGTACTTACCATTTGGGAAGACAAGCTAAAGTCCACTCAAGCAAATGATACTACGGAATACACCCTCATAGGCAAAGTCTATGGCGAAGAAGTGCGGCAGATTCCTCCTTACGATGTCACTAAGAGGCCAATGATTGCTTCATACCTAACTATGGATGAAAAGCCGTTTCAAGGTTGGCTTACTGATTCTACCGGAACATTCAAGATAGAACATTTGAAAAGAGGAAAGTATCAGTTGGTTGCCCAATTTGTCGGTTTGAATTCATGCGACACTCTTGTTACTATACCATTTCAAAGTGACACACTGCGAATTACGCTTCCTCTGTGGTATGAGTATATCGAAAAATATGATTGTTCACCGACCTTGTCTCGTGAATACATAGACAAAGGGAAACCCAATCTGAAGCTCATTATTCCTGTTGGAAAAGAAGAGGTCATAAGGAAGCATCCCTTTTGGAAGAAATATGGGGTTACGTATATCAGCTTCTTTCCCTTGAATGAAGATGGTAAACTGACATGTTATTTAAGCACTCCCAACCATCTGCTGACTGCTTATAACGAAGAAGTTTTCCGATATTTGGATAAAAAGTTTGGCAAAGGATGGCGCAAGGAAGTACCTCCCGGTATCTTCGGATTGGACCACTCTCTGAACGAACTGCATGATTATAACTAGCTTATCAAGACTTTGAACCGGAAATGTCAATATCCCGTTACTCAGCAAAAAAAGAATAAAGGTTGTGTTTTGCAAGTAACATATACAATAATCATGATTTCTTATGTTTTAATTGATATTGTTTCCGTTGCTTGCAGGCTATTCCAAAAGCCGTTCTTATCTCATTTGAATAATTTCGGATATCTTCTATTGATTGTAACTGAATCCATTTATATCCGGTTCTGTTCTCTGTAACAAAACATATCCGCTTGCTGTACGGCCTTAATGATACACGACATACCCACCAATATTCATGTCCAGTCCAAATCAGCAGATAGCCTTTGAAACTGGTATATGATAGTTCACTTTGTTCCCCAAGAACAGCTCTGATTATATTGTATGCATCTGTTTCCTTACATGTAATCACTGCATCTTGTTTGTCGCTTATAGCAGCCATTCCATCGTTCGGTGCTTGTCGTGGTTTCTCTTCTTTCACCAGTATGGCGGTATCCGGTCTGCCTGAAATCATCCCTCCTATCACGGACAAGATAGATTTCCTCACAATCGGTCTGTATTCTTCGATCAGCTTCGGTGTGGATTTCCCGTTATTAAGACTTCTGACAAAATACCTCGTAAACTCATCGCCCGGCGACTGGAAATTCTTTGCAAGAATCTCCTTTATCTGTATCATCATTTGCAGTTCCTTTGCCGTGCTGAATATTTCCGACTCATTGTAGCATGACTTGTGGAACTTCTTCATTTCCTCTATATCTGCATCCGACAAGTCCAGCATATTCACCACCAAGAAAGGTTTCTCGTCCATGATGTTCGTCTTGTCAAGATCCGCATAAAACCGATACTCGATACCGTTTGTAAGCACCCCAAAGCGTGCGTTGGACGCAGCATAGTATTTTGAAAGCTGGGTGTTGTGCAAGTCAAGGTTCTGCTTACAGTGCTTGCATTCTATCAGAATAATCGTCCTGCCATCCTTTTTGATGGCGTAATCTATCTTATCACCTTTCCTTGTCAGATCGCAGTCCATTTCAGGCACTACCTCAAAAGGATTGAATACATCATATCCCAACGCCGTTATTATGGGCATGATGAAGGCGTTCTTGGTGGCTTCCTCTGTCTGGATGGCATCTTTCTGCTTCTTTATCCTTCCGCAAGCTGAAGTATATTGTCTTTGAAATCCATACCTATCTTATAAGTTGTTTATAAATTCGGTCGCTTCATTCTGTTCAGATCCGGTGTATTCCATATACTCCCTTACAGCCTGCTCGATGTACCCACGGGATTTTAAGACGTTCCACTTCTTTATTTTCCGCTAGTATTCTTCACTGCTTCTGTCTATAGTAGGACGTTCTTTCTTTGTTTGTTGTGCAGAAGTGCTCTCCTTTTTGATTTCGGTTGCTGCTACCACCTTTATATCACCTTTGCTCTCTTTGTTGTTGTACTGCTTGGGTTCCTTCATTTCCGACGCTATTGTTTTCAGCAGTGCCAACATTTCACTGTTTTGCTTTTCGTACAGCGCCTTGATGCCTGCTACATTATTGGTCATATTCCACACCTTGAAGAACAAGATTATCTGCAAGATTCCAAACACCAAGCAAACGATTGCTAGAATTAATGTAAATGTTTCCATAGTGTATTATTAATTAAATTTCATTTAGTCATCCTTTCCATTAAAGACAGCAACCTGTCCACCTGCTCTTGCGCTTTCGCTGTAAGTCTTTGCTGTTCCATCAGACTTTCCAATGCCTTTTCCAGAGCGCTGGTGGTATTCACGTTATTGCCGTTTCCTGCTACAGAAGTTCCATGATGGTCGCTATTGACAATATATGAAGATGTATCGTTAAGCATCTCCCCTTCTCCCGTAAGAAGCCAGTCAGTATTAAGTTCAGGGAATTTTCTCTGAATATCCAGTAAACCACGTTTGCCTACAGAATTTTTAATCTTGTGCACATAACCATTGGATAGTCCACAAGCCCTTTCAAAATCTGATATTGAAATCTTCTTCGATGAAATGAAATCAAAAAGCCTACTCTGTACATTCATAAACAACAAGTTTAATTAATATTAAAATCCACTGATTAATCACTGAGTTTTCTTGTTTCTTAGATAATATATTTATCTTTGCATTACAAAATTAGTAAAACAATAAATAAATCAAAATAATATGGCAGAAAAAGAAGAGAAAAGTCCGATTACACCAACGCTGAGAGTGATGAAGATAGGTGAAGAATTTACTTATCCTATTCAGATGATGACTTCCGTCAGAACTGTATGTACACATACGGACTGCAATGGGGGAAGACATTCAAAACCCGTATAGACAGAGAGGCTAAAACAATTACAGTAACTAGAGTGAAATAGAGTACAAGGGACACATACGGTCTTAAAGTAATTCGGGGTGGCAATATCTACTTCAATAAAGTAACTGATTTTGGCTTTCAGTTTCATATTTCTTAATTTTTTAAGTTGACATAAAGAAAAGCCTCTGAAAAAGACATGAGTTGCCGAATCGAATTGGCTCAGAGGCGCGATTTTAAAGAGTTCTTTGACATTTTGGAAAACACAATAAAGAAAACTTTCAGCACGTCAATTTGTCTTTAACGTGATGAGTATGCTTGGTGTGAGGCACAAGTATCGCTGAAAGTATGACCTTCAGATACAGCCTGTGCGGACGTAGTGAATATTCCGTACAGGCACGAGTTTTAAAAATATCAGATTATAAGATTCATATTGAATAGTTCACTCAGTGATACAACACAATTAGTAACAGCATTCAATATCAATAGCACATCACGTTAAACAAAGTTTAACTAATTGATAATCAGTTGTTTATATTTGTATAATCCACTTTAATAAAGTATCTTTACAATATCAAAATAAACCCATAAACAGCAAGGATATGAAAAGATACGATTTAAGCAGAATAATGACAAGAGCGCATTACATTTTCGGCCACACGTTCAATACCACATTCAGCTACTGCCTGACAAAAGCATGGACGGAAGCCAAAGAGGAAGCAAGAATAAGCGAGGAGAATGCAAGGCGTGCCGCTGAATATAAGGCAAAGTACGGAAACCGCGATTACAGGAACTACCGATCCTATTACAGTTCACGCATGGGACGCAATGACTGGAGATGCGACTACCGCAATGATGCCAAAGCAACAGTCATCCGCTCGTTCAATGCAAGATGATGGTTGTATATGACAGATTCATTTGCCAAACTCTATATAACCCCATCCCCTCCCGTAAGATTCGGGATAACAACCGGTTTAAGCCATTGAGGGGATCATCAGTATGCTAGTCTTATTTTGTTTGTGTGTTAGTCACAATTCTTTATGTATCTAATTCTGAAAAGTTCCAGATGTTCCAGTCCGTGAGGATAGGAACACCACTCCACTCTGTCACAGGTGCGTACAATGGGCATGAATCATTATCTCTATATTCATTTGCCAGGTATGGAGGTTCGATACCTCACAGAGTGACCAAATATCAAATCTTAATTCATTATGGAAAATAAATATCAGATAACAGGCTACCAGCTTGTTTATGCCAATGGAGGAAGGGATACAGTAAAATTGCAGACCCCTGTCATTATAAGCGACATAGAGGGATACAGACATAAGATACGTTCTGTTCACAACTGTATCAGTGTCAACCTCAGTTATATCGAACTGCCGTGAGATTTTACCGCAATGTACCAACTATAAATCCTGAATATCATGTTAAACGAGGAAGTATTGAAAATCGTCCTGAATGACAAGACATTCGGACAGAGAGAAGCCGCCACTATCGTGGGCGGACGAGGAAGGTTGTTCAGACTGGTAGGTTCTGGTGCCATACGTGCCGAAAAGAAACCTGCCAACAGGCAGAACGGAAGATGGTACTGCAACGCCTTTGATGTACTGAAACACGCCGCGCTCAAATAGATTATTTGAATTTCAAATAGTTATATAAAGTTAAGCCACTGATTTTTAAAGTTTTACAATTTTGCACCCAAAGTAAAAATAGTTAACTTTATATCACTATAAGGAACTAATAAACAATAAGTTATGAAAGTATTATATCTCATTTGGTTTGCTCTGGCAGCTATCGTACATGGTACAATAGACAATCTTGACACCGCATTTTGGGTATCAATATCCGCATTCGTGGTATTATCTCTCATACTTGCCGTGAGAATTGACAGAAAAAATAATCTTAAAAACATATATAATGATGAGAACAGACAATGAGTTGCAGCAGATGAGCCATGATGAGCTTATTGAACAGGTGAAAGGATTGCAGTTCCAACTTGCCGGTATGGAGCTGGCTGAGAAAGAGAACGCAAGGATGAGGGAGATTCTCTCCGCTATCGGCATTATTTATGAATCCTATAAGACGGAGCGTCATGGATGAGGAACTTGTACGGCTGGAAGCCGAACTTGAGAAAGTGAAAGGGTGCGGGTTGAAATATCTGCCTGAATACGGTTTCTCTTCAAAAGAGGAAATCATGCAGCTTATACAGGAGGATATAAACGAATTACGCTCGGAGATGGAATGCATTCAAAAGGATTATGCTACTGACGAACTTGAAGAAGAGCGCACGAGGTTGTGCATCCTTCAGGGAATACCAAGATATTGTTGAACTTTAAAATATTCAAGAGTGATGGAAGAAAACAATCAAGTTACAGAATTACAGATTATTCAGGCCAAACAAGCGGCCGAGTTTGCAATGACACCGGTAGGACAAACCGTGAAACAGTTTGAGGTCATGCAGCGCATGGCCAACATGTACACAACAAGCACAATCGTTCCGGATACGTACAAGGGAAATGTGGGAAACTGCGTGATTGCGCTGGATATGGCCATGCGTATGGGGTGTAATCCGCTTATGTGTATGCAGAATCTTTATATCGTGCATGGCAACCCTGCTTTCAGCAGCAAGTTCCTGATTGCCACTATTAACGCAAGTGGCCGTTTCTCCCCACTCCGTTATGAGTTTAAGGGAGAAGAAGGTACGCCGGAGTACGGATGCCGCTGCATTGCTTATGAATCGTCCGACAAAGACCACAAGGAACCGCTTCATGGTGACTGGATCACCATGGGAATGGCTGAAAAGGAAGGCTGGACCAAGAAGAACGGTTCCAAATGGCAATCAATGCCAAGCCAGATGCTCCGTTATCGTGCAGCCGCTTTCTGGCAGCGTGTTTATTGCCCGGAAATCTCAATGGGGCTTATCACCAAAGAGGAGGCAGATGACATTCAGGATGCCGAATATGAGGAAATTATTGATAAATCAGCAAAAAGCAACAAACTTGCCGAAATCGCTGCAAAAGCCGCAGGAGTCAAGGATCACCCCCGCCCGGAACAACCGACAGATCAAACTCAAGACTACGCGAATAATAAACCTACTCGAAAATCATTGTTATAATGGAAATACAACATTCTATAGAATGGTTCCGTAAGCGGCTCGGTAACTTCACCGGGTCGCAAATCGGACTCCTAATGAAGAAAGGGAGAAGTGATTATTTTTCCGATACTGCCAAAACTTATATTTATCAAGTTGCATCAGAGAGGGATATGAATCCTGAAATTATCAATGATGATGTCGAGTTTGAGAAATATCTGCATCAGGTCTGTGTCAACACCAAGGCGATGCAATGGGGTACTGATCAGGAAGAAAATGCCAGAGAGCTGTATGAACGTCTGACAGGAAGACATATAGTTGAGACAGGATCATGCAAACACCCTGCCATAGAACATTTCGCAAGCAGTCCTGACGGTTATTATTACGATGAAGAAACCGGTGAAAAAGGCTGTCTGGAAATCAAATGCCCGATTCAAAGCACTTTCATGAAGTATAAAAGTGAAATACACAACAATGCGTCGCTGCTTGATGTCAAGTTCGAGTATTTCTACCAGTGCATGGCCCATATGATGTGCACAGGTGCGCAATGGACTGATTTTGTTATTTACAACCCTTTCCAGAGCAATCCTATTCATATAGTAAGGATATTGCCGGATGAAGCGGTGTTTGCCGAAATGGAGAAGCGCATTCGTGTGGCTGATGATATTGTCAAAGAACTGATTGAAGCGGAATGACGGGACAACTATTGATAAAAGAAACCCAGTTGCAACGTATCATACGTAAAACTGGAAGAAAACCATGCGAATGCAAATGCTCGTTATGCAGGATGCAATGTCACACACCATGTCTGGGTACTCCTCAGGATATAGAGAGGCTCATAGATGCCGGATATGCCGACAGGCTGGCTCCCACTTTGTGGGGAGCCGGGATAATCATGGGCGTGATTGATATTCCCATCCCCATGATTCAAGCTGTTGCGGGTGACGAATACTGCATATTTTACCATAACGGACTATGTGAACTTCATGACAAGGAATTGAAGCCTACCGAAGGACGTTTGTCACATCATTCCACACGCTTGATAATTTCAAGGCCTCTAAAAGTATATCTTGGAATGTCGCTAAAGAATGGCTTTCCGAAGAAAATGCAGAAGTTATTGAACGTGTAGCTGATAAATTTAGTAGAAACTAAAAACAATAGAGCGATGAATACAAGCTATAAAGAAAACACCCCTGACAACTTTTGGCAAATCAGATGGCTTGACAGGTATATGGAAGGTCACAACGGGTTCATTGCAGGCGGGTGTTTTAAAAACATCCTTTCCGGTGAACGTGTAAAAGATATAGATATATTCTTTGAAAGCAACGATGACTTCCAAGATGCAGTAGATTTATTCAATAGCGACGGCTATGTGAAAGATGGCTGGAAATTTAAATATCGTAATGAAAAGGTATGTGCCTTTCAGAAAGACGGTGAAAAAATATGGATTGAATTTATCGAATCTGAATTTGGTACGCCGGAGGAAATACTTAGGAGCTTTGATTTTACCGTTGCGAAAATGGCTTATTTCAAGCAACCTAAATACGACAATAGCGATGATGATATTCCTTTTTCATCAGAAAAAATAGTTGGCTATGAATACCGGCTACTCCATCATGAAAACTTTTTCGAGCATCTTCACATGAAAAGGCTGGTTATTGATGAAAATATTCCTTTCCCAATTAGCACATGGGAGCGTACATATCGGTATAAAGGATATGGTTACAACATGTGCCGGGAAACCAAGAAAAAACTTTTAGAAGCTATTCAGAAAACGAATTTAGATTCTGCCGATTTGTCTATGTACAATAATGGTGGATGGGACTAATAAAAATATGGAACAATGAATACACAGATAGCAATCCAGGAAAGCGATCTTGAACTGATCGTCAGTGAAAAGACGTTAGGTAGTCTTACTACCAACGCAAAGCAAATCAGAGATATGGTAAAAGCCGCTTTGCCAATGTATGATATCTCCAATTATAACGATGAGAATATCGATCAGGCAAAGAAAGACAAGGCAGCTTTAAACAAGGCGGCGAAAGCCCTCAATGCCAAACGTCTTGAAATTGAGAAAGAATTCATGAAACCTTTCAGGGAGTTCAAGGACGTTGTAACCGAAACCGTGAAACTTATCGGCGAGTGCTCTGCAAGATTGACACGGTAGTCAAGCAAAACGAACAGCAATACAAGGATAGAAAGAAAGCCACTATCAAGACTTACTTTGATGGATTGAATGTTAACCTTGTAGACTTCAATAAGGTTTTCAAGTCTGAGTGGCTCAACAAATCCGCAAGCATGAAGTCTGTATGCAACGAAATTGATTCCATATTCTCCAAAGTCGAGAACGAACTTTCCACGCTGAAGGGGTTTGGTGAGGATTTCGATGTCCTTCGTACTTATTATATGGATACGCTCAATATCGCATCCACCATCCAGTATGCCAACCGTCTGAAGGAGCAGCGTGAGCGTGCCAAAGCAGCAGAAGAAGCGCGCATCAAGGCAGAGCAGGAAAAAAAGGCTGCTGAAGAAGCGCAGATGAAAGAGGAAGCGGAACGAGCCAAACAGAATTCAGTCAATCCATTTGCAAGAGCCAGTCAGCTGGTCACCAATGAACCACCTTCCTTTGTCGAGCAAACCAAAGCTCAGGAACCGGAGCTTCTGACGAGAGCTTTTACTGTTACCACAACTCGTGAAAATATAATCGCTCTTGGTGACTTCATGAATGATAATAATATTGATTTCGACAAGATTGAACTTGCAGATACCCTATGCAATACAGATTTGAATTCCATTGTCAGAATGCTTGAATATAGTGCAAATCTGATAGACAAAACCTCTACCAAACCTTGCGAAGCAGATAAGGCAAGGCAATTCAGAAACATGATAAAGAAAATTCAAAAGAAAATAGAACAATGAAAATTACAATCAGCAAAACAACCGAGTTTGAAGCGGTCTACCTGAAAGTGGATGCAGGTGTACGCTATTGGGAAGACGCAGAAATAAACGGAGTTAGTGATTCTGAAAATCCGCCAACTATTCCTTGTGCTGAATTTATCCATGCCGATAATGAATACCGCTGGCGACCTATTATCGACATCGACAATGGAGTTATCACTAATTGGGAAAAAGGTTTTACCGCACAAGTTCACTATAAGGTATGCGATGATGGCATTTATACAGTTACTGATAAAGATGGCAACATCATTGTTGAGCATGAGGGTTACGTTCCATCCATCATGTGCCCGGAAGATGAAGGATATGGCGACTACATCATTATGAATATTGACGAAAATGGATTTATTCAAGGATGGGAAAAAGAATTGATTAGTAGAATTATAAAAAAGTATGAGGATTAAATGAAAGCATTATTTAAAATGGACTTCGATTGCGGAAGAATGGGCAATCTTGAAGGAGTATTTATTGCAGACACAGAAGATGTCGAATACTTAGTGAATAACAAAATCAGTGTTTACTTCGGTGAAGTACTTGGCAAACACTCTGAAATATCCGGGTGTGTGGCTGAAAGTGAAATCAAACAAATAACCACCGATGAAAATGTAATCAAGATAGTTGAAGAATATGGGCTCAACAGTGGGTATAATCCATTTGAATACACTCTTTGTACATCAGAAACGGAAGATATACCAGACAACGGAGTTGATTGGGATGATTGTACTGTACAAGAATACATAGACTTTATGAGGAAAGGTATAATACCCCAATATTACGAGAAAGATTATAAAGAATGGCTAAGTAGCCAAAAGGAGGATTAAATCATGCAAGACTATATTTCAGATTGGTTCATCCCGATGGACTTTGGGTATGACATTCCGGACGAAGAGCCGGACGGTGAGGACAACTTTAATTTTGACTGAGAGTGGTATGAAAGAGTATATTTATTTAATCCTGTTTCTGATAATAGGAATTGTTGTCGGGAATAGGGTATTCAATCACTTACACGCATGGCTGGGCGTAACAATAATATCAGCCACAATAATTTTCTTTATTTACAAACTGATTAAAACATTGAAAGATGAAAAGACTGATTAAGTTAACGATGGTATGTATGACCTTAGTAATGTTTGTCTCCTGTGAGAGAGTAGCCCCTAATTATGCAGGTGTCCTTATGGAGAATTACGGCAAGCAGGGAAAGGAGGATTTCAAGATTGTTTCCGGCAAAGTGTCCACATGGGAATTGGGCACAGAACTTTTTCAGGTTCCGCTATTCGATCAGCGTGGAGAATTCGCTGAAGCTGTCACACTGAAAGCTGCCGACAACACGGAGTTCAAGGCGTGTCCTACATACAGCTATAAAGTTATCAAGAACCGTGCCATTGATGTTGTCTTTGACAACAAGCATATTGGCCGTGGAAGTGACTTTATGTCTTCGTTGGAAGATAACATCTTGGAACCACGTATATATGATTTGATAAAGGAAGAAAGTCGAAAGCATAAGACCGATAGCCTGATGGCTGACGGAGGGTCGTTGGTATTTGAGAAACGGTTGGAACAGATAGTTGACATGGAGTTTGAAAAAAGAGGTCTGCAACTGCTCACATTCTCCGCACAACTGGAGTTCTCCGAAAAGGTCCGTGAGAAGATTGACAGCCGGAATGAAGTGAACACCAATATATCCGTACTGGACCAACAGATTGAGGAACAGAAGAAACGCAACGAGCTGGAACAGTTGAAAACCGAACAGGCTCTTATCCAGTCAAAAGGTCTTACCAAAGAAATTCTTTACAAACAGTTCATTGACAAATGGGATGGGAAGTCGCCGATTTACGGTTCTATCCCTGATTTGATCAGAATACAGAAATAACTTTGTTACCTTGCCTTCCGGTCTGTGAAGATAGGGAGGCAAACGGGAGGTTGGCGGAAATGGCAGACGCTAATCAAGATGTAAGGTGCAAAATTCTAGGATAACCGTTAATATCCAAGCCGGCAACCTACGAGACATCTTAGGGGAGCTGACTTGAAATCAGTGAACTGCAAAAACACCACTCATGCAGGTTCGAATCCTGCACCTCCCACTATAAATGAATAAACGTTGAATATCAAACTTTAAAAGAATTAATTATGATGCATACTTGGTTTGAATGCAAAATCCGTTACGAAAAGGTAATGGAAAACGGCATGAACAAGAAAGTAACTGAACCCTATCTGGTTGACGCGTTGAGCTTTACTGAAGCAGAAGCCCGTATCATTGAAGAAATCACTCCGTATATCAGCGGTGAGTTCACTGTTTCGGACATCAAACGCGCCAACTACAGCGAACTGTTCCCCTCTGAAGAAGATGCAGCCGACCGCTGGTTTAAGTGCAAGCTGTTCTTCATCACGCTGGACGAAAAAAGCGGAGCGGAGAAAAAGACCTCCACTACCGTATTGGTACAGGCTTCCGATCTTCGCGATGCTGTAAAGAAACTGGACGAAGGAATGAAAGGTACAATGGCAGACTATCAGATCGCATCCGTAGCCGAAACCGCCATCATGGATGTATATCCGTATGAAGCTAAGGAAGTTCCGATATCCAACACTCAGATATCGGAAGGTGCTGATTCTCCTGTAGTACGCAATTTTATCCAGTCCCTACCGGATGGTTGCAGGACAACCATAACAGTAGCAGGAAAGCAGGTTGTTGTCGACAAGACCGGCAAGGACACGGTAGTAACCCCACATAAGGAAAAAGACGATGACATACGAGGAGATGATTAAAAAAGCGCAGTCGTACAAAATGCGCGGGAAGCCGAAGAATGACGAGCACCGCATACAGTCCGCTTGTGTCCGCTGGTTCCGTTTAAAATATCCGAAACTTAAAAACGTGCTTTTTGCTGTTCCCAATGGTGGCAGACGTGATGCCATCACCGGAGCGAGACTGAAGGAGGAAGGTGCGACCAGCGGAGTGTCAGATTTGATACTGCTGAAGAGCAACCGCTTCTATGGAGACTTTGCATTGAGATGAAAAAGCCGGGAGCCCGCCAGTCTCCTGCACAAAAGGAATGGCAGAAGGATGCGGAAGCCAACGGAGCGAAATACGTCGTCTGTAAATCATTGGATGAGTTTATGAAAGTGACAATTGATTATTTGAATGACGTATGACAAACAGAAAAACTATAAACCATAAATTGAATTGCAAGTATGGAGATAAACTGTAAATATTGTCCTAAAAACGATGGGACCGGCAACTGCCTCATTAACGGATGCCCCCTGCCTCCTGTCATAAAGGAGATAGAAGAAATGCAGTCCTTTTTGGAGATAACCGCAAGTGACAATCCAAAGGAGCTTATAGACCGCCTCACTGATATAAACGTCTATCTCGCACGCTCTGGCAAGCTGCTTGCTGACGCCAAGGCATATCAGGATCAGGTGACAGCGAATGTATATGCCAGCCACATGGAATTCATCTCACGTGTTCCCGCGACTGTCGCCATGAAATTTGTCGCCGCGCAAAGTGTGACCGCCAATCAGATTGTGACATGGCTGGACCGTATAAACCGTACCCTCGTCCATGCCGGAGACAATATCAGGACCCAGATATCCTTTGCCAAACAGGATATGGCACTGCAAAGGAAAGGCTACTGATAAATAACGTTTAAATTATTGATATTCAGAAATATATTTATTGTAATCCCATAACAAAAAGTTAACTTTACAATATATATAACAAACTGATTATCAAACAATAGACATGATGAAAAAGGATACAAAAAGGAAATCATTTGTCTTCTATATAGAATGGCAGGAAGTGCTGATGGAATATCCTGAGGAGGTCAGACTTGAAGTGTACGATGCAATTATCAAGTACGCCGCATCGGGGACACTGTCGGAGCAGAAACCGTTGGCTAAAATGGCATTCTCTTTTATAAACAAACAGATAGATGAGAATTTGCTACATGAACCTCCAAGCGGAGAAAACCACTGGAACTGGAAAGGTGGAATTACTGATGATAACCACAGATGCAGGAATTCAAGCGGCCATAGAAATTGGCGAAATTCAGTCTTGGAAAGAGACAACTTTACATGTTGCCGTTGTAAAAAACGTAACATGGAGTTAAATGCACACCATATCAAACCATTTTCTTTATATCCCGAATTGAGATTCGATATAGATAATGGCATTACATTGTGTCGAGAATGTCATGTAAGACTACATAAAGAACAAATGAAATGGGAAAAGAAAGTTTTTTGATATATAAATCGTTTTACAAGCCTATATCGAAGTTATCGGACAAGCAACTTGGAAGATTATTCCGAGCTATATTCAAGTATCAACTTGGCGAGATTATTACGGTAGAGGAGGACATTGAAATAGCATTTGAGTTCTTCAAGAATCAATTTGAAATAGATGAAAACAAATACCATGGCATTGTCGAGAGAAACCGTAGTAATGGAAGCAAAGGGGGTGCTCCGAAGAGAGCGAAGAATGATAATTCGGATGATATTGGAACAACCCAAATAAACCCAAATAACCCAGTGGGTTTTTCAGAACCCAAAAAAGCCGATAATGATAATGTAAATGATAATAATAACTCTCTCTCTAGCGCGCATACGCGTGAAAACCTGGGCGATATTTCATCAGAAACATTCGATATGGATTTAGACAAATGCTTCGCGGACCTAAAGTCTGAGGAAGGATGGCTGAGGGATGCTTGGGAACGGGCATACAGGAACGGATTCAGGAACTTCACTTTGGATGAATGCAAAGACAAATACGTTGACCTGTACTATTGGAAGCTAAAGGGGGAAGGCGTTACACACAAGTCTGTTTCAGATGCAAAACGCCATTTCTCAAACTGGTTGATAACGGAACTTAAAAAACAGAAAGATGACAGAGCAAGAACAAAAACTTTCAGCAGAGCTACAACAGATCCGACAGGAAAAGTCATTTGCGGCGAAACTGAAACAGGAACAGATATACAATCTGGTGGAGCGTCACAAAAAGACTATTCTGCAAGATTTTGAATATGACCTGACGAATCCAGCCGAATATTACGCCCATCGTGATCTTGTCAGGCAGCTGGGCAATGATTATACTGGACGTGAATTCAGGGAGTTCGAGGTTGACGAGAACAACTCGAAGGTATTGTCTTTCCTGCTGTATTACTTCAACGGATGCAGACTGGCCGAGAAAGTGTTTCCCGATGAGGATTACAAGATTCACAAGAACCTGCTGATTGTCGGGGCACCCGGCACTGGAAAAACAATGATCATGCAGATTTTCGCCGATTATCTGCGTCTGACACGGAATCCCAGCCAGTTTGAAAACCTCTCCGTCACCCAGATGATGAACTACTACAAGATGAACGGACACATAGACCTGTATTCCTACAACGAGGGGCAGTCAAAAGGATTCAATCCCGCCCCGTTCAATATCTGTCTGAACGACATAGGTTTGGAAACCGAGAATCAGAAGAGCTACGGTACCAGTCTTGACAGCGTGATAGACGAGTTTCTCTATGCGCGTTATGAGATTTACCAGCAGTTCGGGAAGAAATACCATATCACCAGCAATCTGAACATCGGTGATTTCAGGAAACGGTTTGAAGGACGTCTGATTGACAGATTCAAGAGTTTTAATGTCATTCCCCTGCTCGGAAACAGCCGCAGGAGATGACAGTTATATTAAGTTAAGCAGATGCGTTTTTAAGATTATATTATTTGAGAAATAAATAAAAGTTATCTTTACATACATAAAAGAATTAATAAAAACCAAGAGCAATGAACATTACGAAAGTTTTGGCGGAAGAAGTTGCCAATAAAATGGTAGAGCCGTTAGAAAAGAAAATCAACCTGTTGCATGATGAACAGGTCAGGATTACGGAAGAGGTGATCCGAAAATCCATTCCACAGGAAATCACCGACTGTTTTCAAAAGTTTCGGTCTTATTTCTCTGTTGCATATAGCATCACACTGTTTAACGGTTCCTATGAAAAACGTGTTGCCGGACTGAAAGGATTTCCCAGCGCAAACGCTTACTATCCTCACATTGAGGCGGACAGGGAAGTTATTGAAAAGATAGACAAACTGGAAATCGAGATCAGTGCGGTAAAGGATGAGAAGACCAAGGTATATGAATCAGTCGTTGCGTCACTTCTGACATTACGGACATTCAAAAGAATCAAAGAGAATTTCCCTGAGGCATACAGACATATTGCCTGCTATGAAGATAAGGGAAAAACATCCGTATCCCTGCCGATAGACAATATCATGGACACTTTGAAAAAATACACCGTATGACATCTTGGGGAAGTTCACATTTTACAACTTCTCCCCTATTCTGCGGATAATCTGACTTTATTTTTTTATTTGAAAAACAAATAAAATTTACTATTATGCAAGAAACAACTCAATTGAATACACTGACCAACATCGTATTTGTCCTCACGGACGTTTTAGAAACCAACCTTCTAGAAATGCAGCAGCAATACAAGAAGGAAGGCTTTGAACTCAGACACGATTCAAAAAGAAACTTCAACACAGCCATAGCCGCGATAAAGAGATTGAAAAGTGATGTGAATCATTGCAGCGAATCCACTCAGGAAAACTTCGGCAATGATTCTGACATGGTGAACGCCATGTTGCTCACACTGATTGACAGATGCGGTGATGATGACAACCTCGCTTATAAGATGTACGAATACATTAAATCTTTCCCGTCCAAACTGAATCTAGACTTGGATTTGGATAATGCGTTCAGCCACCTGTTTAAAAAGGAGAAGTTATGAAATCGCAGAAAAATATCTTAAAATCCATTGAAGGTCTGTCCGATATAGAACTATTTGTTATTGATCTCTTTTGTGGCGCCGGCGGTTTGTCCGAAGGTGTGGAAGAAGCACGATTGGATGGAAATAGATGTGGAAAGGTTGTTTGCTGTGTGAACCATGACAAGAATGCCATCCTTTCACATGATGCCAATATCCCTGAATGCACTTCACTTTATTGAGGATATCCGTACACTGGAACTTTCCCCGATAAGCACTATTGTAGAACGTATCCGTCAGCTATACCCTGATGCCATGATAATGCTTCATGCTTCTTTGGAGTGTACCAACTTCTCGAAAGCCAAAGGCGGTCAGCCGAGAGATGCCGACAGCCGAACGTTGGCAGAACATCTCTTCCGTTATATTGATGTTATAGACCTGACTACATTCAGATTGAAAATGTAGAAGAGTTTATGTCATGGGGAGATATGGATGAGAATGGGAAACCTATCAGCATGGACAAAGGCCGGCTTTATCAAAAGTGGGTGCGCAATGTCAAGAAGTACGGTTACAACTTTGAGCACCGCATCTTAAATGCTGCCGACTTCGGTGCCTACACCACAAGAAAACGCTTCTTCGGCATCTTTGCTAAAAAGAACTTGCCGATAGTATTCCCTGAACCGACCCACTGTAAAGGTGGTAGGCAAGATATGTTCTCGCGGCTGGAGAAGTGGAAGCCGGTAAAAGATGTGCTTGATTTCTCTGATGAAGGAACTACCATCTTCAGGGAAAAGCCTCTTGCAGAGAAAACGCTTGAACGTATCTATGCTGGACTTATCAAGTTTGTAGCCGGAGGAAAGGATGCTTTCCTTTCCCGTTACAATACGGTTCGCCCTCAAGACACATGCAAATCAGTTGATGAACCATGCGGAGTGTTGACTACTGAAAACCGCTTTGCAAAGGTACAGGTAAGTTTCCTCTCCAAACAGTTCAGCGGACATCCCGAAAGCAAGAATGTGTCTGTAGAAGAACCGGCAGGTGCAATCACCTGCAAAGACCACCATGTTTTTGTTTCTGCTTATTATGGAAATGGACATAATCATTCGGTAGACCTTCCAGCTCCAACGGTCACAACGAAGGACAGGATGGCTTTAATTGAAAGCCGATTTATGTGTTCTTATAACTTTAAGGATACAGGAAAGGATATTAATCAGCCTTGTCCTACACTTCTGACTAAAGACAGACTTTCCCTTGTATCTCCATTTTTTATGAATCAATATTCTGGAGGTGGTCAGGTGTCTGATATAAACTCGCCATGCCCCGCTGTTACCACAACACCGAAACAAAACTTGGTAACATGCCAGCCGTGGATAATGAATACTGCATTCTCAAATGTAGGTAGCAGTATAGAGGAACCCTCCCAGACCATTACCGCAAACAGGAAATGGCACTATCTGATGAATCCACAGTTCAACAGTGCTGGCGGCTCTGTTGATAGCCCCTGCTTCACATTAATAGCCCGCATGGATAAGATGCCGCCCTATCTGGTAGCAACAGAAAGCGGTCAGGTAGCGATTGAAATCTACGACAATGATAGTCCTATGACCGTGAAGATAAAGGAGTTCATGGCACTGTATGGCATAGTGGATATTAAAATGCGGATGCTTCGCATTCCGGAACTCAAAAAGATTATGGGATTCCCTGAAGATTATGTTTTAATAGGCACACAAGCTGACCAAAAGAAATTTATCGGGAATGCGGTGGAGGTTACACAAGCGAGAAAAAATACTGAAGCACTTTGCAAAGTATTGAGAAAGTTGAGATTGAAGAAATCAAAAGAAATAGCTTAATGGAAAATGGAAAACTTATATTAGATGCCTGTTGTGGCAGTAGAATGTTTTGGTTTGACAAATATAATCCTCTTGCCTTATTTGTTGACAAACGTTCGGAAACACTTACGGCCAAGGACAGGGGTAAGACAAGAATCATAGAAATAAAGCCGGATGTAATAGCTGATTTCACCAACCTTCCATTTGAAGACAATTCTTTCTACATGGTGGTGTTCGACCCACCGCACCTGAAAACACTTGGTGCAACCTCATGGATGGCTAAAAAGTACGGAAAACTGCCGAAAGACTGGCAGTCACTCATACACGATGGATTTACTGAGTGTATGCGCGTCTTGAAGCCTTACGGCACTCTTGTATTCAAATGGAATGAAAGTGAGATTAAATCCTCGGAAGTTTTGTCTGCCATCCCGTTTAAACCTCTATTTGGGCATACCACTGGAAGACAGAGCAAGACAATATGGATGTGTTTTATGAAACTGCCAATTAACGAATAACCCGAACAGAAATGAATCTACAATCTAAAATAGCTTATTCCATCGCTTTGCTTCGCAAATGTGAACAAATGGCACTTGATTATGACCCAGAGAATGGTTTTTATTTAGCGTTCTCAGGTGGTAAGGATAGTCAAGCCCTTTACCATCTTGCAGTAATGGCAGGAGTAAAATTTAAGGCTCACATGAGCCTTACAAGTGTTGACCCACCGGAAGTAATTCGTTTTGTAAAACAGAACTACCCGGATGTAGAATTGATTAAGCCAAAGATATCTATCTATGATATGGCTTTGAAAAAACACTTATTGCCTACAAGATCAATCCGTTGGTGTTGCGCTGAATTTAAAGAGATATCCGGTGCTGGCAAGGTTACATTGATTGGCGTTAGAAAAGCAGAAAGCGCCCGGCGCTCTAAGCGTGAAGAGATTGAAATAAGCGGTCATAAATTTAGCGGCAACTTCGACCAATTCTCTGAACACAAAGAAAAGATGGTTACTTGCGTGGGAGGAAAGGATAAAATACTTGTTTCTCCAATAATTCACTGGACTGATAGGGACGTATGGCAGTTTTTGAATGGGAATAGCATAGAGCATTGCTCGTTGTATGATGAAGGCTATAAGCGCATCGGATGTATTATCTGCCCAATGTCTAACTATAAGCAGAAGCTAAAAGATTGTCGGCGTTTCCCTCATGCGAAACATAAATGGATTCAGACCATACAAAAGTTGATTGATGCCGGATATCTCAACCACAACTTTACCGATGCAGAGTTTGGGTTTAATTGGTGGATAAGCGATAAAAATTTTGACCAATATTATGCAGACGAAGTACTGCAACAGAAAATTGAGTTTAACGTATAACGGAACAATTATGAATCAAAAAGCAAAAGATTATATCAGACGTAACACTTTGGATTTGGAAAGTGACAACCGGATGGATTCTACTGGCTATGTGCAATATGCCATATCAGAAGCAAAAGCTTATGCAGCAATAGTAATAGCCGAAGAAGAAATGAGACAAAAAGCCATTGAAGCATTCAAATTTGCCGTTGATGGTTATTTCATAATTGGCGGTACCGATTATTCAGCTAGGAGATTAAATGAATTTATTAAAAAACTTGACTCTTAACAAAATCAGAAAGGAATAAAATGATAATAGCTTGGTTTAGTTGCGGTGTAACATCCGCAGTTGCTTGTAAGATAGCACTAAGTCTGTATGATGATGTGCAGATTTACTACATCGAAACAGGTTCCGGGCATCCAGATAATGTCCGATTTATCTCAGATTGCGAGAGATGGTACGGGCAGCCAATTCATACCATTCGCAGCGATAAGTTTTTCAACGTAAAAGATGTACTGATTAAAAAACGGTACATCAATGGTCCTACTGGTGCAGCTTGCACATTCGAACTAAAGAAACAAGTCCGTTACAAGCTGGAGAAGGAACTTGGTTCTTGGGACGGTCAAGTTTGGGGATTCGACTTTGACCCGAAAGAAATCAATCGAGCTATCCGCTTTAAACAGCAATATCCTGATACAAAGCCGTTGTTCCTACTTATCGAGCGACAGATAACCAAAAAGGATGCAATGGGAATGCTTTGGAAAGCCGGCATTGAAATCCCAGCTATGTACAAGATGGGCTATAATAACAATAATTGTATCGGTTGTGTCAAAGGTGGAATGGGCTACTGGAATAAGATACGGAAGGATTTCCCGAAAGTGTTTGACCGGATGGCAAAAATTGAACGAGAAGTAGGAGCAACGTGTCTGAAAGACCAATCTGGAAAAATATTTCTTGATGAGCTTTCTCCTAACCGTGGAGAAATGCCGGAAGAATTTATACCGGATTGCTCTCTTATATGCCAAATAGAATTTCAAGAATTACTTGACCGGCAGGTAGAACGAGTTTTAAAAGAAGAAATCAGTATTAATGATGTAACCTAATTAGCTTCAAACTAAGAAAAAAAGGAACTAAAAGATGATACTTACTACTGGTAAGATAGTATTCGTTACCGATCCAGATGAATCAGACTGCTATATTGAGAACTTAAGGACGGAGTACAACACAAATCTTTTACAATAGTATTTACAACCGATTATTGATCAATATTTTATAGGTGATAAGTCAGAAATATGGTTGTTGTCTTTAATTGTACATTCTAAAGGGTGAAGATTTAACGTTTTTATTGATTCTTAACTCCTTCGGAAAACCAACTTAAGCTGTTTCTTCTTTTTCAGCACAATTTGCTTTGTATATTCCACTACTATTTTTGGCTCATTGCAAAAGTATAGAATTTTTTGTTTTGATAGAAAAATCGAAATGTTTGCAGTACAGCAGAAAAAGTATTATCTTTGCATCAACAATTTCCGCCACGCCTCTTTACAATGCGTACCAAGGCGGAACTTATTTTTATATACATATGATAACATACACTAAGCAGCCCATAAGTATTGCTGACCAAATAGCAATGTTGAAAAACAGGGGACTTCTGTTTGAAAAGTGAATTGCAACTTTATCTAAATAACAATGAAAAGAATCTTTTTGGCATGTATTTGCTATCTGTTGATTTTGCCTACAGGCTTATGGGCAAAACGAATCATTAAGGTGGCGTGCGTGGGCAACAGTATCACGTACGGTGCAGGTATTTCCAACCGGGAGAAAAACTCTTATCCCGCCCAGTTGCAGTATTACTTGGGCGATGATTACGAAGTCCGCAACTTCGGTTCGAACGGAGCAACAGCGCAGTCGGACGGCGATTATCCGTATGTCCGTACTGGGGTGTACGGCGAATCGAAGAACTTTCTTCCGGACATTGTCCTGATTAAATTGGGAACGAACGACACCAAGCCGCAGAACTGGAAAGACGAAAAGCATTTTATGGAAGAATATCAAACGCTTATCGATACCTACCGCTCGCTGGATTCGCATCCGCAGGTGATTCTGCTCACTCCGGTGCGTTGCTTCCTTACCGAGAAGAACACCATCAGTCCGCGCATTATCGAAGAAAAGGTACGTTTGGTAGTCGAACAGCTGGCTTACGATAACGGACTGGGTATTATTAATCTGCATAATCTGTTTGGCAACCAGTGGGATCAGGCCATTATGCCGGACCGTTTGCATCCGTCTTCTATCGGTGCGGGTGCGATGGCGCGTAAAATCGGCGATTACCTGCTGAATACAGTTCAAAGTAAGCCGGCAGCCATTGTACCCGAAAATGCGACCTCCTTTAATTTTCACGGTTATCAGGGATACGATTTCCAGTTGGATGGGGTTCCTTGCAAAGTGGTACGTCCGGCTAAAGAAGCACAGGGAAGACCCTGGATATGGCGGGCTCGTTTCTGGGGACATGAGCCACAGACCGACATCGACTTGCTGGAGCAAGGTTTCCATGTGGTATATTGCGATGTAGCCGACTTGTATGGTGCCGATAAGGCAGTAAAACGTTGGAACAAGTTTTACAAATATCTGGTGAAGAATGGTTTTCATAAAAAGGCCGTACTGGAGGGCATGAGCCGTGGCGGACTGATTGTTTACAACTGGGCTGCACAGAACTCTGATAAAGTGGCTTGCATCTATGCCGATGCACCGGTCATGGACATCAAGAGCTGGCCGATGGGAAAAGGTGCTTATGCAGGTTCGGCCGAGGATGTGACACGGATGCTGGCAGCCTACGGCTTTAAGAATGAGGAACAGGCTTTGCGCTGGAAAAAGAATCCGCTGAATCATGCGGCCAAGATTGCACAAGCAGACATTCCGGTACTGCACGTAGTGGGCGATGCAGACGATATTGTTCCGGTGTCAGAGAATACAGCCCTTTTCGAAGCAGAAATGAAACGTCTCGGTGCCCCGATTACCGTGATTCACAAACCGGGTATCGGCCATCATCCGCATTCACTGAACAATCCCGAATCCATTGTACGTTTCATACTGAAAGCTACCGGCCGGTGGTCCAACAATTGTACCCATGCCGTTCCCGGAAACGAGTATCGCTCGGCTGCCGGATGGGTGGAAGGCTCGGAGTGGCATTCGGTGGCACAGGATATCGAAACCACGCTGAACGAACGTAAACTGAAACTGCTGTTGCTGGGCAATTCCATTACGCAAGGTTGGGGCGGCATGCGTAAGCTCGTCAGCTACAAACCGGGCAAGCAGGCCATGGACGACGCTTTGGGACAGGGAAACTGGGAAAGTGCCGGTATCTCGGGTGACCGTACGCAGAACTTGCTTTGGCGTGTCCGTTACGGAAACTATAACCGGTGTACTCCGGAATATGTGGTGATTGCCATCGGAATCAATAATCTGGTAATCGGTCAGGACACAGCAGACGATACGGCTGAAGGTATCATCGCTGTTACGGAAGAGGCCTGCAGGCAGTTCCCTGATTCAAAGATTATCCTGTTGGGACTTTTCCCTTCCGGAAAGGAGCAGGGCAGTGCAGTCCGTGAACAGTGCAACCGCATTCATAAACTGCTGGGCGCGCATACCTTCGGAGCTCAGGTCAGTTACACAAATCCTACAGGCTGGTTTCTTGACGAAGATGGAACGATTCGTGACGGACTTTACAGCGGCGATTATATTCACTTCACAGACAAAGGTTATGCTTGTGTAGCCTCACATCTGATACAGTTGATGAAATAACACTAAAAGAAAAATAAGTATGAAAACCACTTTCAAGTTTGCAGGATTGTCTGCTTTATTATTCGGGCAGTCGCTTTGTCTGCTTGCACAGACAGCCTGGCATAACCCGGCGGCCGATTCGCTGTTGCCCATTCAGGGAAGAGCCTGGAATGCGGAAACCGGAAAGGCCTACCAGCGTTTGCCGCAGCGGGCCGAACAACTGGTCCGTAAACCCGTGTGGGACCTGTCGTTGCAGACAGCAGGACTCTATGTGAAGTTTTACACCAATGCTCCACAAATTCAAGTAAAGTATCAGGTTACGGGGGGATTCTCGATGCCCCACATGCCGGCAACAGGTGTCAGCGGAGTAGACCTTTACACGATGGACTGCAACGGGCAGCAATACTGGTGCGCAGCCAACTATCAGTTCGGTGATACAGTGCGCTATACGTATAACGACCTGACATACCGCAACACGCACGATAAGGGAAACGAATTCACCTTGTATCTGCCTCTGTACAACGGTGTGAAGTCTTTACAGATTGGTGTGCCCAAAGGCAGCCGCTTCGATTTCGTGCGTCCGTCGGTCGAAAAGCCTGTCGTGATATACGGAACTTCCATTGCGCAAGGGGCATGTGCTTCGCGTCCCGGTATGGCCTGGACCAATATCCTGCAGCGCAAGCTGGATATGCCGGTCGTTAATCTGGGCTTTTCGGGCAACGGACAATTGGACGAAGGTTTCTTCAAACTGCTGGCCGAAGTGGATGCGGCAATGTATGTGATAGACTGTATGCCGAATATGACGAACGACCGTGTAGGACTTATCCGTCCGCGTCTGGAAAAAGGCATCCGTATATTGCGCAGCAAAAGCAAAGCTCCCATTCTACTGGTAGAGCACGATGGCTATATGGGCTTTTACGCTTCGGATAAGAAAGGAAAGGAGTTCCGTAAGACCAATGAGCAGTTGCGTGCCGTATACGATTCGATGAAGGATGAAGCCGGAAATCTGCATTACATTACGTTTGACGAGCTGGCACTGTCTATGGACAGTCAGGTGGACGGAGTGCATGCTACCGACCTGGGTATGCAGCAGTATGCCGATGCCTATTATAAGAAAATAACCGGTATCCTTTTCCCGGAGCAGGCGACTTTATCCTTTACACCAGGCAGATAGCACCGCGATTCTTTCACATACCAGTGGACAAAGCGGCATGATGAAATTCAGAATTATAATTCAACCGTGCAGCCACAAATTGTAATGTTAGGGAACTTTATCACTCACTTTTGGGGCAGATTGCCTTACGAAAAGCGCAGAATGGCCGATGATGTATGGCAAAAGCTGTTCAGGGGTAAGTCGGTTGTGAATCTGGGTTACGGATGGGACCGGATAGAGAACGTACAGTGGCGGGTGCTGCATGGCGAACTGCTCTTCCGCTTTTTCAGTCAGGAGCCAGTCGGTGATACTTTCCATATCGACAGCCGTACCGAAGAACTCGTCAACATGCTTCTTGTTGTAATAGTTCTTTCCAGCGATGCGGCAGATGAGGATACGGTTGCGTTTGGCGGTGGTATAGAGCCATGACTGCCTGACCTTATAAAGGGACATCACCTCTTCACCGGAATATAATAACAGATAAAAAATGAACAATATTAATTTGAACGAACTACGGAATCGTGCTTATAAGACCGCCTGTGAGCACGGTTTCCATGATAAAGAATTGAGTAACGAACACTGCCTTTGCCTTATCGTTGGAGAGCTTATGGAAGCTGTGGAAGCGGATAGAAAGGGAAGATTAGGAAAGAAATGTAAATCACGTTTTGAAATGGACTATAATCGCTATCCTGCATTAGTGGAAGAAGAAAAGCGATTTAAGTGTTCCTTTAAAAAAAATGTAAAAGATACACTTCCAGACGAACTAAGCGATGCGGTTATACGCCTGCTTGATTTGGCTGGATTAAGAAATATATCCATTGATGATTTTCCTGAAGAAGCGATATATGGTGCATCCGAAAGTTGCGTAGGTGAAACATTTACTGAAAGCATATACGCCATATCCACATTGCCAATTCGTTATTTTTATGAATATAATTATTCTTTTGAAAGTCAGATAGGTCATATGTTATTATCAATCTTCGGGCTTGCCAAGCATATGAACATAGACCTTATATGGCATGTGGAGCAGAAGATGAGATACAATGAACTAAGACCTAAGTTGAACGGAAAAAGATATTGATTATGAAAACAATTATATTTACAATCATATGTATTATCGCCCTATTATGGGTTGGAGATTTCACAATTACATTTAAGCCGTTTTCTATATCACTTCCCAGTTGGTATAAGCCTGTAGGTATCATCCTGTTTGTGTTGGCAATGGCGGTATATAACATTGGAGAATACGCTAAAGGGTATAAGCATGGTTTCGATGATGGGATAAAGAATGTGTTGAAATACTTAAAAAGAAATGCACTTAATGGGAAATATAGCTCTATGAAAGCTCCCAATCAGACTTTATGCCAAATTTGCGTGGCTCCAGCATTCTTGGCTTATTGAAAATCGTATTTGAAGCCCCCTAAATCTTTACTTTAGCGGTAGTTCACAATTTTGTGATAAGAAAAATAGAATAGTTAGTGGTGATTCTTTGGAGTTGTCGCTAATTTTTTTTAAGAAAATTATTCGCAAAAATGCGAATGAATAAAATTAAAATGCTATCTTTGCATTAAAGAAACAAATGAGATGGTAGTAACGTTTGATAAAGAGTATCTGAAAGAATTGTATGAGTTTGGAAAGGCGAATGATAAAAAGCATCGTTTTCAACCTGATATCGTACGTAGATATAAACGTTGTATAGATATAATAATCAGTGTCCTGATGTAACTTCACTTTGTAAATACAATGGGCTGAGTTTTGAAAAATTATCAGGGGACAAAAAGGACTTTTGCTCTGTTAGAGTAAACAATCAATATCGTATTGAATTTACAACCACAGAGGTGCAAGGTGAAGTAGTGACTACCATCTGTAATATAATTGAATTGTCTAACCATTATAAATAGAAAGTTATGATTAAAATAGATGGCGTAGACCCTAAAATGATAGCTAATAACTTAATTCCTTTTGAACCGACACACCCGGGAGAAGTATTAAAAGATGAAATTGAATTTAGGGGTATTTCTCAAAAGAAACTTGCTAAAGAGATGGGTGTGTCTTATACTGTATTAAATGAAATTCTGAATGCAAAGCGTTCACTAAATACAAAATATGCTATGCTCCTAGAAGCCGCGTTAGATTTAGATGCGGAACCTTTGCTCAAAATGCAAACATCTTATAATTTGCAAATGGCAAAAAAAGACAACAGGTTTATGGAGAGAATTAATAAGGTGCGTAAGATTGCAGCGTTATTATGATTGATGTTAGAGAATTAAGGATTGGTAATTATGTACACCTTTTTAAGAGTTTTATTATAATTTAGGCGTGATTCCATTTGGTTTCACGCCTTTTTGTACCATTCTCTAAAGTTTTTTCAAATACTTTACAGTAACTTTCTAAAGCTTACTTATATTTCTTCATCTCCGGCAAATGTTTCCTTATGTCACTAATACGTGTTGCGTCACTCGGATGCGTACTCATGATCTCTGGTACTGAACCCGATCCGCCCGCCGACATCTTCTGCCAGAATGTGACGGCCACATTCGGATTATAACCAGCCATCGTCATAAGAATAAGCCCCATATAGTCAGCCTCGGTTTCATGTTTGCGTGAGAATGGAAGCATCACACCGTATTGTGCTCCAAGACCATAGACTATATTCCCGGCTTTCTGTATGGCGGCGGACTTTCCACTGAGAGCCTCCCCCAAAATTTTCGCTCCGTATTGTGCAACCAGCTGCTGACTCATACGCTCATTGCTATGCTTGGCCACAGCGTGCGCCACTTCATGTCCGATAACTACAGCCAGTTCGTCATCAGAGGAAACCAGATTCATCAGTCCCTCATACACAACGATTTTGCCTCCCGGCATACAGAAAGCGTTCACCTGATTATCCTTAACCAGATTGAATTCCCATGAGAAGTTCCTCACCTCACCGGACATTCCATTATTTTCCAAGTATTGTTCCGTGGCAGCGGCTATTTTCTTTCCGACACGTGTCACCATGCTTCTTTGTCGCGTTACTTGATATCGGTGCCGACTTGATATATTCCGAATACTGGGTCAGACTTGATGAAAGCACTTCGGAGTCGGATACAAACAGCATCTGTTTCCTGCCTGTCAAAGGAACACTTCCACAACCATATAACAGAAGCACGGTTGCAAATAAAGTCACAATTTTTTTCATGCACCTATAATTTTAAAAGTATGAACAAAGTTAACGATTATTTTCTAATTGGGATAAGTCGATATATGAAAAAGCATTGCACATATCATTGGACGGTATTCATACAAAGCGCGACTGAAATGAACATGTCAATATCCAACTTTAACTTAAATCAAGTTTAACTCACTGTTAATCAGATGGTTATATTTGTACACATCGCTAATAATCAGTATCTTAGCTATATAAAAGAAACCAATATTACTAACAATTAAAACATAGAAGATATGAAAGCAACAGATATTAAAATGTACATCAGTACATTGTCTATTATCAAAAAAGGTCAAGAAATTGAATGTGGTGACTTTTTAGGTGGTAGAAAGGTAAATGCCAGTCAAGAAGATGCCTTGAATAGCATGAAAAATGCTGTATATATGTATTTGTTTGCATCTATCATGAAGAAGGATAAAGGTTACAAAACAATGGCATTCACAATAACCGCTTGCAATTCTGCTATTTATGATAACAGCATGAAGACAGAGGTTGTATGTAAGGTTGGTTATAAAGAAATGATACAGCTTATCAAAGATGGGTATAGAAGTCCACTATTTGATACTCGCAAGCTGAAATCATTGGTAGATATGAGACTTAAAGAGCTAAAGATAGCATAATAACCAGCAGGGCGAAAGCCTGCGCAACAAAAAAGAATATGACCAAGAAAGAATTAATTGCAGCACTTGCAAATGTAAATGATGACGCGGTGGTATTGTTTGGCACGAAAGAAATTCAGTTTTTCGGTGCATTTGCTACACAGGTATATATTAACTGGGATAGTAATGAGGTTCTTATAGCCAATAAGCACACAGATGCCACAACACCAGTTTACTGCGAGTTATTACATGAGGATAAAACGCATTAACATAAATCGGCAGGGCGAAAGCCTGCGCAATATAGAAGAATATGAAAGAAAATATATTTTTAAAAGCAGTTATAGAAAAACCGTTATTGAATAATGAACCAGAAGTTTTACACCTTTTCGTTCAAATTATCAATGAAATAACTTCTTGTATGTCAGAAGACGAGTTAAGAGGCTGTATGAGCTCTTTAATAGTAAGACACCCTTATTTTAAACTGTTTTTCGATTATGGTTTCGGACATAATCATATGTGGGTGAAAGCATCAGGTTCTTTAGAAAGATTGATATTGGTTGAGTTCTAATCCGGTAGCCTTATGGCTACCACAATATACACGATTATGAAAGCAGATTTAGTTTTAGTTATCAGCCCTGAAGCCCCACTGATGAAGCAACTGGGCAAGGTATTGGGTAAGATGGTAACCCCTTATGACTTCTCTACTATAGAGAGGGGTGAAAAGTACATCACCATACAGCATGATGAAACAGGGCTTGTAGTGGCTTATACGAGTGAAGAAAGATTGAACGTAAAAATGAATTAAGAATGAAGAATGTATTAGAATCTTTGAAAGAAAGTGTCAAGAGTGGCAAAATCACAATCAGAGAGGCAGCTATAAAGCTGCATAAAGCAGGGTGGACGAGTTTTGTAGACGTGGATAAAACGAAACAATTACTTGAATTATGAACTCAATAAATGTAAACGGTTGCAGCGTATGCCAGCCCGGCAAAGAGAATTACACTACCTACAACACCAGGTTGAGAGGTAAAAGAGTGAGAATGTACCAGTACGATTACCGTACTGAAAGTGGTGAACTCTTTGCTTGTTGTGCACCTACCTTAGAGGCGTGTAGAGAAAGACGGGACAAATGGTTGGACGCTAAAAATAAATCAGTATGTTGACAATAGAAATACCAAAATCAAATAGAAGAAAATCCGAGGAAGACGCACTTGCATCTTTCATCCTCTCGGAAATCAAAGAGAAAGGTGAATGTGTTTACTTTCATTATGGCGTAGGATGGGGAAATAACTGGCCTCATTGTTGGGCAAAAAATACTGGAAGTGACGCTAAAGACAGACACCAAATTTCGGAGTTGGCGCACGATAATGTCATAAGAGCATTTATAGACAAAGGCTATTCTGTCGAGTATAGAAGTGAAATAGCTGCCGGAAGATATGTGATTATTAGAGGGTGAACTACAATGGAAACGAAAAGAGACAAAATTTTAGAGAAGCTTCGTAAGCTGATGAACCTAAAAGAATCAGCTAAAGCGTTAGGCAATGAAGGCGAAGCACATGCGGCAGCAGCAGGTATCGCCCGTCTGCTGATGGAATACAACCTGTCAGAAGAAGATATACCAGAGCAGGAGAAACTGGAGAACCCGGTAATAGCAGAAGAGATACTTTACAAGGTTGAAATGAGCAACGGTGTTTGGTATGATTTTCTTGTATCAACGGTATGCGAATATAATATGTGCCGAAGCCTTATTGTAAGCAGGCCCAAGAATTACCGTATGGTAAGGGATAAATTTCAGATCATTGGTCGCAAGAAGAATGTAGAAGTAGTGTTGTATCTGATTTCATTCTTGGCGCATCAATTTGTTATTATCTGGAAAGGAAATATCCAAACTACAAGTATGAATGTATTCGTAAATATGGAATTACGCCTAAAACGCTTGCTATGTATATGAAATCCTTTCTGTATGGCTCGTCATTGGTTTGGGCGATAAATTTGCTTCCATGAAGCAAGGTTTGGAAGAAACAAGTAATGTAACTGCATTGGTAGTCGCTTCAAAAGCAGAAATAGATGAATTTCTTAAAAATGAGAAGATTGGCAATGCACGAGAATCACAAGCCCAAATTGATAGGCTATGTGCTAAGGAAGGAATAAATGTCGGTCGAAATATTGAAATTCAAAAAGGAATTCATGCCGAAAGTGTAAGTGAAGACAGGAGATTAATGTAATGGGAACCAAAGTAACTAAAGATGGCAAAAGTTTACGAAAACAAGAAAGGATTCAAGATCATACAAGCCACTCGTGGCGAAATGATATGCGCGCTCAGTGAATATGGATGTGTCGGAATTTGCGACAGCTGTGGTTCCAGTAATTGCCAAGATGGATTCTACATCGCAGTCCTTAATTGCTGGTATTGTTCTGATTGCTTCCATAAGTGGTATGCCAGAGCTAAACGCTATGCTTCCGATGAATATGTTGAAAACAAGAATTTTGAATTGTATAAGGCTGTTTTAGGGATCTATTAGTTGTTTATGATGGTAATTTAATTTATAACATTTTGATATCAAATATATTATACATTCACATCTAAATATCAGGATATGAGAACAAAAACAGAAAAAGCAATCAATTTATTCGAGTCCGGGTGCCTGAAAGAAGCGTTATCCATCTTCCGCACCTTCCGCATCGGATTCACCAAAGAAGAACGCAGAACACTGCAAATTGCAAGTGAAAGTCTTGCCGGAAATGAGAACTTCTACCAACAGATAGGAATCGACACAGATTCATGATAAGCAAATCGGTTGAAATAATCACAGAAAAGTATTTGAGCAATCAAAAAGTTTAGTGTAAAATAGGGCGTAAAGCTTGTTACATTATAACTAATTAGTTATATTTGCATCATGGAATCAATAGAAACTAAAACCACTGATATAAGAACCATATACAAGACAGAGGAATTTGAAGAGTTCTACAATGATCTAAATGCAAGGGTAAAGGATAAGTTCGAGTATACATTTGAACTTGTACAAACGGTGTATGCCTTGCCTGTAAAGTATATAAAGCATTTGGATGGAACAGACTTATATGAAATGCGTGTGTCAGTCGGCTCTAATGAGTACAGAACTGTGTTATTTGCAATTGACAACAGCAATGTCATTTTAGCAACAAAAATAATCCTGCTTAACGGATTTTTAAAGAAATCTACAAAGGATTACAATAAGCAAATAGCCAAAGCAATACGAATTTTAAAAGATTTAGCATTATGATACAGTTAGATGAAAAGAAGTTGGCAAGACTCAGAACAACCAACCAGCAACTTAATGAGAAATATGGGGAACATGGTACAGATACTCGTGAGAAGTTCAATGAGAAGTCGATGGCATGGTATTATGGTGATATACTTCGTGAACGCCGCAAGGAGCTAAAATTGACCCAGAAGCAGTTGGCGCAGAAAATTGGTAAGGAGCAAAGTTATATCGCCCGTGTGGAAAAAGGGGAAGTAGATATCCAGTTATCAAGTTTTTTCCGCATTGCGCGTGCGTTGGGTATCGAGTTTACGCCTACATTTGTTTGAAGTTAATTTTATATTCATAGAACATTTGCTTGCATTAAGGCAGAATGGAGAAGTCCGTTCTGCCTTTTTCGTTTCTGCAAGTAAAAGTTAAATCTTTGTCTTTCAGTATTTTACGATGAAAATAAAAGATATAAACCATTGTAAATCAATTATTTATTTGTATCTTTACAATATCAAAATAACACCTATTAATAACAAGTAAAAGTAAAGAGCAATGAAAACAGAAGAACTTATCAGATACTACAAAGCAAACATTGAAGCTATTGAAAAAGGATTGAACAACGACTCTCTTTCAGCAGATAAAAAATTCAGATTGGGATATACACAACAAGCGTTGGACGGATATAAGTCTGCTTTACAAGAACTTCTTGGAAATAATAACGACTAATAATAGAAGAGAGCAAATGAGCAAAGTAACAGAACTAACAAAAGAGTTTCAAAGAGTGATGTATTCCACTACATATTCATTTGAGATTGATACCGAAGATTATGTTTTCGGATTCAAAAACACAATAAAGAAGCGTACAAAAAGTTTAGCCAAGGCAAGCAAGCTAAAAGTGAAGTTAACCAATGATTGTGGTCGGTTCTTGTCAGAAACGGTGAGAGTTGTTGCTGTACGCTTCTACAAGAATGGAGAGCTTACCAAAAAATTGAAAGCAGAAGAGATATCTGCAAAGTATAACGGATAAATCATAGAACTATGAATACTTATTATAAATTCTGTCCAAATGTATTTTTGGCAAAGTGCGATGAAAAGCACTGTAGATACTAATTGAAAAGTGCGCTGTATTCTAATTGAAAAGAGCTCCATCCATAACTTGTTACAAAATTACTATAAGTTTAAAATATTCATTTATCTTGTCTCATTTTTTGTGTTTCCTTAAGCCTATAAGACAGTCCGGTCATATTAACCAGATAAGCTTTATGTGTAAGCCTGTCAACCATTGCCGCCACAAGCACCTTGTCCTTTATGATTTCATTCCATCTGTTAAAAGCCAAATTAGTAGTAATGATTGTAGCCTTTTTTCCGGCTCTTAACGACAGGTGGTTAAAAAGCAGTTCTCCTCCTTCCTTGTCACAACTGACATATCCGAACTCATCACAGATGACCAGATCGTATTTTTCAAACCTTAATTGTAGCGTCCTCAGTGTCTTTGCTGATTTAGCCTCCCTTATCTGGGTAAGCAGGACCGGCACTGAAGTAAACAATACGGTAAAGTCCTGTTGGCAGGCCTTTATTCCTAAAGCCGTAGCAATATGCGTCTTTCCCGTTCCCGGATTTCCATACAGGACCAGGTTTCTTCCCTGTCTGATGAAGTCCAGTGTCTCCAATTCAGGTAATATTACCTGTGCCTCTTTGGGCATGTCTTCCATAACAAGCTCATGCAGATACTTCATTTGTGGAAATCCCGCAGATCTTATCCTTGATCTTCTTCTACACTCCCTTCTCCTGGCGCTTTCCTTTCCAAGCAATTCCGTCAAGAACTGCAGATGGTTCCAGTTTTCTTCAGCTGCCAATGAAAGGGTGCATTCCAGTTCCTCTTTAAAGGCCAGAAGCTTCAGTTCTGCAGCATAGTCATAAATGGTTTCTTTTTCTGATTTCATATATTATAAACTTAAATGGTTGGTATTATATCATGCACTTCATTGTATCCTGTCATGAGCGCCGTGATGCCTTCAAGCATATCCACAGCTTCTCTTTCTATATTCTCCTGTTGTGCCGGGAGAACAGGCGGTTCCATGGTTTCTTCTGTCTCTCCCTGTACGCTACCATGCAGCATGGCCTTTACCTGGTCCGGAGATATCTTTCTGACACCACGTCCGGTCAGCTCCTTGCATGCCGTGACAATGTCCGTTCCGGAAAATCCATTTTTTCGGGCATAGTCCAGCAACAGAACAAACGTCCTGTTGTCCTCCTTGAAATGGATGTCATACAGCCTTCTCAGTTCTTCCGGTGCTCTTTGCCAAACCACAGAGTGGGGCAATGCCCCCGGTTTACGGGAAAGTGTACGCAAATAGTGCTCCAGCTTGATGCACCAGTCTCCACCGCAATAACTGCGTTGATGAGAGGCCACTTTCTCCTTCCCGTGCAGGATGACGATTTTTTCACTATAAACCTTGACATGTACTTTTTCTCCCACAAGAGAATCAGGTACGGAATAATGAACATTTTTCATGCTGATAGTTGACCATTTATCCACAATGTACTCATAGACCTCAAAACAGCCCAGATTACCGGGAAAAGGCTTCAGCGATGACAGGTCAGCTTCCAGACGTGATGTTTTCTCCGCTGTTGAAAGACTGCCTTGCTCGTTGTTGACCTGCATACATACCCGGTTTAAATGCTCCTGGGCAGAATGTATATCACCAAAATGGTCTGTCAGGCAGAAAGCTTTCCTTCTGACATATTCCACGCTGCGCTCCACATGTCCTTTCTCCCATCCGGCCCGTACATTACAGAAACGGTACTCAAAACAATAGAAACCGGACATCTTCATCAAAGCTTCTGTAGGTTTCTTATCACCACCGACAAAGCTCTTGACGGCTACACGCATATTGTCATAGACCATCATGGCGGGGACACCATGTATATCCCTGAAAAAGTTACGGTGGGATTCCATGAAGGCAAGCGTATTCTGATGCCTGAAAAGATAGGCGTATCTGCCATTGCTATGCCCGAAAGTGAATACGGCCAGATAAAACTTGGTTTTGACGCCGTCAATAAAAAGAAGAACTTCACCCCAGTCAAACTCGGCAATGCATCCAGGCTCATAGAACAACCGGATAAAGGCTTCGCTCTTTTTCTTCTCTTTGTATGACTCTATATTTTTTATATAACTGCATACTGTGGCGTAACTGATGGTGTATCCTTGAGATAACAGAAACTGGTGGATATCCTTTTTCAACATGCGCTGTTTGCGAAGTCCGGTAGCTATCTTAACGGCATTCTTCTTCAGGCAAAATCCTATCTTATCCTTAATCTCTTGTGTGAGCCGGCGAGGACGGCGT
>ENA-OQAZ01000041-OQAZ01000041.1-human-gut-metagenome-genome-assembly--contig:-NODE-41-length-54652-cov-4.740358_pt1 | contig 54652 bp, 48 predicted proteins | sample MGYA00242737_ERZ504531 | MGnify/ENA primary metagenome ERZ504531 (study PRJEB26092, sample SAMD00036244) | human gut metagenome | host: Homo sapiens | study: EMG produced TPA metagenomics assembly of... | reverse complement strand
TTAAAATGAATGTCCGCTTTAACTCACTTAATCCTCTTTTTTAAGTTCTTCTGCTTTTGAGGTATTCTCCGATTTCCTTAGCAGTAATCATAAGCTTTCTTTAGTTTTGAGTAAATACGTTCCATTTCTTTCATTTTTACATATTCAGGATCAATGATAATCTCGCTTATCAGTTCTGCTTTCTTCTCCAACGGTAAACTCAAATCACCTTTAATGGCGCTGAATTCACTCGCCTTTGCACGGTATGCATCCAAATAACCAAAGAACTTCTCATCCAGCCCCCTACCTACATTACGCTCATCGCCACCGCTCATCAACATTCGGTTGGCAAGCGGAACATAACGCCAATCAAAATCTTTTTCACCTGTTCCCACATTGATCAAATTACGAATTTGGTTGGTTACAGTGAAGAAGCCGCCGGTGTATTGTTTCAATAGATACTCAATGGCAGCAGGATTCAAGTCAATAGTACCTTTCCTATACTTGCTTCCTCCACTGACTTCGTTCAGTGTTTCAGAAAGGTTTACAAGGTCTTTATTCGCACTCTTATAGGCTTTCGTCCAATTCGGCATATATTTATTGTAGGGTGTATCTTTCCATATCGGACTACCGTACCAACTCTCGTTATTCGATACTTCCACCATCGGCTTGACGCTGCTTGGCCACAACGCTTTTGTCCCCTCCATCATATCTACGGGAAGCAATTGGCTCATCTGTGCCAATACATCGCTAACCTCCAATTTCTCGTTATGGAACAGGAAGAACCGGTAAGTTCTCCCATCGCATACACAGCTCGGTACTCGATAGGCAAAGGAATCTTTATCCATGCGTTACCGGGCCCCTTGACAATGAGGTTCTGTCTGCGAGTATGTTCGGGTATGTCATAGTAGCTGTCATCGTCATCATCACCTCCAGCCGAAGCAAGTGCGGTAACAAGCATGGCTAAACCATACCATGATGCAACGACAGTACCCATTTTGCCGGGATGCCTCATCGCATACTTCAAGAAGTTTCCGAACGTTCCTTGCAGGGCGGCATTCCAAAAGATATATCCGGCTCGTCCTGCACCCGATACACCGGCTGCTACATTTCCCAACATGGTTTGTCCTTCAGCCCCCAAGAACTTATCACCTGCGCCTTTCTTGTTGAAGTTCACACTGATTTCCTTGGCATCCCAAATACTGCGGTCTATTGTCCGTCCCGCATTCCTGCTTGTTACAAAGGCGGCAAATCGAGCACGCATCTCTATACCTCGTCCCACTTCGCCTATCCAGGTAGCCATACATTCACGTACCACATGGGCAGGAATTTTTTCATTCGCCGCTTTCAGCATCTTCTTGATTTCTTTCTTATGCTCGTCAATGTCTGCCATTCTTGAAAATCCTGTCTCGCCACCGTTCATCATGAACTGATAAAACATTTTCTCTATTTCATCATTCATATCAAGCGTTCCCCTGCGGTATTTATCCAATAACATAACCATTCTTACAATAGGTAACTTCGCAAAGTTCATGTTATATTGAATAGCATATTTCGGACTTTCCTTAACCCATACCATAGAATTAGAATATACCATATCACGCAAGAAGTTACTTGCAATAAAGTCCGGCTGTAATGTGGTGTACAATGAGGACAGTGTTCTATTCACATCTCCAATGAGATGTACAAGCTGACCGATACTTCCGCTGATATCATTATCCGGGTTCGTCTGTCCGTTCAATGCTTGTGCAGCTCTCGGATTACCGTTGATGGTAATCACATAGTCTCTGCCGTTTCGCTTCACCACCACTTGATGCTGTCGCAAATTACGGTTCTCTACCACACGGTACGGAATGTTTACCGCATCCTTGCCGTGCTTGTAATTATCGGGGGCAGATTCAGCAAGCTGCTTCATCTTATCCTCAAATTCGTTCATCTTTCGCTCTACCTCTTCGGGACTATCGTTGATGTCAATATTGTCGGGGAATATCGGCTTCCATTCATCAGCAACCGCATCATACTGCAACCACAAATCACTCACACTAACAAGGTCGCTCGGATGGTTGAGGGCAAAGTTCAAGAACTTCTGCTTCACGAGTTTGTTGCGGTTTCCCTGCATAATGGCACTCTCGGCCATGGATTGTAGGTTGGCAAATGGATCATCTGCTTTAGAGCGTCTTCCCTCTGCTTTCTTGATAGGTGCATTGAACAGACTCTGCTTATGTGTAAGGTAAGCGTATGCTTCAGAACTCGTTTTTTCATCAAATCCACGCAAAGGGATATAAAACTCATACATATCTCTTACACTGTCGTAGGTTTCCTTGCTCATCATTCCGCATTCGTAAGACTTGGAAAGGACTGCCTTGCTGACGGCATTAACCTTGCTCCACAATGCGGTGGTGTCGTGTGCGTTTTCGTACTCATCTACATAACCTGTGCTTCGGCTTCTGCATCTACAATCTCTTCCATACCTGTAAGGGCAGTAAGACCTGCATAATCACGCTTACGACACTCGTCGATAAAGTCCTGCAAGGCCTTTGTACTCTTCGGATGCTGCTTCTGATATTCCGCGAAGTCCTTTTGTGCATCACGCTCTGCCATTACTCTATTGCGTTCAAGACCGTGTTTAGCCATCATATAATCGGTCAGTTCCTCGCGCTCTGCTGTATTATGTGCAAGTTTGGCTACTTCTTCAAGCATTGGCTTGAATAATAGGTGCGCAAAGGCATCGGCTTCGGCTTTGTTCACACTTGATAAGCGGTTCTCACCTAAGTAGGCATTTTCAAATCCATCAACATCTTCCATTCGGGTATTCTTGCCGAGGATTGCGGTCATTGCTTCTTTCAAACCAAGCATACTATCTTGCAAGGCTTCCTGTGACTGATACATTCCACTCTTCACACGTTGTTCATATTTTGCTCGTGCCAAAGTACGCTCGTGTATTTCGGGATCACCGTCTCGGTTCAGTACATCATCGGTTGAGGTGTCGGCAAATTCGCCAACCCTCAACTTGTGCTGCATAGCAATGTCGGCAGCTTCTCCGAACAGGTTGCTGTGCTTACCCTCTTTCAGATTTTCATAACTACGCCAAAGGATATAACGGAGTTCATTATCCGTCAGAGTAACCCCTCTAAAATCGGAAAAGCCCAATTTGTCGAGCATTTCAAAGAAGATTTGTTTTATCCTCTGCCACCAACCGTTTTTACGTGCTTCCTCGAAATTAATGTGTTCGGCAAGTCCGGCAAGGTATTCTTCGGTAGCCTTGCGGAAATCCCAACCATTCTTTGAAGCCATATCTACAATACGTCTGCGTATAATTTCATCGGCATTGTTGAATACATTATCAAGGAATGTATCAAAATGTTCTCCGAACAACTGCCGTAAGCCGTAGTGTGCCACAGCCTCGTGAAGTAGGGTCTGCTCAACGTCAAACATGCTCGTGTGATTAGGGATGACAATAGTTATCTTTCCTGTACTCTTTGAGTAGCATCCTTTCGCACGCTGTTTCTTACCATCCAGTGTTGAGGCATCGGTAACAACCTCCACATTGTCAAGATGCAGTTTCTCTGTCAGGCTTACCACGCGCTCTGCCATTCTTTGGCGTTCACGTTGTGCAAATTTCCTCCGTTGCTTTGCAGTTCTCCTTGACTGTCCAAGCAGTTTTGCCACCGAGTCATTATCATAGCTGACCTCATCATCGGTGTATGCACATCATCTTCACGTTTTAATTCATCATCTTCTTCCGAGGTAGAAACATTATTTGCCGTTTCTACTGTGGCATCCATTTCCGCATACTTGGCTTCCTTTTCTTCCAATTCTTTTTTCATCAGTTCGGCATATTCTTCCAACTGTGATTTCGCTTGTGCCAATTCCTCCTCATACTCGAAAGGTTTGCCCTCTCTTGACAAGAGTTCTTTCAATTCGGTCTCATTGTGTTTCTTGCTTCGTTCAGCGGCTTCCAATCTTTCGGCAAAGTTCTTTCCTGTAATCACATTGCCGGTAATGTCCTCAATGGCATTACGGAGCAGATTTTGACGTACAGGAACATCCTCGATACCGAGTTCTGTACATGAATAAGTCATTTTTCTTTCAACGTCATTGAACAAAGTTGTACCATCACGCATGGTCTGTCTTGTCAATTTAGTTGTTACAATGAATGGGAAATTGCCTATCTGTATAGTCAGTTCTCGCTTTTGTTCCCCTGCAATATCACCGTCTTTCATCTGCTTCATTTCAGCAAGAACAGTCTTGTTGTGTTCCTTGAAGAAATCATCCATTGTATCAACAGAGGTAAAGCGATGTTTGCCGATTACAATCTCTTTGAATTGTTCATCGGGGAATGATGCACGTACAGCCTCCAAGGATCGGCTGTTATCCTCAACACGCTTTTCAGCATCTTTGATAAAGGCTTTTAACCTTGGCTTGGCATTATGGATGTAGCTTGGTCTGTTTCCCATTGCTTTTTACGGCTTGCATACTTGCGTACATTCTTTTCCGCATTGTTTTTCAGCATGGCATACTCACTGCCGGAGAGTTGTGCTATAGTATCTCCAAACACATCTTCTTCCTCCTCAAGCACACGGTTGGTCATACTGTTCGACATCATCTGCTTGCCATTCATAATACTATCGGCAATGGCCCCCTTTGTTTTCAGACGTTGGTAGGCAGTAACGTCCAGACTATCCTCTACACCGAAACGCAAGATACGTATAGGTTTATTCATATCCTTGTGCAGATTTCCCTGTCGCAAAATACGTCCGTTACGTTGGGTATAGTCCATTGGACGGTTAGGCGCATCCAAATGTATCAGCGTGTGCAAGCGTTCCTGAATGTTCACGCCTGTACCGAGTGTAAAGGTCGAACCGAGAATCACACGCACCTCGCCACGGTTTACCTTTTCAAAGATTTCAAGTTTTTTCTTGACAGTCATTCCCGACCTCATTATCACAATCTCATCTGCAGGAACCCCCTCTGTAATCAGCTTATCCCTGATGTCATCATAAAGGTTGAAGCCACTCTGTTTGTTTTGGTAATTGTCGGCAAAAATGGCAACCGTACCTTTGTAATCGGCTGTTTCTTTCAGCGAGCGCAATGTCTGTCGAACGGCTTCATGAGTCTTACTGTTTACATCATCTTCGGCATCAGACTGTACCAATCGGGCATCCACGGCAGCGGCTTTGGCAATACCGTACATCGTGAGCGGGATGTGGCTGTTCTCTTTCTTCTCCTTTCCGCTCATCTGTTCATAATGTTCAAGTTCGTTCTTTACGAACTTCATGATGCTACGCAATGCGCGTGTCTGTGGCAGATAAAGGTCTTGTGCCTTTCCTCCCTCCATTTCGGGTATTTTGTCCTTTACGCCGCCGGCTTCTTTAGTTAGGACGGTATCGGACACTCCCGACCATATACGCACCAGTTCAGGCAGATTGACATACCCAGCAAAGCGGTTGTTCTCTTTGAACTTTCCACTTGTGGTGAACTCCAGCATCTGCTGAATGTTACCGAAGTTGCGCACAAAGTCATCAAAGTAATAGATACCGTACTCTTTCATCGTATCAGCAGGCATGAGATAGCGCATGAACGTCCAAATCTCTGCGGCGGTGTTGCTGATAGGTGTACCGGTTGCAAAGATTACGTTCCGTCCGTTGTTTTTTTCCAAGATAGCCTGTGTCTTCAGGAACACGCCTTGTGACTTCTTGCTGTATGACGGATCCACACCTTTAACTCCACGCTGCATGGCAGTGGCAAATCCGAGGTGCTTATACTCGTGCGCTTCATCTACAAGTAAAGCATCAATGCCCATATCGTCAAAGTTCTCCACATCGTCAGTTCGGCGGTCAAGCATTTCCATAGCTTTAACCTCTGCGTTCTGCAAAGCTACAGCACGTTTCTTTTCATCATTGGCGGTACGTTTCTTTGAAGCATTGTCTGCAAGTCCGGCAAGCTGCTCCTCCAATAATTTAATTTCCCGTTCAGCCTGTCGGGTAATCATATTTTTTCCGTCCGGGTCTTCTTCTTTCATCTTTTCAAGAATGAGCATCTTCTCCTCAATCTTGTCCTGCACGAAAGTCATTTCCCTTTCCTCGCTGTCGGGGATAAATTCAAAGGTAGACTGCGGAACGACAATCATATCCCAATCGTTGTAGCGTATCTTGGCATAAAAGTTCTTTCTGCCTCTGCACTGCGGTCTGCTTCTTCAAGTGTCAGTATCTTGGCGTTGGGGTACAGTTCCTTTGCACTTGCAACGAATTGTCCAACGGTAGCATTCTGCACCACAATCATGGGTTTGCGTGCAGTACCCAAACGGCGCATTTCCATTGCTGTAGAAATTAGAGTAAAGGTTTTCCCTGTTCCAACCTCATGGGCAAGCAACAAAGGCTGTTGTGTGCCTCTTATAATGCTCTGCCTTGATGCGGACGCATCTTAAACTTGTGCGAGGCACCTCCGAAATACTCCGGTACAAACTCATCTGGTATGCTCATAGGCACAAAGTTATTGAACGTGTCATTATAGATACGCTCAATCAATGCCGACATTTCCGGGTCACTCTGCATCTTCTGCCTTGCCCAATCCTTGAAATCTTGACGGATTTCATCAATTTTGGCGGCACAAGCCTGTGTCGCTTCCTTGTCGGTAATGGTTTCGGTAGTGCCGTCATAGTGTTTCTTGGTGGTGGAAACGGTGATGCTTCTGTTCTGAATGGCAGCTTCAATGAGAGTATGCCCCATAATGGTACGGTTAAGCATTTCGCTGGTTACCCCCATTGCACGGTTCTTCTCATAATCAGTGAAGTATGGTTCTTTCATAAACCAAGTACCGCCCACAGCTGTAAACCGTACGTCAACCTCCGTGCGTTCCTTTACAAAATCCTCATACAGTTTCGGGTCAATCCAAGAACTTCCGAGGGTAAAGTCAATCAAATGTGCGGGGATTTCCATAGGCATGACCTCCTGCAATGCCTTGATGTTGCGGTCAAATTGCCCATTCTCGTTATTTACCTCTGCTTGACGCAGTTTTTCACGAATATTTCCGCTCAAGTAGTGATACGATGCTTCCATCTGTCGGGTTACAGGGTTCTCGAAACCGTAACCGCTCTCGATGATTTCTTTCTTCACATCCTCGATACCTGTGCCAAGTTGTTCGGCGATGTACGGTATATCTACACGACCGAATTTAAAGATACTTGCAATGATACCGTCCTTGACATTGGCAGGAGTGGGTTCTTTCTCTTTTTCAACAACACGTTTGCTGAATACATCGGTCTTGTCAAATTTCTGTATCTGGTTTCCTTTTTCATCTGCCGTTTCTTCAAACTTTTCAAGAGCGTATACATTGGCATAGTCCACATCATTTCGGAGAAACGCAATGGCGGTGTTCTTGTTGAAGTGTCCGTATGTGCCGACAAAATCATCGTATACTTTGTTGAGTTTGTCAAGCAACGGTTTAAGTCCCTCATCGCTTTCATTCGCAGTCTGATAGGAAAGGACTTCCGCAAGAGCTTCCTTGATAGCGGTGTATGCCTCAAAGCATTCCACTTTCGTATGCCCCTTTACCTTGTTGGCATTCACTTCGAGAGGTTGTGCGCTTGCAGTTGAGTTGATGTATAGTTTTCCGTCTTTGACAAACACTTCGCCAAGCTTCTTGCCGGGCATTACATCGGTGGCAAGCTCGGTATTGCGCTCACCAAATTCCTCTGCACGGAATGAGCGGACAAATTCAGCCAACATTTCTTCCTGTTTCTTATTCTGTTTAGGATATAAGCCTTTGCTGGTCGGGCGGAAAGTATCGCCTTTCTCAAATGCAAAGTGCATTTCACCTGCCATGTTTTCGGGGTGTTCAATGAAATAGCGGTTGTAGTCCATTGAAAGCTGCTTAATGACTGGTATCTCCTTGCCTTTAACCTTGCGTGTTTCCCCGGTATCGTACTCTGCCATACGCTCTCCGCTCACATCACTTACATCAATAGCATGGACAGACTTCTGCCCGTTCACACGCTTGCGGATAACAACGATGTCAGAGGTTACTCCGGTGCCGCCGAAAGTCTTGTTGTGCATGCGGAAAGCACCCACGAAGTCTGCACCTCCCTCGCCCACAATCCAGTCACGGAGTTTCTTACTGTTGTCAAGCGTACCATTGGACGTGATGAAGATACCCAAACCGCCCTCACGCAGTTTGCGCACATTCTTTGCTATACAGAAATCGTGTATGTTGTGGAATTTCTTCGACAGGTCTTTGTCGCCCGTGGTGTCATTCACACGGAGTCCGGTAACGAACGGAACATTAGTAATAGCCAAGTCCACACTTCCATTAGGAATACGTGTCTGCTCAAAACCCTGTATCTCTACTTTGGCATCAGGATAAAGGAGTGAGAGAATACCACCCGAAGTCCCGTCAATCTCAATAGCATGGATGTCGCTGTGCTCGCTGATATTTGTAGGCATCTGCCCCAAAATGTTTCCGATACCTGCAGAACCTTCAAGAATGTAACCACCCTTGAAACCCATTTGTGTAACAATATCCCAAAGAGTATCTACAACATAAGCAGGGGTATAATATGCACTATTAGACTCATTACAGCTTCTTGATAGGCTTCTGTGCCCATCAACTGCTGTAGACGTGTCGAATATGTATTATCACTAAATACTTTACCTAAACCACCCCAGCCGCTAAACTTGCGAAGTACTGCCATTTGTTTAGGAGTAGCAAGCTCTCCACTCTCAATAAGTTGCTGTGCCAACTCTATAGCTTTAATATTGGCCTCTATGCGTGCATCTACCGAAGTTGGAGCATAGTTCGTCCCCCGGTCTGAATGATTATTGCGAGTATTTTTCGGTTCATCTATGGCATCATCGGAAAATCGTGTTCCTCGCCCCCGTTGTATTTCGCCTGTTCCTTCCTGTACTCTACGATTTCCTCGTCCGTCATCCCTGCCTCTTTGTAAATCTCCGTCCACTCTTCCTCGCTCCATGTGTACGGTGCTTCTAGCGTTTCCGCTTTGTGGCGGTAGCATGCTGCGTCTATCCGTTCCTCCAGCTCCATTTTCGCTATTGACTTCTCGCTGTGTCCCTGTAATCTTAGTACTTTCTTGGTGTATTCGTCCATCTTCGTTGTTGGTTTCGTTATTATCAAACAAACTGCCAAACAAACCAAGCTCGTTTGACTGCTGTAAATTTACAGTTTTTTTCTCACTCTTCTTGCGCGTTGAACGAGTTTTCTTTATACGTTCCTGTGCAACTTCAACCTCCCCCGCCACTTCCGCCTCTTTCGTTACAGTTTCAGCGGTGGCGAGTGCATCAATGCCGGACTTGTCAAAGTTGGCCACGTCGAACTTCTGCACCTCATCGTAAGAGGTCATGTCAGTATTAAATCCGTTTTCTGACACCTCAGGCAAATCTCTCGCACCATTGTAAAATGCTTTAAGGTACGGACGTATGGAATCACCCAAGTCTGCAATCATAGCCTTTGCATATTCTGCAAACTTCCGTGAGCCTTTCTCTAAATGGTAAACAGCCATTTCTGTGCCAATGGCAAGTATTTCAGGGTCAATACCGATATTCATTTGACCGAGTAACTTCTTACGCATACGCTCACGAAGTTCCGCATAACGCTCATCAGTAACAAGACGGTTACCACTCGCTTCAGTCTTTTTCTGTGAATTGTCTTGTTGCTGCTTACTCCTCATATCGTTGATAAGAGTTCGAGCTTCATTAGCAAACTTGTCTGCACTATCTTTGGTCAGGAAAATAATATTTCCTTCATGATAAACGTCTCCACCACGCTTCTCTCCTAAATCCATCACAGCCTGCTTTTCCGCGTCAATCATCTTCATCAAAGTACGAACAGAATATCTGTTATCCATTTCCTTATCAACAACGAAATCTGTCCTTTTGTCATGAATTTCATCCTTTGCCTTGCGATCAAGTTCTCGGGTCTTAATTTTATTTTCAAGCGGAACACCAACTGCATCCAAAACTTCTTGCATGCCATTCTGCGGATTGCGAAGAATGCCTAACATTTCCTCCGGGCTGTTGGTTGTCTGACGAAAACGTGCATCACCAATAGGTATGGGACCGCTCACATCATCGCGAGTCAAAGTCGTATATCCGGTTTCCTTATCAACAGAAACAGAGTATTGCCATACAGGGGTGTAATCCTGTTTTTCATCCTTTGCTGGTGCTTTGGGTTCAGTAAACAGCACATCACCATCATTTACAGCCTGTATATCCAACATTGATATGGGAGGTTGTCCTTGTGCATCTACTGCGTATTCTGCTAATCGTTTGGCATCCTCTTCGCTACGCATCATAAAGCCGTGTTTTTCCCTGTCCCACCAACCTTTCATTTCTTTGGCGAACATACTTACATGCTTTTGAACTTCCTTGCGCAATTCCGATGGGAACTCAACAAGTTGCATATCTAACACCTTACCTCGCTTGGTGATGTACTGCGCCGGAGTAATGGTGTACGGAGCATCAGTCAGTGCAGTCGCTTCTTCACTGGAAGCGTCTTGTTCCAACTTGCGTTGTTCGGTAAAAAGGTCGTTAATTTCAGAAATAATACGAGCCTCATCAAAAATGTCGCTACGGTTGTGCGCTGCTTCTTGTTCCTTGTGCAATTCTTCAATACGGGACTTGACTTCTGAAAGTCTGTTGCCTTGCGTGCCGGAACTCTGCCCCTCGATCGTCTTTACAGACTTGTATTCCGAAAAAGCCTTGGTCTTGCGATGGCTGCTCTCTATCCACTTCTCGAACTCCTCCAAGTTAACGCCCGTCAGCACCGTCTTGTGCTTCTTCGCCCAATTTCTGTCATAATTAGCAAAGTAAGCTGCTTCAGCAGCGTCAGCCTCATTGAAACCCAACATAACCTTGTGTTCGTCAAACGTGCCGTCCTCGTTATATTGGTCAACCACAAACACCTTGCGACCATTCCACCCGTCAATATCATCAGAGAGGAACACATCTATATGGTCGCCGTCTACACCTTCCGTGCCACGAATATAGCCATAGGTGTTCTGCATGGTCGTTTCCCATTTGTTGCCCTCTGTATCTATTCCACTACGAACGGATCCTTTCGGGTTCTCAATGGTGATATTGAATGTACCAACCTGCACATGACCTTTCTTATAATTGCCGGCTTCTTTCTGTTTCTCCGTAGGAGTAGTATCGGTTTCTTTCTCTGCCACTGCAACGGCATTGGCTAAAGACGAAGATGCATCAATATAATTAACAACATCCAATAAATCTCCGAATGTTTGACCGTCATACTCATAAGTACTACCTGTATAATTACCTTTCGTATCGGGTGCATCAACTTTTATAACTTTATGAGTACCATCAACAATAATTGTCTGTTTATAAGTATCGCCATACTTTCCGCTTTCAACCCAATCATCTTCTTGAACTTCAATGCGTCTTGCTATTTTTGCACTAAGTTGATTGTCAGTATCATCAGAAGATAGCATTTCTTCTTGTGATAAAGAAGGTTCTATTTCGCTTTGTTCACCAATGCTTTCAGTTCTTCCTGTATCATCGGTTGTCCCATTTCCGTCCTCAACTCGTTCTCTTGGCGTAAGAGCTCCATTGCTTCCTTGCTGCCTCGTTGGCTTGTTGCAGTATCGCCAACCAATACATTGCTTCGCTGTTGTCCATTGTAATCTAAATTTAATGCTTCTTTAATAGCCTGTACGAGCGTCCGAGGGGTATTGTCCGGCTGTTCGAACAGAGTTTCTTCCTGTGTACCTTGTATAAGGTCATAAATCTTGCCGAATGTGTTTTGAATGAAGCTTTGGCTTTCACCTTTATACATTGCGGCCAAATGCAAGACAAAGTTACTGAAATTATCAGCAGGGAGATAACTTTCCCCTGTAACATCATCCATTTGATACTGGCGTTTCCAGTTTTCTACAGCAATACGTGCTTCCTTGAAATTCTTTGCCTCTGCAAACATTTTATCTTGGGACAAAGCATAGTAAGCGCGAACGGAATTCTGTATCTCATCTACCATTCGTTCACTGTTCGGACTGTCATAATCACGGAAAGCAGTAGCAAGAATAGCCTTTTGTGCTTTTACCGGCAATACGTTGAACATTTCCTCCAACCGTGTGCTGCCGTCCTTGAAGATGCTTTGATACATGATGCCACGCAAATCATTCTTGGATTCAGGAGTTAGGTTGCCCTTGCTGTCAAACGCACTCTTGTATTGTGTGTGACTGATGAAACCTCTTTGACTCATCCATTTTAGAACATTTGCACCATTGGCATCCACAAGTCCGGCAAACGACATTTCATCATCCGAAGTCCTAAGCAACAGGTTGGCAAACGAACGCATTTCGGTTCCCATGCGCTGCAAGGTGTTTTTAGGTTTGATACGTTCAACACCTCCACTTTCTGTGTCTTGTGCAACAAACTGACCAAGATTGAGGGCTTCTGTATCGTCCACATGAAGCATATTTACCAACACCGGGCTTTGTATGGGCGCAATGTCCTCGGCACGCAGTCCAAACTCTTCCGCATGGTCTTTCAGGTATTGTCTATATGCTTCGGCCTGTTCCGAATGACTTTCCCACATCAGGCGCAAGGCATCACTACGGTTGTTTCCCTGTATTACTTCACCACGTTCGTTTACGGTCGGCGCACCGGTGTAAGCGGTAATACTTGATGTGATTTCTTCCGGACGAATGTTCTCGGCGATTTTCCGTGCAGACAATACGCTTGCTTCGTCATTGCGTTCCTTTGGTTGCGCTTCATCAATAAAATGCAGAGGATTGCGCACACCTTGTATATGACTCGGTTGCAACAATGACGCATCAATCACAGTCACATTGCCGGGAGCCACTACATCATTGCTAAATTTCACATTCACCTCTTTGCCTTGTACAGCCTGTAATGGTTCTTGTCTGTCAACCTTATGGCCGTTTACACGTCTATATCCTCTTGCACGAGCATCTTTAGGAACATCTTCCACTATATCGGGAACTCCGTTAAGTGCTTCACGTTCCTTGCGTTCTGCTTCCTCACGCTCTGCACGCAATTTTTCTTCTTCCGCCTTGCGCAATGCGGCAGCTTCATCGGCAATGCGTCTGCGCTCCGCATCTGCTTCCATTTTTCTGCGGTTGGCAGTGCCGGCTATCTTTTGCCAGATGGACAATTCCTGTTTGGCTGCATCAATTGCCGCTTTGCGCTCCTTTTCAGCTGCGATCTTCTCTGCAATAGTGTTTCCACCAGCAGATTTCGTTTTCTCGACTTTCTTCAATACTGCTTCCTTGTCCGCAACCATTCCGTCAGCCACGGACTGGGCCATAGCTTCGTCTCCCTCTGTTTGCTCAACAATAGCATCCCAAGCAACATCCGGGGTTTCCGCCTGTTCATAGATAGGATTACCTTGTTCATCTTTAGGGATTCGTTCTAATACAGACGCTTGCAGCTGCTGTTCCCCCAGAGAACTTTCTGCCACTTCCGAATTATCATTCACACTTGAATCGGCAATCTCAACAAGTTGCCCATTGTGTTCTATCAGCATGGAATCAAGCTCTTCACGGGTAAACATATTCACACGCTTACCATTCAAGGCATCTTCCGTATAAACTTCATATAGTCCATCGGCATCCACATCGGCGGTGATGTTACCACGAATACCTATACCATTTTCATCACGGAGCGTCACAAGGTCATTCATTGCATATTGCGGTCGGTCTGCTTCCTGCTCTTCCTGCTGCAAAGCAAGGTTTTCTTCAGCTCTCTGTTGCTCAAACTCTGCGATTCGTGCAATGTTAGATGCATCCACAAACTGTTGGATAGCCTCTTTTGCTATAGGGAATACATTTGTTCCGTCTGTCACATTGATAGTTCCGTCGCCATTGTCTATGATTCCGTTCTCATCTGAAACTATTGTGACCTGTATTTGCGAACCGCCTTCACCGGCAATGGTATAGGTTTCGCCCGGATTGAATGTGACAACACCATCAATCTTATCCGCAGCTTCACGTGCAAATTGTTCTCTGATAGATTGTGCAACCAACTCCTTCTGCTCGTATGGGTCTTGTACATCATCAATAGACAATATAGCATCGGGAGATACTTGTTCAAGCCCACCTGTGTCCGCATCACGAACAATGATGCTATTGTCAGAATCAGTCACACTTACACCGCTACCATCTGCATATGGTACAAGAGTCCCACTAAGAACATACACCTTGCGTTCATCCTGCTTCATGGTTGCCCCCTGTATCATACCTGTCTTGCGGTTCACACGTGCATCTATCATCGAATTGCTCTGTTCCACCCGTCCGTCTATATCATCACGTACACGTTGAATCATGCCATTGTAAACCTGCTTGGCATTGATATAGTCGATAACAGAAGACTTATCCTCATCACTCCATTGCTCATTCCCGTTCACAAACTCCAATGCGGCAATCGGATTCTCTTCAATCATCGCAAACATATTCTCATCTGCAAGGTCTGCCACTTGTGTTCGATGGTATTCGTACAGGTTCTTCGCATCGTTCATTTCCTGCGAGGAAGTAACGTTGTATCCGTCAAGATAACTGTCATTTGCCTGTTGTTCGCTTTCACTTTGAACACCGCCACGGGACCGGGCCATAGAAGCAAGATTGAATCCACGCAAATTCAACGAACGTTCCATATAATTCAGTACGGCTGCTTTCTCATCAGCGGTAAAATCTTTATCACCGGCAACAAGTTCCGCAACTTCACCGATATTCTCATTGGTAGTAAGGTCAAGTGTTGCCTTCAACGGCTCCCATACTTCTTTTCCAAGTAATTCATTCACTTTTGCATCTGCTTTGTTCACGCCATGCTTCATGGATGCATAATTTGCGGCAGACAAGGTATGTTTTCCTGCCCCCATCACCCCCATAGAGAGTGCCATTCCACCCCAAATATCACCGTGAAATTGTCCAGTTGCAAATAAGTTAGTACGTGTGCCGTCCGGATTCTGCTGATAAGCATCATCAAGACTAAGCATTGTGCGCCACAATTGACCGTAGTATTCTTCAGAGACTTCACCAACATAATCACTGACACCCATTTTATTGAACATCTGATGAGTTTGTCCCATTATGCTATTCAATGCACCGGCATCTGCCTTTGAGAGTACACCTCCCAATCGCTTTGCCCCTAGAACATTGGCGAGTTTACTCATATTACCAAGTGTAAAAATGGGATCAAGTGCGCACCGAACATTTCCGAATAATTCTCAATGATAGCATTGGCTTCACCTTGCCATATTGCACTTCCCCAGGTCTTATCATTGGAGAAATCATAGTTACCGTTTTCATCAACAACCACATCACCTAGCTTCCGGTCAATGATGTCAGAGACCGTTTTTCCTGCCTGTATGGTGTTTGTCATCGCCGGAGCACGTACAAGCAAATCATCTGCGGTTGTCCCAAGCGCTTTGATAGTCCAATCTGTTGCGTACTGTCCTAACCCTCTGACACCATTCTCTTTAATATAGGATTTGAACCCCTGTTGAGCCATTTTTTCAGCTGTTTCTTTACCTATGACCTTTGCGGCGACTTTAGTGCTTCCTTTTGAGAATGTAGACAAACCCTTAAATCCGCCACCAGTCAAAATGAAATCCAACATAAATGAAGGCATATATCCAGTCATGACACCGGCTCTGTTCCAAAAGTCGGCATTTCCACCGTATCTTTCCTCTGCCTGTTGTTTCTCATGGATTGCACCCATCATCATATCATGAGATTCACGCTCGCCCTCTGTGGCATTATCACCTTTAAGTTTGTCGGCATTCATCATGGTCATGGCATCCGCCATATCACCCATACCGAAATCCCACGTGCGTACATCACCCATAGTACGACCAAAACCACGCCAAAAGCCTACATCAACCCCATTTTCACGGTCTTTCTGTTCTTCAAGGTTCTTGATGAGCTCTTCTGTTTCTCTAATGGCTACTCTCAATGTGCTGTTTTCCTTGTCTGATTGCTGGCGCGGTGTGTAAGTGGCTGCTCCCAATATGGCAGCGAGCGGCGCTTTGTTCTTTTCCGTTTCTTCTACCCATTCCTTATGCACTTCGGAGGCTCTTTCCGCTTGCTTAGCTTTTAACTCCTGCAAACGGAGATTAGCCTTGCGTAACTGTCCGCCGATTGACATATCGGCAGCTTGTCGGTACCGGAAACTCTCGATGTCAGCAAGAGGTTTACTAGTAGTCTTGTTACCAAGTGGAGTAATATATGTTTTTTCCAGTTTCCCATTTTCAGGATTAAACTGCATTTTACCCTCTTTAGTTTGCAATCCGAGATTCAACCCGTATTCTTGTATATTATCTACACGTTCATTTGCGTCTTGTATCTGTGTTTCCACATTCTGCATCATACGGTTTGTACTGGCAATCATCTCTGCTTTTTCTTGTTCGGTAGGTTGCCACGCCTGTTCTGTTTGTACAGCAGGCTCCGGTACAGGTGTTTGAATCTTTCCGAAACCTATATTATTCTCAAACTCTTCAAACGGTTCCATCTCATAACCTTCTTTCACTAGAGCATCATAAGCTGCCTTGCGTTTTGTAGAATCCGATAAGTTCTTGCGGAAATCTTCTTCACTCTCCATATCGTAACCATCAGAAACAAACGTATCGTATAGTTTCTTTATTTTATCCTCATTTTCAGGCATAATGTTTCATTTATGATGTTGGACTTTTCTTTTTATTACTACTATTATCTCCGGCTGTTGGACTTTTCTTCTTATTCGATGCCGTTTCAACTTCACCGGCAAGTTGGCTGATAGGTTTTGGAGTAGAGACATTCTTTTCTTTTGCCCCCATTACATCATTTTCTGTGGTTTTCACATATTGGTGAGTCTTAATACCTAACCGTTTAGCCTCACGCTGCACCGCTCTCTCATAATCTTCTTTCGTATCATAGTAAGTGGTCTTACCATCAATAGTAAGTGTCATCCTTTTCTTATTGCCGCCACTACCACCACGGTTATAATACCCAGCTCTAGCATTGGATGCGGAAGCAGAAGCTTTTGAAGCGCCCGCTTTAGCCTTTTCAGTTTCAAGTCTAGCCTTTGCAAGGTCATCAGCATATTCGGCCTCCACTCTTTTACGTTCTGCATCAGCTTCGGCTGCTGATATTTTATTGTTTTGGAGCTTAACGTTGAGGTCAAATATCTGGTTATCTCGTTTTTCCTTTGCGTCCGCAATGGCATCGGCTCTTTTCTCGCGTGCTAACTGATGTCTCCAATTACGATCATCTCTCGCTTTGACATCATCAGCCTGCATAGCACCGAACAGGCCGCTCAAATAAGCCCGGGCATTCTCATTACGTTCTTTCATTAATCGATCATACCTAACCTGTAGCCTTTCCGAAGCTGTGTTTTTTCCACTATACATATTCGGTGCACCCTGTGTTGTAAAGTACAGATTGGAGAGAGCAGATATGCCATCACCAATTGCAGCAAAAATTTGGTCACGTTTCTGCTTTTTCTTCTCTTTAGCAAGTTCTTCGTCGGTCGGTGGAGTATAAGGATTAAGTTTCTTGAACAGTTCAGCATATGAAAGGGCACCACCGTCCGAGCCTTCTTGCTTGGTCGGAGGTGGCGGTGTAGTAGTTGTGTCAGGTTTAGGTGCGGTAACAACAGGAGCCATAGCCGCTTTTTGTTCCGCCCATTCCTGTGTACCCTTTACAGGTGGAGGTGCAGAAGAACCGTCTTGTTGCTGTTCATGCCATTCTTTAGAACCTTTCGGAAAAGGTGTGCCACCTCCATTACCTAATATATCATCATATGTTGCCATTAGTTACCTCCATACATTAAAATGGCATTTTGCTTGCCGCACTCGTTACTCCTTGTACGGCTCCGGCTATCGCTTCTGCCTTACCTTTTTCTAACTGATTGAGTTGCTCAACAAAAGCATTGTCATTCTGCATATAGGTGGCCTCAATGTTGTCTTTGCGCGCATCCGCCTGTGCTGCAATCTGTGATGTTGCATCAGCAAGAGCCTTGCTATTCGCTTCTTTTGTAGCTGCTACACTTTCATCAGTACCGCCCATTACAGCCTGTACACCTGCTGCCTGCCTGTTACGGTTCTTGATACTCTCTTCCGTCTGCGTAAGAATACGTTGCGCATCGGCTCGTTGCGTATAATCCTCATTGTACCTGCGATCATACCAATTTTGGTTCTTCTGTCGCTGCGCCTCAACGTTGCTCTTAATTTTCTTCATGGCTTTTGATGCTTTAATACCGCCGAATATACTGCCTGCTGCACCTATAGCACTTCCAATTAATCCCATAAGACCTTTGTTTTAATTATTAAAAGTTATACCTCTAGTGCGAAAGTAAGCCCTTATATTCGCAACATCATTTTATCTTTTTACAGTTCATGGCACAGGGAAGAAAAACAGGAGGGAGAGTAGCAGGAACACCTAACAAAGTGTCCTCAACAGTCCGTGGAGCAATTGCAAAAATGCTCGACGAATACTTCAATTCTGATATTTTCGTGAAGGATATAGCCGACCTTGACCCCAAAGATAGAGTTGCAGCTATGGAAAAGTTTACAGCTTATGTTGCACCGAAATTGCAGACAACAACACTTGATGTCGCAACAGAGACGAAAAAGACCATTGAGGATAAGCTGGTCGAACTTGCTGGAGATGAAGAGGACGACGAAGAATAATCTACTTCTCTCTACTTTAGACGCGAGGAGTTGCTTACCTTAGGGGTAATATAATACAGTTTTGCTTGAAAGCGATATCCGAAAGGATGTCGCTTTTCTTCATAAAAACAAAAACCTACAAAGAAAAAGTTCCTTGTAGGTTCGAAAAAATCAGAAGCCCTTTCCTTTCTGCGCTGATATACTACCGTCTGATTCTTATCAAGATTGACGATTTTAAACATCACCATAGAACGGTTAGGAATATCTTGGGGTAACATTGTCACAAGTCGTGCTATAACATCGTCCACGTTGTTGAATCCTACATCAGTCAACTCTGCAACTTTCTGCCATTGTGGTAAGCCGCCCCATTTACCATATATCGGAATGATAATCTAAAATGCGTATCTTCCTGCTTCTGCTCGCGAACAGATGTCTTACCGGAGAAGAAAATGAAATCAACCACTTTCTCGTTTAATTCCCAAGCAGGTGAATAATCTATCTTTATATAACCCCGTGTTACCTTATGTCCAGCAGCATGATTCATCGCAAATGCAACCTCATCAATTGAAGCTCTCACGTCATTCTGTGCCACAGTACCCCACGTGTGCCGGAATGTATAGACCGAATACCGTTCTTCTTTTGCCATTCCCATGGCCTCACATATTTGCCTAATTCCACTGTTAACATTGGAACCAAAACTGTCAGATGTTGTCATACGCTGATAAAAATTGAACAGACGATCGTCATCCTCCTTCGTATTGAGATATTTATCGAAGAGTGGTTGAATAATTGCCGGCACGCGCATTTCCATATATGCACCGTCGGCACGAAACTTCTTTGTCTTGGCACGCTGATAGTGAATGATGCCGTTCCGATAATCCTGCTTTTTCAAATTGTATAGATCAACTGTGTTGATTCCTGCCAAACAAAGCACCATCATGGCTATATCACGTCCAAACTCCGTCTGTGGATATTTCATCTTACTTTCCGGCAGAGGAAATGAAAAGAATTCCCGACACGCTTCGGGTGTAATGGCTAGTTTTTCTGCACGATCTGCCGAAGGAATCTCCACTTTCACCCATGGATTAGTCTTTATACGAATAATCCCATTATCATAGTCGTTATACTCCAGAATAGCAGCTTTAAATACCTGTCGCATACAGATAGGATACATCTCCTTAGCTCGGTGTGTCTGTTCAAGCGACTTAATCCACCTATTCATCAAGTGCGATGTGAGGTGTGAGAACATTATCTGCGTTGTTCCTAAAAAACGCTCCAAATGTTGCAATGCCAGCTGATAGTTCTTAGCATTACGTTGTTGACCGTTATCAATCATTCGGTTGATATGCTTTCGTGCATAATCTGAAAAACAAACGTCATCATTCCCACTTGCAAGAAACTCGACTACTTCCTTGACTGTCCAATGCTCGATATTTTTGCTATTAAGCCTCTCCGTATACTCCAATATTCTCTGCGAACAGAATTGCAAAACATACGGGTCTTTAATCTCATTAGTTTTGGTGAGTTCCTTCTTCGTCACCATCTTGTCTGTCTTAATGAACGCAGAGCTTCGATGATGAGTCACCCGGATATACACCGGATAAAATCCGTCAGCCCGTGCCGTTCTCACTACTGCTTTCAATGTTGCCATTTTATATTCGTTTTATAATTAAACATTCTGTTTGGGCGTACTATGTTCCAAAGCGATTGTTCCGTGTTCCAATGTGATTGAGGCAAAACGCCCGTAACTTATTGACTATACGGAGAAAGCATTTGTACAACACTTGTACAACACTGTTGTCAAAACTGCATAACTATTGTACAACATTTGCGTTTATTCTACTCATTTTTTGTGCAAAATGCACGTACATTTTAAAAACACAATAGGCGGTAAGCCTTTGTAAATGAAAAGCATACCGCCTAATTAACTGAATATCAGCTATACCGCCCTTATTCCTCGATTGCAGCCTTTGACACAGAGGATCAATCGATGATGGCTCGTTTCGAGAACCAGAAAGCACTGAATGCCTACATGGATGAAATGCCCTTCGGCATAGGCATGGGAGCCATAGACGGGGTAGTTCCTCCCCATAACAAATATTATTTCGTTTCCATCTGTCCTTCAGACTCCAGTCTGGTAGATGTATGGAAACAGATGGGAATAGTGGGACTGTGTGTGTTCTTGGGTATGCATGCCATTCTATTTCTATCGGGCTCCTACATCCTTTTATTCAAAATCCGAAATCCGGAAATCCGGGGACCGCTGACAGGTATGTTATGCGGTTGTGCAGGCATACTGGTAGCTTCTTACGCCAATATGGTTTATTTCCAGTTTCCTAACGGAATCTTGATTTATTCTTGTTTCACCTTTGTTTTTTTAGGACCTTATTTAGATAAACAATACTCAGAAATACATGGACTACCGACAGCCTGACCTATCCGTCATCACCGTGAACTATAACGGTTTTCACGACACCTGCGAATTCATTGACTCGTGGGCAGCCACTGTATTCTCTGTCAGTTATGAAATGATAGTCATTGACAATGGTTCCACTGCCAATGAAGCCGCCTTGCTACAAAAAACATATCCTTTTATCCAAGCCGTACGCAGTGAGCGGAACTTAGGATTCGCCGGAGGTAACAATCTGGGTATAAACCTTGCAAAAGGAAAATACCTGTTCTTGCTGAACAATGATGTTTGTATGGTCAAAGATGCCATACCCTTGTTGATAAAACGCCTTCTGTCCTCCGACAAGATAGCAGGTGTCTCCCCGTTAATCCGTGATTATGCAGAACCGCACGCCATACAATTTGCAGGATACACCCAACTTTCGCCCATTACCTTAAGAAACAGAGCCATAGGCAAAGGGAAAATAAATAAAGACCACTACCCCGCCCAAAAAACGCCTTATCTGCATGGTGCCGCCATGTTACTGAAAAAAACAATAATAGACAAGCTTAGCCTGATGCCCGAAGAATATTTTCTATATTATGAGGAACTGGACTGGTGCACCTATATCAATAGGGAAGGCTACGAACTATGGTACGATCCCGCTTGCGAAATATGGCACAAGGACAGCAGCTCCACCGGAAAAGAAAGTCCGTTGAAATACTATTACCTGAGCAGAAACAGATTATTATATGCCTACCGCAATCTCTTTGACTGGAAACTTCCGGTTTCCATCTTATACCAGACAATGATTGTATGTCCCAAAAACATACTGACCGCCTTGGGAAAAGGAAAGAAAGCCATAGCCAAAGCACATTGGAGGGAACAAAAGCATTTTTCAAACTTAGAAACAAAGACAAACAGCCATGATATTTCTAGCATACATAGAACTACTACTTTTCGCGATATGTGCCTTTACTGTTTTTTACCTGCTGGTGTACGCCATAGCGGCAACAGGCAACCGCACCGACAAATATTCCGAATCAAGAGTAAAACACCGTTTCGCCATTCTGATACCGGCCTATCAGGACGATGACTACATACCCTATACCGTCAAATCATTCTGCAACAAGAATATCCTATAGACTGCTATGACATTATCGTCATTTCAGACCACCTGAAGCCGGAAACAAACAGACAACTGGCACAATATCCCATCACCCTGTTGCAAGCCAGATTCAAGAAAAGTTCAAAAATGAAATCTGTCAAAGCTGCAATGTCACAATTACAAGAAGGACAATACGATATCGTTTTAATCATGAATGCGGACAATGTAGTGGACACCAACTTTCTTGAAGTTGTCAACAATACGTATGCCAGCGGCTCCAATGCCATCCAAACCCATCGCATCTATCAGGAAAGACCCAGCAATGTCAGCATATTGAATGCCATCACCGACGAGATAAACAATTCCATTCTTCGTGCGGGGCATGTCAATTTGGGACTTTCAGCTTCGCTGAACGGCTCCGGAACCGCAATAGACTTCACTTGGTTCAAAGAAAACATCCGTCATTTAAAAGACGATGACGATGAAAAAGTCATCGAATCCTTGCTGCTCCGCGAACGGATATATGTGGAATATTTAAATAATACCCATGTATATGCCTTGAAGAATAGTGGAAAGAAAAAATTCTATACCCAACATAGCACTTGGATTAAAACCCAATATTATTCCCTGTTCACCAATATCGGTAATCTGCCCGGCGCCATTTTAAGTGGAAAATTTGATTATGCCGACCGTATTCTGCAATGGTTCATTTTCCCTCGCACCATCCTGCTAGGTATCCTCCTCCTGTTCAGTTTCCTGTCCGTATACTTCCACTGGAGCGCCTGCCTAAAATGGTGGGGATTATTACTCACTTTCTTATTGACTATGGCAATAGCCACTCCAAACTACTTGGTGGACAGCAAATTCAACAAAGCCATGAAAGCTATCCCCTTTCTGGCGGCAGGCATGATATTCAATATGCTTTTAAGAAAGAAAAAATAAAAGCCCCATGCTATCGGAAATTATACATATCATGGAATATACGCTATATATCTACCTTTCCGTCAGTGTGGGGTATATAGTCCTGTTTTCTGCCGCCTCTCATTTCTTCAAACAAAAGAAATATCCCGCGACTACTGTCCGGCAACGTTTTATCATCCTTGTTCCCGCCTATAAAGAGGATGCGGTCATTCACGCCTGCGTCACTTCCGTTCTGCGCCAAACTTATCCGGCAGAGCTTTACGACCTGATAGTCATATCCGACCACATGCGTCCCGAAACCAATGCCTCACTGCGCAAAGAACGCATCGGCTTGATAGAACTGCATGAAAAGGAAAGTTCCAAGGCAAAAGCCCTGCGCATTGCAGCAGAGACCATCACAGACCAGCCATACGATTATGTCCTCATACTGGATGCCGATAATCTGATCTCACCCTGTTATCTTCAAGAACTGAATAAGGCAGTTTCACAGGGTATAAAAGCCATACAGACACACCGCAAAGCCAAAAATATGAATACAGACATAGCCCTATTGGATGCCGCCATCGAAGAGATGAACAATTCCATCTTCCGCAAGGGACACATCCGGCTGGGATTTTCATCTGCCCTTACCGGCTCCGGAATGGCTTTCGATTTCCGATGGTTTGTCCGGAACATCATCCATACCCATAGTACGGGCGAAGACAAAGAACTGGAAGAACTCCTGCTCCGTCAAGGCATTCACATTGAATATATAGACACCCTAGAAACATTGGACGAAAAAGTCCGGCAACCGGATGCCTTGCGTAACCAGCGCCGCCGCTGGATAGCCACCCAGCTTTTCCTTGCATTAAAAATGGGACGTAACCTCCCCACAGCCTTACTGAACGGAAACGGAGATTATCTGCTGAAAACCCTCCAAGCCTTTATCGCCCCCCGCAGCATTCTGTTGGCGCTCATCGGATTCTTTTCATGTGTTCTCTGCATTTTCTCTCCGGCTTCTTCCATAAAGTGGTGGATTTTGCTTATCTTGCTGAACGGTGCGTTATACCTGGCCATTCCGTCCAATATGAGATATAAATACATGAGCAGAATCCTCAGGCAGACACCTTATTTTGTAATCATTATGCTTCTCAACTTGTTTCACTTGAAAGGAATGGCACAGAAGTTCAACCATACACAGCATGGATAGAATTATGAATATAAAAGAGTACTTACAGCAACACCCGCAATGGAAAAAACGGATACACGGTTTCATCATGCATCCGGTAAAGACACGCCCCTATTGGTGGATACGCGTATGGCAGCCTTTCTACATAAAAAAAGGCCGGGCTCAGTCATTTATTCCAGTGTACGGAAAGACCTTCCACCGTTCCACCTGTTCCAGATGGGAAAATATTCGGTAGTGGAAGATTTCTCCTGCTTGAACAATGCCGTAGGCGACATCGTAATCGGCGATTATTGCCGGATAGGACTCGGCAATACGGTCATCGGTCCCATCCGGATAGACAACGGGGTCAATATTTCACAAAACGTAGTCCTGATAGGATTAGATCACAATTACCAGGATATCACTCAAGGCATCATCGAACAAGGTATCACCACTTCTCCTATCCACATCGGAGAACATACCATCATAGGAGCCAACGTGATTGTACTGCCCGGAATCACCATCGGCAAACATTGTTTTATCGGTGCCGGGTGTGTGGTTACCCAAAACATACCCGACTATTGTGTCACGGTAGGAAATCCCGCACGCATTATCAAACGCTATAACCCTCAATCACAAACATGGGAAAAAATATAAAAATATTAGTATGTGCCCATAAGGACAGCCGGCTACCACAGCATGAGTACTTCTGTCCCATACAGGTGGGGGCCTCCCTAACCAGTGCCCGATTCTTCCCTGTACTAGATAACACAGGAGATAATATATCCGACAGGAATCCTCACTTTTGTGAACTAACCGCCCATTATTGGGCTTGGAAAAATCTAAAGTGTGACATTATAGGGCTCAATCATTACAGGCGCTTCTTTGATTTTCATCGCCCGTTTCCGGCTTTTTCACCAGACAGGAGTTTCATCAACATAGATTCATTTCTAAAAGAAACTTACCGATTTCCTGATTTAGAAACCTTATTAAATGATTATGACATCATCCTCTCTCCCAAGCGTCATTATCCCTATAACGTCGCTACACAATACGCCATATTCCATCTAGTCAATGACCTCAATTTGCTGAAAGAAGTCATTCAACACCTCACACCCGAATATGCTGAAGCTTTTCATACATTCATGTATCACTGCAATGCCTATTCCGGATATAATATGTTCATCACCGGACGGAAACATTTTGACGAATACTCCCAGTGGCTATTCAGCGTATTGTTTGAATTAGAAAAACGGGTAAAACTGTCCGCCTATCCGGATCAGGCACGTCTGTTCGGCTATTTATCAGAAAGATTGATCAATGTCTATTGCATAAGGCACCGGTTAAAGATAAAGTATGTTCCCGTCATCATGCCCTTGGAAGAAACGTTTCAGAATCCGAGCAACCTGCTTTATACGCTTCGCCGACTAAAGAATGATCTTATTTATAAACTCACAGAATTATAAGTTATGCCGTTGGTTTCTGTCATCATCCCTATATACAATACAGAAAAATTCCTGCCTTTGTGTATCAACAGCGTCTTAAACCAGACACTGACAGACATTGAAGTACTGCTGGTTAATGACGGAAGTACGGACGGAAGCGGGAAAATATGTGACGAATACGCCTGCAAGGACCAACGAATACAGGTAATACACACTCTGAACCAAGGAGTCAGCCATGCACGAAACCAAGGACTGGAAACCGCAAAAGGAGAATATATAGCTTTCATGGATAGCGACGACTGGATAGAAACGGATATGATAGCCACTCTTTATCAACTTATCCGGACAAACGAAGCCGGTCTGGCTACTTGCGGATATATCATTGAAAATGAAGATGGTCGTCCGATTTACCACATCAACGAAGTGAAATCCGGCAAATTAACCCAGTGGGAAGCCATTCACTCCCTGTTTAACGACAGGCATTACAAATACAAAGGAAACTTATGGGATAAATTATATCATAAAGAAATCATTGACAAACATCACCTAAAATTCAATGAACATATTTATTATAATGAAGACAGGCTCTTTATTTTTCAATACCTGAGCCACTGCCAATCAGCCGCATACACCACTTCCCCCTATTATCACTATGTCACAAGAAAATCAAGCGCCATGAACCTGTCGCAAAAAAACTACACCCCCAAACTGTGCACTTTCATGGATGCATTCGACCTGATGACTTCACTTTCGGCCACATTCCCCACCTATATTCTACGTGCTTTGTCGGCCGATTACATAAAAAGTTCGTTCTTGTTCTATACCAACACTCACGGGAAATCCCCTTCAATGAATTATGGGACAGAATGCTAAGAATCAGAAAAAACAATTATATACATCTTCCACTTTCTCTAAAAATAAAGTATGCGCTATATGGCATCAGACTTATCCTGCGGGCATGGCTCAAGTGAAAAGACCAATTTACTGCTTACTTAACACGTACCCGTTTTATCTTTCCATGCACCCACAACAAGGCACAGACCAATTTGTATGCCATCTGATGAAGGCCCGCAGTTTTATTCAGTTCGGGAATCAGTTCCAATAAAGGAGATTCCACCTTTTCCAGTCTTATATAATCCTTCATCATTCTATCCGGAAACAGTTCCTTATACACCCGCTTTCTTTCCATATCTCTTGTTCCGGCATCCGTTTCACTGACCCCTCCGGGTACAAACCTACAAACGATGGAACGAATATTGCGGAACGTCGCATTGTTGAATATCAAGGTCTGAATATAAAATTTCCAATCGGATACAATCTTATAACTCTCGTCATACCTGTTTTCATCAAAAAGTTCTTTACGGAAGAATGAAGCCTGATGCAATACAGTTCCCCGAATCAAATCCATCAGCGTTATATCCTCCTTATGAAATCCCCACACCTCTGTGCCATGCACTATTTTTCCAACAACAATATCGCTGTCCAATGAAGGTGCCACCTCCTGCAACACACCATTGTTATAAAATTCATCACCGGAATTCATAAAGTTCAAATACTCTCCATGCGCCTGTAAAACTCCTTTATTCATGGCATGATAAATACCCTTGTCCGGCTCCGATACCCAATAGTCCACTTTACCGGCATACTCTTTTATCACTTCAATACTTCCATCCGTAGACCCTCCGTCAATAATAATATACTCAAAATCCCTAAAAGACTGACCGACCACACTTTCTATGGTTTTCCTCAACCCTTCTTTATTATTATAATTAATGGTTATAATCGAAAATTTTCTTTGTGACATAATTTTCCGCTTTTTACAATCTAAAGTTTCCATTCGTCATCCAGACTGAGCGATTTTTCGAATCCGACATACAGAGGCACAATCCGGCTGACATTCGAAGTATAAGTACCGATAAAAAATGAAGAATGGATCAGAATATCCATATCCAACAGCATATTCAACGTATCTATATATCTACTTTTTTTATCCTTTGTATTAAACAAAGACTCGTCAAATCCTGTTTGTGTCACAGCTGTGTTCCAGTAAACATTAAATCCTTCGGCAACCAGTACGGATTTCAACTTATCCGTCACAGAACCATCATCCGTAGCTATAAACACATTACGCTGATATGCTTCTTCCCTTTAACAGCATCAATATAAAGAGACAAACCAAGTTCCTTCATCTCACGGGAAACTATCTTATCTCCCCGCCTTATATGTACCGCTATGTAATCTACCGGCAAATTCATCTCGCTTTTCCTTTTTTCTATATAGCCGGTTGTCTTTTCATTAAATTTTAATATTTTCCGCAAGGCAGAACCATAATCATTTCTGATATCTTCCAGTTTCTCCAGAAAATCCTCCGATCTCATTTTTAGAAAGACCTCATTCCCTAGTTCCGTTTCCGGATGAAATAACAGATATATCCTATTCATCATATAGAAAATATAATACCGGAAAAAAGCGGACGGATTATAATAGATATTTCCCCACCAAGGTTTCCCCTTTTTATAAACAATATATTGCGAACACATCACCCCGTTACAGTCTGGCAAGACCGATTCGAAATAATCACTCCAGCCTTTCTCTACCCTTGCATTCCAGTTCCTTGTATTGACAGTCAGCTCTTCCTGATTATAGTCGCATAGACCAATGCCAAAGCAAGGTTAGACAACTCTGAGAACAACCCTCTTCCAGTCAAACTATATACGATTCTTTTTTTCTCCATCTCCATAATAGAACATAATGATCAAACTTTTATATCCTCCAATCCGATAAAGCCGTTGGACGTTTGTGTCAGTGCATGCCCGAATCCACTTTGAAACCCCTCACATTCCAGCAAACAGCAACGAACTGCTTTCAAATAATATTCCACCATAGGATGATGTATAAACAAATCTGCCTGCAGGACACCTTTACTCAGCACAGGCGGAAGCTCTATACGCCTCTCGATGCAAAAATCCCCTTTAGGTAAATGACTGATACTCCCGTAATAATGTCCCGGAGCATAAGTAGCATAAGGCACTTCCGTCCTGCTCTTCAAAACCAGCATTACATCATACATCATATCCTCTTCAGAATATCCCTGTATTTTCACAGTCAGAAAATTCTGACCTCCATGAATAGTGGAAGAGGCACATTCCGTTCCGTTTATCTCAATGCAATCTATATGAAGCGTATTTTTCGTCCAACCCACATAATCTATAATTTTACTTTTCCGGACCGTCCCTTTCTCTTTCAAGTAATAATCGATGGCAGAATGAACCGTCCCTTGATAAACCGCGGTACCATTTTCCAAGCATATTCCTTTTGTACACAAACTTCTTACCGCTGCCATGTTATGACTGACAAACAAGACTGTCCGTCCCTCTCCTTTCGACACATCCTGCATCTTGCCAATAGCCTTCTTTTGGAATTCCGCATCTCCCACTGCCAACACCTCGTCCACCACCAGAATTTCCGGCTCCAGATGGGCGGCGATAGCAAATCCCAACCGCACGGTCATACCCGAAGAATAACGTTTCACTGGAGTATCGATATATTTCTCCACACCGGCGAAAGCCACAATCTCATCCAACTTGCGGGTAATCTCCGCCTTGGTCATCCCCATGATGGAACCATTCATATAAATATTCTCCCGTCCTGTCATTTCGGGATGAAAGCCTGTACCCACTTCCAGCAAAGAGGCAATACGCCCCCGTGCACGGATACAACCGGCAGTAGGAGAAGTCACCCGCGAAAGGATTTTCAACAAAGTGGACTTTCCCGCACCGTTCTTACCTATAATACCCAGCACTTCACCTTCCTCCACATGGAAATTAATATCTTTCAACGCCCATACAAAATCTCCCGTCGCTTTCTTGGAACGGTCATTCTCTTCCCCGATTCTGAGATACGGGTCCTCCTTTCCACGGATCCGCGCCCACCAACGATTCAAATCACGGCTCAGCGTGCCGGTTCCGATGCTTCCCAATGCATATTGCTTGCTGATATTCTGAAACTCTATCGCTATTTTTCCCATTCTGTCCCTTCTTTTAAATCACATCCATGAAACTACGTTGCACTCTATTAAAAGTCACCATCCCCCAAAGCATTATCACCACTGTAAACACCAACGTGTAGCCTAAGTGGAACCAACTGAAAGTCCCCATCCCCAAGAATCCGAATTTAAATATTTCGATAAGGGAAGTCAGCGGGTTCGCCACAATGATCCACATATACTGCTCATGACTCTGCCTCATCACGGACAAAGGGTAAATAACCGGAGTGGCATACATCCACAACTGTACCCCGAAAGTAATCAAGAAACGCAAGTCACGGTACTTGGTCGTCAAGGAGGATATCAATAATCCGAACCCCAAACCAAGTCCTGCCAACATGAGCAGCAGCAAGGGAGCCAACCAAGCATATCCGTTGACCATCAACGAATATCCGTTGCACAAATAGTAAATATAAATTAAAACGAACAATCCGAACTGAATGCCCATCTTTATCATGCAAGATATAACGATGGACAAGGGTACCACCAGGCGAGGGAAATATACTTTTCCAAATACATTCTGATTGGCGTTGAACGTATCCGAACAGCGGCTTAAACACTCCGAGAAATAATTCCAGCAAAGTAAGCCCGCCATATAAAACAGCGGTTGGGGAAGTCCGTCGGTAGGAATACCGGCAATACCGCCAAAAACAAACATGAACATGACGGTAGTAAGCAGTGGCTGGATAACAAACCATAACGGTCCTAAAACAGTCTGTTTATAAAAAGTGACGATATCCCGTCTGATATACATTACCAGCAAATCCCTATACAGCCATACCTCTTCCAGATCCAACCGGAACAAACCGGACCGAGGCTTGATCACAATATCCCATTTTTCCTGTTCATCTTGTACCATACACTACTTTTTTTAGTAAATTATTCCAACTGTCACATACCTTCTCTATATGAAATGTATCAGCATACTCCACCGCCTTATTTCCCATCCATTCCCAATCCGTCCGATCAGCCATATACGACATACAACCGGCCAGCTGAGCTATATTCCCTGTTTCAAAAAGAACGGCCATATCTTTGTCTTTCAACAACTCGCGCGTTATCGGTAAATCAGATGCAATAACAGGTAACCCGTGCGCCATAGCCTCTATCATCACCAGGCCGAATCCCTCCCAACGGGAACTCAGCACATACATACTGGAATGTGCATAATACTCCTGCACCTCTTTCGTGAAAGGATGCAGCGCGATGCTCTTTTCCAATTCATATTCATTGATCAATGAACGGTAAAGCGCTTCCTCAGGACCCTCCCCCACAATTTCCAGTGTCCAGTCCGGATGAGTTTTCACAAAAACAGAAAAAGCTTTTATTAAAATATCAAATCCTTTATGTCCGAATGAAAAACGACCGACCGCCAAAATCCTTCTATATTCCTTCTTTCCCCGACCTTTAGGCAGTACAGTCAGAGGATTGTATATCACCTCGCAGCACAGGTTCATTTTCCGAAAGAAACAACCGGCATCTGCATGACTTAAAACCACCCTCTCGTCCAATTTCCCCATCTGGACTTGAAAAAAGCAATCCAATCCCGGCAAATAGGGAGTTTCTTTCTCAAAGAATGCTTCATAAGAATTATGCAGCCACCCAACAGTCTTTGTCCGGATCCGGCTCTTTACAGCAGAGAGGTGCAGAGCCATAAAAGCATGTACCCCGATGACTACATCACATTGCCGGGCATTTATTTTCCTTGCCAATGTCCGTTTATAAGAAGAAGGGAAAAAACTGGCAGCATACCATTCTGAAGTCAGCCGGGTATGAGGCAACCCATATTTATATAAAAAACTATAGCCTTTACATAACAAACGCTCGATGAAAGAGGAGGCGGAATAAGAGAAAGAATCAAACCGCACGGTACTTTCGGCATATCCGTACATCGACAAGTCCGTACAAGTATCCGTGGTTAGTATCGTGACTTCATGTTTTCCGGACAAAGCCTTGGCTATTTCAGCCAACACACGCTGTACTCCGCCGAAACTGAAGACAGTATCACAATAAAATAATATTCTCATGGAATTTAGATTACACTCTTTCTTCGCAAAGATACAATAAAGAAATGAAAATAAATGCGGAATGAAGAAAGAATATCATATAATACAAAGCAGGTATCTGCGGCACGTACATACGTATAGAGCGGCACGTACATATGTGAAATCCTGCTCCCCCAAAAACAACAGGTCAAATAAAAAAAAGACCTTGTTCTTTTTTAAAAAGATGGCGAGCTTTTTTAAAAACCTCCTGATCTTTTTACTGCCATCGGAAATTTGCCATATTCCATAGAGGTATCCCCCCTTCAGACACACTTTTTGCAAAGAAAAAGCCTGAGAACATCCTACTTCATATTAAATCGGAACAACTTATAAAAAAGGATATATTACTGATAACAAATAGATTATATGAAATTCTGCTCCAAAAAACAGTGAGGGCATGAGAGCATAAGTGAGAGTTACATTTTTTACCATCACTATACAAATAGTTCATAAACAACCAGTTGTGCACACAATGAGGGCATGAGGGCATTATCACCCCGAATTTCCAGTGAAAGATTCTCATACTCATCGAGATATTATCAAGATAATGCATGATGCTGAATATAAATCAATATCTTTGCAAAAAGAAGAAGAATGACAAAGAACACAAGTTACCATTACAGCATCATTATTCCGCACAAGAATACCCCCCGTCTTCTGGAACGCTGTCTGTGCTCAATTCCCACTTGGGATGAAATTCAAATCATTATCATTGATGACAACAGCAATTCCGAATCTGTCGATTTTTCTCATTTTCCGGGAAACGGCAGAAAAAATACGGAAGTCCTGTTCACTAAGGAGGGAAAAGGGGCAGGATACGCACGGAACATAGGACTCTCCCACGCCCGTGGCAAATGGATTATCTTTGCAGATGCAGACGATTTCTTTACAGCCGATTGTTTTACTATCTTAAACGAATACATGGACAGCCCCCATGAAGTCATCTATTTCAATGTACGTTTTGTCATGTCCGACAATCCGTCCCAAGAAAGCCGACGCGGAACTTACTATACCAACTTCTTCAATGATGTAAACCCGGAAAACAAACTGCGATACCAATCTCAAGTTCCTTGGGGCAAAATGATAAGGCGCAGCTTCCTGTCAACATTCCACATTCAATTCGATGAAACAAGAATAGCCAACGATGTGTATTTTTCATGCCTAGTCGGTATATATGCCCCCAAAGCAACCACAGACAGAAGAATCATTTATTATTGTACCGAATCCGGCCAGTCCCTTGCTATGTCCAAACAAGACCGCGAGAGTTTAATCATACGGTTTAACGCAAGCATGAAATGCAACAGACTGTTGCGACAAGAAAAAATCCACTATTACCTGTCACCACTTCCGTGGTGTATCCCTTCGGCAAAAACAAAAGAATGGCTCCCCGCCAAATACTTTTTTGAATACCTGTTTTTCTTCCGCCTGCAAGCATTCAAAGAATTATATTATGCTTTTTCCGCTATCCTGTCACATATGAATGAGTCGGCCACAAAAGAAACCGACAACCAATGTAACAAGAAGACTACCAACCTAAGGGAATAATATTCATTACACAAGAAGATTCAGCGGTACAACCTTCCCCATATCTTATAATACAATTTGATCAGATTAGCGTATTTATACAATATGTGATGTCTGTAAATCCCCCAATTCAAAAGCAGAGAAAAAGGATAGAACAAATTCAATTCGTACAAAACCTCCATAGGCCGGAACTCTCTGCAATGCTTCCTTATCAGATTTCTTTTAAACTTACCTATCGCATCATTACTTTCCCTTGTAACCCCTATTACAGCAGCATTATACACCACCGGCATCAACTTGTTCAAAATGAAACAGATATTTTCAGCATACAATTCCTGTTCCATGTGCTCATTAAAAACAGTCAAGATAAAAATAAAATCCTTTGCCGGCTTGTCAAAGTCCGTTTTCGCCTTATTCATGGTTGAGAAAGGATTTGAACGCCTGTAGAAATAAGTAAAAGAATTGACGGAAGCAAACGTTTCCACCTTTTTATACAGAAAATAGCACCACAAAAAGTCCTCAAACAAAATGCCCGTCCTGAAATAAATGGCATTCTCTGTCAGCACCTCCTTTCTGATCAATCTGTTGACCGGAGTGGATGTTATTTTCGAATCCAGAAACAGCTTGTTGATACGTATCCGTCCTTCCGTATATCTTTGCAAATCACTGTTTTTGTTTTCCATCCCTTCTGAATAAGAATCCCCCTGCACCAAGTCAATCCCCGGATATCTTTTCGTTTCCTCCCATAATTTCTCCAGACAATTCTCATAAAGCATATCATCCGAATCTATAAAAAAAGATAACCACCCCGGGATAGTTCTATTCCCTTGTTCCTTGCCGCAGAGACTCCTTCATTCCTCTCATTTCTCACGATCCTAAAACTGATGTTCCCTTTATATCCGGCCAGCTTTTCCTCTATCAGGCGCATACTGTTATCCGGAGAGCAATCATCAATGATGATACACTCAAAACAATCAAAAGTTTGGTTGATTATGGAATCAAGACATTCTGATACGTATTTTTCCACCTTGTAAACCGGCATCACCACCGTTATCTCTTTCATCATTATCTGCTAATCATTATAAAATGCAATATTCGCAAAAACAAATGATACTCACAACATTCCAAAGACTTTAATTACTAAATAGCCCCATCTTCATCCATTGAAACCCACTTTTTACTCCGAATACAGCCGACATTCCATAAAAAAACGGATATGGACAGGAATTTCAACAACTTCTTATTGGATATATAAAAAGAATACACTATTTTTACGGAAAAACAAACCAGGGGAATGAAAATAGTATATGTATACGACTCCATAGCCCGTATAGGAGGCATGGAGCGGATTTTAACGGATAAGATGAATTACTTGGCCGAAATTTATGGGCACAAGGTCTATCTTATCACTTCTTCCCAAGGCAATCATCCTCTTTCTTTCCCGTTATCCCACAAAGTGGAACATATCGATCTGGATACAAAGTTTCATTTGCAATACCAGCATCCGCTTCTCGAACAATTGAGAGTGGGATGGACTTTGAACCATAAATTCGAACAAAAATTAAAAAAAAGAGATCAGGCTCATCAATCCCGATATCATATCAGGAAATACCAGTTTCAAAGCGGATTTGATCTGTAAATTAGACTGCAAGGCAAAGAAAATCATAGAATCGCATTGCGCCAAAATATACACCCGGATACCTGCAAACCGCAAAAAGAGTTTTTTTAAAGATATAAAAGACAGATACGTCAGCTACCAATGTTTCCGTGATGTAAAACGATACAGCGATGCTATAGTCACACTGACACAAGGAGATGCCGCCATGTGGGGACAACATCCGAATATACATATCATTCCGAACACCACCTCTATTGATATACAAACAATCAGCTCCTGTGAGGCTCCCCGTGTAATAGCGGCAGGCAGACTGACCTGGCAAAAAGGATTCGACAGACTGGTTGACGCATGGAATATCGTGCAGAAACGCCACCCCGACTGGATACTGGATATATTTGGTGAAGGATTTTACAAGGATAGCTTAACCCGGCAGATTAAAGACAGAAAGCTGGAACACTCCATCACAATTCATCCTTTTACACAAAACATAACGCAAGAATACCTGAACAGTTCCATTCTGGCCCTAAGCTCCAATTACGAAGGTTTTGGACTGGTCTTGATCGAAGCCATGAGTCTGGGTGTTCCTTGTGTTTCTTTCGACTGTCCTTTCGGTCCATCGGAAATCATCAGAAACCAGGAAGACGGACTCCTCGTCAAAAACGGAGATATACAAGGATTTGCCAACGCTCTTTGCCACTTGATAGAACATGAAGCAGAAAGAAAAGCTTTTGGCAAAAGAGCTAAACAAAATATAACACGCTACTCACTCCGAAACATCATGCCGCAATGGGAAATGTTGTTTCATAAACTGACTGAAAAATGACCATCGTTTATCTATACACAGCACTATGCACCGTGGGAGGCGCAGACCGGAGCATCATCCAAAAAGCGAACTATCTGGCTGACGAAATGCATCAGGATGTATTTATTATCACAGATTCACAAAAAGAACGCCCGCCCGTTTTCCCGATATCTCCCAGAATCAGGCACATTGACATAGGAATTGATTTTGACAGACAATATCATCACAACCTGTTAGTAAGAGGATATTATTATTTTACCCTGATGCACCTGTACAGAAAGAAGCTGGAGTATTGGCTGAAAACCTTGAAACCGGATATTGTCATCAGCACATTGGCCGAGAATTGGATTTTCTGACACAACTGGATGATGGAAGCGTAAAAATAGGAGAATCCCATATAGCCAAACCATACACTCGTAACCTGCATCTGATGGAACAACGGGGATTCCCATACAAGCAAATCGCACGGCATTGGAGAAAGAAACAGGAGGAGGCTGTAAAAAAACTGGATGCGCTGGTTGTTCTGACACAACATGATGCGGATAATTGGAAAGAAGTGAAGAAGGCTTGTGTCATACCGAACTTCTTACCTTTCTCACCCGAAAAAGGGAGTTCTTGCCTGGAGAAAAGAATCATCAGCATAGGAAGATACAGCGAACAGAAGGGGTATGACCGCCTGATTGAAGCTGGATCAAAGTCAATCGGAAGCATCCCGACTGGCATATCCGCATTTACGGAGAAGGACAGGATAGGAACAGCCTGCAAGAGCTTATTGAAAAGCATCATATAGAAAACAGTTTTTCACTATGCCCTCCGACAAAAAGCATTCAAGAAAAATATCTGGAAAGTTCCATATACGTCATGAGTTCACGATTTGAAGGATTACCGATGGCACTTCTGGAAGCGATGGCATGTGGTGTTCCCTGCATTTCATTCGACTGCCCGTACGGACCTGCCGAGATTATCACTCCGGAAGAAGACGGAATACTGGTGAAGAACGGAAACACGGACGAACTGGCTGACGCGATATGCCGGCTGATAGAGGATACGGACAAACGCATACGGATGGGAAAGCAGGCCCAAAAGAATATCCAACGTTATTCACGCGAAGAAGTGATGAAACTGTGGGATGAACTATTCAACACCTTAACAACTGCCCGACCATGAATATCATCTACCTCCTTTTCCACGGACTATCCCCTTACAGCGGCATCAGTAAAAAGATCTTGCATCAGGTTAAAGGCTTTGAAGCATGTGGACACCGGGTAAGTTTATGCACATACAGCATAGCGGACAACGGCCACCGGGTAAGGATGATAAACAATGAAATAATAGAAGACTACGGAACAGGCAAACCGGCTGCGGCGAAAAGAAGAGTTTCCTACCAATGCATATACCGCTATGCTATAACACATCAAGTGGAATTAATCTATGTACGCTCTTTCCATAATGCAAATCCGTTCACCATCCGGCTGTTCAGCAAACTGAGGAAAGCCGGAATTAAAATAGCGATGGAAATACCTACCTATCCTTACGACAGCGAATACGCCGGTTTCCCACTGGTCACACGCCTGGGGATACAAGTGGATAAAGTATTCCGAAAGACATTGGCAAAACACGTGAACGCCATCGTCACTTTCTCAGACTATCACTGTATATTCGGCCAACGTACCATTCAGATATCCAATGGAGTTGACTTTGATTCCATTCCGCTGAAAAAGACGGTTTCTAAAAATACCTCCGTCATTCATCTACTAGGAGTGGCCGAAGTACATTATTGGCACGGTTACGACCGCCTGATAGAGGGTTTGGGTAAATATTACCAAAACCCGGCAAACACAACCGTATTTTTCCACATCGCAGGAGGTATATGGAAATCCGAAATGCATGATTCACAACACGCTCCCGGATTTTATGAACTTATCAACAAATATCATATAGAAAAATATGTCATCTTCCACGGACAAAAAATGAACGAGGAACTAGACGAATTATTCAACGAAGCAGACTTTGCCATCGGCAGTCTGGCACGCCACCGCAGCGGCATCGACAAAATCAAAACATTAAAAAACAGAGAATATGCAGCACGGGGAATACCTTTTGCATATTCAGAAACAGATGGAGACTTTGACAAGATGCCTTATATACTGAAAGTTCCGGCCGACGAAAGTCCCATAGATATCCACCGGCTTATCCGGTTCTATATGGAACTGGATCTGTCTCCTCGTAAAATAAGGGATTCCATTAAAAACCTGTCATGGAAAGAACAGATGATGAAAGTAATAAACAACCTGTAATACTCCCGCCTATGATCCGAATCGCCTATTGTACCCCCTCTCTCCATATCCCCGGAGGAGTGGAAAGGTACTGACCACCAAAGCCAATTATCTGGCAGAGAATGGTAATTATGACATATATATTTTGCTGACTGACGGAAAAGGCAAGCCTCCCTGCTATACTTTATCGCCTAAAGTAAAAATCATCCAACTGGATATAGATTTTGAAGAATTATGGGAACTCCCTCTTTGGAAAAAAGTGCCGGTTTATCTGAAAAAACAAAGAATATACCGACGCAAGCTCTCTGCCGCCTTGTCTCACCTCAAACCGGACATCACAGTTTCTTTGTTACGACGGGAAATAAACTTTATCACTTCCCTCAAAGATGGAAGCAAAAAGATAGGGGAGCTACATGTAAACCGGAAAAACTATCGTAACTTTGAAAAGAACGAAAGCAACTTCATCAAGGAACTTTTTGCCAAATTATGGATGAAAAGTCTGGTGAGGCATTTAAAAAAGCTGGACAAGTTCGTTGTACTGAGTGAGGAAGACAGAGCCAACTGGCCCGAACTGCAAAATGTAAAAGTTATCAGCAACCCTCTACCCTTTCAATCCGGAACATTCAGCGACTTGAACAATAAACGGATAACCGCAGCCGGAAGATATACTTATCAAAAAGGATTCGATTTGTTACTGGAAGCATGGAGCAAAGTCTGTAACCGGCATCCGGACTGGGAATTACATATATATGGCAAAGGAGACAAGACTACATATCAAGTACTGGCCGGAAAATGGAAATTAAAGAACCTTTTTCTTGAAAATGCAACCCCGGATATGCTCTGTAAATACCATGAAAGTTCTATTTTTGTATCAAGTTCCAGATTTGAGGGATTCGGAATGGTCATAGCGGAAGCAATGGCGTGCGGAGTACCTGCCGTGTCATTCGCCTGTCCGTGCGGACCTAAAGACATCATCCGGGACGGGGAAGACGGACTATTGGTCGAAAATGGAAAAACAGAAGAACTGGCCGAAAAAATAAATTATCTGATTGAGAACGAACAAATAAGAAAAGGAATGGGGAAAAAAGCCCGCATCAATGTACAACGTTTTGCTGAAGATGTAATAATGCAACAATGGATTCAGCTATTCAACAACTTATTAAACGGAACAAAACAATGAAAACAGATTCCCCCTACGACAGAGGAGACATCCATATAAATAAAAACGACAAAGTGCTGGAGATAGGTCCGGGCCATAATCCGACATATCGCTCCAACGTGATAGTCGAAAAATTTATTGACACCAATTACCACCGCTGCGGTGACGTGAAAATATACCCGCATCAGACCTTTGTACATGCCGATGGAGAAAAACTGCCCTTCAAAGACAAGGAGTTTGACTACGTAATATGCAATCAGGTATTGGAACACGTGGAACATCCCGAAGCTTTTGTCAAGGAATTATGCAGGGTAGCCCGACGGGGATACATAGAAACTCCCAGTCTGCTGGGCGAATACTTGTTTCCCAAAAAATCACATAAATGGGTTATATTGGATATAGACAACAAACTGGTCTTCTATGAAAAGAACAAGATGCCGGGAAACTATGAAAACGACTATGGAGAATTATTCCTGAATTATCTGCCTTTCCAATCCCTCCCCTACAAACTGCTGTGGCTGACGGAAGGAGATATAACCTTGAACCGTTATGAGTGGAAAGATGAAGTGGAGATACTAGTCAATCCCGAAGATGAATACTACTCCTCTTTCTTCCTCAACAAATGGAACCGGGAAATGGTGGAGAAACTATATCCCCGCCGTTCCGCCCTGACGGAAATGAAGAAGATGATTCAAGCCCTGTTCTATATCCTCAAAAACAAATTCAAATCACGATTCAGTAATCACCGGAATCCGGTCACACTGTCCGAATATATAAAAACGCATGAAGTGGTACGCTGACTATTTATCCATCTATGACAAGCCTTTCACCCAAGCCCCACAAGCGGTTATCAACCAAGTGAAAGACAAGATCCGGCAGCTTGCAACTCATGCTCCGCTGGTTTCGGTGGTCGCCATCGCCCATAATGAAGAAAAGAGGATATTGAGCTGCCTGTGGTCTTTATGTGAAAACCAACATAACTATCCTGTAGAAATACTAGTCATCAATAATCATTCTACCGACCACACCGAAGAGGTACTAAAAGAATTAGGAGTCACCTACTTCAATGAATACCGGAAAGGTCCCGGTTTTGCCCGGCAATGCGGACTGAACCATGCCCGGGGGAAGTATCATCTCTGCATAGACGCCGACACACTTTATCCGCCCCAGTACATCAGTACCATGATAAAGGTCTTACAGGACAAAGAAGTGGCAGGTGCATACGCCCTGTGGAGTTTTCTTCCTAATGAACATCATTTAGGACTTTTCTTCTATGAGACACTACGTGATCTCTATTTGAAAATACAAAATCTGAACAGACCGGAGCTCAATGTACGTGGAATGGCTTTTGCTTCCACACGGAAACAGCCCGGAAAGAAGGATTCCGGACAGACATACTCCGCGGAGAAGACGGCTCCCTGGCACTGGCATTGAAAAAATACGGAAAATTAAGATTCGTCACCGCCCGCAAAGCCCGTGTCCTTACCGGCTATGGCACTATTTCGGCCGACGGATCCCTGTTCAGCAGTTTCAAAAAACGAGCCATAAAAGGTTTAAGAAGCTTCACGGCTCTTTTCTATAGCAAAAACAATTACGAGGACGAAGATTCTAACTTGATAAAGTAACGACAGATGAAAATAGCAATAGAAGCCCAGCGCATCTTCAGAAAAGAGAAACATGGCATGGACTATGTAGCTCTGGAAACCATCCGGGAACTGCAAAAGATAGACCAACAGAACGAATACTTCATACTGGTCAGCCCGGGAGATGATGTTTGTTTGCAGGAATCCGCCAACATGCATATCGTGACCGTTAATTGGCCATCCTATCCGCTTTGGGAACAGATAGGACTACCGTTGGCTTTAAAAAAAATCAAACCCGACCTGCTGCACTGCACAAGCAACACTGCCCCTGTGTATGGAAACATTCCACTGGTGCTTACACTGCACGACATTATCTTTCTAGAAAAAAAACAAGGCAAGAACCAGTCCATGTACCAAAGACTGGGACGTTTCTACCGAAAAATCATTGTTCCCCAAATCCTTACCAAATGCAAAAGAATCATTACCGTTTCTCATTTTGAATGCAACCGCATCAGTCATTTCCTGCACATTGACAAACAACTGCTTGTCGCCGTATACAACGGCTATTCACAACATTTCATACCCATACGGAACGCACAGGCCATCACTGCCCGATACATAAAGAACCATCCTTACCTGTTCTTTTTAGGAAATACCGATCCCAAGAAGAATACGGCAAGGGTATTGCAGGCATACGGCATTTATTTAAAAAAATCCAGTCAGCCCCTTCCCTTGCTTATCGCCGACCTGAAAGAAGAGATCATAGACGAATATCTGAACCGGGAAGGATTACAAGAAATAAAAAAAATGCTGTATCATCCCGGATACATTCCAAACACAGAACTACCCGCTGTTTATAGTGGAGCATCCGTCTTTATATACACGTCTTTACGCGAAAGTTTCGGCATCCCCATTCTGGAGGCGATGGCCTGTGGAACTCCCGTCATCACCTCAACACTTCCGCCATGCCCGAAATCGCAGGACCGGAGGGTATTCTGGTCAATCCGTTCGAACCGGAGGAAATTGCTTCCGCCCTCCTTCATTTAGAAGAAAATGCAGAATTCTATCAGTCACAAACTGCATATGGACTAGAAAGAGTCCGTCGGTTCTCATGGGAGAACACAGCCAGAGAAATATTGAATATATATAAAGAAATACTAGCATGAACACTCTTGAAATCCTCTTCTTCGTTCTCCTGTTCATTGTATTCTACACCTATGTGGGATACGGAATCCTGTTGTGGATATTGGTAAAAATAAAACAAAGTTTTATTTCCTTCTACGATACGGACGAACCGGAGCAAGAAACCTGCCGGAACGGCAATAACACCGACCTACCCGAAATCACCCTGTTCATCACCGCCTATAATGAGGAACAGGTAGTAGACAGAAAGATGAAAAACTGCCACGAACTGGATTATCCCAAAGAGAAACTGCATACCGTATGGGTAACGGACGGCAGCAATGACCGAACCAATGAAAAATTAAAAGCGTATCCCGATGTCACCCTATTGTTCATCCCCGAAAGAAAAGGAAAAACAGCCGCTATGAACCGGGGCATGGGATTTGTCACCACACCTTTGGTCATATTCACAGACGCCAATACATTTATTAATCCGCAGGCCGTTCGCGAGATAGTAAAATGTTTTAACCATCCGCAGGTGGGATGTGTGGCAGGAGAAAAACGGGTGGACATGTACAGTACCGAAGGAGCGGTTTCCGGAGGAGAAGGATTGTACTGGAAATATGAATCATGGCTGAAAAAAATGGATTATCAGCTCTATTCCGCCATAGGTGCTGCCGGAGAATTATTCGCCATCCGCACCCCGTTATATGAGGAAATGCCTGAAGATACCCTACTGGATGATTTTATGTTGTCCCTGCGTATCGCCATGAAGCAGTATACGATAGCATATTGTGATACGGCATATGCCTTGGAAAGCGGATCGGCCGATATGAAAGAAGAGGAAAAAAGAAAAGTACGTATCGCGGCAGGAGGATTGCAGTCTGTCTATCGTTTGAAAGAACTGCTGAATCCGCTACGTTATGGAATCCTCAGTTTTCAATATGTTTCCCATCGCGTACTGAGATGGTCGGTAACCCCGGTCGCCTTGTTTCTGCTCTTTCCCTTGAATATCCTGCTGGTTGTCTGTAGTGAAAGCCTCCCGGTTTATTTTCTTTTTCTTCTGCTGCAATCCGCATTCTACCTCGGGGGAGTTTATGGCAGCCTCTTGTCTGCCAAGTCCGTAAAGAACAAATTCCTTTATATTCCCTACTATTTCCTGTTCATGAACATCAATGTGATAAAAGGTTTCTTCTATTTGAAGAGACATGCCGGCGGAACATGGGAAAAGTCCCGCAGGGCATAATATTTACTCACCAAAATACTTTTTTATCATCTCACGCAAAGCGGGAGCCATGATCGGCTTGGCCATATAATCGTCACATCCGGCTTCAAAAGCCTTGTCACGGTCACTGTCGTATGCATTGGCGGTAAGAGCTATGATGGGAAGTGTCCCTCCCTTCAGACGAATTCTTCTGGTAGCTTCCAAACCGTCCATAACAGGCATCTTTATATCCATCAAAATCATATCGGGCCGGCAACTCTCAAATTTCTCAATAGCCTCCTGCCCATCATGGGCACGGTGAACTTCATACTCCTTTCTTAAAATTATAGATAATAAGAGATAATTACTTTCCGTATCTTCAGCTACCAAAATCTTTTTCATTTCTTCTTTTCATTGATTACCTTGCAAAATTACGATATAAAATGATATAAACAATATTTTTTTTGTATATTTGCTGTCAGTAACAAATATCACGCATCTAAATTCGCTAAGAGAAACAGTATATTGAGAATCATACTATTAATATGAAAATTCCGAGTAATATATTGCACGATAAGCAGTATGCAGACAAAATTCTGGAAATTACGGCTGATACTATGTTTTTCGTATATAAAGACGGCACCTGTTTAGACTTCAAGGCTAATACGACGGACTTCTTTATAAAAGAACAAGATATTATAGGGAGAAATATATTCTCTTATTTCCCCGTAGAAACGGCACGGGAGATGTATGCGGAATTCATCAAAGTACGGGCAGGAGACAAACCTTCCGCACGGAATTACAAATTAATATTGGAAGATGACGTGAAATACTACAAATGTATTATCAGCAAGTATGATGAGGAGCATTTTCTTTTTCAATACAGGGATATCACAGGCCGGAGTGTCGTCAGGCTGAAACTGGAAAAAAAGCAAAAAGATTTGTGCGAAGTAGAAAAAGCCGCAAGAATAGGATTATGGGCATACGATTCGTCCACACGGCTCTTCACTTACTCGGGATACACCCGGATATTCTGTAACGATGAGGAACAGAAACAGATTTCCATAGATGAATACATGAACTATATGCACCTTGATGACAAGGACCGTTTCAGTCAATGGCTGGAAGAAAACCTGAAGGAGAAAGATGCTTCCAATACCGTAAACTATAGACTCCTTATTGACGGAAAGACCGTCAATATGAGAATAAAAACATACCACAAAGAGGTATATATGCAAAGGACCGTATTGGAAGGATATATACAGAACACATCCGAAATTGTTTGGAAAGCAGAACGCTCCAACCAGCTGAAATCTGCCTTCCTTGCCAATATGAGCCACGAAATCCGTACGCCGTTGAATGCCATTCTGGGATTCTCACGCATTATAGCCGAAACGGAAAACGCCGAGGAAAGATTGCAGTATTACGATATTGTAGAAAAAAACAACATGCGCTTGCAGGAACTTATCAACGAGATTTTGGACCTGTCGAAGATTGAATCGGGCATGATGGAGTTCAACTATGCGCCTGTATCCCTTTATATTTTATGTGAAGATGTAAAAAACACGTATAGTTTCCGGTGTCAACCCGGAGTGGAGCTTGTTTTCGAAGAATCCGATCCGTCACTGGTTATCTCGACAGACAGGAACCGCTTGTTTCAGGTTTTCTCCAATCTGATAGGTAATGCTACGAAATTCACCGCCAAAGGTTCTATCAGCTTCGGGTATAAATTGAAGGAAAAAGAGATTGTTTTTCATGTAGCCGATACCGGAAGCGGTATTTCCGATGACAAGATAGACAAGATATTCGATCGTTTCATCATGGCCAACAACCAAGTGCAAGGCACAGGACTGGGGCTTTCCATCAGCAAAATCATTGTAGAAAAGTTAGGAGGAAAAATAGCTGTACAATCCAAAATGGGAACCGGGACCACATTCACTTTTACATTGCCTTACATTTCGGCAAACGGAGATATGAAATGGGAGGAAAAACTTACACCGGCTTCCATTAAAGACAACAATAGAACTTCCCATCAGGAGATGACCATCCTAGTAGCGGAAGACCATCAAAGCAATTATGACTTGATAGAGCTATGCTCGGAAAAATGTACAAACTGGTGCATGCTCATGACGGTATGGAGGCTATCATATTCTATGAACAATACAAACCCGACTTGATTTTGATGGATATAAAAATGCCTAACATCAATGGTCTGGACGCCACCAAAGCCATCCGGGAAATGTCTGCCAGCGTACCTGTCATCGCTGTAAGCGCATACGCATATGAAAAAGACAAAATAGCTGCCATAGAAAGCGGATGCAATGAGTTTTTAACCAAACCGGTATCTGCCGACTTATTGAAAATGACTATAAACAAGTATCTAAAACAAAAGTAATTTATGGGAAGATTAGCCGTATACAAATTTGCCTATTTTTTATCTATCCTGTTCACAATCTTCATTCTGGGACTTTCCATCTTCGCTTACTTCTCAGGTAAAATAAATCCGGTGGAGAATATGTTCGCCGCATACGTTGCCTTAAGCAAACCTATACTGGTGGTTGTCAATACGATATTATTTATTTACTGGCTCATCAGACTACGGTATTGGTTATGGATTCCATTGACGGGTCTGATAGTAAATTACGAATACATCACTTCCATGTACCAAATTTATAACCCTACCAAATATGCTAACGAGAACAGATTGAAAGTAGTGACTTACAATGTCCACTCATTTGGAAATGAAATTACGGGATTCTCCGCCAAGGAGTTTGCCGAGATGATGAACAAGGAGGAAACGGATGTACTTTGTTTTCAGGAATATAGAGGCAATGGCGACTTTACGGAACAAGACTTACAGAATACGTATGCTAAAATATTCCCTTACTCGTTTATCCCCGAAGGATTGAGTCAGGCCATTTACAGCCGCTACCCCATCAGACAGTCACAAACAATAGAATTTCCGAATACCAACAACGGAGCCATCTGGGCCGACCTGGATGTAAAAGGTATGACGATACGCATCATCAACGTGCACATGCAGACTACCAGCTTTGACAGAATGCGTTCCAAAGCAGCACAGGCTCGGGGAGAACAAGATGAGGAACAGGAAAGAGGCATTTATCTGGGCTATTCTGACAACTTCCGGGAAAATACTGTCAGACGTGCCGGACAGGCTGAACAAATCAGTTCGCTGATCAATGCCACGGAATATCCCTTGATTGTATGCGGTGACTTCAATGACCCTCCGGGAACTTTTACTTATGAAACTCTGAAAAACGGCTTGAAAGACGGATTTCAAACCGCTGGAGAAGGGTACGGAGCCACTTATCGGGGGTTTCACCATTTACTACGGATAGACTACTTGTTCCATTCCACCTTATTGGAAGGTATAAAATATAAGGTGATTCCTTATGATATGAGTGACCATAACCCGGTATATCTGGAGGTGGGACTTTGATAAATCACTTCTTCAAAGCTACCGAAAAGAAGAAAGTGGAACCTTTTCCCTCTTCAGACTCAAACCATAAATGCCCACCATTCTTAACAGCAAAATCCTGACATAATAACAAGCCTAATCCGGAACCTTCCTCATTATTCGTTCCGTATTTGCTGAAATGAGTTTCCGTGTTCAACAATTTCTTTTGGTCTTCCTCACTCATGCCTTTTCCGGTGTCTTTTACACTGACTATGACTTTATCACCCTCTATTTCGGCATTAACCAGAATTTCGGAATCATTATAACTGAACTTAATTGCATTGCTGAGAAGATTACGCAAGATGGTTTTCATCATATCCATATCGGCATGTACCTCAATCTTTCCATACACCGGGAAGTTCACCTTTATATTCTTCATACCGGCTACCAGATTGAAAATTTCGATAACCGAAGCAATATTCCCCACAATATCAAAGTCCTGATAAACTACATTCAGCTTGCCTATCTGGCTTTTAGTCCATTTCAATAAATTATCCAGCAAAGAGAAAACATCCTCCGTACTTTGATTGGCCATGCTCAGCATATCAAACATTTCCTTACCGATCTGTTCGGACGGAAGACTGAGTATCAACATATTGAGCACCATTTTAATGGATCCCATGGGTGAACGCAGGTCATGTGCGATAACAGAATATAACTTGTCGCGCCCCATAATAATCTTACGCAATTCTTCCGTTTGCTTCATGATGATCCGTTTGGCGGCAATCAGGGATATCTGATGGGTAACACGGATCACAAGCTCTTCCTTATTAAAAGGTTTGGATATAAAATCATTCGCACCTACCTTGAAACCCTTCACTATATCGGCAGTGGTATTCAAGGCTGTCAGAAATATAATAGGAATATGTTGTGTTTCCGGATCGGCTTTCAATCGTTCGGCAACTTCAAAACCATTCATCTCGGGCATCATGACATCCAACAAAATCAAATCGGGACGGGCATTGACCGCCTGGGATAATGCCTCCTTTCCATTACCGGCAGTTATCACCTTAAACTTCTCGTTTGTTAACAACACTTTTAACAACAAGACATTAGAAACCACATCATCCACAACCAAAACAGTGTACTCAGAATGACTTATTACAACATTTACATCCGGTGTCATAGGTATATATTATTTAGCCAGAACACTTTTAAAATAATCAATCACTTTCATCAGCCCCTCTTCCAGATGAATGTGAGGCTCCCAATCCAGCTTTTCTTTTGCCAGAGTAATATCCGGCCTGCGCTGACGAGGGTCATCATGAGGTAAAGGTTCGAAAATAATGTTAGAATGAGAACAGGTCAGTTCCAATATCTTCTGAGCCAGTTCGAATATGGAAAATTCGCAAGGGTTACCGATATTCACCGGTCCTGTGAAGTGATCTTCCGTAGCCATCATACGTATCATCCTTCCACCAGATCATCTATGTACTGAAAACTACGTGTCTGTTTTCCGTCTCCATAAATGGTTATATCTTTATCTAGCAATGCCTGTACCACAAAATTGGAAATTACACGTCCGTCATCGGTCAGCATATTAGGACCATACGTATTAAATATGCGGATTATTTTTACCAAAACGCCATGTTGACGGTAATAATCCATGCACAAAGTCTCGGCACAACGTTTTCCTTCATCATAACAAGACCGGTAGCCTATGGGATTCACATTTCCCCAATCTCCCTCCTTTGGGGATGCGACAACGGATCACCATACACCTCACTGGTAGAAGCCTGAAGTATTTTTGCTTTGTTACGCTTCGCCAGTCCCAACATATTAAACGTGCCGAAGACAGCCGTCTTCGCCGTTTTGATAGCATCATGCTGATAATGTATAGGAGAAGCGGGACATGCCAGATTGTATATCTCGTCCACATCCGTCCAAAACGGATTAATTATATCGTGTTCTATCAGTTCAAAGCGCGGATGCCCGATCAGGTAACTTATATTCTCTTTACTCCCCGTGAAAAAGTTGTCTAAACATATAACAATATTACCTTCCTCTATCAGACGAGTGCATAGATGTGACCCTATAAATCCTGCGCCTCCCGTTACTAGGATTCTTTTCATTCCCCTTATTTTTACTTTATTTTATGTTTAGCAAAAATAATTGTTTCCCTTCACTTGTGCAAACATTTAAAACAAGATTATTCGTTATCTTTGCAAATACTTTGTCAAAATGAGATTTATATGAAGAAATATCCTTGTGTATTAAGTATAGCAGGATCCGATTGCAGCGGAGGAGCCGGCATACAGGCTGACCTGAAGACCATCTCCGCGTTGGGTGGTTATGCTGCGACAGCCATTACTGCAATCACCGTACAGAACACTTTGGGAGTACGTGCCATACATCCCGTACCACCGGTATATGTACGTGGCAGATAGAAGCCGTAATGGAAGATATCCGTCCGGATGCTGTTAAAATAGGTATGATTAATGATGTGGAAATAGTCGAGACCATAGCCTCCTGCCTTCGTACATACCGGCCCCGTTTCGTTGTGTTCGATCCGGTCATGGTATCGACTAGCGGACACCGGCTGATAGAAGAGGACGCCATCAGTGCACTGACCGGGAACTGATGCCTCTGGCCAGTCTGATTACGCCCAATCTGAGTGAGGCGGAAGTATTGACGGAACACTGCATAAGCAATGTGGACACAATGAAAGCTGCCGCATCGGAATTATTAAAATTCGGTTGCGGATCCGTTTTACTGAAAGGAGGACATTTGGAGGGCGACAAGATGTGCGATGTATTACAAACAGCTGGAGAAGACAAGCCTCATCTCTTTATCTCAGATAAGATAGAAAGCAAAAACACACACGGAACAGGATGTACTCTTTCTTCCGCCATTGCTACTTTTCTGGCACTGGGATATGATATGCCGCAGGCCGTAGAACATGCAAAAGCATATGTCACCAAAGGCATCCACGCCGGGAAAGACGTGCATATAGGCGAAGGACACGGTCCGCTGAATCACTTTTACGCACCTGTTCCGATGAAAACAATGAAATAATTTGTCAATATGCTAATTACCATGCTGTACATAATGCAGCATATTAGCAAATTGCCTCATTATTATTCCGTAGTTCCGAAAGAAATAATTAACTTTGCAACGTTTTTAAACCAAAATAGGAAAAATATGAAAGCATTTGTATTCCCCGGACAGGAGCACAGTTTGTAGGTATGGGTAAAGACCTGTACGAAAACTCGGCTTTAGCCAAAGAACTTTTTGAAAAAGCAAACGACATTTTAGGATACCGTATCACAGACATCATGTTTGAAGGTACTGACGAAGACTTGCGCCAGACTAAAGTAACTCAGCCTGCCGTTTTTCTGCACTCGGTAATTTCCGCTCTTTGCATGGGTGATGATTTCAAACCTGAAATGACTGCCGGACACTCGCTGGGCGAATTTTCCGCATTGGTTGCAGCCGGAGCATTGTCTTTCGAAGATGGTCTGAAACTGGTTTATGCACGTGCTATGGCTATGCAGAAAGCTTGTGAGGCACAACCCTCTACGATGGCTGCCATCATTGCATTGCCTGACGAAAAAGTAGAGGAAATCTGTGAAGCGATTTCTAAAGAAGGAGAAGTGGTAGTGGCTGCCAATTATAACTGCCCGGGACAAATTGTCATCTCAGGTTCTATCGAAGGAATCAACAAGGCTTGCGAGCAAATGAAAGCTGCCGGTGCTAAACGTGCCCTGCCGCTGAAAGTGGGAGGCGCCTTCCACTCTCCGCTGATGAACCCCGCCAAAGTGGAACTGGAAGCTGCTATCAACGCTACTGAAATTCATACTCCGAAATGCCCTGTATATCAGAATGTGGACGCTTTGCCTCACACAGATCCCGCTGAAATCAAGGCAAACCTGGTAGCTCAGCTCACCGCTTCCGTACGCTGGACCCAGACAGTGAAGAATATGGTTGCCGATGGTGCCGATGACTTTACCGAATGCGGACCGGGTGCTGTACTGCAAGGACTGATCAAGAAAATTGATGGATCGGTCAACGCACACGGTATTGCTTGATAAACAAAATTCAGTTATTATAAATTTATACGGATTACCGGAATATGCTGAGTAATCCGTATTTTTTTTATGGCATTTCACAAAAATATTCGTAAGTTTGTCGGTATCTAAACGAGATCAGACTATGAATGAATTTAAATATAACATTGGTTATGCCCTGAGCGGAGGATTTATAAAAGGATTTGCCCATTTGGGGATTATGCAGGCTTTGCATGAACATGGCATCAGGCCGGAAATACTTTCCGGAGTAAGTGCAGGTGCTCTTGCCGCTGTCTTCTATGCCGACGGCAAAGAGCCTTATCATATTGTTGAACTTTTTGAGCACCATTCATTCAAAGAACTGACCACTTTTTCTATCAACAAACAAGGTCTGCTGAAACTGGATAGTTTTATCGATTTCTTAAACAGCAACTTGGAGTCGAAAACGATAGAAGAACTAAAAATTCCCACTATTATTACCGCCACCGATTTGGATCACGGACGCATCGTTTCTTTTAAAAAAGGGAAAATAGCCGAAAGACTGGCTGCTTCCTGCTGTATGCCTATCTTGTTTGCCCCCATACGCATCAACAATACATATTATGTAGATGGAGGAATCTTGATGAACCTGCCGGTCAGCCCCATTCGCAAAGAATGCGAGAAAGTGATAGCACTCAATGTAGATCCGCTGGTAGCAGATGAATATAGCAAGAATGTGGTAAGCATCGCACTCAGAGCCTATCATTTTATTTTCCAAGCCAATACACTGCCTCAAAAAGGGATTGCAGATTTGCTGATCGAATCATACGGACTGGAAGAATACAGCAACAGAGAACTGGAAAGAGCCGAAGAGATATTCGAAAAAGGATACAATACGGCAACGGAACTCCTGGACAGACTACTCCTGGAGAATGGAACAATTTGGAGATAAACAAAAAAAAATAAAATGGATACACAAGAAAAAATTATTATCTATCAGGTATTCACCCGTTTATTCGGGAACAACAGCCTGCGTTGTAAGCCTAATGGTTCTTTGGAGGAAAACGGTTGCGGAAAAATGGCCGATTTCACGACAAAGGCTTTAAACGAGATCAAAACACTGGGTGCTACACATATTTGGTATACAGGTATCATTGAACATGCTACCCAAACCAATTATACCCGCTATGGCATCAAACCCGATCATCCCGCAGTAGTAAAAGGAAAGGCCGGATCACCGTATGCATCAAGGATTATTATGATGTAGACCCTGATTTGGCAACCAGTATCCCGGACCGTATGAAAGAGTTCGAGAATCTGGTAACACGAAGCCACAAAGCCGGATTGAAGGTCATCATTGATTTTGTCCCCAACCATGTAGCCCGCCAATATGGTTCAGACGCCAAGCCTGAAGGAGTAACCGATTTGGGTGAGAAAGATGATGTGACAAAAGCTTTCAGCCCCAACAATAATTTCTATTATATTCCCGATACAAAGCTGGAAGGCAATATTGACCTGCACCGTGGCGCAGCGGAACCTTACATAGAGTTTCCGGCAAAAGCAACCGGTAATGACCGTTTTGACGCATGGCCCAACTCCAATGACTGGTATGAAACTGTAAAACTGAATTATGGTATAGACTACTTGAACGGTCATAGCCGCCACTTCGAACCGATTCCGGACACATGGGTGAAGATGCGTGACATCCTACTGTTCTGGTCTGCCAAAGGCATTGACGGATTCCGCTGTGATATGGCAGAAATGGTTCCTGTAGAATTCTGGGGATGGGTGATTCCGCAAATCAAAGCTGAACATCCGAAACTGATCTTTATCGCCGAGGTCTATAATCCGGGAGAATACAGGAATTATCTGTTCAATGGCAAATTCGACTATTTATATGACAAAGTAGGTCTGTATGATACGCTACGTGCCATTACCTGCGGATGGGAATCGGCAACTGCTATTCCACAACGCTGGCAAAGCTTGGGAGGTATTGAAAAACGAATGCTCAATTTCCTGGAGAATCATGACGAGCAGCGCATAGCTTCCGATTATTTTGCCGGAAACGGCTCAAAAGCCATCCCCGCAATGATTGTATCGGCTTGCATGAATACCAATCCGGTCATGATTTACTTCGGGCAGGAATTGGGAGAACATGGCATGGATACGGAAGGTTTCAGCGGGCGTGACGGAAGAACTACCATCTTTGATTACTGGAGTGTGGACAGCATACGCCGCTGGCGCAATGGAGGCAAGTTTGACAATAAATTCCTGAATGAGGATGAAAAGCAATTGAAACAATTCTATACCCGTCTGCTGAATATATGCAACAGTGAAAAAGCCATACGGGAAGGTGTGTTCTTTGACTTAACCTATGCCAATCTGGCCGGATGGGTATTTAACGAACATAAGCAATACGCCTTTTTACGAAAACAGGATGATGAACTGATATTAATTATGGTTAACTTTGACTCCATACCGGCACGTTCAGCCGTCAATATTCCGCAACATGCGTTTGATTATTTAGGCATCCATCGTTATGGAGAATATGAGGCAACCGAATTGCTGACCGGAAACACAGAGAAGCTGACTCTTATGCCGGACAAAACAACTCCCGTATTACTAGATGGAATGAATGGAAAAATTCTGAAATTCAAGCTATAGTTTCCCACCACAGATTACTCAGATTAACACAGATACAGATTGAAATAAGCAATAAATCGTATTTCAATCTGTGTAATCTGTGGTAAAAAACATTTTAACTCTAGGAAAATACAAATTCCTTCATTGTCCTATCTCTTCAACAGACCGATTTTCAAGTTCAGCTTAAAATAATAGACTCCGTTCTCACGTTCCAGATATCCGTATTTATCTTTTTCAGTAGAACTTTTCTCAAACCGGGAATTAACAAACAGGAAATCGGCAAATACCTGACGGTCAGCCTTCTGATAACAAAGTACCTCTCCATTACCATTTACAAACAGAAAACCGGATATGGCAGAATCTATCCCATTAAATATCTTGGCAGGACGCATTCCTAAAGCCAAAGCCATAAGAAACTGCTTCATCTTATATTCATAATAACTATGCTTATGGATCAATTCATCCTTTATTTTCAACGGATTGATTTGTTTGATTGCTTCTGTCAGGTCACTAACTTTGGATATGCCATCCAAATGCATGACACGCAACATCTCGCCCAACATACGGGGAAAATGAAGATCTATCATGCAAAGATTACTACGGAATACCTTATCGGCCACATCATTATATTTTAAGATTCCTCCCAAGCGTTCTATCATCAACATACGTCCTGCCACATCATCTTCTTCACCAAAAGCATTAATTTTGTTTACGGTAGGAGTAGCGAATTTAACACCTGTCTGCTCGAACTTCAAATTGGCGGTACGCCTCCATCCAACAACGGGAACATAGTTCCCAAACGGGAACGAACGCAAAAACCTACCAACGGAGCCTCTATACTGTAAAAAGCAACATAGAAATCAGTACGGTCATCCGTCTTTGCTTCCAAGTCATAAATGGCGACTTCATCTAAAAATTCTTCCACACCGTCGGGAGACATCACATCATTCTCTCGGCTCTCTTTGACAGCAGCAAAAACCAACTCTGCCACAGCCGCAAAATCCCCACGAGGTATCTGCTTATCTATCTTTTCCCCACAAATACGTACGGTCGCCTCATCCTCCAGAATATAACGGCGTGTCCCGTCATGTTCCTCACGCTGTACCATCGCCACAGGAAGCTTTTGCACTTCATTCCTTTTCACATCAGGCGTACCTGCATACACATATCCGTCCGCTAACAAGCGGAAAAAGGCGTAAAGCTCGCCCCACTCTCTCTTTGTCGCTTCAAATGCCATATATTTTCTCTTTTTACTATCGTCTGCTATTTTTTAATGGCTGCAAAGATACGCAAAAGAAGTCTTAAAAAACAGGTTTTCAAGAAACGCAAATATTAAACAATGTTATATAGCATACTTTTTAAGTCTGATTATTTGCTATTTTCCAAAAAGTCCGTACCTTTGCAATGTGTTTTTCATAGTATTAGATTTAAGGTTAACAAAGGTTGGAGCAAGGCGTTGCTCCTTTTTTATTTTATCCCCTTACTTTTACGATAAAACAAGTATTTCTTTTAATCCAAGAAACCTCGACCTATCTTCAATCG
>ENA-OQAZ01000040-OQAZ01000040.1-human-gut-metagenome-genome-assembly--contig:-NODE-40-length-54715-cov-4.241592_pt1 | contig 54715 bp, 66 predicted proteins | sample MGYA00242737_ERZ504531 | MGnify/ENA primary metagenome ERZ504531 (study PRJEB26092, sample SAMD00036244) | human gut metagenome | host: Homo sapiens | study: EMG produced TPA metagenomics assembly of... | reverse complement strand
CTGCAACATCTGCCGCAACAACGATTGCCTCCCAGGGTGTGACTCTGACCATACCGATGGCATCTCCTCTGTGATCCTCGCCTTCATGAACACCGATATGTAATGCAAGATTCTCATAGACTGATTTATCACTTGGTGTAAAAACATGTGCAAAAGAAAGCTCTTTTCCAGGTACTCTCACACGGGTCAGCCGAAGTCTTCTTCCCTTAAGGTTCTCATAATCATCATGAAACAGCCGCTCCAGCAGTTCTTCCTTCGTTATCCGTTCTTCCATGGTACACTTCCTTATCTCTTGGTGATATTGCATACTACATATCCCAGAGTATCACGGAAATAATCCACGATCTCTTCCATTGCAGTCTGTACATCGGAGATCTCTCCTGTTATGATCAGTGTTCCTGTAAAACGGTCTGCAAATCCAAGATATACATTACCGCTCTTCACAGCAATATCCGATGCGATCACAGCAGACTCGGAAGGTGTCATGTTCATGATACCAATTGCAGATGATCCATAATCCACCTGCGGATTCAGTCCAAGCTTCTGATATATGATAGGTGCCGGACCACCCATGATATGGGCAAATGTGATCTCCTTACCGGCTACGGTTTCCTGTACGATTCTGATCTGATCTCTATGTTCATCTGCCATTGATGATTCCTCACTTTCAAAATTTTATATTATTCTCGATCTGATAATATTGGATAATTTTATAAGCCGGATTTCATTCATCCGGCTTACAGCTTCCTAAAGTCAAGCAGATCTTTGAAATCCGCTCTGCTACCTGCTCATGGTCAAGCGGACATTCGCAATCCGCTTCGCTACTTGCTCATGAACGCAGTCGCTTCGCGATCTGCGTTCAAAAAACAGTCTGGTAGTTCATCTGATTTAATTTTACTATTTACCAATTTTAATGTCAAGACAATTCTTCGAAAACAAGTCAAAAAACAACGTTTTCAGAAATAGAAATCCACAAAAAACAACATTTATTTTCACATCCTCGCGGAAAACCAGTCAGAAATCTGCTCAGAACTCAAACGCCTTCTTAATGCTGTCATAATGCAGGAATTTTCCCTCTGCGGCAAACGCCCTGATCTGTTCCAGGGTTGCAAACATATATCCGTCTGTCTCTTCTGTCTGAAGCTTCAGATCCTTATCCTCCACATCCATGACAAAACGGTACACATCCACAAAGTAATTATCTCCTTCCCCGGGATTCTCTCTTTTATATGTAAAAAGGTATCCGCCCTCTGCCTCACTGGCGTCCAGTCCGGTCTCCTCTTTCACCTCACGGAGTACTGCATCACGGGAAGCCTCTCCTGCCTGGGCTGCACCGCCGGAAACCTCCCACCAGCCCGGGGCCCAGGCCTTTGTCATCACGCGTTTGGTAATAAGAAAGGTCTTGTCCGGTCTTGCTACCACGCCCAAAACTGTCAGATGATACTCTCCATCCTTTAAACACCAGTCATTGCGCTTCATAGTTCGTCCTGTCGGTTTCTTATCTGCATCGTAAATATCCCAGAATTCCATTTTATCTATCTCCTGTCTTTTTACAGAACGTGGAAATACAGTCTTACATCTGATCCGTTTCAGCCTGCCCGTTTCTCCGTTTTCTGTATCTTTTTTATTTGTTATGATAACACGTTAAAATCATATATGTAAACCCCTGGATCCGATACCATTTTCCAGTTAGCGTTACTATTGTTACCGTTCACTCTGTTCTCAGTAACCAGTTAGCTTTCTACATCTGTTTTTTTCACATTATAAACATGCAAGTACCTGCAGCCTGAAAGATGATATGTAAAAATCTATAGATTATTTTTATTATATCGCACGTATTATGAATTAGTTTTATAGATTTTTCTGTTATATAATTAACACAAACAAACGATTCTATTTAAAATAACCAGGGAGGTTTTTCCAAATGAAGAATGATTATCCGCATATTTTTTCCCCATTAACCGTTAAAAATATGACTATCAAGAACCGTATTGTTATGATGCCGATGGGCACCAACTACGGTGAACAGAACGGCGAAATGAGTTTTCTTCATATCAATTATTATGAGCAACGTGCAAAGGGTGGCACAGGTCTCATCATCGTAGAGAACGCAAGCGTCGATTCCCCGCAGGGCTCCAACGGAACCACACAGCTGCGTATCGATCATGACAACTACCTGCCACGTCTTTTCAAATTCTGTGAAAATATTCATAGATACGGAACAAAGATCGCGATTCAGATCAATCATGCCGGAGCTTCCGCTGTTTCTTCCAGGATCAACATGCAGCCGGTTTCCGCATCTGACGTTCCATCTAAAGAAGGCGGAGAGATCCCGCGTCCTCTTTCCAAAGATGAGATCCTTCACATTGTAAAAAAATACGGTGAGGCTGCAAAACGTGCACAGACAGCTGGCTTTGACGCAGTAGAGATCCATGCAGGACACTCCTATCTGATCAGTCAGTTCCTCTCCCCGATCACAAACAAGCGTACCGATGAGTTCGGCGGATCTGTTGAGAACCGTACCCGCTTCTGCCGTATGGTCATCGATGAGGTAAGAAAACAGGTAGGACCTTTTTTCCCGATCATGCTCCGTCTCAGTGCGGATGAGCTGATGGAGGTGGAAATACACTGGAGGATACTCTGGAATACCTGGATTATCTTCAGGAAGAGGTTGATATCTTCGATGTTTCCTGCGGACTTAACGGTTCCATCCAGTACCAGATCGATGCAAATTATCTCCCGGACGGATGGCGTTCCTACATGGCAAAGGCCGTAAGAGAAAAATTCAACAAGCCATGTATCTCCATGGGTAATGTCCGTGACCCGAAGGTTGCTGAGCGTATCCTGGCTGACGGTGATGCAGACCTGATCGGTATGGGCCGTGGTCTGATTGCAGACCCTGCATGGGTAAACAAGGTTGCCACAGGTCATGAGTGTGACCTCCGCAAATGTATCTCCTGTAACGTTGGCTGTGCCGGAAACCGTATCGGTGTAAACCGTCCGATCCGCTGTACTGTAAACCCATCTGTTCTTGAGGGCGATGTATATAAGAAAAAACATGTAAATAAAAACTGCAACGTAGTCGTTATCGGCGGCGGCACTGCCGGACTGGAAGCTGCCTGTACAGCCGCAGAGGTTGGATGCAATACCTTCCTTCTGGAAAAAGGCAATGAACTTGGCGGACTTGCATCTCTGATCTCAAAGATTCCTGCAAAGAACCGTCTTGCTGATTTCCCGCACTATCTCATGCATCGTGCAGAACAGCTTGATAATCTTTACATCTTCAAAAACACAGAAGGAACACCTGAAAACATCCGCAAGTTCCATCCGAATATCATTGTAAGCTCCACAGGCTCCGCTCCGCTTCTGCCTCCGATCGCAGGACTGAAGGATCGTATTGACAACGAGAACCATAATATTTATTCTATTCTTGGTATGATCAGCCACATTAATGATTTTCCGAAGGATCTAAAAGGCAAAAAGGTTGTTGTTGTAGGCGGCGGTGCTGTAGGTCTTGATGTTGTGGAATTTTTTGCTGACAGAAACGCAGACATCTCTATCGTTGAGATGATGGATCAGATCGGACGTGATCTTGACCCGGTAAGCAAAAATGACACAAAGACCATGATGAAAAAACACAATGTACATCAGCTTACAAAAACTGCTCTCCTTGAGGTCAAGGATTCTTCCTTCCTTGTCAGGGGCGAAGGTGAGCCTTATGAGCTTCCATTTGAATACGGCTTCGTATGTCTCGGAATGAGAGCTCAGGGACAGCTTTACCAGAACCTCACAGAAGAATTTTCTTCTGAGGATGTTGAGATCATGAACATCGGCGACAGCCAGAGAGCAAGACGAATCATTGACGGTACCCAGGAAGGACGCAATATCCTTACCATTCTTGAGCAGAAGGGATACCTTTAATATTTTTCCGCTATACCCTTTCCGGGAGTATTTCAATCCTTCTGCCGGAAAGTGTATATAAATCTGTTACAGTTCACTCGGTGATCCGTAACATAGTTTTTCCACGTCTTCCTCCCCCGCAGTCGTCCGGAGAATGTCCGCAGCTTCTTCAGACCTATGTGGCGGGAGGTTTAAAAAAGACAAATCTTCATCCAGATTTTACCAATGAGAGGAGTTATTACCATGTCAGAAAGAATCACAGGACATACCGAACTGATTGGTCTTATGGCATATCCGATCCGCCATTCCAGCTCTCCTGCCATGCAGAATGAAGCTTTTGCAAAGCTTGGCTATGATTATGCATATCTTGCATTTGAGGTTGGTGCAGACGAGATCGAGGATGCTGTAAAAGCCATCCGTACTCTGAAAATGAGAGGTTCCAACGTTTCCATGCCGAACAAAACTCTGGTAGGCCAGTACCTTGACGAGCTTTCACCGGCAGCAGAAATGTGCGGTGCTGTAAACACCATCGTTAATGATCATGGTCATCTTACAGGCCATATCACAGACGGTATCGGATTTATGGCAGCACTGAAAGACAATAACATCGACGCCATCGGAAAGAAAATGACCATCGTAGGTGCAGGTGGTGCCGCAACTGCTATCGAGATCCAGGCAGCACTTGACGGTGTAGGCGAGATCGTGATCTTCAACCGCAAAGATGAATTCTGGGACCGTGCGGTATCTACGGTAGAAAAGATCAACACCAGAACTTCAAGCCATGCTGTTCTCTATGATCTGGCAGATCTTGACCAGCTGAAAAAAGAAATGGCTGACAGTTATATTTTCGTAAATGCGACAGGTGTTGGAATGAAACCGCTGGAAGGTCAGTCCGTTGTTCCGGACAAGTCTTACTTCCGCCCGGAGCTTATCGTTGTTGACGTGCCTTACTCCCCTCTTGAAACTGCTATGCGTTCTATGGCAAAGGAAGTTGGCTGCAAGACAATGAACGGCTTGGCATGATGCTTTTCCAGGGCTCCGCTGCATTTGAACTGTGGACCGGCGAACCGATGCCGATCGAGCATATGAAAGAGATTCTTAACATCAGATACGACGACTAAACTGCTATCTGTTCCTGTCGTATCAGAAAGGACCATTATGAAAACAGTTCAGGTAAGAAATATCACACTCGGAGAGGGAAGACCGAAGATCTGTGTCCCGATCGTGGGACAGACAAAGGATGATATTCTCCTTGAGGCAGGGACCTTCGCAAGGATCCCCGTAGACGTTGTGGAATGGCGTGTTGACTGGTTTGAGGACGTTTTTGACACAGACAAGGTTCTGGATGTGGCAAAAGATCTCAAGACCATTTTAAAGGACACTCCGATTCTCTTCACCTTCCGTACTTCAAAGGAAGGCGGAGAAAAAGCGATCTCCAACGAAGCTTACAAAGCACTCAACATGGCTGTCGCAAAAAGCGGCTATGTAGATCTCATTGATGTAGAAGCCTTCACAGGTGAGGAGATCGTAAAAAGCATGATCCGGGAAGCACACAGCTATGGCGTAAAGGTCATCGCTTCCAACCATGATTTTGACGCAACTCCTGAGAAGGATGAGATCGTGCGCCGTCTCCGCATGATGCAGGACTATGGCGCAGATATCCCGAAAATGGCTGTTATGCCAAGAAACAAGCAGGACGTGCTTACACTCTTAAGTGCCACGCTGGAAATGTCCGAGCAGTTCGCCGACCGCCCGATCATTACCATGTCCATGGCAGGTACAGGTGTTGTCAGTCGTCTCGCCGGCGAAACCTTCGGTTCCGCCCTTACCTTCGGTGCAGCTACCAAAGCTTCCGCACCGGGACAGATCAATGTTAACGAACTTGAACAGGTTCTTGACATTATCCACAAAAGCCTGTGATCCTGTGACCTCCCATAAAAAGGATCTACAGTAGATTTTTGTAACAGAACGTGAATTATAAACCAATTTTTAAACCCAATGATGTAACAAATTTTTGCAATTTTAATCCCATAATAGCAAATCTATTAAATAATAATTAAAAACAACAAATCTCATGACAAAAAGAAGAAGTGTGCTGACCCATCCGGCACACTTCTTCTTTTTCTGTTTTTTATATCTTTGTTATTCCTCGGATCAATTTTTATCCTCGATGGCATTCTCCTCTTTCTTTCTGGGGTCCCAGTTTGAAAGGAAGATATTCAGACCGAAGCCTACAGCCAGGGCCCATGCGGATGCCCATGCAGTTCCCTGGGTTGCAAGCACAGCTGCCATAACACCTGCGATCATCTTGTCACGGTCTGTTCTGCAGTAATCCATACCGATCCTTGCACAGACAAAGGCCTGGAACATCAAAGTAATGGATGAACCGACTCCGAAGATCGGACGGAAGAAGCTTACGACCGGAATGATCAGCACACTTAAAAACGTTGCAATACGGAAGGATGCCATACCGCCGATCAGAGACTTCATAGCTTTCTTTCCCTCTTTGTAACGGATGGAAACAGATACTGTCATTCCAACCCATAACGGACCGGAAAGCGGAGGAAACGGCGCAATAACGGAAAGGATCAGGTTCCTGATTCCGCTGACCAGGTTGGAACGGCTGGAATTGAAATCAATATACTCATCATCTCTGGATTGGCGCGCCTCTGTAACCAGTGTCTCTGTGGTAACAAAATCACCAAATGCGATAACATAGCATACAAGCGCCAGCGGAAGCGCTTTGACAAACATGGAGACCGGCGGGATTCCCACACCAAAGATACTTACCTGTGAGATGATCTCTTTGAACTGCGGGATCTTGATAAAGGTTCCCAGTTCCAAACCGGGCGCATCCAGCTCGCCTACAAGAAGACCTACCACCATGGCGATCAGATATGGGAAAAGATTTCCATACCTTGCAACAAGATCCAGGAATTTGTTGTTCTTTCTCTTCTCCTGATATTTATCTGAAAAGCTGATCAGGATCAGAAGGCCTACACCGGCAACGATCGCCAGCGGATACTTATGCATGTTGCCGCCCTCTCCCAGCTGTCCTGCCATAACCGTCACCGGCGCTGCAAGAAGGATACCACCCTTAACAGAATTTGGTACTGCATGGACAAATTTATCCGCAAGCTTGGTGATGCCCATAAATATGAACACAAGACCAACCAGCATCTGCAGGGCGATCATTGCCTGGATACGTTCTTTTCCCATAGGGAAGCCTTCCAGGAATACGATAGTCAGCGGAAGGGTCGGTGTGATCCATCCCGGTACAACCGGATCACCAAGTAAGCTGTGTAGCATATACAGCATGGTCTCTATGATCACACAGCTCCATGCCAGCTCATAAGGCAGTCCCAGATACTGTTCCAGATAAGGAACCGCCGCCAGTGCCGTAACCCCGAGGATCAGGCCCTGGATAAACTCTACGGACTCAATTTTAATAGTGAATAAACGGAAAACGAATCTGAAATGGCCCAAACGGAATGTAGGGCAGTTCGTTTTCTCTTCGCTGTCTTGCTGCACGTGCCATAACGATTCTCCTTTATCGTTTTTTTGATAATACATATATAGTATCTTTTATTTTGTAAGTTTGTTAATTAACAAACATTTTCAGAAACGTTAAAGCCCAACCCGGGAATTGTTCCCGAATTGGAGCTTTATTTTGCACAGATTCAGTCAGCATTGTCTGTATCCATACAATGATTCACCTTTTTTACTGTAGTCAAACGGATATTCACCCCAGGGGATTTCCTTGATTCAGTCAAGCCTCTTTTCCACGGTTCATCTTAACGAACAGTGCAAGAAGGATTCCGATAAATGTTACTGCCATATTCAGAAGCAGGATCATTCTCGGAGCACTGGTTCCGGCAGTCTTTGTAATGTAGCCGGCCAGTGTCAGAATGGTGTAGTTCGCAACGCTGGATGCGATCATGACCATGGATGTTGCAGTTCCCTTGTTTTCCGGGAAGAACTCCGCAGTTGTGGAAACAGCCAGCTGAAGCACACCGCCTGCGCCTGCAAAACCGATCACAAATCCACCGATGAGGCAGATGGTCGGATTCTGGATAAAGTAGCACAGTCCCAGCATGATGAAAGAGATCAGTGGATAAATGATCAGAATGTTGATCTCTTTCAGTCCTTTTTTGATGAATACAGAAGAACACAGGATCGCTGCAAAAGTTCCTACTGCATAGAAGGACTGAATCTTGGCCGGATCACTTAAGTTATAAAGCTTTCCAAGCTCCTGGTTGCAGTTCAGCCACAGCATAAATGTGGAGGAACTTGTAAACCCAATGAGAATAGCTGCAAAAGCGGCCGGTGTGATCTTGATCTTTGCCTTTTCTTTTTTTTGCTCCGGCACCTGCTGCATTTCTCTCCGGGAATGGCAGGAACAGGATCAGGATACCATCAATAAAGATTGCAACGCCTGCAACGATAAAGATGGTTCTGTAAGACATATTCGCTGCTGCTACAAATCCGATCAGGAAAGGAAGCAGGAACTGGCTGATACACATGGAGAATTTTGTAAACAGGTTCGCTACAGAAGGATTGTTTACATAGATCTCCATACATGTAGGGCTTACGCAGGTATCCAGGAAGGAGTTTGCGATACCGCCTACGATAGCAAATGCATATGCGATTCCCATAGATGGCGCAAATGCGATTCCTATAAAGTATGCTGTATAACAGATCACGCCGATAATTCCGCTTAATCTGCGTCCGAATTTATCAGACAGAGGACCGGAAAACGGAAGGGAGATCAGTCTTCCAAGTCCCAATGCAGCGATTACAGATACTACCATGCTGACATCCATAGTTCCGTCACTTAAGGCCTTGGCTCCCCAGTGAGCTGCAAACTCCGGTTTGTACTGACCCATGATGGAAGCACCGATTCCGTGAATGAAATATGTAAAGTACAGCGCAATAGAAGTAATTACTAAATTTTTCTTACCTGTCTGGCTCATTTTTCTTATTTCCCTTCGTTCTCAGCCTGGAATTTCTGGTACTCAGCTGTCGGCATCTCAAGACCTGTATAAAGCTTGTAAGATGCTGCACCCTGCCACAGAAGCATTCCTTTTCCGCCTACTGCAAGTTTTACGCCTGCCTCTTTTGCCTCTTTTACCATTCTTGTCTCTGCCGGATTGTATACGCAGTCAGCAACAACAAGATCTTTATGGAACATGGATTTGTCAACAAGAGTAAGGTCGTCATGTGGTTTCATACCTGCAAGTGTTCCGTTTGCAAGGATATCAGCGTTTGCAATCTCTTCTCTCAGTTTGTCCTGATCGTCAAGGCAGTATACATTTACTTTGCAGTCCGGTACTTCTTTTGCAAGTTTCTCAGCTGTTCCTTTTGCTCTTTCAAGGAATGGATCATTAGGGTTGAAGATTGCGATGGAAGCAGCTCCGTCAAGGGCACACTGTACAGTAAGAGCTGTTGCAGCTCCGCCTGCTCCCAGAACTACCATCTTTTTGCCTTTTACATCAACGCCATGCTCTTTTAAGTTGCGGACAAAACCGATACCGTCTGTGATATGTCCTACAAGCTTTCCATCCTCGTTAACGATGGTATTTACAGCACCGATGATCTTTGCTGCCGGTGAAAGCTCATCTACACACTGGGCAACTTTATTCTTGCAAGGCATGGTTACGTTGCATCCTCTCATCTTGAACAGACGCATTGCATCAAGAGCTGCCGGAACCTGGTCCTCTTTGATATCGAATGCCATGTAAGCATAGTCCAGGTTATGGTACTGGAAGCTGAAATTGTACATAGCCGGGGATCCGGAATGTCCCACAGGGCTTCCGATCAGTGCAAGTAAACCTGTTGTTCCTTTAATTCTCTGTTCCATTTCTTTTTACCTCCTGCATTTTCCCCTGGCAGACACCGGATATATCTTCTCTGGTGTCTGCCGGGTCATCTTTTTAATTTTTATACCGTCCGATTTATTGGATAAATTGGCAGATCAGATCCTGGAAGCTACCTCATAAGCCTCTTTTGTTGCATCCAGAGCACGTCTTGCGCGGATCGCATCTCCGATCACATGTGTCTCCGGTACAAGATCTTTGATCTTCTCTTCCAGAGGATTGTAGTTGCGGAATCCCATGGAAAGGATTACAGAATCATATCCTCTTGTCTCATGACGCTGTCCGTCTGCTGTCTCGTACTCTACACCATCTTCATAGAACTTGCATACCTTTGCGCCGGTGATCTCTTTGATTCCGTAGTCTTCGAAATCTTTCATCAGATATACTCTGTGCTCATGGATCACATCAGCACCTACGGTATCACGGAACTCGATAACCGTTACATCATGCTCCTGCTCGCCAAGGAATGCAGCTGTCTCGCATCCAACCATTCCACCGCCGACAACGAGAACTTTTTTGCCTGCTGCTCTCTTGCCATCCAGAAGGTCAGAGCCGTGGATGATAGCCGGATTGTCGATTCCCTCGATCGGAAGGATCAGAGTTTTGGAACCGGTTGCGATGATCACGCTGTCCGGCTTCTCTTCTTTGATAAGCTCCGGCGTTACCTCACAGTTCATCACGATCTTAACGCCATCCTTCTGGCAGCGATGGATGTAGCTGCGGATCATGTTCGTGATGTCACCTTTTCCTGGCGGATATGCAGCAAGTCTCATGTTTCCGCCGAGAACATCTCCTGCCTCATAAAGTGTTACCTCATGGCCTCTCTCCTTTGCGATAAATGCAGCAGAAAGTCCTGCAACACCACCACCGATAACCATAACCTTCTTCGGCTCCTCAGCTTTCTCAAGCGGCTCTGCCTCATGACCCAGGAACGGGTTTGTCAGACAGCATACCGGATTTCCTGCATACATGTTTGCAACGCAGCCCTGAAGACAGGCAATACAAGGAGTCATATCCTCAAGACGCTCTTCCTGTGCTTTCTTCGGCATAGCCGGATCTGCAAGGCTCTGACGCCCGAATGCCACAAGGTCAGCTCTTCCTTCTTTTACCATCAGCTCTGCGAACTGTGGCTCTGTATAACGTCCAACTGTGATCACCGGGATATTTACCGCACGTTTGATCTCTTCAACCTCTGCTGCGGAGAATCCACCGTGGATAACGGTCGGTGCCCACATAAACTCATCCTTGATATGAACAGCACGGGATACATGAAGTCCATCCAGTCCACAGCTTTCCAGATATGCTGCGATCGCTGCACTGTCGTGGACATCAAGTCCGCCCGGAACCTCGTCTGCACAGTTGATTCTTGCAAGAACTGCAATTTTTCCCTGCGTTGCTTTTTTAACTTCCTCAATGATCAGACGGGAGAAACGCATACGGTTTTCAAAACATCCGCCAAACTCATCCACTCTTTTGTTTGTTCTCGGAGAAAGGAAGGTACTTACCAGATAACCGTGTGCCATATGGATCTCAACAGCATCTGCTCCTGCTTCCATTGCTCTTCTTGCTGCCTCACCGTAGCCTTTGATCAGCTCGTAAACTTCCTCAGTTGTAAGCTGCTTCGGAATATCACGTCCGCATACAGACGGAATGCTGGTTGCTGCTGTGATCGGTGCTCCTGCGTTCTTTGCATTTCCCTCAGACCTACGTTCTGAAGCTGGATGGACACCTTTGCTCCTTCTGCATGACATCCGTCGATGACCTTGCGGAAGCTTTCGATCGTAGTGTCGTCATAAAGACATGGTTTACGCGGGCCGCCCTTTGCGCCTTTGTGAACTACAGTAGCCTCGATGGTGATCAGACCAAATCCGCCTTTTGCTCTTTCTCTGTAATATGCAGCGGACTGCTCACTCATCGTTCCGTCTGTGTTTGCAAAGTTGTTTCCCATTGGCGGAACAACAAAACGGTTCTTTACTGTCATAGGACCGATCTCGATCGGCTGAAACATCGCATTGAATTTCATATGCGTTCTCCTTTCCTTTGAAACAATCTTTTTTTCTCTCACGGGAACGCCCTGTCACCGGTATGACGTCGGAAACAGGGGTTCGTCTGAAATATTAGTTTCTTATATTAATTACAGTACTTCCGGCCAAGCCTCTTCCAGTACCTTCTTTGTGTTCTCATATGTATGTTTTGCAGCATACTCGATACCTTTTTCAAGGTTTGCATCGCTGATAACCTCTACGCCGATGGCATTTGGCTTAATGCCTTTTTCTTTGATCATTTTTACGAACGGCACAGTTGTTCCGATTCCTGTTCCAGGAGCAAGACGGTCATGCATGGACTCATCTCTTAAGATCGTTGTTGCATATGGTCTTTCCCATACATCGTTGATCTGGATGGATACGATCTTGTCTGCCGGGATTCCCTCAAGTACGGAAAGCTCGATCGGCTGGTTTGCTCTTACCCAGTGCCATGTATCAAGGATCAATTTTGCATTCTCGCAGTCAGCAGCTTTTACAACAGCCCAGCCCTTTTTCACATCCGGGATTCCGCTGTATGGCATTGGCTCAACACCGATGATGTATTTGCCTGCTCTGTGGCAAAGCTCACGAAGCTTCTGCGCTGTGTACTCTACGGAATAGTTCTCCATCAGTCCGCAGTTGATCTGTTTTACGTTAAATAATTCACACATATGGAAGCAAAGCTGTTCTTTGTATTTCTGCTCATAGGAACGATGCTCCTCTGCCCACTGCACGATGTACTCAACCTCTGTTACCTTCATGTCATATTTATCCAGGATTGCCAGGATATCCTCGTCGAAAAGTCCCTCATTCAGGCATCTACGTAGGTTTCTGCTCTCAGACCGATTCCCTCATAGCCAGCCTCTTTGGCAGCTTTTACACGGTCCTCAAATTTACACTGATCTCCAAGTGTCCAGGAACTGATTGTGATTGGAAATTCTTTTGACATGATAATTCCTCCTGAAAATATAAATAATTTTATTTGTTTTTTTTAAATTATTTTGTATCTTTTTTCTATAAGCATTATATAACTTTGTTAAATACAAAACAAATTGATTGTACCAGGAGAATTCATAGATTTTATCAATATATCATGTTATACTATATAAAACATATTCAGCCGTATTGCCGCCGTCACTGCATACGGCCCGGCAAATCTCTTATGTCTGTCCGACTTACCGGGGATCTGTCCGAAGTAAAACATTCAGCTAAACTTACGAAAGGAGTATTGAAAAATGAATCTGTATCATCTTCGCTATTTCGTGACACTGGCTCATCTGGAACATTATACAAAAGCTGCGGATGTTCTGCCATCACACAGCCCAGCCTAAGTCACGCGATCTCTTCTCTGGAGGAAGAGCTTGGAGTGAAATTATTTGAAAAAAACGGACGGAATGTTTCTCTCACCAAATATGGCAAGTCTTTTCTGGAGGATGTGGAACAAACCCTGAACCGGCTGGATTCCTCTGTAAACGGTCTCCAGCTTGCAGGAAAGGGAGAAGGACAGATCGATGTGGCTTTTCTCAGAACTCTGGGTGTTGACTTTATGCCAAAGATCATCCGCAGCTTTCTTAACGCCAATAAGGGAAAACAGATTCATTTCAATCTGTTCTGTGATAAGGTGCTTACCGGCGATATCCTCACCGGACTGAAAGAGAAGAAATACGATATCGGCTTCTGTTCCAAATTTGACGACAAACCACTGATCGAATTTATTCCGGTTGCCAAGCAGGATCTGGTCGTCATCGTTCCGCCGGAACACCCTCTTGCTGAGAAATCTGAGATCCATCTGGAGGAAACGCTCCCATACAAGCAGATCATCTTCAAGAAGAGAAGCGGTCTCCGCCAGATCATTGACCAGTTGTTTAAGAGCATCGGTCAGTACCCGGATGTGGCTTTTGAGATCGATGAGGATCAGGTTGCCGCAGGGTTTGTTGCCAATGATTTCGGCATCTGCATTGCACCGGATATCCCTATCCTTCACTCTCTGAACCTTAAGATCCTGCCTCTTGTCTCTCCAAGCTGGCAGCGGAATTTCTACATGGCCATGCTGAAGGATGTGTACCATCCGCCGGTTGTGGAGGCCTTTAAGAAATTTGTGATCGAGGAAACCTCGAGGGAGATTTTCTATAAGACCAATTAAACGATCTGTTCATCTGCAAATATATGGTCCGGATCTTTTATAACATAAAGGACAGCTGCCCGATCTCCGTTCTGTTTCTGTACGGTTTATCGGACAGCTGTCCTCTTTATATGTAAAACTATTCTGTTTTATGATCAGCAGTTATTTATTTGACTCTGCCTCACGAAGTCTGTGGATCATCTCCTCGCAGATCTCAAGCTCACTCTTTCCGTCTGTCTCAACAACTATATCTGCTGCTGCCTCATATTTCGCGCGACGTTTTTCCAACAGGTCAGCATAAATGAAACATTTTTGTTGTTCTCAAGTAACGGACGGTCATGATTATCCTTTACACGTTCCAGGATAGTTTCCGGCTTTGCAGTCAGAAGTACAACACGGCCATTTTTTTTCATCTCAGCAACATTGCGGTCCCGCATCGGAACACCACCGCCACAGGATACCACAACATTAGATCTGACTGCATCTCGATCAGAAGATTTGTCTCGAGCTCACGGAAATACTCTTCACCGTAGGTCTCAAAGATATCGGAAATACTCATTTCCTGTCTCTCCACGATACACTGATCCATCTCCACAACATCCATAGCAAGAACATTCTTCAGATAATCAGAGATCGTAGATTTACCAGCTCCCATAAATCCGATCAGGAAGATATTATAATTGAAAAGATTTCTGGACTGTATTCTCTTACTGTTCTGGATGATACTTGCAAAAACATCATTGACCTCTTTCTTATGACGTCTGCCTTCCATTCTGGCTTCCAGCCATCCCTTCTGCTTCGCCTCCTGTTCCGGCTGAAGTACCGGAAGATCATTTGCTTCCTTGTATACCATGATGTCCTCTACGATCCTGTTTCTCATAAGGAGTGCGTCCAGTATGATCTCATCGCACTGTCCAAGGCTCTCTCTTAATACTTCTAATTGATTCATAATGTCTCCTTTACTTCGTTCATTTTATCACGGATTTCCGTCATCACTTTATCACTTTAAATCAAGTATCTATTCTTATTATACCAACTGGTCATTTTTATCTCAACCCAAACTTTCATTGAATTTACGCATGTGATCTATAGATTATTTTTATAATTTGACGCACGGCAAAGATATCTGACGCAGGTATTCACGCCAGGATCTGTATCAAAAATCTCCGCCCTATTACAGAAGCAGAGATTTTTTACAGAAATTTTATCACCTGGATTCTACTGTATCACTTCATAAATCCGGTAATGCTTGTATATATAATCCCGGAACTGCTCCACAAGCGCACTTGGATACCGGTTTTTCATCATTCCCATATATATATATCGACGGCAGTGAAGATTCTCGATATTTAAGATTTTCACAGGAAGTGTATGGATCACCGGTACATCCGGCACAATGCCAACACCAAATTCCTCCGCCACCATACCTGCCAGTGCACCATCCTCTTCTACCTCAAAGGCCGTCTCCGGTGAAAGTCCTTCTTTTTCGAAAAGCTCCCGGATCACAAAATACAATCCGCTTGCAGGGGTAAAGGTCACCTGCGGATACTGCCCCAGTTCTTTTATGGTCACTGAATTTCTGTCTGCAAGAGCATGGTTCTCAGGCACTACAGCCACCAGCTTTTCTTCTGACACCGGCACAAAGCTGATCTCCTTCTCTCCCTCTGCCCTGGAACAGAAGATCACGTCGAATTTCTCTTCCTTCAGACCACGGATCAGACTTCCGGTAGCTGCATTCTGAAAACGGAAATCAATCTTCTTCCTTCCTGTTCATTAAGGAATCCTCGAACAAGCTCCGGGATAAATCTTCGTCCCTGGGTATGGATATACCCGATGGAAATACTTCCTCCCGGAATCCTTGCCGCTTCCTGTATCCTCTCCACACCAAGATTCAGTATATGTAAGGAGTCCTGCACATACTTCAGAAACATTTCCCCGTATTTGGTCATGGTCACATTTCTTCCATGGCGCTCAAAAAGGGGAACCTGCAGTTCCTTCTCAAGGTTGGAGATCGCATGACTCAGACTTGGCTGCGTAATATCCAGCCTCTTGGCTGCTCTGGTATAATTTTCGATCTGGGCAAGAGTCACAAAATATGTAAGCTGATTTAAGTTCATATGTAAAAAATCCTTTCTTCCCTCCGCATGAGAGACTTTCAGGCAGGTAAGCTCAGCTAACTCGCTGCCTGGTCTGTTTCACACCCCAAGACTCAGGAGCTCTTTTCCATCCGCAAGTCTCTCATAAAACTGCTCATAAAAATCCCGCTTCTCATCATAAGGCTTCCTGTAAAACTGGTTCACCACATACATGTTCAGATTTCGAATCAGATCACTGTCCTCGCTCTCATAGAGAACCGCCTGGACATCCAGAAGAAAATAATGCCAGTCACAGACAAATTTTTCGTAATTTCGAAAATCCGGAGTATCTACCCATTTCCGGACCTTGATCTTACTGCGGCTGGTCTTTTTGCACTCGTGGATCTGAAGGATGTATTTAAAACCACCGTCCTCATAGTATCTTCCCAGTGGGAACAAACGGCAGAAGCCGGGCGGAAGCTGTGGATGGAGCATCTTCCGTTGCCATTCAGAAATACGCATCGTTCCTCTGCCCCTGTCATCCTAAGATGCGGCAGGATATTTCCGTCTGTGACGCCAAGCTCTATTTTTCCGGCAAGAAGCTGGTCCACACTTAAATGAAGTCCCTGGCTTAACCGCCATACATCCAGCGGATCCAGTACAACAGAATCTCCCATTCCCGTACAGCAGTCAAAACAGCCCTTACAGTCCTGACAGTCTGCCTTTACCATGTCATTTGCCTCATATAAACGGCCGTCGGAAATTTCCTCCAGGGTAACCTCCCGCCGCATCAGACAAGTGCTCCAGTCCTGTGACTCCCCAGTCCTCAGCCAGGCTTTTCAACCCGTCCAGGATCTCCCCCCTGGAATAATCGTGATCATCCAGGTAATCTACATCCATATCATTGAGATACAGATAAAAGGTAAGGGCAAGCTCTAGATAATCCGGATCATCGTCCTCCATATTCATAAGCAGCTCATTTTCCGCTCCGTTGATGTCACCCTCATCAGCAAGTCCGATAACCTTCTTAAAAAGCCGGTCTGCCTCTGTATAATCTGCCTCTGCTGCGGGAAGTGTATACTGCGGCATATCTCCCTTAAGAAGAAGTCTTGTAATCAGTCTTGCGATATCCTGAATATTTCCTGACATTCTATCATCCTGTAATCCCATATCGTTTTCCTCTCTTTCTGCTGTCCTGTTCTGCCAGACACATTTCTCCGACCGACGTATCTGCATCCGGTCTTCCTCTCATCCGAACCCCGGATATTTGGACAGACAATTTATTTAATCCAGTTTAATTCCTGACAAAGCCTGTGCAAATGCATTGTTCACCGGCTCATTGGCTCTTTCTGCTGTTTTTTAAGGTAACGCTGCACATCACGCTTATTTACTCCTGCACCTTCTTTGGCTCGTCTTGCTGGAAGGATGAAAGCTTTTCCTTATAGCCACACTGACATACAAAGGTCTCTTCTTTTCCCTTCAGAAGCATCTCCATACGCTTATGGCATTTCGGACAGCGCGCATTGGTGGCTCTGGATACTGTCTCTCTGTATCCGCATTCCCGGTCCTCACACACCAGCATTTTTGCATTCTTTCCATTGACTGCCAGGAGATGTTTGCCGCAGTTAGGGCATTTCTTGTTTGTCATATTGTCATGGCGGAAGGTTCCCTGTCCGCTTTTGATCTCATTTACGATCTCGCAGGCATATTCACGGATTCCTGTGAGGAACTTATCCTGACGGAGCTTTCCGTTTGCAATATCACTGAGCTTCATCTCCCAGTCTGCGGTAAGCTCCGGCTTTTTCAGTTCTTCCGGAACCAGCTCCAGAAGCTGTTTCGCCTTGGAGGTAATGTATATCTCATTGCCTCTTTTTTCCATCATAAAGCTGTTGAAAAGCTTTTCAATAATATCGGCTCTTGTGGCCACCGTTCCAAGACCTCCGGTTTCGCCCAGTGTTTTCACTGCTTTTTTGTCGTGGCTTTCCATAAAGTGGATCGGATTCTCCATGGCTCCCAGCAGCGTGGCCTCTGTAAATCTTGCAGGAGGTTTTGTTTTGCCTGTTGTAAGAGCAGCTCCTTCCACAGTAAGTATCTGACCTTCCGTAAGCTCCGGAAGCTTCTGGTCTTTCAGCTTATCACCGGATTCCTCTTCTTCATCATCCTGCCAGCCGCCTTCATAAACCTCTCTCCACCCTGCACTTTTTACAATACGTCCGCTTGCAGCGAAAATTTCTCCTGCTGCAGTTCCCTCCATGTTTACCTGCTCATATACAGCCGGCGGATACAACACACTCAGAAAACGGCGTACTACCATATCGTAAATCTTCCGTTCCTCATTGGTCATATGATCCAGCTGTACAAACTGTTCTGTAGGAATGATGGCATGATGGTCACTGACTTTTTTGTCATCCACAAAGCCTGCACTGGTCTGGATCGGTTTATTGGCCAGCGCACCGGCAAGTTTACGATAAGGACCTGTCCCGCATGCCTGAAGACGTTCCTTAATGGTAGGAACTACATCTTTTCCTATATATCTGGAATCCGTTCTTGGTAGGTAAGGACTTTGTGATTCTCATAGAGCCTCTGCATGATATTCAGAGTTTCCTTTGCAGAAAAGCCGTATTTCTGATTGGCTTCTCTCTGAAGAGTAGTCAGGTCATAAAGCCCCGGTGCATAGGTCTTCTTCGGCTTTCTGGAAACCTTTGTTATGGTAAGGCTGCTTTTTCCTGCCTTTGTCTGGATCTCCTGGGCACGCTCCTTCTTAAAGGTACGGAGGCTTCCGCTTTTTCCGTCACGCCAGGTCCAGCGTACATTTCCTGCCTGCAGAGTGATCCCGTAATAATCCTCCGGCTTAAATTCCCTGATCTCCTGCTCTCTTCTTGCGATCATGGCAAGGGTGGGGGTCTGCACACGTCCGCAGGAAAGCTGGGCATTATATTTACAGGTCAGTGCTCTGGTCCCGTTCATTCCCACCAGCCAGTCCGCCTCCGCCCTGGCCTGTGCCGCACGGTAAAGATCATCATAATCATGGCCGTTTTTAAGGTGGGCAAAGCGTCGCGGATCGCTTTGTCCGTTACTGATGAGATCCACAGACGCTTAATAGGTTTATGGCAGTCTGCCTTTGCAAGGATCCACCTTGCTACCAGTTCTCCCTCACGTCCGGCATCTGTGGCAATGATGATCTCTCCGATATCCTTCCTGTAAAGCTGGGTTTTCACCGCATTGTACTGCTTGGAGGTCTGGCGTATCACCACCAGTTTCATTTTCTCCGGCATCATGGGGAGCGTGGAAAGCTCCCATTTGGTATATTTTTTATCGTATTCTTCCGGATCTGCCAGTGTTACCAGATGTCCCAGGGCCCAGGTCACTACATAGTCTTTTCCTTCCAGGGTTCCGTTCCCCTTCTGACTGCAGTGGAGGACTCTGGCAATGTCTCTGGCAACTGATGGCTTCTCCGCAATTACTAATGATTTCATATTTTTTTCTTTCACCTCTTACTATTTGGAGCCTGTTTTTCAGAGCTCCGGGGTTCAACTATTATAGCATGAAAAAAGCACTTCGTCCAGAAAAGGGCCGAAGCCTTTTTCCGTCGAAATGCTCTTTAATTTCATATTACTATCAGCAGCTGTTCATGCACATTTTCCGCTGATCTTATAGCCCACTCCACGAACTGTTTCCACCAGATCTCCTGCCGGGCCAAGCTTCTGGCGAAGGGTACGGATATGTACATCTACGGTTCTGCTTTCTCCGTCGAATTCATATCCCCAGATCTGATTTAAAAGCTGTGTCCTGGAAAGAACCGTACCACTGTTTTTCAGAAGGAGACAAAGCATCTCGTATTCTTTCAGTGTCAGATTCACAGGCTCCTGATCAACAGTTACCTCATGTCTTCCCGGACATACATAAAGATTTTCCATACGATACTCCTCTGCGCCATTGTCCTCTGATCTCCGAAGAAGGGCACGTACCTGGAGATCAGCTCCATCATACGAAATGGCTTCGGAATATAATCATCTGCACCGCTGTCCAGACCTACCACGGTATCAAACTCGCTTCCTTTTGCAGTAAGCATGATCACCGGAAGTTTCCGCACATCCGGACGGATACGGATTTTTTTTAAAATAGACAGTCCGTCTTCCTCCGGAAGCATAATGTCCAGAAGCACCAGTGAAGGCAGTTCTTTTTCCAGCGCTTTCCAGAAAAGTGACGGCCTTTCAAAACCCTGTGCCTCCAGTCCCTGACTGTTTAATGTATATACAACAAGTTCACGGATACTTTCATCATCTTCCACAAGATATATCATAATTTTCCTCCAGCTTCATTTTTCATCTGATACGTGCAAGTATAAGGTGCATTCGTAAAATCCAGCATAGAAAAAAAGTTAAGTTTATGTAAAATATAGAAATCCTTAAGAAATTTTAATTTGTAAAAGCCAAACGTCAATGTTATGATAAAGCAGAGAGTTGTTTGGAGGTTTTTTATTATGTATTCTTTTATCGTGAATCCCAATTCAAGATCCGGTGAGGGGCGTAATGTCTGGAACCGGCTTCGCAGCATCATGGAAAGTCAGGGGATCTCATATCAGTATTTTCTCACAGAATATGTGGGACACGCCACAGTACTGGCACAGAGGATCAGTGCCGCCGGAACACCGGAGGATCCGGTAACTCTGGTAACTGTAGGTGGTGACGGCACTATTTACGAAGTACTTACCGGGATCATTGATCTGTCTTCGGTTGTTTTTGGATTTATTCCTGTCGGGTCCGGCAACGATTTCTGCCGCAGTATGGGCCTGCCCTTTGATCCTTTTGAAGCGCTTCGCTCTATCCTTGAAAACAGACGGACCATTTCCATGGATGTTCCTGTGCTACATCTTGGCAGCCATTCCTACCGTTTCGGCATCAGTGCAGGAATAGGCTACGATGCAGCAATCTGTCAGGAAGTTCTGATCACACCTGGCAAAAAATTTCTCAACCGTCTGCATATGGGTAAACTCATTTACCTTATGGTGGCGCTGAAACAATTTCTTTTCCTCACCCCGTCCCCGATCACGTTAACGCTTGACGGGAACAAGCCACAAAACTTCAGCAGAACCTGGTTTGCTGCTGTAATGAACCAGAAATATGAAGGCGGAGGCTTTAAATTCTGTCCGAACGCCAGTCCGGAGGATGGTTTACTGGATGTGATCGTTATTGAAGGAATCTCCAAGCTGAAAATGCTGTTCTGCCTGCCGAGCGCTCTCTGGGGAAAACATACCCACATTCGTGGTGTACATATTTTACAGTGCAGGAACGTACATATTACAAGTGTCCATTCCCTTCCTGTGCATAAAGACGGAGAATCCGGCGGAATCCAGCGTGAATTTTCTGTGACCATTGAAAAGAAACCTTTAAAAATCATAATGCCTGTGTTATAGTAGCAGGTAGATACTTAACAAGAAAGAAGCTTAAGGCTGACATCAGCCATACCTCAAGAAAAGGAGCGGCAAAATGTTGAGTAAGATAAAAAAATACAGGCACGGTTTTATCATAGCGATCTATTTCGTTGCCTATCTTATCCTGTTTGGATATCTGGAGCACCGGCCTGTACGAGCCTACCATGTTGTACATACTGTTTTTGATGATATGATCCCGTTCTGCGAGATTTTTATTATTCCGTACCTTTTGTGGTTTCCATATGTGATAATGACGGTTGTGTATTTCCTGTTTCGCAATAAGAATAAAAAGGAATATTTCCAGCTGATCTTCAACCTGATGATGGGAATGACGGTTTTCCTTGTTGTTTCCTACATCTATCCGAACGTTCAGCATCTCCGCCCTGCAGTATTCCCCAGAAGCAACATCTTTACACGACTGGTGGCTGAGATCTATCGGACAGATACTCCCACCAATATCCTGCCAAGTATCCATGTATTTAATTCCCTGGCTGTTTATTTTGCCATTCATCACTGCCAGGCACTAAAAGACAGGAAATGGCTCCGGCGAGGAGCTCTGATCCTTTCAGTTCTGATCATCCTGTCCACCATGTTTATCAAGCAGCATTCTGTGATCGATGTATGTCTTGGTACCACACTGGCACTGTTCGGCCATCTCCTGTTCTATCCACAGAGAGTGGATGATTACGAGGAACAGCGCTCCCTATCCCATCTGCGCAAGAAGAAGCCAGAACAGAATTTATAAAAAAAAGCCCCGTTGGGGGCTTTTTTTTAATTAAATCCATAAAACTTCTGACAGATCTTATATGCTGCCACAAACATCTTTCTTCCACCTCTTCCGGGAAGATTGGACACTCTTCCGAAGAGACTTCTCCGAAGCTTCCGGTACAGTCCCATATTCTGGTCCTTGATGTAATCCTGCAGCTCCTGTTTTTTATCCAGGCATTCCTGCGTTGCAGCTCTTACCAGCATGATCGAAGAAACGGTTGTGATGATATCCAGATAGCTGAACATATAAGCACGAAGTCTGCGGTTGCTCACATTAGCCTTCAGATAAGCGTCCACCATCAGTTTGTTTACACGGATCTGCTGATCGATACGCTTGATCATCACTTTCTCATTGACAGACTGATCATCTCTTCCAATAAAATACCGATAGAAATTCACATCCAGATAATAGAGATTTTTCACATAGGGAAGCGGCTCAAACGCAAACAGGTTATCTACGTAGAACGTATGCTTCGGAAGCTCCATTCCACAGTCATGGAGAAGTTTTGTACGGTATATCATGGAATGCATAAGGAGATACTGGCCTTTTTTCATGTGGCGTACCTCATCCCATCCGAAAATCTGGTTTGTCGGAAAACAGTGTCTGTACTGCATGACCTTTTTGCGGGTAGCTCCCTGCTTCTCATAAACGAAATTACTGATGAGAAGATCCACAGTCTCAGCCCCACGTGTCAGTTCATAAAGTGTTTTCAGGACCTCATAATAGGCGTCCTGATTTACCCAGTCATCACTGTCCACAACCTTGAAATAAAGTCCTGTTGCGTTTTTGATTCCTGTGTTGACTGCCTGTCCATGGCCGCCATTTTCCTGATGTATGACTTTTACAATAGTTGGATATTTCTCGGCATAATCGTCTGCGATCTCGGCAGTACGGTCACTGGAGCCATCATCTACAATGATGATCTCCACTTCCTCTCCTGCGATCAGCAGGGAATTGATGCATTTTGACATATAAGCCTCTGAATTATAGCATGGTATTGCTACGCTCAAAAGTTTCATGTGTTTTCCTCCTTCATATATCTGGTGTATGCGCGAAACGCAGATGGTATTGCATATTTTTTATCGGATTCACTCTTATCCACAAACAGAAACTCCCCTTGCGGTGCTTCTTCCAGAGAGGATACAGCGATACGATAAGCACACATCCTCCATTCAATATGGGAAAAAATGTGCTTCGCATCCGGCAGTGCTTCGATCCGCAGTGGTTCCAGCCCCATGGCTTTTACCCGGGCAAGTGCTGCCTTCTCCGTCAGATGGCCTTCCACATTTGGAAGCTCATAAAGGCCTGCCAGAAGTCCTGTATCCGGACGTTTACGGATTGCTGTGCCTGCTCCGTCCTGGATCACAAGGACTGTTCTCTGTTCTGTCGTTCGGGATTTTTTTGGTGCTTTTACGGGAAGTTCTTCTACAGTGCCATGCTTTCTGGCAAGGCAGAAATGCCCCAGCGGACATTCTTCGCACTTTGCTTTTCCGTTTGGAACACAGACTACAGCTCCCAGCTCCATCATAGCCTGGTTGAAATCCCCGGGTCTGTCCTCTGACATCTGCTCTGTAAGGTCATTTTCCACCGATTTCCGTACAGACTGTTTCATGATATCTCCACGGTTTTCGGTGAGTCTTGCGTATACCCGCAGCACATTTCCATCTACTGCAGGGACTTTCTTTCCGTAGGCAATGGACGCAATGGCACCTGCCGTATATCTTCCTATTCCTTTTAACGAGAGAAGTGTCTCAAAATCCTCAGGGATCCTGCCTCCATATTCTTCCATGACATGAACAGCCGCTTTCTGCATGTTGCGTACACGGCTGTAATAGCCAAGGCCTTCCCACAGCTTGATGATCTTCTCTTCCGGCGCCGCCGCAAGGGCTGCTACATCCGGAAGTTCCCGGATAAAGCGCTGAAAATAAGGTTTCACAGCTTCCACCCGGGTCTGCTGGAGCATGATCTCAGATACCCAGGTATAATAGGCATTGTCTTTATCTCTCCAGGGCAGGATCCTTTTGTTTTTATCGTACCATTTCAGAAGGGGTTCTGCAATGTTTTCAGGCATATCGTTTCCTTTCTATAATCTTACCGGTATCGGATCACAGATCTTTATGGAATCTTCCGTGACGGCACAGTCATAGGCCAGGATGTGGACACCGGCATCTGATGCCGCCTTAAGTGTTTCTCCGAATTCCGGATGTGTCTCCCGGTTTGGTTCAAAATACCTTACATCTTTCATCTGGATCACCAGAAGAAGATACGCCTCATAGCCGTCAGCTGCTGCATGCATAAGCTCACAGAGATGCTTGATCCCCCGTTCTGTAGGTGCGTCCGGAAAGCGCACGATATTATTTTCTTCCAGGGTGACGCCTTTTACCTCGATAAAAGCCTTTCGCTTCCCGGATTCCACATACAGGTCAAAACGGGAGTTTCCATATGTCTTTTCTCTCCTGACAGTCACTTTCTCCGGAAAAAGATTTCCGGCTGCCACCCACTCTTCTGCTGCTTTATTTGGGGCCTGGGAATCCATATTGATCCAGCGGCCCTCCTTGTTCACACTGATCAGATCGTATTTCGTTTTCCTGGCAGGATTATCACTCTTTTCCAGGATCACTTCTGCTTCCGGAACAAGAAGCTCCCGGCATCTGCTGTATTCTTCACATGGACCGTTTCCAGCTGATCCCCGATCTGCACATGAGCGATAAAACGGTTAGGTCTGTCTTTGAATATACCTCTGATCGTATTCTTATAATTCATAGTTTTTCCCTCGTAACCTTTACTATAACATAAAATCTTCAAAAGCGCAGTTGCTTTTTTTTCTTTTCTCATATAGAATTGTTTTGATGTTGCATTTTTTACATATCATAGTTTTTGGGGAGGTTTTTCTGATGGACAGTATTATTTTTGATGTTGACGGTACGCTCTGGGATTCCACCGGGATCGTAGCTGAGGCCTGGAGTGATTACCTTATCCATACAGAGCACATGGATACCGATGTAAGCGCCAAACGACTGATGGGGCTTTTTGGCCAGTTGCTGCCGGATATCGCAAGGGCTCTTTTCCCTGAGCTTCCGGAAGCAGAACAGCTTCGTATCATCGACGGCTGTTGCCAGGCAGAGCACGAAGCACTGCTTCGCAAATGTGCTCCGCTGTATCCGGATCTTGAGGAAACACTGAAGATTCTTTCCAGTCGTTTTCCTCTTTTTATCGTCAGTAACTGCCAGGCCGGATATATTGAAGTGTTCCTGAAATCCACGGGCTTCGGACACTATTTCAAGGGCCATCTCTGTCCCGGTGATACCGGCATGGCCAAAGCGGAAAATATCATGAAGATCCGCGGGGACAATAATCTATCCGATCCGGTTTATATCGGTGATACCTTAGGAGACTTTAATGCCTGCCGGAAAGCAGGAGTTCCTTTTATCTTTGCCGAATACGGTTTCGGGCAGGTGGATAAACCGGATTACCGGATCACCAGGCCTTTTGACCTTACGGAGATATGCAGATGAGTATGAAAAGATCAAAATCCATAGACCTTACTTCCGGTCCGATCCTGAAAACGCTTTCAGAGCTTGCTCTGCCCATCATGGCATCTTCCCTTCTTGGAACTGCTATAATATCACAGATATGGCCTGGATCGGACTTCTGGGCTCCAAGGCAGTTGCCGGTGTCGGTGTGGGCGGCATGTATGTGTGGCTTTCCCAGGGACTGGTAGCCTTCCGCGAATGGGCGGACAGGTAAACACAGCACAGTCCTGCGGCCGGAAGGATTATAAAGAGGCACGTTCCTACGCGGCCAGTGCCCTGCAGATGACCATTCTGTTCGGTCTTTTATTTGCTGCAGCAAGTATTATATTTCTTGATCCTCTGATCGGATTTTTTAATCTGACAGACCCGGAAGCATATTCTTCTGCCAGATCTTATATGCTGATCACCTGCGGACTGATCATTTTTTCCTTCCTGAACCTGACTCTCACCGGACTTTTTACAGCCCAGGGAGATTCCAGGTCTCCGCTGATGGCCAATTTTCTTGGACTTGTGGGAAATATGTTCCTGGATCCGCTCCTGATCCTTGGCATTGGACCTTTTCCACGGCTTGAAACGGTAGGTGCTGCCATTGCCACAGTAACTGCACAGTTCCTGGTTTTTGCAGTGCTGGTTTTCCGGATCTTTACTTCCGGACTGGAACCAAATATACTTCGTGAACTTCATCTTTTTTCACGTTTTCCGGGAAAATTTTATAAAAATATCTTCCGCATTGGTTTTCCAACCGCTATCCAGAGCATGATCTACTGTATGATCTCCATGGTACTGACCAGAATGGTTTCCGCCTTCGGTGCTGCTGCCATTGCTGTCCAGCGTGTGGGCGGACAGATCGAATCCGTTTCCTGGAACACCGCGGACGGCTTTGCCTCTGCCTTAAATGCTTTTACCGCACAGAATTTCGGTGCAAAAAAATACGACCGCATCCGCCATGGCTACCGTATTTCCTTTGGTATCCTGGCAATCTGGGGCCTTATCATAACTGCAGCCTTTGTGCTGCTCCCACGCCCAATCTCCGGTTTATTTTTCCATGATCCGGAATCCCTTGGGATTTCTGTAAATTACCTGATCATCATCGGCTTCTGTGAGGCTTTCATGGCCATTGAGCTGATGACCATCGGTGCACTGTCCGGCCTTGGTATGACCAAACTCTGCAGTATCATCAGTATTATCCTGACAGGAGCCAGAATCCCGCTTGCCATGCTGCTGACTCATGCGGGAATGGGACTTAATGGTATCTGGTGGGCACTTTCCCTTACTTCCATTGTAAAGGGAATCATCTTTACTCTGACATTCCGGCAGACCAGCCGAACGAAATTAAAATAAATACAGACAGAAAAACTCCCCGCAAATACCGGAGCCTGATCAGACAGGTTACCGTTTTACGGGGAGTTCTGATATTTTTGATCATTTTTTGATACATTTTTGTTCTGAGTACAAACAGAAATACCGCAAGTATCACAAACAGAATTACTACATAGGCGATCTTTGCTGCTACACTTGTGGTGAATGCGTCAACTCCTGTAGCCACTCCGATAAGTATCAGACAGATTCCTGAAGCCTTTTCCATTTTTTTCTCATCATACTTCTGGTTTCTGGCCTGTGTGTTTCCGCCTTTCATAAAAATGGAACCGTGTCCGGTAAAAAGCATAAAGCCTACTACCAGTGCTGCGATTGTAAGTATAAAGCTGAATGACTGATCAAACATAATATTTTCCTCCTGCTAAAGAACAGGAGCCACACACCGGATCACCGGCTGGCTCCTGTTTGTTTTTTGATTACAGATCCGATCAATAGAAACAAACGATCGGAACGTTATACTGGATAATGTTGTAAAGCTCTCCCGCTTTATCCGGCGGCATATTGATACAGCCGTGGGAACCTCCGGTCAGATACCGGTCGCCTCCAAAATACGGCTGCCAGTCTGCATCATGGAATCCAATGCCTCCGTTAAACGGCATCCAGTAGGTTACCGGCTGTTCATAGGAATAGGTTCCGTCTGCTTTCTTGGTGCCACGGAGCACATCCGGCTCTTCTTATAGTACAAGGTGAAGATTCCAGGAGGTGTTTTTCTCTCCGGATCACTTGCAAGTCCGGATACGATATCTGATTCAAAAATCACATTTCCATCCTGATAATACCACATATACTGTTCTGTAAGGTCCACTTCAATGTAGGTATTTCCCAGATCATTCACACCATAAGAATTGGCTCTCATGGAATAAACCGGCTCTCTGGTCGTCTGAGCCCCGGACTGGATCTCCTGGGTAAGCTGTGCCACCTCTCCGTCCTGATCGATTTTCCAGCCATATGCAGAACCGGAAACCGAAACAGTTCTTCCGCTTGTTGTCTGGAACTGACGCTCTGTACCTACTGTATCATGATCCGCAGCAAGCTGTGCCACATAATCCACGATATGCTGTTTGAAGGATGCATCATCCTGGATCAGCTGCCCCTTTTCGCCAAACTGCAGCCAGTTTTTGATGGTGCTTCCATCAAGTGTTACTGTCTCATCTCCAAATGTGTAGGTGATGCTTGCCCTCGCAAAGTTATTATATGCATCCACCGTTGCCTGCAGATCTGCATTGTCACTGGTCACATCTGCCTTCACGTAAGCATCCGGGTTACTGCCAAGATCTACTTCACCTTCATCGCTGCTGATAGCATCACTGATCATCTGATAGGCTTCTTTTACCTTCAGCTGACTTCCCTCTGTATCCGGCACGATCGTAAATTCGGAATCATTAAAGCTTACGTACGCGTTCTCCGGTGCTACCTGATTCTCTTTCCGGGCACAATTCAGTCCTTTCACTTCTGTCTCCAGCTTTAACTTGTCAAAAGCAGTCTGCTCACTGGCCGTGTAAGTCGTCTTTTCAAAAAATCCTTTCACCCATTCGTAGGGCTTCTGCTCTTTCAGAAGCTTCAGAACTTCACCACTGGATATATAACGATAATCAATATCCGCTCCCTCTATGGTCTGCGTATCCTGATTTCTGGCCTTTACCTGGATGGAATAGCCTTCCATTTTTTTTGCGATTTCCTGCTCCACCTCATATGCAGTCCTGTTGGAGCTGTCAATCCCGTTGATCGTTGTGCCCTCAAAGAAATGACTGGTGTAATAATAGGATAATCCTGCATATGCACAGCCCACCACTACAAAAACCATGGCAGCGATCATTCCGGTCACCTTCAGTGCCTTATTGCTTTTTCTTTTCGGGTATAACGATAGGTTCAAATTCAGATTCATCGATAGGTACGTAGGTGATTTTCCTTGGCCTTGCTGATTTCGAAGGTCTTGCCGACTTGTGAGCAGCTGATCTGTCTTTTTTATTTTCAGGATGAGGCTCTCCTACAGTATCACTGACGATCTTTGCCATGGCATCATTGATCCTGTCCTCGATATCCCTCTTTTCATCGTTGCTCATATTTATCCACCTCTATGTTCATGTGCCTTCAAAAAGGCACCTTTCCATTGATACTTTCTGGTCTTACTCACCAGCCTTTTCATTATATCATACTTTCCAGAAATTGCATCTCATTTCATGGTTTTTTTATAACTTATTTGTACCGTACAGCTTCCGCGCCATATCTTTCATAACATAGAAGTACATTACCCAAAGGAGCACCGTCGCAAAGATCCAGGCCACCGGACTTGCAAGACAGGTACCGATATAGCTGCTTTTTCCGGCCGCAATGGTAGCGGTGATCCCTCTTCCTGCAAGCTCAGCCACACCGGCCATCATAGGAAGAAGACCATAGCCCATTCCCTGGATCCCGTTTCGCAGCACATTGACAAAATACAGAGGAATAAAAAACAATGCCACACATTTTACATAGATTGCTACCATAGGAAGTACTTCTCCAATGTTGTCTGAGATAAACAGATATGCGAAATATTTTCCCGCAAAGAACAGAAAACCACCAACAACAACAGAATATACAATTCCTATAAAATGCGAAGCCCGAAAACCTTCCCTCACTCTCTCAAGCTTTCCGGCTCCGATATTCTGTGCATTGTAGGTAGCGCTGGCAGTTCCCTGTGCCACAAATGCCTGGGTGAATATCTGCTCGATCTTACTTCCTGCTGTAAACGCCGCCACCGCATAGGAGCCAAGCATATTTAAGGCGGACTGTACCATCATGGTTCCGATCGCCGTGATAGAATACTGCAGTCCCATTGGGATTCCCACACCGATCTGCTTGGCTGCGAGGTTACGTCTGAAATACCAGTCTTCTTTTTTCATACGGAGCTCCGGCACAAACTTCCAGATATATACCAGACATAAGACTCCAGAAACTCCCTGGGAAATAATGGTAGCCCAGGCTGCTCCAGGTGCTCCCAGCTTAAACACGATGATAAATACAAGGTCAAGCACAATATTCAGCATTGCAGATAAGATCAGAAAATACAGTGGTACCTTACTGTTTCCCAGTGCACGGAGGATACTGGCCAGGATATTATATAATGCCTGGGCAAAAATCCCTCCGCAGATGATCATAACGTAAGCATATGCATCCTTGAAAATATCATCCGGCGTGTGCATAAATTTCAGAAGTGCATGCATACCTGTCATGCTGACTGCTGTCATCACTGCCGAGATCAGCGCTGTCAGGATCAGTGCATTTCCACGGTCTGACGCATCTCATCCATTTTTCCCGCACCGTACTTCTGTGCAGTCAGTACGGTAAAACCGGCAGTAAGTCCCAGAAGAAAGCCTATGATCAAAAAGATGATAGTTCCTGTTGAGCCAACTGCCGCCAGTGCCTTTGTTCCTACAAATTTTCCTACAACCACCGCATCTACCATATTGTAGAACTGCTGAAATACATTACCGATAAATACCGGGATCGTAAATCCCAGGAGCACTTTTACCGGTTTTCCCTGCGTCATGTCTGTTTTCATGAAATCTTCCTTCCCCCCATTTAATTTGATCGTTCATAAACTTTGTGCTGCTTTTTGTTATTCTTTTTATTATTCTTTCTGTAACTTTACAGTTACTCAAAAGTTACCTGTTTTTATGTATCAGAGGGATTATAGTTGAAATGGAATGATTTTACAAGATGATTTTGAAAATTTTTTTTCATGTGTGGAAACAGAAATGATCGGATGAAAAAACCCCGGCAGATCCGTAAAAATCTGCCGGGATTCCGTGAAACTTATTTATTTCTCAACAAGAAGAGACTCTCCTGTCATTTCCTTCGGCTGCTCCATACCCATAAGCTGGATCAGGGTCGGAACGATATCTGCAAGACATCCGTTCTCACGAAGTGTGTATTTCGGATCTGCGTTTACAAGGATAAACGGTACCGGGTTAGTTGTATGAGCTGTCCATGGCTCACCTGTTTCATAATTTACAAGCTGCTCTGCGTTACCATGGTCAGCGCAGATAAAGAGCTGTCCGTCAACCTCTTTGATCGCCTCTACAGCCTTACCGACACACGCATCAACAGTCTCAACAGCCTTGATCGCAGCTGCCTCAACACCTGTATGGCCAACCATATCCGGGTTAGCAAAGTTGATGATGATCACATCATACTTGTCAGACTTGATCGCCTCTACAAGCTTTTCACAAACCTCCGGTGCGCTCATCTCCGGCTGCATATCGTAGGTCGGAACCTTCGGGGATTTTACAAGGATTCTGTCCTCTCCTTTGTTTGGCTCCTCAACACCACCGTTGAAGAAGAATGTAACATGTGCATATTTCTCTGTCTCGGCGATACGTGCCTGTGTCATATCGTGAGCTGCAAGGTACTCACCGAAGGTATTGTGAAGAAGAACCTTGTGGAATGCTACCAGCTTATTCTGGATGGTATCATCATACTCTGTGAAGCATACGAATGTGGTATCCAGTCTCTTTGCTCTCTCAAAGCCCTTAAAATCGTCATCACAGAAAGCTCTTGTGATCTCTCTTGCACGGTCCGGACGGAAGTTGAAGAATACAACGGAATCCTTATCGGAAATAGTTGCAACCGGTTTGCCGTCTTTCTCGATAACAGTCGGAAGCACAAATTCATCTGTCTTGTCAGCATCATAGGAAGCCTGAACTGCTGCTGCAGCATCTGTTCCCTTTACGCCTTCGCCCTGTGTAAGAGCTTTATATGCAAGCTCAACACGATCCCAGCGGTTATCACGATCCATTGCATAATAACGTCCGGAGATCACACCGATCTCACCAACGCCGATCTCTTTCATTTTGGCTTCCAGCTGCTCTACAAACTCTTTACCGGATGCAGGCGGTGTGTCACGTCCATCCAGGAAGCAGTGTACGTAAACTTTCTTAAGTCCCTCTCTCTTTGCCATCTCAAGAAGTCCATAGAGATGTGTATTGTGGCTGTGTACGCCACCGTCAGAAAGAAGTCCCATAAAATGGATCGCGGAATCATTGTCTTTTGCGTTCTTCATAGCAGCAAGAAGTGCTCATTCTTGAAGAAATCGCCGTCCTGGATCTCTTTTGTGATTCTTGTAAGCTCCTGGTATACGATACGGCCTGCGCCCATGTTCATATGACCAACCTCGGAGTTACCCATCTGTCCGTCCGGAAGACCTACCGCAAGACCGCTGGCATTGCCTTTTACAAACGGATAATCTTTCATGAGTCCGTCCATAACCGGTGTTTTTGCCTCATATACAGCATTTCCGTCATGTCTGTCATTGAGTCCGTATCCATCAAGGATCATTAAAACTGTTGGTTTTTTGCTCATAATTTTCCCCTTCTTATCTTTGATCGAAAATCTGTCCGGCACAGCTCTTCAATGATTCTGAAACCCTCTGTACCATTCAGGATTCTTTTGTTTTCCATTTTATATAGTACCAAAATCCAGAAATTTTGCAACGTTTTCTTTGACAAAAATTTGTCTGTTTCCAATTTCCTGACAACTAATGCGGCTGATCTGTAAATTTACGCGAAAGATATTATTTCTGGTATACACGGATCATAGAAGAAATCTTTCTTACAGATGCGCTATTTTCCAGCTCTTCCTTGACCTTAAAGAAAGCGCCCTCACTTACAAGTTTAGTGATCACAACAACCTCTGCAGTATCCGGTCTCTTGCTTTCTTTCTGCATGATCTGTGCCACGCTTGCCTGATATTTGCAAAATGCTCCAGGATCTCAGCCAGCACACCGCAGCGGTCCTCTACCTGCAGGCGGAGGAAATAGCGGTTATGGGTATCTGCCATATCTTTTACCGGAAGTGTCTTATAGCAGGTGCAGCCTACTCTTCCGCAGCAATCTGCCTTCATATTACGAACTACCTCAAATACATCACCGGCGACCGCACTTGCTGTAGGAAGCTCACCTGCTCCACGTCCATAGAACATGGTATCTCCTACTGCATCTCCGTGTACAAAAACTGCATTATAAGAATCATTGACGGATGCAAGGGGATGCTCTGCCGGGATCAGCATCGGGCAGACATAGGCCTCAACGCCGTCCTCCTGACAGCGTGCAACACCCAGAAGCTTGATCTCGCAGCCCATTTCTTTTGCGTAACGGATATCCTTTGCCGTGATCTTTGTGATTCCTTCTATATGAACATTATCAAGGGTAACTCTGGAATTGAAGGCAACTGATGCAAGGATGGCAACCTTTCTTCCTGCATCAATTCCTTCGATATCTGCAGTAGGATCCGCCTCTGCATATCCAAGCTCTGTAGCAAGCGCAAGTGCATCTGAAAATTCCATTCCTTCCTGGGACATCTTGGTAAGGATAAAGTTCGTAGTTCCGTTTACGATCCCCATAACTTCCGTTACATGGTTAGCCTCAAGACTGTTCTTCAACGGCTGATGATCGGGATTCCTCCGGCAACTGCTGCCTCAAACAGAAAATCCTTCTGTGCTGCCCTGGCAGTTTCCAGGATCTCTTTTCCGTGGACTGCGATCAGATCCTTATTTGCAGTTACGACGTTCTTGCCGGCTTTCAGTGCTGCAAGGATATAAGTACGTGCCGGCTCGATCCCACCGATCAGCTCGATCACAATATCAATGGAAGGATCTCCCTCAATATCTGCCCAGTCCGTTGTAAGAACAGAAGGATCATCTACCTTCCGGATGCTTTCTCAAGGTTACGCACCAGGATCTTTGTGATCTTTACCTGGCATCCAAGCTTAGCTGTCATTTCCTGCTCCTGGCTTTTGATCACTTTATATACACCGGTCCCTACTGTTCCGAGACCAAGAAGGGCCGCATTTACGACTTTTTCGTTCATTTTCTGATGTCCCCTTTCCGTTTTTTCCAATTTTATCAGAGTAACTCCTATGTTATGGCAGAAAACGCTTTTGTCAAGTTCCGGCAGAGGAAGCAATTCCAGCCAGCTGCCAAAAAGTCCGGTGATCAGCTCCTGCGCCATAGCTTTTGACTGTGGTTCCAGTTTATCCAGCTGGCGCACCATGCAGCCAGACTTTTCAGACCGCCTTCCTGGATTTGGGAAATGGTATCTGCTCCGGTTGCTTCCAGCACAGAAAAAAGTTCCCCGATGAGATGCTCTCTCTGCTTTTCATCCATATGGTCGATCCATTTATGAAGACTTCGGTCTGACGCCGCAGCTCTTCTTGTCAAACTTTCTTTCTCTATAAAGGATGGCCCCATTACCTCCCAGGTAAAAGCATCATGCTGCAGGATTCCCTTCTGTGTACTGGCTACGATCAGCGGATCTTTCTGGTGGCTGAGCAGCATCCCGATCACAGATGCCTCGGGAATGATACGAGTGACTTTTGGCAAAACCCTTTCCACTCTTCCGGGACTGAAAAATCCTTCCGGAAAACCCGGACCATCATTATCATAGACAGAAAGAATCTTTTCCTGCAGGATGTCACTGCACTGCAGCGCTGTATACATAGCCAGATTTCCTCCTTTGGAATGACCGCCGATCCGCAGCATGGACTGTATATAAGTTCCATGCGTTTCCAGATATTCCAACGCTTTTCTATGCGAAGGAACAACTCCGTTGCTTAAGTTAAAATCCTCCTTCCACCCCACAATGGTATCATCGGTTCCACGAAATGAAATATATGTGGTTCCATCATCCAGTCCTATAGTCACTGCCGCAAACTGCTGAGCCTGACGGGAAAGGATTTCATTGACAAAGCCTCCTACTGTACATTTCCGGAATCTCTCCGCACAGGCCATTTTTTCAAGGAGCACCGGTGTATTCTGCAGAAATGCGCTTTCTGCTTTCAGATCCTTCTTTATTTCCCGTCTGGAAAAAGCCGCAAAGAGTTCTTCTACAGAAAGAGTATTTCCGTTTTTTACTTCTGCCATCTCATCCAGATCAAGATAGGAAAAACACGCCAGTATCAGATTGTCAACTTCATTAAAGGGTGACTGCTCAAAGGTAATATCTCCTCTCCAGTCAAGATAATCCAGAATATTCCCCATAAAATCCTCCACAAATGATCATATAAGCGTCTTACGCACAGCTGCAGGCTTTCTTTCTATTATAATACGTAACGGCTGCATCACAGCACAGCCATCTGATGCGTTTCTGCCGTTATCAGATAACCGTTTTCTGAAACGACATACCCTGCCAGATATTTATTGTTATCATACCATAAATCCTGATCATTTGCGCCTTTCATCCATTTTTTTTCTGAGATAAAGGATGTAATGAATGCAGCCGCAGGTAAAAGCCGGAAACAGTATCGACAGGCCTGCTGCTGACATCATATAGATCACTGCCCCTTTTCCACCATCCGGTGTTCCTGCCACAAAGCAGTAGAACATGGTAGCTGAAAAATACAGTGTGATCACCACTGAAATTAAGATTTTAAAAAACTTCCTCATTGCTTCTCCTTTCTGTAGTGTCGATATAAGGACACTGTTGTGATTCCAATTTTACCTTCATAATAAGATTAATTCAAGGATGAATCGGACAGGATATATATATGATAAAATATGACAGATTTTGGGTCACGATGAAGGAGCGTGGGATCACTCAGTATGATCTTTATGAACATTACCAGATCACCCGTTCACTTCTGGACAGACTTCGAAAAAATAAAAATGTTGAAATTTATACCATAGACAGGTTGTGTTCCATTCTCCACTGCGAGATCGAGGACATTGTGGAACATGTTCCCGAGCCTGACGAAAGGAACGAACATACAGAAAAAGCTTCAGTGAAAAACAATCCTTACTCTGAAGATAAGAAAAACTCTCTCTGACTGTGATCAGATGCAGCTTTTTGTTGGCTGTGCTATCCGTGTCAGGGAGAGTTTTTCTGGTTTTTTCTATAAGAAGATATAAAAAAAGGGGCCGAAGCCCCTTTTTAAGTGGATCTTATTTGTAGTTTACGATCTTTCCGAAATCTGGTTTCAGGGAAGCACCGCCTACAAGACCGCCGTCGATGTCAGCCTGAGCGAATAAGTCAGGAGCTGTTGCAGCGTTTACAGATCCGCCGTACTGGATACGGATCTCTGCTGCTGTAGCATCATCATAGATCTCAGCGATGCATTTACGGATATCAGCGCAAACCTCCTGAGCCTGCTCTGTTGTAGCTGTCTTACCTGTTCCGATAGCCCAGATCGGCTCGTAAGCGATAACTGCTGTCTTAGCCTGATCAGCTGTAACACCCTGGAATCCACCTTAACCTGCTGACGGATGAAGTCCATAGTCACGCCCTGCTCTCTCTGAGTAAGTGTCTCACCGCAGCACATGATCGGTGTGATGCCATGCTCGAAAGCTTTGAGCATTTTTTTGTTAACGTCTTCGTTTGTCTCACCGAAATACTCTCTTCTCTCGGAATGTCCAAGTACTACATACTTAACGCCTGCATCTACGAGCATAGCCGGAGCGATCTCACCTGTGTAAGCACCTTTCTCCTCAAAGTACATGTTCTCAGCACCAACCTGGATGTTTGTTCCTTTAGCTGCCTCAACAACAGGGATGATGTCGATAGCCGGTACGCAGAATACTACGTCAACTTCGTCGTTAACAACAAGCGGTTTTAAAGTCTCAACGAGCTTTACAGCCTCGCTTGGTGTCATGTTCATTTTCCAGTTTCCAGCAATGATTTTCTTTCTTGCCATGGTTTTATCTCCTTTTTTGTGTTCTTGGAACACTTTATTTTTTATCAGTCTTTATCGTTAGCTGCTGCTACACCCGGAAGCTCTTTTCCCTCAAGGAACTCAAGAGACGCACCGCCACCTGTGGAGATGTGTGTCATCTTGTCGCCATATCCAAGGATATTTACAGCTGCTGCTGAATCACCGCCACCGATGATCGTTGTTGCGTCTGTCTCTGCAAGAGCTTTGGCAACTGCCTCTGTACCATGTGCGAAGTTCGGCATCTCGAAGCATCCCATCGGTCCGTTCCATACAACTGTCTTAGCATCTTTAACAGCATCTGCAAAAATCTTCTCTGTCTCTGTTCCGATGTCCATTCCTTCCCATCCGTCCGGAATTTCACCACGTTTAACGATCTGGATGTTGCAGTCGTTGGAGAAGTCATCACCGATTCTGTTATCTACAGGAAGAAGAAGCTTAACGCCTTTCTCCTCTGCTTTCTTCATCATGTCAAGTGCATACTGAAGATAGTCATCCTCGCAGAGAGATTTTCCGATATGTCCGCCCATAGCTTTGGAGAATGTATAGGACATACCACCACCGATGATCAGTGTATCTACCTTATCAAGAAGGTTGTTGATTACAGAGATCTTGCTGGAAACCTTAGCACCGCCAAGAATTGCAACGAATGGTCTCTCTGGATTATTTACAGCGTTTCCGAGGAAATCGATCTCTTTCTGCATCAGATATCCTACAACTGCTGTCTTAACATATTTGGTAACACCTACGTTGGAGCAGTGAGCTCTGTGAGCGGTTCCGAATGCATCGTTTACGAATACATCGCAAAGAGAAGCAAGGTCTTCGCTGAACTTATCTTCGTTCTTTGTCTCTTCTGCACGGTAACGTGTATTCTCAAGAAGAATTACATCGCCATCTTTCATCTCAGCAACAGCAGCTTTTGCGTTTGGTCCTACTACCTCAGGATCTGCTGCAAATTTCACTTCCTGTCCAAGAAGCTCAGAAAGACGAACAGCTACAGGTGCAAGAGAAAGCTCCGGTTTCGGCTCTCCCTTCGGTTTTCCGAGGTGGGAGCAGAGGATAACCTTTCCGCCGTCTGCGATCAGTTTCTTGATTGTAGGAAGAGCAGCCACAAGACGATTCTCGTCTGTGATCTTTCCATCCTGAAGCGGAACGTTAAAGTCACATCTTACAAGTACTCTCTGTCCTTTTACATTGATATCATCAACACTTTTTTTGTTCAGCATTTCTATATCTCCTTAACTTTTATTTCTGCCGGAAGCAGATCAATAAGGGCGAGCGGTATTGTTGTCCGCTCTGTCAACAGTCATTTCCTCAGATATTCTTTTGTTTGATCTTTTGGAAAAAAAGGGCCCGGTCCTCTTCAGACCGGACCCTTTCTGAGTCTATTCTTCTACACTCGTTCGCTGAAAATTAAGCGTTCAGAAGGCTTCCGAAGTGCTTGATTGTACGAACCATCTGGCTTGTGTAGGAGTTCTCGTTGTCATACCAGGAAACTACCTGAACCTCTGTTGTGCCATTCTCAAGTGGAAGTACCATTGTCTGAGTAGCATCGAAGAGGGAACCAAATCTCATACCAACGATATCGCTGGATACGATCTCATCCTCGTTGTATCCGAAGGACTCGTTAGAAGCTGCTTTCATAGCTGCGTTGATCTGCTCTTTTGTAACATTTCCTTCAACTACTGCTGTAAGGATTGTTGTAGAACCTGTTGGGGTAGGAACACGCTGTGCAGAACCGATAAGTTTGCCGTTAAGCTCTGGGATAACAAGTCCGATAGCTTTAGCAGCACCTGTGCTGTTCGGAACGATATTAACTGCAGCTGCACGGGATCTTCTCAGATCGCCTTTTCTCTGCGGTCCGTCAAGTGTCATCTGATCGCCTGTGTAAGCGTGGATTGTGCACATGATACCGGATTTGATCGGTGCAAGATCGTTAAGAGCCTTAGCCATTGGTGCAAGGCAGTTTGTTGTACAGGAAGCTGCGGAGATGATCTTGTCCTCGTTTGTAAGACCCTGATGGTTTACGTTGTAAACGATTGTCTTAAGGTCGTTTCCAGCCGGAGCGGAAATAACTACGTGCTTAGCACCTGCATCGATATGAGCCTGAGCTTTATCTTTAGATGTGTAGAAACCTGTGCACTCAAGAACTACGTCTACACCGATCTCTCCCCATGGAAGCTCTGCAGCGTTAGCCTTAGCATAGATTTTGATCTCTTTTCCGTCTACTGTGATGGAATCCTCTCCTGCTTTAACTGTATCAGCAAGAGCATATCTTCCCTGTGTAGAATCATATTTTAATAAGTGAGCAAGCATTTTAGGAGATGTAAGGTCATTGATTGCTACAACCTCGAATCCCTCTGCTCCAAACATCTGACGGAATGCAAGACGACCGATACGTCCAAAACCATTAATTGCAACTTTTACTGCCATGATAAATTCCTCCTATGAATTGAATGGTGATTAAATCGTTCCTTTGTTAAAGAAACATCAACCTGTTTCATATTGTACCTAATTCCAAACAAAAATTCAAGAGCTATTTATAAAAAAGAACATTAAAATAAATATTAAGAAAATTTCTGAAAAATGTGCTATAATTCTTTGATAGAAAGTTCTGTCCTGCTGATTCCCAAAACGGATATCTATATTCCGCTGGGAGTTTGACTTTCCCGGATTCATAACAGGCAGATACGATCATTGTCACAGAATATAAAGGCTTGAATATGGAGGTACAAAATGGACCAGAAAATTTTATGGGACTGCCATATGCACTCCTCTTTTTCCGCAGATTCCGATACACCGATGGAAGAAATGATCCAGACTGCCGCAGACCAGTGTCTCACGGGAATCTGTTTTACTGAACATTTTGATCCGGATTATCCCGATACTCCGGAAAATCTTGATTTTTCCCTGAACATCCCTGCATACCGCCAGAAACTTGAGAGTCTTGCGGATGCTTTTAAAGACCAGATCCAGGTTAACTTCGGGATCGAGCTTGGACTTCAGCCTCAGCTTGCAGAATCTTTTTCCGATCTTCTGAAAGAAGTTCCCTTTGATTTCGTTATTGGTTCCTCCCATGTGGTGCACGGATACGATCCTTATTATCCTTCTTATTTTGAGGGCCGTAAGGAATCCGCATGCTACATGGAATATTTTGAATCCATCCTAGAAAATATCGCTGCTTTTGACGAGATGGATGTGTACGGACATATCGACTATGTAGTACGTTATGGTCCAAATCAGAACCGTCAGTATTCTTATGGAAGATATAAGGAGATCCTGGACGAGATCCTGCGGACATTGATCCGCAAAAATGTGGGAATCGAGCTGAACACAGGCGGTTATCACTACGGGCTTGGTGAACCGAATCCATGTGTCAATATTATCCGACGTTACCGTGAGCTTGGCGGTGAGATCATCACCATCGGTGCAGATGCCCATACTCCGGATAAGATCGGCTATGCTTTTGACAAGGCGGCTGATGTTCTCCGTGAATGTGGTTTTTCCTATTATACTGTATTTAAAAACCGCCGTCCTGTTTTTCATAAGCTGTAGCTCTGTTTCTCTCTCCGGTGAGAGAGTTTACATTTTTATACCGAAAATATCATTTTATCTAAGGAGGAACTCTATATGTCAACAAAAAGACTCCAGAAAAAGAAAGCTGCCATGCAGGCAAAAAAAGAAAAGCAGCTGAAAAAAAATACCTCTGCTGCCGGCACCAGTTCCAGTGTTGCCAAATCTGTTGAAAATGCTAAAGCCGAAGTGAAAAAACTTGAAACCGTAAAGAAGGAAACGCTTAAAGTCGAAACCTCCAAAACCGAACCGATCAAGGTCGAGACTTCCAAGACCGAGCCGATCAAGGTTGAGACTTCCAAGACCGAACCGATCAAGGTTGAGACTTCCAAAACCGAACCGATCAAGGTCGAGACTTCCAAGACCGAACCGATCAAGGTCGAGACTTCTAAGACTGAACCGGCGAAAGTTACTACTTCCAAGACCGAGCCTCTGAAAGTCGAAACCTCCAAGGAGGACACAGCTTACGATGCCCTCTACGAGAAACGTCTGAAACACTACTACAATGATCTGAAATGGCTCTACTGTGAACTGTTCCGCGATCATCCGGAAGTTGCCGGCACATTCTCAAGCCTCACAAAAAAGATGAAAGAGATTTACCGTGAGCGCTCTCTTTCCATGAAGGAAGCTGACCAGACCTGCGTTGCTGATCCTGACTGGTTCCGTAAGACTACTTTCACCGGAATGGCTGTAAATCCTGCTGACTTCGCAGATACTCTTTCCGGTCTATCTGATAAACTGGACTATATCAGCGAATGCAAAGCAGACACTCTGTACCTGACAGATCTTTTCCAGGCAACCTCCAATTGCTCCCTTTACATTATCCCGGAGATCGGAACCTCCGAAAATCTGTACACACTTGCAGCTAACTGTAGGAAAGCAGGTATCCGCCTGGCTCTTGAGATCCCGTTAAGTCTTTCTGTGGATGACCCACAGTCCGGTGCGCCGTGTGTGCTCCAGACTCCGGCTTATTTCAATGCAATGCTTCTTCAGATCCTGGAACTTGCAAATGAGGGTGCTTCTGTATTCAGCCTTGGTGTCCTTCCGATGATGCCGGAAGAAAATCTCTGGAAGCTTCACTCTCTGCTACGTATGACCAGAATGGTGTGTGAGATCGTATGCCCCGGAATTCTTCTCCTTGGCGAAACAGACCGCCCACCTGCAGAGGCTGCTGCATTCGGCGGAACTTCCGATATGCCGGAACTTCACATTGTAAACAGCACCCGGCTGATGTCCGATCTCTGGCATACCGTTGCCACAAAGGACACTGCCCTTCTCCGCCGGGGAATTGACAGAGCTGCAGACCTTCCGCAGGCACCGGTATTCCAGAATTACCTCCGTAACCGCAACACTGTACGTTGGAACCTAGACTATGATTTCCTGAAAGGAAGCTTTATCACAGAAGGACCTCACAGAGATTATCTGAATGAATTCCTGGCAGGTATTTTCCCTGATTCCTTTGCCCGGGGTGAAATTTATGTAAATCCGGAAAACGAGGAATCTGAGCTCTGCGGAACAACCGCATCTCTTGCAGGAATTGAGCGTTTTGATTATGAAGGAAATATGGAGGGTGTCAGCCGGGGAATCCGCTATGACGTAACACTTCATGCATTGCTTCTTTCCCTCCCCGGAATTCCGGTACTTCGAAGCGGTGACGAGGTCGGACAGCTGAATGACTACACCTATAAAGCAGACATTTCCAAAGCATCTGATCCCCGCTGGCTCCACAACGGACGTTTCAACTGGGCACTTGCCAGGAACAGAGCCGATGCCGAAACGATTCAGGGACGCATTTTCAACAGCCTTGAGCAGCTGGAATCCATCCGCGCCAGCCATCCGGTATTTGCACCTGAAGTTCCTGCACATACGGTGGAAACCTGGGAAAGGGCTCTCCTTGCCCTGGTAAGAGAAACTTCTGAAGAAAAGCTGATCTGCATCTACAATTTCAGTGATCAGGATAAGGTAGCCTGGATCAACGAACAGGACGGTACTTACACAGATCTTCTCACAGGAGTTCAGAGAGACGCACAGGCTGTAGAGATCCCGGCCTTCGGATTTATCTGGCTTATGCACACGAAATAATAACTTCGTCAGGCGGATATCCACAATCTGCATTCTCTACACAGATCTGCACCGGATAACTTCTCCACAGTTTATTCGCCCAAAAAAGGTTACTGTTCACTCCGTTCTCAGTAACACACCTCGCGGGATATTACCAGTGAACAGTAATCAAAAAAGAACACTGCCATTTTCAACGGGCAGTGTCCTTTTTTATTTCTCATATTATTATTTTCTCAGCTTATCAATAAATGCGGCAAATTTCCCCTGTTCCCCACTATCCAGCGAACGACTGTAAATATTTCTGAGCCAGGCCGTGATCACATCGATCAGGATCGGAGAAAATGTCATCAAAAGGAACACCAGAATGATCATTCCGAATTCCAGAGATCCCAGTGTCAGAAGATTCTGCAGAACCACCGCCGCACCGAAAAAGATCACCTGCATACTGTAAATGATCACCTTTCGATAGGTATTCAAAGGCGCATAAACCGTCTTAAGTGCCGCCATATAATTCCATCCTGTCACAAGCACACAGGCTGTATTCAGCATGGCATTGGAATGGTATACATTCTGGCATACCAGCATCACACTGAACACACAGCCCGTGATGGTCACAGCAGCCGGAAATGCATTCATAAACACATGACGCAAAAATGTATGGTCGATCTTCTCATAATTATTCTCCTGTGCCAGAAGGAACGTAGGAATACCAACAGCACAGGCACTGATCAAAGACATCTGGATCGGCTCAAAAGGATAAGAATCCCCGAAGAAGATCGTAATCAGTGACAGCAGCACGGAAAAAATCGTTTTGATCAGAAACATAGATGCCGCAGTACGGATATTATTTACAACCCGGCGTCCCTGATTCACGATTTCCGGCATTGCTGCAAAATTAGAATCCAGCAATACCACATTGGCAATATTCTTGGCGGCATCACTGCCCTCAGCCATGGCAATACTGCAGTCCGCCTCTTTAAGCGCCAGAACATCATTGACACCATCACCGGTCATGGCAACCGTATGCTTCTGAGCCTGCAAAGACTTCACCATTGCCTGCTTCTGCTGAGGTGTTACACGTCCGAACACACTGTATTCTGCAACTGCCTCGTCCATCTGTTCCTGGGTTGTGATCGTTGTCGCATCTATATAATGCTCTGCATTTTTAAGACCTGCACGTCTGGCAATTGCAGAAACTGTCACCGGATCATCACCGGAGATCACTTTCAGATCAACACCCTGACTTTCGAAATATGCCAGCGTATCCGGTGCCTCTGCACGGATCACATCCGTAATAAGCAAAAGTCCGACAGGTTCCAGTCCCCCCGGAAGCTCCGCACCCTCACTCACATTTACACTATGGGCAAGGACCAGCACACGAAGACCTTCCTCTGCAAATCCGCCACAATACTCCATCAATTCCGGGTTCCCTTCCGGGAAAAGAAACTGCGCTGCACCCATCAGATAAGTACCTGCATCTGTAAATGCAGCTCCGCTGTACTTCCTGTCAGAAGAAAACGGGATCACATGATCCAGCTCCATATCCCGAGATACTTTAAATCTTGCCCTGAGTGCATCGGCAGTGGCATTCTGATCCTTCAGCACAGAAAGCAGATTTCCCATGATATGCTCGATCTCCCGGATCTTCTCTGGATTTTCCTGACTGTGTTTCTCCGGGTCAGCGTCTGACTTTTCCTGCAATACGAGATTCGCGCTTCCATCCTCCTTTGCGATAGCATCTGTTGCTGAAACTGCAGAGGCAGCAGAACTTTCAGTTCCATCGCTGTCACCTTCGCCGGATTCAGGATCTTTCCCGGATATTTTCTCGGAAATCTCATCATACACCGGCGGATAGCTTTCCACCGCTTCCACACACATGGTACCCTCTGTGATAGTTCCTGTCTTATCCAGACAGAGCGTATCCACGCGTGCAAGAGTTTCTATACAGTACAGTTCCTGCACCAGCGTCTTCTTCTGAGCCAGCTTCAGTGCCCCCAAAGTCAGTGCCACACTGGTAAGAAGGACAAGCCCCTCCGGGATCATTCCCAGGACCGCTGCAACCATATTGACAACAGAATCCCGGATATTATCTCCCACAAAATAGTACTGTTTATAAAAAAGCAGCGCCCCCATTGGTACGATAATGATACTGATCACCTTCAGAATGGCATTCAGGGAATTTCTAAGCTCTGAATTATGGCGTTTGAATTCCTTTGCCTCGCTGGTGATCCTTGACGCATAGTTGTCGCTTCCCACATGGATGATCTGGCAGCAGGCCTGTCCCGCCGTCACAAAGCTTCCGGAAAAAAGCTCATCTCCCGGATTCTTCGGAAGATTGTCTGCCTCACCGGTAAGCAGGGATTCATTGACCTCAAGGCTTCCCTCCAGGATCTTCGCATCTGCCGGAACCTGTTCTCCGGTCTTCAGGAATATCAGATCATCGACAACCAGCTTCTCTGTAGAAATTTTCCATTTTTTTCCTTCACGCAGAACAACCGTCTTGGATTCTGTCAGGATTGCCAGCTTGTCAATAGTTTTCTTAGCACGGACCTCCTGAATGATCCCGATCACGGTATTAATAAAAATGATTCCTACAAACATGGAGTTTTTGTAGGAACCAACCAGCAGTACGAGAACCAGCAGCACCAGGTTCAGAAAATTGAAGAATGTCAACGTATTCTCCAGAATAATCTGCTTATATGTCCTGGTGTTGGGGTTTTCGTTATTATTTACCTGACCCTGCGCAATTCTTTCCTGAACCTCTTCGTTCGTAAGTCCTGTCATGCTTCTTACTTACCTGTCCTTTCAATGGCTTACGGTTCTGTTCAACTGAAGCTTGCTCATGCCCCGGTTATGATCGTAAATAAAAGGATCAATACTCCTCTTCTGTATCCTCTTCACCCTCGTGGATATCAGACTTCGGTTTGGAAAGACCCTCGATCTTAATGTGATGTTTCTCTGCATAATCCCAGAGAGCTGCATGAATTGCTTCCTCAGCAAGCAGGGAACAGTGGATCTTCACCGGCGGAAGTCCGTCCAGAGCCTCCATAACGGCCTTGTTGGTTACTTCCATAGCTTCCTCAATGGTCTTGCCCATTACAAGTTCTGTTGCCATGCTGCTTGTTGCAACTGCTGCACCGCATCCAAATGTTTTAAACTTGCAGTCTTTGATAATATGAGTTTCGTCATCGATATCAAGGAATATTCTCATAATATCACCGCATTTTGCATTTCCTACAGTACCCACGCCACTTGCGTTCTCGATCTCACCTACATTACGTGGATGCTGAAAATGATCCATTACTTTTTCACTATACATTATTTTTTCCTCCTGGCAAGTATTTTTATTATTTTTTCTGTTTTTTAATAAAATCTTCATATAACGGAGACATGCTTCTTAAGTTTGCAGTAATATCTTTCAGCTTATCTACTACAAAATCAACATCCTCCATTGTCGTCTCCTCGCTTAAGGTCATACGGAGAGATCCGTGTGCGATCTCATGAGGAAGACCGATAGCTAACAAAACATGTGACGGATCCAGAGAACCGGATGTACATGCAGAACCGCTGGATGCACAGATTCCAAAATTATCAAGCATCAGAAGAAGTGACTCTCCCTCGATGAACTGGATGCTTACATTTACGTTGTTCGGAAGACGTTTTACTTTATCTCCATTGAGGCGTACGTACGGGATCTCTGTGAGGATCCTGCTGATCATATGATCTCTGATCTCGATTTCTTTTGCAGTACGTTCTTTCATGGACTTGTTTGCACGCTCTGCTGCAAGACCGTATCCTACGATACCAGGAACGTTCTCTGTACCTGCACGACGTTTTCTCTCCTGTGCTCCGCCATGTACGAAGGAGCGGATCTTAACGCCTTTACGGATATAGAGGAAGCCGATTCCCTTCGGTCCGTTGATCTTATGTCCGCTGGAGCTGAGCATATCAATATTGAACTCATCTACATTGATCGGGATCTGGCCAAATGCCTGAACAGCGTCTGTATGGAACAGGATTCCATGCTCATGTGCGATCTGTCCGATCTCTTTCAGCGGCTCAAGAGTACCGATCTCATTGTTTGCAGCCATAACAGAGATCAGGATGGTCTCCGGTGTGATGGCTTTCTGAAGCTCATCCAGGTCAATGAAACCATTCTCATCTACATCCAGGTATGTGACCTTGGCACCACGCTCTTTTTCAAGGTACTCGCAGGTATGAAGGATTGCATGATGCTCGATCTTTGTTGTGATGATATGGTTTCCTTTATTTTTATATGCCTCAAAGGTCGCTTTCAGGGCCCAGTTATCGGACTCGGAACCACCTGCTGTAAAATAGATCTCCTCTTTTTTGGCTCCGATCACATCTGCGATCTGCTGTCTTCCTTTTGCGATGGCAGCCTTGCTGTTTGCCGCAAAATCATAAACAGTTGAAGCATTTCCATAAAACTCTGTAAAATACGGCAGCATTGCCTCCACAACTTCCGGTGCGGTCTTTGTGGTAGCCGCGTTGTCCAGATATATCATTTTTCCCATTTTCTTTTCCTCCTGTTCAGGATAATTATTTTTCGTGTATTCTCCGGCTTTCTTCGATCAGCTCACTGAGCATCAGGGTATCCACTGCATCTGTGATGCTGTCATTGATCCTCTTCCACACTAATTTAGCCACGCAGAGATCGGAACCCTGGCAGCCACCGTCACCTTCTGTTCCCGGACATGTTGCAGCTCCAGGCCACCCTCCAGGACACGAAGGATATCTCCCACTGAAATCTCTTCTGCCGGTCTTCCAAGGAAGTATCCCCCGGCTGCGCCGCGGACACTCTTCACAAGGCCCGCTTTCTTCAAAAGTGCCATCAGCTGCTCCAGATAGCTGACTGATATATTTTGACGGCCCGCAATACTCTGAAGCGAGACCGCTTCTTTTTCACTGTAAAGACCAAGGTCTATCAAAGCCTTAAGTCCGTATTTTGCTCTTGTTGACAGTTTCATCCGCTCACCTCTTTTTTCAATTCCCAGTGTTTTCCTCGGATTTCATGTTTACTCTATCAGAAACATATGGTTCTGTCAAGGCTAACTTCTTCATATACTGACAAAAAGGTGCAAGGTTGTTACTATTCACTGGTAATATTCCGCGAAGCGTGTTGCTGAAAATGGGGTGAACAGTAACTCAAGGTTATCCATGTCAAAAAAAATATTTCTCAAAGGAACCCTGATTCTTGCCTGTACAGGTCTTATCAGCCGTATCGCAGGTTTCTTTTATAGAATATTCCTCTCCTATGCCATTGGTGCAGAAGGTCTTGGTTTGTATCAGCTGGTTCTACCTCTCCAGGGACTTATGGCCGCTTTATCCTATACAGGGATCCAGTCTGCCCTTTCACGCCTGATCGCATCCAGACTTGCCCTTCAGGAGAAAAAGGAGGCACGTTTTTCGCTGGTTACAGGAACACTTATGGCTGTCTTTTTTTCTGCTGCAGCCGGTTTTCTGCTTTTTCAACACGCATATTTTTTTGCTTCCACAATTCTGAAAACACCGCAGACTGCCAGTCTTCTTCGCATAACAGCTGTCAGTATTCCGCTCTGTGCCATTCATTCCTGCATTGACAGCTATTATTATGCCCGGAAAAAAGCCTCTGTTCCGGCAGCCGTGCAGCTTTCGGAGCAGGCTGCCCGGATCGGCACTACCTATATCCTGTATCTGATCTTTCTTTCCGAAGGACGTCCGATCACTGCATTGATCGCAGCGGGTGGTTCTCTTGCCGGAGAGGCTGCCGCTTCGCTGGTGTCTCTGCTGGTAGTTTCCTTTCATTTCGGAAATCACCCTGTACAAGAAAAAAATCCCATCAGGATCTTTTCGCTGTTAAAGGACCTTTTCACACTGTCTTTTCCCATTTCCCTGAACAGGATTCTTCTGACACTTCTCGGCAGCATAGAAGCGGTTCTGATTCCACAGATGCTTCTGCGTTCCGGCATGACAGCATCAGACTCACTGAAAATCTATGGGATCTTTACCGGAATGGCACTGCCCCTGCTCCTGTTTCCTTCCACACTTACGTCTTCCGCCGCTGTGATGATGATGCCTTCCATCGCACAGCTTGATGCGCTGGGAGAGCAGAAGCAGATCCGCCGTGTCACAGACCAGACCTTTTTTCTGTGCATGTTCCTTGGATTTCTGTGCGGAAGCGGATTCTTTCTTTTTGGCCCATTCCTCGGAGCGTTGCTTTTTCACAGCCAGACTGCCGGCACCTACATACGGTATCTGTCTTTTATCTGTCCTTTTCTTTATACAAACACCATGCTCACCAGCATCCTGCAGGGACTTGGAAAACCGGGGCTCTGTCTGATCCACAGTATTGCCGGCATTCTCATCCGCATTTTCTCCGTTATTTTTATAATTCCGTTGACAGGGATACGCGGCTATTTTTACGGATTTTTTCTGGGTGAGCTGCTGCTTACTCTTCTACACGTGAAAGCGCTAAAATTTCCCTATCGACAATCGGCCAATAATCGTTTATAATAAATAATCGAAATGTCTATAGTTATGGAGGAATAGAGTACTATGAGTTTTGAATTCATAAAAAAACTGCCAACTCCTGAGGAAATCCGCAATCAGTATCCGCTCGATGCTGAACTTCAGGCGCTCAAGGAGAAACGCGATGCTGAGATTCGCGACGTTTTCACCGGAAAATCCGATAAATTCCTCGCTATCATCGGACCATGTTCTGCAGATAACGAAGATGCCGTATGCGATTATCTTTTAAGACTTCGCAAAGTTCAGGAAAAGATCGAAGATAAAGTCCTTATCATCCCGCGTGTTTACACAAACAAACCACGTACGACCGGTGAAGGATACAAAGGAATGGTCCATCAGCCGGATCCTGAGAAAAAACCGAACCTTCTTGCCGGACTGATCGCGATCCGTAAGATGCACATGCGTGCTATCCGCGAAAGCGGCTTCACCTGTGCAGATGAGATGCTTTACCCGGAGAACTACCGTTATCTCTCCGATGTGCTCTCCTACGTTGCTGTAGGCGCACGTTCTGTTGAAGATCAGCAGCACAGACTGACTGTCAGCGGTATGGACGTTCCTGCTGGTATGAAGAACCCTACCAGTGGTGACTACAGCGTTATGCTGAACTCCATTGTTGCAGCCCAGGGCGCTCATCGTTTTATTTACAGAAGCTGGGAGGTTGAGACCACCGGTAATCCACTCTCTCACGCAATCCTTCGTGGTGCGGTAAACAAGCATGGGGAAGCAATCCCGAACTACCATTACGAGGATCTTCGTCTTCTCTATGACAAATACCATGCAAAGAACCTTGCCAACCCGGCAGTGATCGTGGATACCAACCACTCCAACTCCAACAAGCATTACGAGCAGCAGGTTCGTATCGCAAGTGAGGTTCTTCACAGCCGTCAGGTAGATCCTGAGCTTCACTCAATGGTAAAGGGGCTCATGATCGAGAGCTATATCGAACCAGGCAATCAGAAGATCGGTGGAGATCACATCTACGGAAAATCCATCACAGATGCCTGCCTTGGTTGGGATGAATCTGAGAGCTGCTTTACACGATCGCTGAAAATTGCTAAGTTCTGTCTGATCTGCACTTCAGGGAACAGACATTTGTGATCATTCTACAATTTACATTCAAAAAAAAGAACCGACATTCTTCCATTTTGGAAGCTGCCGGTTCTTTTTTGAACGCGTTTTTTGTATTATTTCTTACAGATCAATGCCTCGGATGTGCTTTCATATATACGTCTCGCATTTTCGCAACGCCAAAATTCAGATAGACCTGTGTGGTGGAAATATCCGAATGTCCAAGCATTTCCTGCACACTCTTCACATCTGCTCCATTCTGCAGCATATGTGCGGCAAAAGAATGTCTCAGTGTATGTGGTGTGATATCATGCTGGATTCCGGCTTCCTCTGCATATCCCTTCAGGACCTTCCAGAATCCCTGTCTGCTCATGGATTTTCCTGAACAGTTGGTAAAAAGACTCTCCGTCTCATTTTCTTTCACAAATTTTCCACGGGCTTCTTTCAGATATTTCTCCATGGCTGTTTTGCATACATTTCCAACCGGGATCACCCGTTCCTTATCTTCATCGTGACAGACTACATAACCAAACCGGAGATTGAGATCCTCCAGGTTCAGCCGCAAAAGTTCACTGACACGCATTCCTGTGGCATACAAAAGCTCCAGCATGGCACTGTCTCGGATTCCCTTCGGTGTATTCAGATCCGGCTGTTTCAAAAGGCGGTCTACCTCATCCACAGTAAGGATCTCCGGCATCCGTTTCTCAACCTTGGGCGGCTTCAGCTCCAGGGACGGATCCCTCTCGATCCTGTTCTCCTGATAAAGATACTGAAACAAAGCACGGATAGATGCTACATTTCTGGAGATCGTCGAGGAAGCGAACTGTCCTCTCTCCATATAGCTGAGATAGCTTCCAGCTCCAGTTCTCCTACATCTCGGATATCATAGATCCCACGATCCGCAAAATACACTGCCATCTTCTTCAGGTCTCTCTGGTAGGATACTTCTGTATTATGTGACGTTCTTTTTCTATTATGTAAATATGTAATAAATTCCCGTATCTCTATGTCCATTTCTCTGCATCCCGTTTCTCTAAAATCATACTCGTTTATGACTGAATTATACTGTGAATTTTACATAAAATCAAACAGTTTTTCATCGTAAAACCGCACAATTTCAACACTTTCCGGCACAAACTACCAAATATCGCAGATTTTATGGAAACCATTACTAGATATTGTGGAAATTTTCCTCAAAAAATTTTCAGGCCCTTTATAACTTTTTCTACGATACAGGGGTTCAAAAAACTTTCTGCAAGGATTCCCCCTGTATACAGCAGAAAAACTGTGATCCCCTGCCGAAAATAAGCCCCGGATTTCTGCGGCACAAGCCCATAATTTTTCCATATCCCATACGATTGTCTATATACAATACTTGCAAGATAAAAATACGCCGGAATATAGATCAGATACTGTGGCATCAGCAGTCCGGCTCCGGCCACACTGCCATAAATACCGAATTCCAGAACTGATAATGCCAGGATCATTCCTGTCTCCATTCCCAAAAACAGCATATATGCAACCGTCAAAGGCACTCCGAATATTGTAAATCCGCATAAAAACAACAGAAGAAAAAAACCTCCTCTTCGTCGCAGCACCTCCAGGAAATAAGCTCCACCGGAAATATCTTTTCCTGCAAAGCTGCGGATCAGATAAAAAGAAGCTAGGGTTTTCTGCTTCCACTCCATTTTCCATATCAGATTCGGCAACACATTTCCCGCAAAAAATCCGATCATAAAGAGGATCTCCGCCGGAAAACGTCCGGCATTTTTCCACTTCCGGTTCTCTGTCTTACTCTCCATTTACTCACCCTGTACCAGTTTACGCCTGTTTTTCCAGTAATATGACCGTTTTTCCACATGACAAAAAAGACCGGTCAGCTAAAAAGCTGTCCGGCCTTTGGTATTTCCAGAACTTTCTTCCATTGAAAGCTTATTTTGCGTAGTCAACCGCTCTGCTTTCACGAATCACATTAACTTTGATCTGTCCAGGATACTCAAGCTCTGCCTCGATCTGCTTTGCAATATCTCTTGCAAGGAGAACCATATCTGCATCACTTACATGATCCGGCACGACCATAACACGAATTTCTCTTCCTGCCTGAATAGCAAAAGATTTCTCTACACCCTTAAACTCATTAGTGATATCCTCAAGCTGTTTCAGACGATTGGTATAGGTTTCCAGAGTCTCACGTCTTGCTCCAGGTCTTGCTGCGGAAATTGCATCAGCAGCCTGTACAATACACGCGATCAAAGATTCCGGCTCCACATCACCATGGTGAGACGCAACCGTGTTGATAACGATCGGGGACTCCTTGTATTTCTTGCAGAGATCCACACCGATCTGAATATGAGAACCCTCTACCTCATGGTCAATGGATTTACCAATGTCATGAAGAAGTCCGGCACGCTTGGCCATCCGCACATCCACACCAACTTCTCCTGCAAGAAGTCCGGAAAGCTGCGCAACCTCGATTGAATGTCTCAGAGCATTCTGTCCATAGCTTGAACGGAATTTCATACGTCCAAGAAGCTTCAGAAGTTCCGGATGGATTCCGTGTACCCCTACATCCATGGCAGCATTCTCACCGTCTTCCCGGATCTGTGCTTCCACTTCTTTCTGGGCTTTCTCTACCATCTCTTCAATTCTTGCCGGATGGATACGGCCATCCACGATCAGTTTCTCAAGAGCCACTCTGGCAATCTCTCTCCTGATCGGATCAAATGCGGAAAGTACCACTGCCTCCGGTGTATCATCAATGATCAGATCCACACCGGTAAGTGTCTCAAGTGTACGGATGTTACGGCCTTCACGACCGATGATCCTTCCCTTCATTTCATCACTTGGAAGCTGTACCACAGAAATCGTTGTCTCGGAAACATGATCCACTGCACATTTCTGAATAGCATTGACTACATATTCCCTGGCTTTCTTATTGGCATCTTCCTTGGCTCTGTTCTCAAGCTCTTTATAGAGTCTTGCAACATCCACCTTTACGTCATCTTCTACAGATTTCAGTAATTCTTCTTTTGCCTGTTCGGAGGTAAGACCTGAAACTCGTTCCAGTTCCTGTACTCCTTTTTCCTCAAGTTCATTTACTCGTTTTTCTTTTTCTTGTAACTCGTTAAATTTCGCTGTACATTCCAGCTCACGCTTCTCCACCGCATTCGCTTTTTTGTCAACAGATTCCTCTTTTGACAAAACTCGCTTCTCATATCTCTGCAGCTCGTTTCTCCGTTCCTTGGTTTCCCTTTCCAGTTCATTTTTAGTTCGCAGAGATTCTTCCTTTACTTCAAGTAAAGTTTCTCGTTTCTTGGTCTCTGCTGCTTTCAATGCTTCATCAAGAATATTCCTTGCCTTATCCTCTGCTGTACCTATGATTTCCGCATCCTTGCGTACTTTCTTGTCAACAGCAACCTTGCAAGTAACAGGAACTGCAATAAGTAGCGTGACTACCACAGCGACAATAACACCGATAATTGTGCCTGCCACAGGAGCACCTCCTTATTTAGTTTTCATTGTACAAATACAACAATACTAAGTTTAGCTGTTTTTCACATTTATGTCAAGTTTTTCTCATGAAAAAGCAGATTTTGGTTAGCATATGTGAACTGGCTCTTTTCTCGTTACTATTCACTGGGAATATTCCGCGAGGTGTTTTCAGAGTTATTCTATATCATGTTTCACCCGGATGTTCATTTCTTCCAGGGTATGGGAAATATCTTCATACCGGAACGCCCTTCTGGCAGGTATCCATACAGCCTTCTCATCTGTCCTTCATCAAGCTCTGTGTCCGGTGCATATTTCTTCTCGATCGTCCTGCGTAATATCTCCCGCTCGTCCGGTTCCATAAGCTCTTCCATCTCATTCCAGGCATCCAGGGCAATCTGACGGTCCACGCCCTTTAACTGAAGTTCCGAGAGTATCTTCTGACGGCTCCTGGTTTCCATGCGGAAGGAGATATAGGTTCTGGCATAACGGGCATCGTTGATATACCCATAGGACTTCACATAAGCAATGGCATCTTCTACTGCCTCCGGTGAAAATTCAGCCTGACGGAGTTTATCCGTCAGGCCTTTCTCTGTGCGGTCCATATGTTCCAGAAGCCGCATGGCTTTCTTTCTTGCACGGTTTCGTTCTTCCAGATCCAGCATGGATTACTCTTCCTTCTCTGTATCTTCTGCCTGTACTGCTGCTTCTGCTGTCTCATCTGCCGGATCCAGATGATAATGTACACGAACCTTCTTCTCAATCTCATCGCGGATCTCCGGATGCTCTCTCAGGAATAATTTGGCATTCTCACGTCCCTGTCCGATCTTATCCCTTCATATGCATACCAGGCTCCGCTCTTGTTTACGATGGAGCATTCTGCAGCCAGATCCAGGATATCTCCCTCTCTGGAAATACCGGTTCCGAACATGATATCAAACTCTGCCTGCTTAAATGGCGGAGCGACCTTGTTCTTAACTACTTTCACACGGGTGTGGTTTCCGACCATCTCACCACCCTGCTTCAATGTTTCCACACGGCGTACATCCATACGGACAGATGCATAGAATTTCAGCGCACGTCCACCGGTTGTAGTTCCGGATTGCCAAACATCACTCCAACCTTCTCACGAAGCTGGTTGATAAAGATCACCACGCAGTTGGACTTGCTGATAACAGCCGTCAGTTTACGGAGTGCCTGTGACATCAG
>ENA-OQAZ01000039-OQAZ01000039.1-human-gut-metagenome-genome-assembly--contig:-NODE-39-length-54801-cov-3.637725_pt1 | contig 54801 bp, 66 predicted proteins | sample MGYA00242737_ERZ504531 | MGnify/ENA primary metagenome ERZ504531 (study PRJEB26092, sample SAMD00036244) | human gut metagenome | host: Homo sapiens | study: EMG produced TPA metagenomics assembly of... | reverse complement strand
TTAGATGAACCCTATTGACAAAATCTAAATTCGCAAGTTAATATATATGAGTATGCCGCACAACGAGGTATTTAAGTTCTGATTTCAGACACCATAGTTGGCGAGTATGATAATAGGAGGTGCCATATGTACGCGATTATAGCAACAGGTGGTAAACAGTACAAAGTAGCTGAAAGGCGATATCATTAGAGTAGAGAAACTTGGGGTAGAAGCTGGTGAGACTTATACATTTGACCAGGTACTTGCAGTTAACAACGACAAGATGGTTGTTGGTAACCCGACAGTTGAAGGTGCAACAGTTACAGCTTCTGTAATCGGTGACGGTAAAGCTAAGAAAGTTATCGTTTACAAGTATAAGAGAAAATCTGGATACCATAAGAAAAACGGTCACAGACAGCAGTACACAGAAGTAAAGATCGAAAAGATCAACGCTTAATCTGTTTCTGATGATTAAGGTAACCATTTATAAGACCGAACGGCAGGAATATGCTGGGTTTGATATGGAGGGTCATGCGGGATATGCAGAGGCCGGTGAAGACATTGTCTGTGCCGGAGTATCCGCTCTCGTGATCAATGCGCTGAATTCGATCGAGCGTTTTACAGATGATGAGACAAGCTGCGTTTCGGATGAAGATACCGGAAGTATTGAGTTCCGTTTTGACGGAATACCATCACATGATGCCACATTATTGCTGGATTCCATGATTCTTGGTCTGGAAGAGATAGAAGACAGCAATGACTACGAGAAATATATCGACATAATTTTCAAGGAGGTGTAATTACCATGATGAAAATGAATCTTCAGTTTTTCGCTCATAAAAAAGGAGTTGGTTCTACAAAGAACGGTCGTGACTCCGAGGCAAAGAGACTGGGCGCTAAAAGAGCAGACGGACAGTTTGTAAAAGCTGGTAACATTCTTTACAGACAGCGTGGAACAAAGATCCATCCAGGACTTAACGTAGGACGCGGTGGAGATGACACTCTGTTTGCACTTGTAGACGGTGTAGTAAGATTTGAAAGAAAAGGAAGAGATAAGAAACAGGTTTCTATCTATCCAGTAGCTGAGTAATCAGTTTTGGCTGGAAAGTTCCGACGGAATCTTTTCACTCGCATACATGGCAAAAGGAAGCCTCAGACGTTTTTTAAGGTCTGAGGCTTTTTCTTTCAAAGAAATCTTTTATTGTCAGATGATGAAGAAATTTACGCATATATGATGTGAATAAAGATACAGAAACAGTTGTTGTTTGTGGTATAGTATAGACAACAATATAACCGATTCCGGTTGTCAGCAGGACGCCGGATACAAATTAAGAGGAGAAAAATATGTTTGCAGACAGAGCTAAGATATTGATCCGTTCCGGTAAAGGCGGAGACGGTCACTGCAGCTTCCGCAGAGAACTGTATGTACCAAACGGCGGACCGGACGGTGGAGACGGTGGACACGGCGGAGACCTGATCTTCGAAGTAGATGAAGGGCTGAATACTCTTGTTGACTACAGACATAAGAGAAAATTTGCTGCCGAAGATGGGGAACAGGGCGGAAAGCGCCGCTGTCATGGTAAGGACGGAAAAGACCTTGTTCTTCGTGTACCGGAAGGAACAGTGATTAAAGAATCTGTTTCAGGAAAAGTCATTGCTGATATGTCCGGAGAGAACAGACGTCAGGTTGTCTTAAAAGGTGGACGAGGCGGACTTGGAAATCAGCATTTTGCTACTTCCACCATGCAGGTTCCGAAGTATGCACAGCCGGGACAGCCGGCAAGAGAGCTGGAAGTGAATCTGGAATTAAAGGTAATCGCAGATGTTGGTCTGATCGGTTTCCCGAACGTTGGTAAATCTACATTGCTTTCCCGTGTTACAAATGCGGAACCGAAAATTGCGAACTATCATTTCACAACATTGAATCCGAATCTTGGTGTTGTTGATCTTGATGGAGCAAAGGGATTTGTTATGGCTGATATTCCTGGATTGATCGAGGTGCATCCGAAGGTGTAGGGCTTGGACATGAGTTCCTTCGCCATATAGAGAGAACAAAGTTAATGATCCATGTTGTAGATGCAGCAGGAACAGAAGGAAGAGATCCGGTTGATGATATTCATAAGATCAATGCAGAGCTTGCTGCTTACAATCCGGAAATTGCGGAACGTCCGCAGGTAATCGCAGCAAACAAGACGGATCTGATCTATGATCCGGAAGATGATCCGGTTCAGCGCTTGAAAGATGAATTTGAGCCAAAGGGAATCAAAGTATTTCCTATCTCCGGAGCTACAGGAAAAGGAATCTCCGATCTTCTCTACTACGTAAGTAACGAGCTTCAGAAGCTGGATCAGAAACCGGTAGTATTCGAGCAGGAATACTTCCCGGATGATGAACTGATCTATGAAGATCTTCCTTATACGGTAGAACAGGCAGATGGAATGTATGTAGTTGAAGGTCCGAAGATTGAGAAAATGCTTGGATATACGAATCTTGATTCAGAGAAGGGATTTGCATTCTTCCAAAAGTTCTTAAAAGATTCTGGTATTTTGGCAGATCTTGAAAAAGCAGGTATCCAGGAAGGTGATACAGTTAGAATGTATGGACTTCAGTTTGACTATTATAAATAAGGAGAATATTATGACTACAAAACAAAGAGCCTATTTAAAAGGACTTGCAATGACAATGGATCCGATTTTCCAGGTTGGAAAAGCAAGCATGAATCCGGGACTTACGGAGGCAATTGCCGAGGCACTGGAAGCACGTGAGCTGATCAAGATCAGTGTTCTGAAGAACTGCATGGATGATCCGAGAGAAATCGCAGAGACACTTGCAGAGAGAACACAGTCTCAGGTTGTTCAGGTGATCGGAAAGAAAATCGTTCTTTACAAAGAAGGAAAAGACGATAAAAAGAAAATTCAGCTTCCAAAATAATTATTATTCAGCTTCTGAGTTTATGATTCGGAAGCTGAATTTGAATATAAGAAACTCGCAAAGCGTGTTTCTTACAGTAGAAAAGGAACAGGTACAGACAATGAAGATTGGTATTATGGGCGGAACCTTTGAACCAATTCATATAGGACATCTTCTTCTTGGTGAGTTTGCTTATGAAGATTTTGGGCTTGATGAGATCTGGTTTTTACCGAATGGAAATCCTCCACACAAAGAGACACTCGATACAGAAGAAGCAATGCATCACAGGATCGAGATGGTTCGTCTTGCAATAAAAAGTAATCCGAATTTCTCATTGAATCTTTCAGAAGCGGATACGAAGAAGCATTCTTATACGTATCAGACAATGAGGCATTTTAACGAGATCTACCCAAACGATGAATTTTATTTTATTCTCGGAGCGGATTCTCTGTTTGCTTTTGAAGAGTGGAAAGATTTCAGAAAAATTTTTACGACCTGTACGATTCTTGCAGCAATGCGTGACGACAAAGATGCTTCAGCAATGAAGGGACAGATACGATATCTCACGGAAGCATACGGAGCGCATATAGAACTGCTTCGCGCACCGTTGGTAGAGATTTCCTCCACTACAATAAGAGAAAGGGCAGCAAAGGGGCTCAGCGTGCGTTATATGGTGCCTGATGTTGTCGCGGATTACATCAAAGAAAAGAAACTATATATTTAAAGCATATTTTATCTGCACCTGCCAAAACGGCGGTGAACAGTAACCAGAGAGGAGACAGAATACGATTATGAAGGAAGCTTTCGTTGACATTAGAAAACAACTGGAAAAAAAGCTGAAAAAAGATCGTTTTGAACATACAATCGGAGTTATGTATACAGCAGCATCTCTTGCAATGCGTTATCATGAAGATATCGATGATGCTATGATGGCAGGACTCCTGCATGATTGTGGAAAGTATGGTTCTGTGCAGGAACAGGTTGAGAGATGTCAAAAACACGGTATTCTGCTTACACAATCAGAACTTGAGATGCCTGCATTGGTTCATGCGAAACTGGGAGCATATTTCGCAGAGAAAGAGTATGGTGTGACCAATAAAGGCGTTTTAAGTGCAATTACATGGCATACAACAGGACGACCGAAGATGACAATGCTTGAGAAGATTATTTATATTGCTGATTATATCGAACCGAACAGAAAGATAATTCCTGGTCTTCAAAAGATCCGTGAAACTGTGTTTGTCGATATTGACCACGCAATCTGTCTTTGTGCAGGGAATACGGTTAATTATCTGCGTAAGAATGGTAAGCCGGTAGATCCGATGAGCATTGAAACTTATCAATATTATAGCGATAAAGGAGAATAATGATGAATCAGTCAAAAGAAATGGCAAAGCTGGCATATACAGCCCTCAGTGATAAAAAAGGAGAAGATATCCAGATCATCGATATCTCAGGCGTGTCTGTACTTGCAGATTATTTCCTGATTGTAAATGGTAACAGTGACAGTCAGGTGAATGCTCTTGTGGACAATGTGGAGGAAGAACTGCATAAAGCAGGATATTCTCTGGTACAGAGAGAAGGAAATGCATCCGGAAGATGGGTGTTGCTTGATTTTGGTGATATTATTGTACATGTCTTTGATCGTGAGAACAGACAGTTCTACAATTTGGAGAGAATCTGGAAAGATGGACATCATGTGTCTGTTGAAGATCTTGAAGCATAAATAATGAGAGTTATAAAAACTGGCAGAAGAGTAGTGGAGTACTACACTCTGCCAGTTTTTTATACTTTGAGTTCTAATTAAAGATCCTATATCCAGTAATGAGATTTAATACATACGGATAACACCGATTACCTTGCCAAGGATAGTGACATCTGTAAGAATAATCGGATCATATGCATCATTTTCCGGCTGCAGGCGGATAATACCTTCTTCACGATAGAAAGTCTTGACTGTAGCGCCATCTTCAATCAGTGCAACTACCTGTTCCCCATTTTCAGCAGATGGAGTCTGCTCAACAATAACATAATCCCCACTCAGAATTCCTGCATTGATCATACTTTCACCTTGTACCTGAAGCATAAATGTCTGCTTGTTTGGCATATATCTACAGGAATAGGAAAATAATCTTCAATATTCTGTTCTGCAAGAAGCGGTTCGCCGGCAGCGACACGGCCTATGATCGGAATATTCACCATCTCTCTTCTTGTCAGGTTGAAATTATCATCCAGAATCTCAATTGCACGAGGCTTGGTAGGGTCTCTTCTTATGTAACCATTCTTTTCCAGCGTCTCCAGATGCGAATGAACGGAAGAGGTAGACTTTAAATTCACAGCCTCACAGATCTCACGAACTGCCGGTGGAAAGCCTCTTGTTAAAATCTGGTCTTTTATATATTCTAAAATCTCTTTTTGCTTAGGAGTAATATTCCCTTCTGACATATTGTTCCCTCCGAATCTACTATAATCATAAGAACATAATAACACAGCATTTTTTAGAAAGCAAACATTTGTTGCGAAAATATGTTCGGTTTTATGAAGTAAAATGCTTGACAAACATTTGTTCGAACGATATAATGAAAACATAAAAGAACAGATGTTCGATACATAGAAATAACAGAAGATAGGTATACAGTAAGCGAAAAGAGAGGAAAAGGATTATGAAAAAGTATTCAGGAAATCATTCAGTAAATTCAAAGAAGAAACATGGTGTTATTCGTCATTCTGGTTTGGTAATATGCAGTATTCTTTTTATTCTCTGCAGTTGTATGTACTTTGGAATGTTCCGAGTTTCGGCAAAGGAAATAGATCAACAGAGAACTTCAGATGCTATTGAGATCTGTTACACAAGCAGATTAATTGAACCAGGTGACAGCCTTTGGAGCATTGCAGAAGAAACAATTACAGACGGATACAGCTCCGTAAGCGAATATGTAGAAGCACTTAAGGTGATGAATCATCTTGATTCAGATACGATTCATGCAGGTCAATACCTGATGATCGCTTACGAAAAATTATAAATGGTATCAATATACACCCTATGTATTGATATATACACTCCCTGAATCCGAAGAAGATTGCTATCTGCCTTCCAGAAATAGCGCTTTAAATAGCAGCAGATAGTCTCTTCGGATTTTATTAACAGAAATCAATCTATACGACAAATACCGATTTTTCCAAAAGATATAGACGAAAAACAGTACTTATGTTAAAATATATAAGAAATATGGGATTTTCAGTACATTTGAATCTATAAAGGAGCTTTTAATATGGCAGAAACTTCTAACAGAAAAACATATCATGAACAGACATATATAGATAACACATTACGTCTTAGAGAGATCCTGAAGACATTACCTCCATTTGCAAAGGATTATTTTCGTGCGGTGGAACCAACGACATCTGCGCGGACAAGGATTTCTTATGCTTATGATATTCGTGTTTTCTTTCATTTCCTTATGGAGAATAATCCGGTTTATAAAAATTATACGATCGAACAATTTGAGGTACATGATCTGGAACGCCTGGAGCCTGTAGATATTGAGGAATACCAGGAATATCTGAAGGTCTATAAGAATGACGAAGAAAAATGTATCACGAACACAGAAAAGGGACTTGCAAGAAAGATGTCTGCGCTTCGCAGCTTTTATGGATATTATTTTAAGCGTCAAATTATCAGAAAGAACCCTACGTTGCTTGTGGAGATGCCAAAGATGCACGAGAAAGCGATCATACGGCTTGATACGGATGAGATCGCAATGCTCCTGGATTATGTTGATCATGGAGGGGATAATCTTACAGGTCAGCGGAAAGCCTATTTTGAAAAGACAAAAAATCGAGATCTGGCAATTCTGACGCTTCTGCTTGGAACAGGAATCCGTGTATCAGAATGTGTTGGACTGGATCTTCAGGATATTGATTTTAAGAATAACGGAATTACTGTAACACGAAAAGGTGGGAATCAGATGGTTGTGTATTTCGGTGAAGAGGTTGAGAATGCATTAAAGACGTATCTTTACACGACCAGAAAGCAAACTGTACCACTCTCCGGTCATGAAAACGCACTGTTCCTGTCTACCCAGCGAAAACGTATGGGCGTTCAGGCAGTTGAAAATATGGTAAAGAAGTACGCCAGGGAGGTCACTCCGAATAAGAAGATAACTCCACATAAACTGCGCAGCACTTACGGAACAGCACTTTATAAAGAAACCGGAGACATTTATCTTGTCGCAGATGTTCTGGGGCATAAAGATGTCAATACAACAAAGAAACATTATGCAGCAATCGATGAAGACCGACGCCGTCAGGCGGCAGGTGCTGTAAAGCTTCGTGAAGTATAGGAAGTAAAAAGAATAAGAATAGATAAAAAGGATACAGAAAGAATGCACTACTGCTCTTCTGTATCCTTTGCACTATACATTTTAATAAATAAGATTAAACAATATTTCTGGCTTCTTTTTCAATACTTTCTTTTAAAAGAATATACTGTTCAATTGCTTTCGCTGTACCTTGTACTCCGAGTTCAGAACTGTTTAAGCAAAGCTCATAGCTGGCTGCCTCACCCCACTTCTTGTTTGTATAATAATTGTAATAGCTTGCTCTCTTTTTATCCGTCTTATTGATCAGATCTTTTGCTTTCGCATCCGTAAGATCAAGTCTTGTTGCTACACGACGAATACGATCTTCCATATCTGCACGAATGAAGATGCTGACAACATTTGGATAGGATTCAAGTGCATAATCTGCACAACGGCCTACCAGGACACATGGTCCCTCATCTGCAATCTTTTTAATTGCATCAAACTGTGCAAGAAAAACTTTGTGATTGATAGGCATCTCCGTGTATGTGTTGCCGGCATATCCCATAGAATATGTATCCATCACAAGAGAATATAGAAAACTGTTCGTTGGCTTTTCGTCATGAGTCTCAAATAATTCCTCACAGATACCACTTTCTTTTGCTGCACGTGCAAGCATTTCTTTGTCATATAATTTAATTCCAAATGCTTCGGCAACGAAATGTCCGATCTCTTTTCCACCACTTCCGTACTGACGTCCGATTGTTATAATAGTATTTGTCTTCATAATAAGCCACACTCCTTTTCAAGTCTATGCGAAATCTTATGTATATTATAACCAAAAAGATGAAAAAAGACAATGTCAATTCACTATTTCCTATACTTAGTTTTGTTTTCTTAATTTATTTAATAAATCTTTAAAATAGTCTGGCAAAGGTGCGTCAAATTCTATGTATTCTCCTGTAGATGGATGAGTGATACCAAGGATTTTTGCATGCAAAGTCTGTCCCTGGAGTTTATAAGGACATTTTGCAGGACCATAAATCTCATCGCCCAGAATTGGATGTCCGATACTGGACATATGAACACGAATCTGATGTGTCCGACCGGTTTCAAGCTGGCACTCAATGTAGGTAAAATTACCAAATCTTTCCAATACACGGTAATGAGTGACTGCATGTCGCCCATTTGGTGCTTTTGTACTCATCTTCTTACGATCTGTAGGGTGCCGACCAATCGGAGCGTTTACAGTGCCTGTATCCTCCTTCAGATTGCCATGTACGATAGCGTGATACTTTCTTGTGATAGAATGTTCTTTCAATTGTTCTGCAAGAATCTGATGGGCTTTATCGTTTTTACAGATCAGAAGGGAACCGGTTGTATTCATGTCAATCCGATGGACGATTCCCGGACGGATTACACCATTGATTCCTGACAGGTTTTCTCCACAGTGATATAGAACCGCATTGACCAGCGTATGGCTGTAATGTCCCGGTGCAGGATGTACAACCATTCCTTTTGGTTTGTTAACGACGAGAATGTCATCATCTTCATAGAGAATATCCAGAGGAATATTTTCGGGCTGAATATCAAGTGGTTCCGGGTCAGGGATCTGAAGAATGATAGTATCCCCTGTTGTTAACTTGTAATTCGCTTTAACCGGTAATTGATTTACAAGAATTTTTTTTTCTTTAATTAATTTCTGGATATAAGAACGGGAAAGGCTCTCTATTCTCCCGTCAAGGAATTTATCGATCCTTTCCCCTGTAATATCCGCATTAAAATGAAGTTCTTCCATAAGCTTTCAGAATCCTTCCTGTTGTGGGTTTTTATCTGTTTTTAAAATTTAAAAACTCAAAATCGTTGTCGTCCTTATAATAAAATAAAATGAGAACAACAAATAAAATACATGCAATTACAACATAGCAGTCTGCAACATTAAAGATTGGAAAATCAATCAGTCGGAAATAGAAAAAGTCAACAACATAATCAAGTTTCACACGATCGATCATATTTCCCACGGCTCCGGATGCAAGCAGTACAGCACAGATACGCAGTGGTCTGTAATGTGGTGTAAATGGCATCTTCTGGTACAGATACAAAATAACAGCGAGTATAATAATACCTCCGACCACAAATACAATCTGTCGATTCTGCATAATACCAAATGCAGCTCCGCGGTTCTCAAGATAGCGAAGTTCAAAAACTCCGGAAATCAAAGAGAAAGACTCGAGACGGCGTAAAATAGTAGATGCAAGATATTTGGTCCATTGGTCAAGTGCTAATGTGAGCAGAAACCCAATGGCAGCGAAAAGATAACTCTTTGTCTTTGTTTTTGTATTATTCATGAGTCGATAAGCTCCTCTTTTCTAAGCTTTTTAGATTATACATATTTCTGAATAGTTACACTGATCCGATTCTTTTTAGTGATTTTCCCTGCTTCCTCAAAACGGAACTTACCTAATCCGCGTACAGAGATAAGATCTCCTTCTTTTACCTGATATCCATTGCTTGTAATCAATTTGCCGTTTACAAAGACCTTTGCGCCTTCAATGAGTCCGGACAGTTTACTTCTGGAAGAAGAAAATGCAAGTGGAAGTAGACTGTCTAAGCGAACAGACGAAACAGTTCCTTTTATCTGCTGGAAATCAGGTGTGTAGTTTATCATATCTAAGTTGATGACAGAACTATCTATAACAGTGTGGCGAACCCGGGTTAAGTCTTCTGTTACAACAGATACAAGGTCCTTATTGATAAAAAGAAGTGCTGAATCTTCTGTCACAAGAATATCTCCGGTTTTTGAACGGTCAATCCCAAGATTTAATATGGAACCAAGAAAATCCCTGTGAGTCAGGTCTTCGGAAAATCTTTTATTTTTTGGTTCTATTTTCACGGCACAAAACGGATAATCAATCTCTTTCGGAGTAATATCAGATACCCCATAACGCAAAGAAAGAGCCTCAGGGATAAATGCAGCCATCTGACGCTCCGCCATATCATACCCGCCAAAGAGAACATATCTTGAATAAAGCCTGTTCTTTGGAGGTATGCAGGATATTCTGATCATTCAGGTTAAGAAAATCCGAATATGTAACAATCTCACGTTCAAAAGCAATTCTGGAAAGTTCAATAAATCTGTGTTCCAAAAGCTTTGTTTCTTTTTTCTGATTTTCTTTTATCATAATAATTCTAAAATCCAGTTCTTATAGTTGAAGTTAAATTCTAGTATCTTCCACGAACACTTGGTGTTTCCATAGATCCACTGAGAAGATCCTGAAGATCACCGGAAATATCAACATTTGTAGGTGTAACAAGGAAGATATAGCTGGAAATCTTCTGAAGGTTTCCGCTGATCGCAAATGCTGCTCCGGAAATAAAATCAATAATTCTCTGTGCAATCTCAAGATCCATACCTTCTAAGTTAAGGATTACAGTACGGCCTGCAAGTAATGTCTCTGTGATCTCACGGGAATCATCTACTGAAGTTGGTTTTACAACGCATACTTCCATGTTTCCGCCGTGTTTTGCAGCAGGACGCATTGGTGTAACCTTGCTGGAAGCAGAAGCTGAAACGTCTTATCTTCATCAGCATCAAAGTCATTGAAAGATTCCTCTTTATTATTCTTCTTACCGAAGAAAGAACGACGCGGTTTTTCCTCAAAATCACCGTCATCTGCAAAATCATCATCATCATAAAATTCATCGTCATCATAATCGTCATCATTTAACTTCATGATGTCAAGAAATTTATCAAATACACCCATTTTTACACTCCTATCTTGTCCCCTTTTTCAGGTGGCGCTCTTTTTTATTCATACGATCCAACGAAAAAATGATACTATTCAATTACTGTTCAAAAATATTGTAAACAGTAACTCATTCATCAGGTTAATAAATTAAGTCAGATATTATAGTTCCTTGCACCAAAGATACCAGTTCCAACTCGAACCATAGTTGCTCCCTCTTCTATGGCAACCTCGTAATCATTGGTCATTCCCATTGAAAGTATGTTCACATAAACATTATCAATGTTTTTCTCATTAATGTCAACAGATAATTTATGTAAATTTGCGAAAATTTGACGATTTTCTTCCGGATTATCGACAAAAGGTGCAATTGTCATCAGTCCGCAGACCTTGATATGTTCGAAATTTGCAATCTTTTCAATAAACGGGAGAACTTCTTCTGTTTTAAGTCCAAACTTACTTTCTTCCTGAGCAACATTTACTTCAATTAAAATATTAGCTGTAAGATTATGTTTTGCAGCTTCCTTTTCAATTGTCTCTGCAAGCTTGACAGAATCGACAGAGTGGATCAGATCTACTTTATCAATAATATATTTTACCTTATTGGTCTGCAGATGTCCGATCATGTGCCAGTGGATATCATCAGGAAGTGCATCGTATTTGGCTGTGATTTCCTGCACTTTATTCTCACCAAACACACGGACACCGAGATCGTAAGCTTCCTGAAGCATTTCTATCGGTTTTGTCTTACTTACGGCGATCAATGTAACTTCTTCCCGCTTGCGTCCGGCACGGTCACAGGCTGCCTGAATCTTTGCTTCTACTTCTTTTAACTGTGTTTCTAGCATAAGTTATCTCTCCTTTTTTAAATTTGATTCTCCTCTTTCGGATTTTGTATCCAATTTTCAAAGGGCTACAAAATCCAAATTACTGAAATACAACATCATCAGAGGAAACACCGGCTCCGTTTTGTACGATATGATCGTAATTTGAAAGTCCATAAGAATCTCCTTCCTGAACAATGTAATATTCGTCGCTTTCACATAAAATGGATACTTTTTTGAAAATAGCGTATCCTTTATTGATATTGTAGACTCCCTTTAATGGCTTTTGGGTATCAATCGTATAAGTATCAGAAGAATCCGGTTTTACAATCACTGTTCCGGATTTCAGCTGATCTCGACTTAAATAAACTTCTCCATCATCGGAGGTGTCATAGATATCAACAGCCTGAAATGAGGCAGTTCCTTTTGAATCCAAAACCATAACACCTTCTAAAGAGCTGTTACCTCCGTTTGTAATGTAATCATGAGGAATTACAAAGAACTGCTCTTCTACTACGGCAGATTTTGGAATCTTCAGGCCACACTCATCTTCTAAGATAAGTTCTATGTTCAGAAAACGCTCTGATGCATAACGAATCATAGAGTTGTCAAAGGTCAGAACACCATAGAAATTCCCATCTCGTTCAAGAACAGAGAAAGCGGACCACATCTTTTCACTGTCTTTATCTATGCGAACCTGCACATTCTGTAAATTAGATTTCTGAAATTCTTTTGCGGTGTCTTCTTTTAAAGGTATCACTACGTACCAGTTTTCACTGGTAATCAAGCGGTAAGCCGGTGAACCGCTTGATATCTTCATCTGATCAGTAAGCTCAGTTACTTTATAATTTGTTTTATTAAAATTATCTGCTGTAAAATTGTCAACAGTTAAGGACTCTAAACCATCAATCGTATAGGAAACAATTCCGTCCTGTCCGGCAGAAGCGGTTGTGACAGTTTGTCCGCTGCTCTCAATTACAGATGCAAGCTGCGCAGTTTTAGTTGTGCAGTATGCATTTTGCAATGTATTTTGCAGCTCATTCTTTAAGGTATAGATACTTGAAAAGTTGGAATTGTCATAGTTTTCATTGAATGTCTGAAGTTGTGTTACAAGTCCTGATTGAACATCAGGACTAAGATCTGCAGTTGAAGATGATTCCGTAGATGAATCATCAAAATTCAAAGCATTCTTTGAAATTGCATAAACAGATGCGCCATATTTGACTTTGCTGTTCCCATTCTGATAATAATTAATGTAGCCGTCTGATTCTGCATTTACAGTTGTTTCCTGGCGGATGATCAATCCGGTATAGGTATTATCCTTCACAATACTGCCCTCCCGCACTTCATAAATAGAAGGCTTATCTTCTAAAAGATATGCGGTAATAGTAACAATAAGATAAATAAATACAACTGCAAACAGAAACATTCCAATATTAAATTCTTTTTTTGCCTTATATCTTTTTATATTTACAGACTTGTTTTTTTTCTTTGCCAAGATAAAAATATTACCTCCTGTCATTTCTGCTTTAACTTTGTTAGTATATCATTTTTTTGTGTATATTCCAGCCTTTCAGGGGAAGAATACATATTAATAAATCAAAAGAGCGTTACTGAAAACAGGAAACGGTAAAGGAGAATATTACATGAAATAAGATAGAAAAAAACCATGCGGACAGATTAAAAATGAAAGCTTCTAATTTGTTGCTCTGTGCCACATGGCTTTTTCGTATCGGTTATTCTTTATTCTGTTTTAGTTGTTTCTCCAGCCTCAAGAAGCCGGTTCATCTCCTGGTAAAGAAAACTCTTATCTTCAGCCCCCATAATAATGGAAATATAAGGATTCTTTTCCAGATCTTCGCTATAAAGGATCACACAGCACCCTGCTTCATCTGTGGTACCGGTCTTACCGCCAAATACACGAATCCCTTCAGGGGCATTGATCTTCCCTGAGGAATAATAGTTGGTTGGGACTACATCAAATGTTCTTGTTGTACCATCTGCTCCGGTAAGATTCATTGTATAAGAATCCATGGAAATAATGTCCATAAATCTCTGATCCTGAATGCAGGCATTAAAGATCAGATACAGGTCATATGCTGTTGTATAGTGGTTTTCATTATGAAGTCCGTGAGGATTCACGAAATGACTGCCAGTGGCACCAAGAGCTTTCGCTTCTGAGTTCATAAGCTCAGCAAAAGCTTCTACACTTCCGGAAATATGTTCAGCGATAGCAACACCACAATCATTACCTGAACGAAGTAAAAGACCACATAATAAATCATAAAGTGTCACTGTATCACCAGGCTGCAGGTTGCAGACTACTTCATCAGAGGCAAAGCCTGAAACACTGTCAGAAACAGTTACAATGTCATCCATATTACCGTACTTAAAAGCAAGGTATGCAGTCATAAGCTTTGTTGTACTTGCAGGATATAATTTATCATAAAGTTTATATCCATATTCAACTGTTTCATCATTTAGATTGAATAATCCTGCGGCATGAAGAGAATCCTCATCATCAAATCCAGTGAGAGCCACATCATCAGCAGCGACGCATAAATCATCAGCAAACAAACTTCCCTGGTATAAATTAGAGTTATAAGTGGCTGTCTCATATGTCCGGACAGGATCACCACCATATTCTTTGTAATACCAGACTCCGCCGACAGCTCCGGACAATACAACAATAAGACATATGACAGGAATAAGTATGCGGCTGACAGAATGCCGTTGCTTTCTTCGTCTTCTCTTCTTTTTATATGGTTTACTCATATTATCGATACATCTCCCGCCAGTCAAGGTCGCCTCTGTCAAGAGCAAGGATCAATGCTTCAGCAGTTGCGATATTTGTTGCGATCGGAATGTTATAAATATCACAAAGCTTAACAATGTCATTGACATCCGGTTCATGTGAGTGAGGTGTCAGTGGATCACGGAAGAAAATCAAAAGATCCATCTGATTGTGTTCAATCTGTGAGCCGAGCTGCTGTTTTCCTCCGAGATGTCCAGCAAGATATTTGTGAATGCTTAAGTTTGTTACATTCTCGACCAGTATACCGGTGGTTTCTGTTGCATATAAATTATGCTTGCTGAGTATCCCACGGTATGCAATGCAGAAATTCTGCATCAATTTTTTCTTCGCATCATGCGCTACTAATCCGATATTCATAGTGGTATCCTCTCTTTACTGATATTTATTAGGCTGTAAGCTACATTTAATACAAAACCGATTCCCATGAAAAAACATACTACGGAAGTCAGTCCATAACTGACAAATGGGAGGGACAAGCCTGTATTTGGGAAAATCATTGTAGCTACACTGACGTTAATAAAGCTCTGGATTCCAATCAGTGAAGCAACGCCTCCGCAAATGATCCGCCCTCCTGTATCTTTGGCCTTCAAACCAATTAAGATACACTCTATCACAATTAATAATAACAAAATTATGACTCCACAACAACCCACAAATCCTAATTCTTCACCAATTATTGCAAAAATAAAGTCTGTTTGCGGCTCAGATACGAAATTTCCGTTCTTAACGGATGTTGTTGCGTCATTATCATACCCTTTTCCGGTCAGCTGTCCGGACCCAATTGCCATAACGGAATTTAACTGCTGGTAAGATTCGTCGTCGGCATACTTTTCAGGTTCCAGCCATGCAAGGATACGTTCCTGCTGATAGTCTTTTAAGAACGGCTGGTTTGGCTGTATTGCAACAACAAGCAGTATAATGATCGTCGGTATTGTGATTACAAGAACGGTTCCAATGAGTTTGTAGCTTAATCCTCCAAGGTAAAGAAGGACAGCAAACAATGCGGCAATACAAATTGTTGTAGACAAGTTTGGCTGCTTGTAAATCAATGCAAGTGATGGAAGGATTAAAGCAATTGCCTGAATAATCGTTTTGGGTTCTTTAATCTTCTGCTCTCGTTCCATTAAGAATTTTGCAAAGAACAGAATCATAAGGATTTTTGTAAGGTCGGAAGGCTGGAATTGTGTAAATCCAAGGTTCAGCCATCTTCTCGCGCCATTTACTTTTGTTCCAAAAACCAAAACAGCCAGGAGCATAACAATATTCAGAGCATAAAGCGGCCAATATAGGTTTAAAATCCATTTATAATCAATGAAAGAGATAATAAACATAACAATCAGACCAAGACAAACGCCCATAATCTGACGATTCATTAAATCAGGTCTTGCACTTCGGACCATAAGGATTCCGACCAGTGAAATCAGAGTGACCAGAAAAACCAGACTGATTTTATAATCTCTAATATTATAACGCTGTTTCAAATTAGTAAAAAATGATTTCAATGTTTTTCTCCTGTATATTTTATATGTATATCCGTGCGTGTTATTTTGACATCAAATTGTTCCGGGGAGATTTCTATGTATTTAGAAATCGTCTGATATAAATCCGATGTCAGAAATTCTATCATATCGGGTGTACATTGAATTCTGTCAGTAATTAGCAAATTTCGCAACCTGTCTTTTGCAATTGTAACAGAAGGTACACTCATAATGTGACCTCCTAGTTCTTATGAAAAAGACTGGAGAGTTTACTGCGAAGTCCGGGTTTATGATTAAAATCGGAAATCGGGACTTCTTCTCCTAACAGACGTCTACAGATATTCTGGTAGCATTTTCCGGCTAAGGAATCTTCGCCGACTACCGGTTCTCCCTGATTGGTTGCAACAACAACAGACTCATCATCCGGGATGACTCCGAGCAGATCAATCGCTAGAATCTCTGTGACATCTTCTACAGACATCATATCACCTCTGCGAACCATGTCAACGCGCAGACGATTGATCAGAAGTTCATTTTTCCGGATTCCGGAAGCTTCAAGTAATCCAATAATTCTGTCAGCATCACGAATTGAGGAAACTTCAGGTGTTGTAACAACAATGGAACGCTGTGCGCCTGCAATTGCATTTTTAAAGCCCTGTTCAATTCCTGCCGGACAATCTAAAAGAATGAAGTCATAATCATCTTTTAGTTCGTCAATCAGTTTTTTCATCTGTTCCGGTGATACGCTTGTCTTATCTTTTGTCTGGGCAGATGGGAGCAGGTACAGATTTTCAAATCGCGTATCTTTGATCACTGCCTGCTTCAGACGACATTTGCTTTCAATGACGTCAACAAGATTGTAGACAATGCGATTTTCAAGTCCAAGAACAACATCCAGATTTCGAAGTCCGAGATCTGTATCAATTACAAGAACTTTTTTTTCCTGCTGAAGACAGACCAATTCCAATATTCGCTGTTGTTGTTGTTTTCCAACACCGCCCTTTCCCGATGTAATGACGATTACTTCACCCATGTTGAATATTCCTCCTATTTCCCATGCTTATGTCTTTCCAAAGATTTATTCTATCAGTGGATCAAGGTAAATTCTTTTTTCCGTCAACAACTGCAATTTGCGGTCCGTTGATGGAAAGGCTGTCCTGATAGATCAGTTGACGTTTTGCTTCAATATCTCCGATTACAAGTCGCTGCGGCTGCATGGAGAGAGCAATGATAAAAGCATTCCTGTCACCGGCAGCTCCCGCATGAACAGATCCATAGAGAGTACCGAGAATGATAATATTTCCTTTTGCAACTACTTTAGCTCCGAATTCAACATCTCCTAAGATCACAATGCTGGATTCGGATTCAAGAAGCTGTCTTCGCTTTAATGTTCCGCGATAGAATTGTCCATCTGATTTTTCACGTTCAGATAAACACTGTGCTACCGCTCTTTTGTAGATCAGTTCCTTGCGTTCATCATGATCAATGATACAGATAATCTCAAGGTTTGTCGTCTGCGTAATAACCTGTATTAACTGCTCCTCTTCGCTGATGGAAAGTGTCCTTCCGCTAAATGAAACTGCCATCTTTGCATTCTTGAAAAAATCAGCAGATTGTCGGAATTTCTCTTCTACAGCTTTTAAAAGATCCGGGAATGGGAGTTTGGCATTAAGCCGCAGCTCTATACCGGAATGACTGCTTTTTATTGTTACCAGTTCACTCATGATCCCATCCCCTTTCGTTATCTTAATTAATCACCGGCTCCTGCAGTTCCTAAAGAAGAAGCATATCCTTGAAGCAGTTCATCGGCGGATTCTGGATTGAAGTACACTTTTGTGATATCTCTTCCAATTTCAGCTGCATAGGTAGACGCATATCCATTTGCAATGCGGACAGCAATTGAAATTTCAGGTGAATCTGCCGGCGCATAACCGACAAACAGAACATTATCTGCATGTATCTTACTATACTGGGCAGTTCCGGTTTTTCCTCCCATGGAAATATCCATTCCGGCGAAGGTGGAGCTGCTTTTTACCATGCTTTCCATTCCATTGTGTACCAGATCCCATGTACTTGAGCTGATCTCATCCATCTGATTTACAACTTCCGGAGTATAATCTTTAATCAGTTTTCCATTCGAATCGGTTGTTTTATCAATGAGAGAAAGACTGTAAACAGTTCCTCTGTTTGCAACAGCTGTCACATAACGGTTGATCTGGCTGACAGTATAGTTGTTGGTACCCTGTCCAATGGCAGATCGAACAGAGTCAGAATCAGAAATCTGAGGTTGTGATTCAGGAATTTCGATTCCTGACGTCTGGTCAAATCCAAACATTTTTGCATATTTTGCCAGTTTTTCAAGACCGGTATCACTGTCATAGTTACCATTCGAGTCTTGTCCAAGACGATAACCAACTTCATAGAAGAAATCATTACAGGAATGCTGCAGTGCACCTACTACATTCAGACTTCCATGAGCACTTGGATAAATCCAGCATTTTGGACTTGGTGTGATCTTGTCAAATACACCTGAACAACTGATATAGGAGTTTCCATTAATTACCCCTTCTGTCAAACCGGCTACAGAAGAAAGCATTTTATAAGTAGAACCTGGTGCTGTCTTCTCCTGGGTCGCTCTGTTGTAGAAGGTACGTGACATACCCATGCTCAACTTCACATAATAAGAACGATCCATTACGTTTGAGAGACGATTATTGTCATATCCAGGGTAAGAAACACATGCTAAAACTTCTCCGGTATTTGGATTTGTTACAACTGCACCAGCAGAACATGGCTCAAGTGCCAGTTCACCAGGTGTAAGTTCAAGGTTTTCCAGCTTGCTCTTGATCCAGGAAAAAGCATTTGTCTTTCCGTTGAGTAATCCGTTATAGGTCGAGTCATCCATAGGAAGAATACCCTGTTCATATACGATAGCACAAACTTGTTCACCAGTAACACTACCTGATTTTATAAGATATTTGTAGAGAAGTTTGTCGAAATTACTGTCATCTGCTAAATATTCTTTTAAATATTTTAAAATCTCCTGATAAATCTCTTCTGAACTGGAATAAGAACTGCTTCCAAGTTTGGAAGTATCGATCCAGTTTTTAGAAATCGCATAATTCAGGTAAGTATATAAATTGATTGTCTCATCTTTTGCCCATGCAATATAAGTAGCATCATTCTTATCAATCTGATCTGACATAAGGATGCCTGTATCCTTTGTCAGCAGGGTATCACAGATGTAATCCATATATGCTTTCATTTCATTGGAAAGATCTGTATATGCGCTGGCCTGTGAGTTCTGAAGTTCTGATTCGAGCTCGGAAATCGTCGCCGTCTTCTTTTCCTGAAAAATGGAATAAACCTGCTGCTCGGCAGTTTTTGCATCACTGCTTGAAAAGTGTCCGGAATCGATGACGGAATTTCCAATCAGATTATAATATGCATCACTGACCGGGATGATCAGATTCTTAGAGTCATCTACACTGGATGTATCGTATTCCAAAACATTCTGTAGTTTGGATAAAACAATTCCGGCAATTTTCTCTTCCAGAAGTTTATAAGTACTTTCCTGAAGATTTTTATCAATCGTCAGATATACATCATTTCCGGCTTCAGGATCTTTCCGGCTGACAGTATCAGTTACACGTCCGAGGTTATCTACATACACGGTTTTTTCACCTTTTGTGCCCTGAAGGACATTGTCCATGCTTTGTTCAATGCCGGCCTTTCCTACAATATCAGACAGAGAGTACTTTTTCTTTTCATCCTTGTCCAGCGCATCATATTCATCCTGGGAAATCTGTCCGGTATATCCGATAATAGATGCAAAATACATTCCATCGGTATATTTCCGGATAGAATCTTCTGAAATGTCAACACCGGTAAGAATGTCCTTATTCTCCATAATTGCTGCTGCTGTTTCGTCACTTACATCGGATGCAAGAACTGTATCAATATACTGCTGATATGCATTTAATGCCATTGCATAACGCATGTTGATGATCTTTAAAATATAAGCAGGCTCTAATGTGCTGTCATCAAGGCCATATCCATATTTTTCATCGGTACAAAGATAATGAATGATATCTGCTGCACTTTGGTTCTGTTGCTTTTCTGTAAGCTCATCTATTGTTCTTTTTCCATAGACATCTGCAATAAAACGGAGCTTCTGGGTATCGCTTGACTGTGTAAACTGATAGGTTCCGGAGGAATCCAGGATGATACCAAAACTTGAAACAACAGAATCTCCATTTGATTCTACGATAGAAAGAACCTGATCCAGGATTTTATTTAATGCCGCATTTTTTTCAGAACGTTTTATCTGTTGTGATGGAGTTTTCAACGGTTGACAGATTAATTGTCACGGAATAAGCCAGCTGGTTATAAGCCAGCAGATTTCCATTACGGTCATAAATATTTCCGCGTGTTGCTGCAACGGATGTCGTCCGGCGGATAGAATATTCGTAGTTTTCAAGATAATCAGACCCTTTTACGATCTGAAGATAGAATAATCTTCCGATCAGGATGGAAGAACTGACACAAAATATAATGATCAAAGTAACGAGTCTTGACTGCATCAGGTAAGCTCCGGCTTCTTTCAGACGGTCTAAAATATTTCTAAACAAATTTACTTGCACTCCTTTTTTCTTCTGCTTCAAGTTTGTGGTTAATAAATAAAATCAGTGGGTATAATCCCAGTGTGATCACGATTGTGTAAATCAGTTCAGGAACGATGATGCGGTTGAGATAATATAAAAAGTTAAAATCACTTCGCAACATGAACATGAGCAAATAAATGATGATACCGTAGAGAAATTCGCTGACAGAAATCAAAAATAACGGCAGCTTGATATCTTCATCAAAATAAAGCTGTTCAAATAATCCGTTTACAAAACCGATTACCAGGTAAAGTAATGCATAAAATCCCAAAATTGTACCAAACTGAATATCTGTGATAAGGCCGGCAAAGAAACCGACCAGCATTCCTTCTTTCTGCCCACGCATAAAACCAAAGGATGCTGTGACAATCAGAATCAGGTTAGGTTTAATTCCGGCAAGTTCCAGATGATTGAATAAGGTACACTGGAGCAGATATGCTGCAAGTACGATCAGTACAGTTACAGCAACTCTTTTAAATTTCATTAATTTCATGAGTATTCACTCCTATTCGCTCTGATTGGATCCAACCAAATCCGCTTTCGTTGTTGTGATAACAAGAACTTCCTGAAGATTTTTAAAATCTACAGCCGGTGTAATATATCCGGAACGAGTCAGATTGTTAGAGTCGACCGTTACTTCACTGACATATCCGATCAGGATTCCCTGCAGGTATTTATCACTAATATAAGAAGTGACGATCTGGTCTCCGACAGAAACCGTATTATCATTGTTTTCCATCTGACCAAAACGAATCTGGTTATCACTCATAAGTGACAGATCTCCACTTACGATACAACGGTCAGAAGTAGAAAGTACCATTGCACTTACATTACTTGAATCATCGATAATAGAACGGACTTTTGCCCAGGTTGGACCAACTTCTGTGACAATGCCGACAAGACCGCTTCCGGCCATTACGTTCATATCTGCGGCAATACCGTCTTTACTTCCTTTGTCAATGGTAAATGTACTGAACCAGTTTCCGGAATCTTTCCCGATTACATGCGCAGCAGTTTTTTTGTAATCCGCATAGTTCTTGTCCAACTGATATAATTCCTGCAGTCTCTGAAGCTCATAACGTTCTTGTTGTAGATTGTTATTTTCTGTAATCAGAGAGTCAACCTGTTTTTGAAGCTTTGTATTTTCTGCGCGTACCTGTTTCAGAGTTTGGAAATTGTCTTTCATATCTCCCATCCAGCCACCAATCTGATTGATTCCCTGCTGAAGAGGGATAACGGTTACATTTGCAACAACTTTAAATGGACCTCCTACTTTGTCTGAAAAGGAAGATAACAGCATCATAAAAATGCAGAAAACAGAAAGTCCTATAAGTAAATATCTGTTCATAACAGAAGTCTGATTCTTCTTTTTTTTCATATTATCTTAACCACCTATAATCTTCGTCTAACATGGAGTAACTTAATTTTCTATACAAGGTCTTATTCAGTATGATCCTCTGCAGACCTTTGACGGCACAGAGTTCAGGGTCTGTTTTCATGTGAACCGGCAGACCGATACTTTCTTCCAGATAAGTAGAAATCCCTCGCAGATTAGCAAGTCCTCCAGTAATATAAATCCCGTTTTTATTAATATTTCTCCGGACATCGGGAGGCGTACGGTCGAGCATGGAATGAATGGCCTGTACACATTCTCTCAAAGGTTCTTTGATCGCTGCCCGTACAAGACTGATTGGAATGTCAATGTGCGACGGACCGCCGCGCATCATATCTCTGCCGTATACAGTAAGAAAGCTTCCGGTGGACTGGTCAAAAACTCCAAATTCTTTTCGCAGCCGTTCGGCAGTCGGACGTCCAATTATAAAATCTTTAGAATGACGGACAAGATTGGCGATCGCACTATCCAGCTGTTCGCCACCGATCTTAAGCAGACGGTTCATAACAATACCACCGTAGGAAAGAACGGAAAGTTCTGTTGTTCCTCCACCTAAATTGGCGATAAAAGCTCCTGGTTCTTCCAGAACATCAATCCCAAGTCCAAGTCCGTCTGCAAGACCGCGCTCTACAATTCTTACTGATTTTGCTTTCGCTTCAGAATGAAGCACAAGATCATAGAAAGCCTTCTTTTCTACTTCTGTGACATCTGTAGGAACAGCGATCACATATTCGGCCCCACGGATAAACGGACGCTCTTCCTTCAAAAGATCTCCGAGAAGATATTGCATGTCATCAAAACGGGCAATGACACCATTCTTCATCGGAAATATGATCTGTATATTTCCCGGAGCCTTTTCATACATCTCATAAGCATCGTCTCCGACAGAAAAAATATATTTTTTATCTTTCATGGCAATTACATTCTTGGCATGCCATATGCGGTCTTTTTTCTTATCAAAAATCTTGATATCATAAGTTCCAAGATCTAACCCATATACATTCCTGGCCATAAATACACTCCATCCCCTTATCTATTTGCAGATTCTTGAGAAAAGAATCCTTTCTCCCTTAAACTGAAATAACAATTATCTCCAATAATGATGTGATCGAGAAGTTCTATACCGATCAAAGCCCCTGCTTCACGGATGCGCCGGGTTGTCAGAAGATCTTCTTTGCTTGGTGTCGGATCTCCACTCGGATGATTATGCAAAAGAATAATGGATACGGCATTCTTCTGCAAAGCTTCCACAAACAGTTCTCGTGGAGAAACAAGTGTGGAATTTATGGTTCCTGTTGAAACATCCATCTCACTGATCAGCCTGGATCTGGTATTCAGAAGCAAAAGCTTCATTACTTCCCGTTTCTTATGCCGAAGATCTTCCATATAATAACGTGCAATACTGTCCGGAGAGGAAAAATCCAATCCCAGTGAGGCTTCTGCTTTCGCCATACGTCTTGCAAGTTCTGCCAGACAAAGAATCTGGATGGATTTTACCTTTCCGATTCCTTTGATCTTCAGCAGCTGTTCCATAGACACTGTGGGATGCTGAGAAGTCCTTCAGAGCCAAATGGTGGATGCAGAATCTTTTGGGCAAGTCGGAGCGAATTCTCCCCTTTCGTTCCGGTACGAAGTAAAACAGCTAAAAGTTCCACATCTGTCAGATGTTCTGCACCGTACTGCTCACATTTTTCATAAGGACGGTCTTCAAGATACATCATTTTGATTGTTTCTGTATTTCTATTTTCCATGTGGATCATATCACTGCGATGACATAATACAACGATTCATTTTAACACAGTTTCAAAAAAGTGTATAGAGAAGATACCAAAAAACCACAAATTTCATAAATGATTAAGATTTATATTTTTGAATGATTGCCTCGGCGACCTTCATTCCGTCCATCGCTGCGGAAGTGATTCCACCGGCATATCCGGCCCCTTCACCACATGGATAGATCCAGTCACAGGAAGCACAGACAAAGTTCTCATCCCTTTCAATTCTTACAGGGGAAGAAGTTCGGCTCTCCACACCGGATAATAATGCATCATCATCCGCAAATCCATGAATTTTATGATCCATTGCTGTGATCCATCTTCAAGTGACTGTGCGATTTCAGTAGGAAAGATAGCTCTTACATTTCCAAAGACCGAAGCCCCTTTGATACAGGAATGAACCTTTCCGTAAGCGGTTGTAATCTGATTCTCTTTAAAGTCACCAAAACGCTGAACAGGAACTTTTCCCTGTCCTGCCTGATAAGCTTTTTCTTCTAAGCTGCGCTGGAAAGAAATTCCGGCAAGCGGATGGTCAGAACCGAAGTCATCCGGAGTAACTGTGACAATCACAGCACTGTTTGCATTTTCTCCGGCACGGTCATGATAGCTCATTCCATTGACTGCAAGACGATGCTTTTCAGAAGAAGCATTTACAACATATCCGCCCGGGCACATACAGAAAGTATAGACTCCTCTTCCATTCTCCAGGTTCTCGGTCAGTTTATATGCTGCTGCCGGAAGATCATTTCCCCGATCTCTGCCATATTGAGAATGATCGATCAGCGTCTGCGGGTGTTCGACACGGACTCCGACGGCAAACGATTTTGCGCGCATCGGAATCTGATGCCTGTAAAGCATGTCAAATGTATCACGGGCGCTGTGACCGATCGCAAAAACGGCAGCTCCGGCAGATATTTCTTCTTCTATGGAATTTTCTGTGAGGTGAACAATTTTCAGCGTTTTTGATGTTAGGTCAACATCTGCGACCTGTGTATGAAAACAGAATTCACCGCCAAGCGAAATGATCTCCTGACGCATCTGGCTTACAACATCAATCAGGACATCTGTACCGATATGCGGCTTATTTGCATATAAAATATCTTTGTCCGCTCCGAATTTTACGAAAGTCTCAAGAACGAAACGGTTACGTCCTGTCTTATCTTTTACAAGTGTATTTAACTTTCCATCTGAAAATGTACCAGCGCCGCCTTCACCGAACTGGACATTGGAAGAAGGGTCAAGCACACCGGTCTCCCAGAAGCGATCCACATCCTTCTTACGTTCTTCTACACAGGCACCACGTTCAATAACCAAAGGACGGTATCCTTCCAGTGCGAGCAGATAAGCGCAGAATAGTCCGGCAGGACCGCTGCCGATGACAACCGGACGGGCATTCAGAATCTCTGTTCCGTGAGATGGAATCTGGTAATGCTTCTCTTCTACTTTCTGGATGTTTCCTTTACAATGCTTTAAAACAGCATTCTCATTGGAAACAGTGACATCAACCGTATACACATAGAACAACTCCGGTTTTCTGCGTGCGTCTAATGACTGACGGTGAATCCGATAAGTAAAAGAGTCCCCTTTCTTTAGATGAAGTGTCTTTTGTATCTTCTTTTCAAGAGCTTCTTCCGTGTGTGGAATCTGCAGTTTCAGCTGATTAATTCGTATCATTTATCTATCCTTTCTTTCAGGAAATCTAATATTAAAGTATATCATCCAGATATTGGTTACAAGTTAGCAGCAGGCAATTATGCAGATGCGGCGGAGCGTCCTGCAACATAACCGCTTGCCCACGCCCAGGTGAGATTATACCCACCGCAGATTGCATCTACATCGACCAGTTCTCCGGCAAAATAAAGCCCGGAAACAAGTCTGGATTCCATTGTTTCTGGATTAATCTGTGTCGTATCAACACCGCCACAGCAGATCTGTGCCTGTTCATAAGAATTTGTCTTAATTACAGGTGATTTGAATTCCTTGATCATCCATGCCAGCCTCTGAATATCTGCATCTGTGAAATTGCCGCATAGCTTCTCTTTTTTGATCTTGGCAAATTTCAGCCATACAGTGGCCAGTTTTTCATGAAACAGGCCGGTAAAGAATTGCTCTGCTGTTTTTTCCGGCTGGCGGTTGGCACGTTCTTTCAGAAGAATTTTTACTTTATCAACCGAATATTCCGGAAGAAAATCCAGCATGGCAACAACTTCCTTCTGCTCATATAATGCTTTCGACGCATAACGGCTGATCTGGAATACCGGAATTCCTGAGATTCCATAGGCGGTCAATTGAAGTTCACCGGTATCAGCAGCAGTTAATTCACCGTCAACAAACAACGAAACTTTTCCCTGTGCACGTACTCCGGCAATTGCGCGGAAATGCTTTCCGGTACAATGTAAAGCACAAAGAGCAGGAAGTACAGGAATTATCTGATGTCCAAGCTGTCTGGCTAAAGTGTATCCGGAACCGTCAGAACCGGTGGAAGGTGCGGCTTTTGATCCATTGCAGAGAATCACTTGATCTACGGTTAAAGAACCGTGTGATGTCTGCAAGGAAAATCGTTCATTTGTTTTCTGTATTCCAGTACAGGAGATTCCTGTACGTACATCAACTCCAAGACGGTATACTTCCTGTTCTAATACATCACGGATGGCACTTGCCTGATCAGAGTACGGATACAGATATCCATTTCTGTCTTTTGGATAGATTCCAAGTTCTCGGAAAAAAGCAATGACTTTTTCCGCCGGAAATTGATCCAGTACCTGCGTGATAAAGTTAGGCTGCTCCGAACGATAACAGGAAGTATCCTGATAAGTATTCGTATAATTACACCGGCCATTTCCAGTCACTAATATTTTCTTACCCAATCTATCGTTTTGCTCCAGAAGGAGAACTTTCGCTCCTTTTCTGGCAGCGAAAATGGCGGCCATCATTCCTGATGCACCGCCACCTATAATTGCAATTGTGTTCATTAAAATTCATATCCTCTTACTTTCTTAGCAGATTACATCTGTCTGAATTTTAACATAACAATTCATTCAACTCAACTGAATTTCGATAGAATCTCTCGAAAAATTGTTTTACAGAAGTTCTCTCACACGCTCGATAGAAAGAACGCCTGCATCAATAACGCTCTGCAGTGATTTGAGAATACCAAGCTTTGCATGATACCATGTGAGTCCACCCTGGAAATAGACAGCGTACGGAGGTTTTACTGGTCCGTCTGCACTTAATTCAATGGAAGAACCCTGAACGAAAGCACCAGCTGCCATGATCACATCGCTGTCATATCCCGGCATTGCCCATGGTTCCGGGCTTACATAACTGTCTACCGGAGCAGCTGCCTGAATTCCCTTACAGAATGCAATAACACCTTCTGCAGATCCAAGTGTAACCGCCTGGATGATATCATGACGGGATTCAGAACCGTTCGGAATTACCGGATATCCTAAAGCTTCGTAGATATTTGCTGCAAAAGTAGCACCCTTTAAAGCACCGCATACAACAGTTGGTGCAAGGAAGAATCCCTGATAGAAGGACTGTGTAACACCAAGTGTAGCACCGACTTCTTTACCGAGTCCTGGAGAAGTCAGACGATAAGCACAGTTTTCGATCAGATCAGCTCTTCCGGCAACATATCCGCCGATTGGGGCAAGTCCGCCACCCGGATTTTTGATCAGAGAACCGACGATCATGTCTGCACCGACATCACTTGGCTCAATACGTTCAACGAATTCACCGTAACAGTTATCTACCATACAGATGACATCCGGGCGACGCTCTTTGATAAATGCAATCAGTTCGCCGATTTTTTCTACAGAGTAGCTTGGGCGTGTCTGGTATCCTTTGGAACGCTGGATTGTTGCCAGTTTGATTGTTTTATCTTCCAGAGCTTTTTCAATCGCAGGATAATCAAAATATCCATCTTCCAGAAGTTCTACCTGTTTATAGGAGATTCCATATTCTGCAAGAGAGCCGTTAGATGGACGGATTCCGATTACTTCTTCAAGTGTATCATATGGTTTTCCAACCGGAGATAACAGTGTGTCTCCGGGACGAAGATTCGCTGCAAGCGCGAGGGCAAGTGCGTGTGTTCCGCAAGTGATCTGTGGGCGCACCAGAGCGGCTTCTGTATGAAAAACAGAGGCATAGACATCCTCTAAAGTATCTCTTCCCTGATCATTGTATCCATATCCGCTTACATAGTTAAAGCATCCTTCACTTACGCGGTTCTCCTGCATGGCATGAATTACTTTTAACTGATTGTATTCAGCGTTTCTGTCAAATTCTTCAAAACGTTCTTTTAGTTTCTCTTCTGTCTTCTGTCCGAATGCCCAGACTTCTTTGCTGATTCCTAGCTGTTCGTAAATTGTTTCTGTAGTTGGTGTATTCATTTTTCTTCTTCTTTCTTTTTAAGTTTTTTATTGTTGATTTACATGGCAAAGCTGCATTTTATCTAAATGCAGCCTGATGTCCTAATGAATGATTTCTTTTTCCTTTAAAACAGTGAGCATCTGTTGGATCAGTTGTTTATCTTCTCTTCCAATCTCACTTTTATCAAGCCAGATGACATCTCTTTCTCTTCTAAACCAGGTCAGCTGTCGCTTGGCAAAATGTCTTGTGTCTCTCTTAATAATGCGTACGGCTTCTTCCAAAGGATACTCTCCTTCAAAATAGCCAAACAGTTCTTTGTATCCAAGTCCCTGCATCGCAACACTTTCTCTTTTAAGTCCGCGCAATCTTAATGCATTGACTTCTTCAAGAAGTCCTTCCTGCATCATCAGATCGACACGTTTATCAATCCGGTCATAGAGAATCTTACGATCATCTGTCAGCACAAAATATGCGGAGTTATAAGCAGATTCTTTCTCTCGTTCCGCCTCATTGTGCTCGGAAATCTTCTGTCCGGTCTGCTGATAATATTCCAGCGCGCGGATCACACGTTTTATATTATGAAAATGAATCTGTTCCGCAGATTCCGGGTCTACTTTTTCAAGCATTTCATGAAGATATTCTGCGCCCTGGGTTTTGGCAAGTGCTTCTAATTCTTCCCGATAAGCAGTATCGGCATTATTTTCTGTGAAATCAATGTCGTAAAGTAATGCCTGAATATAGAATCCTGTTCCGCCGACAACGATCGGAATATGTCCCCGCTGATAGATTCCTTCCATTGCTTCTTTTGCCATCTGCTGAAAGAGAACAACGTTAAAATCCTCAGACGGATCAAGAACATCTACCAGATGATGCGGCACACCGTCCATCTCTTCCGGACGGATCTTGGCAGAGCCGATGTCCATCTCCTTGTAGACCTGCATAGAGTCAGCAGAAATGATCTCTCCGCCGATCGCTTTGGCAAGTCCGATGGAGGCAGCAGTCTTTCCGACAGCGGTTGGACCGGTCAGAATGACAAGTGGGCGTTTGTTTGTCTGTTCCATCTATATTTCCTCGATTCCATTTATACAATTCGTTTAAATTTCTTTTCCAGATCACGTTTTGTCATGGCAATGATCGTCGGTCGTCCATGCGGACAGTGATATGGATTGTCCAGTGTCAGGAGTTCGCCGATCAGTTTGTCTACTTCCTGTGCAGAAAGACGGTTATTTCCCTTTACAGCAGCCTTACAGGACAAGGATGCAACCTTCTCATCGATCAGCTCCGGTGTCATAGAAGTAGAAAGACCTTCGGTCAGATCATCGATCATCTCCATCAGAAGTTCTTTCTTGGCAATACTGAACAGATTGTCAGGTACTGCACGGACTGCATACTCTTCTCCACCAAAAGGTTCAATCTCGAAACCAATGCGTGAAAAGCGGTCCATATTTTCATTCAGAAGCTGTGCTTCCTGCATGGATAAGCTTAAAATGATCGGAGGACTTAAGTACTGAGAAGTAAATTCTCTGCTTTTCATTTCACGCAAGGTACGCTCATACAAGACGCGTTCATGAGCCGCATGCTGATCAATGATGTAGAGATTATCTTTAAATTCTACGAGCCAGTAGGTGTCAAAGACCTGGCCGATCAATTTATATTCTGCACGGATATCTCTTTTTAAGAAATTTTCTTCAAAGAGATCCATCTGCGTACCGTTTTCTGGTTCTGATTTTGCGTCGGTTATTTCACAATCAGATACTGCATCGGTGTTGGTGGTGGCAGTTTGCATTTCAACAGCTGGTTTGGATTTTTGAACTGCTGCCGCAGTTTCCGGTGCAACTGTCTTATCTGCTGCTTCAACGGCGTATTTGACATGTTCAGCAATTTTGTCTTTCTGTTCATCTGCACGGAAAATCTCTTTCCGGTCTGCAACTTCGGCGGAAGAAGAACGATTATGGTAAGAAAGTACGCGCTCCTTCATCTTACGGATAAAATAATCCTCATCTTGAACATCATCCTTAACCGTTTTCTTGGATTCTTTGATCAATTCCGCAGCTGTTACTTTTTCATTCTCCTTACGCGGACGAAGAAGAAACGGACTGCCGGTATCCTCTTTATTTTTGGTCGAAGCGGATGTGAATGTCTTTTTCACTCGCTCCGGTCTTTCTGCCTTGTTTTCGTTCGATTCCACCGGATCAGGAACTTCTGCTTTCTGGATCAGTTCCGGTTCCAGCAAAGTCCTGTGTACGGCTTCAAAGACGGTATTATAAACCTCCTGCTGCCGTGAGAAGCGAAGTTCCATCTTTGTCGGATGCACATTGATATCTACATTTTCTCCACTCAGATGAAAATGCAGAACTGCAAATGGAAACTTGTGCTGCATCACAAAATCACGATAAGCGTCTTCCACGGATTTGGAGATCATTGCACTTTTGACATAGCGGCCGTTTACGAAGAAATTTTCAAAGTTACGATTTCCACGTGTGATGATCGGCTTGCCGAGAAAACCTGTGATATGGATACCATTTTTCTCATAATCGATCTCAATCAGGTTAGCCGCTACGTCACGGCCATAGACATTGTAGATCACATCTTTCAGTTTTCCATTTCCGGAAGTACGCAGTTTTTCCTGTCCGTTATTTAAAAACTGAAAAGCAACTTCCGGATGAGACAGGGCAAGATGCATTAATAGATCCTGCACATGTCCGGCCTCTGTCATTGGTGTTTTCAAAAATTTTCTTCTCGCAGGAACATTGTAAAATAACTGATGGACGAGGAAAGTTGTCCCGTTTGGCGCACCGGTATCTTCCAAGGATACTTCTTTTCCACCTTCAATGACATAGCGGGTACCAAACTCTGCATCGCTGTCTTTGTGATCAGTTCCGTCCGGGTGACGGCTGCAATACTTGAAAGCGCCTCTCCACGAAATCCCAAAGACGCGATGTGAGACAGGTCTTCCACTGTCTCAATCTTGCTTGTAGAATGGCGCAGAAAAGCACGCTGCACTTCATCCTGCGGAATGCCACAGCCATTATCTGTAATACGGATGAAGGAAATGCCCCCGTCCTTGATCTCTATTTTTACAGAAGTAGATCCTGCGTCGATCGCATTTTCAACGAGTTCTTTTACAATTGACGCTGGACGCTCAATCACTTCACCTGCGGCAATTTTATCAATTGTGATCTGGTCTAATACATGAATGTGTGGCATATTTCCGCCTTTCCTTTTACCAACGGTTCTTCAGCTTATTCTGTAACCGGTAGATTGTATTTAAAGCATCGATCGGTGTAAGATTTCCGACATCGATATTTTTCAATTCATCAAGTACGTCATCATCTTTTACAGTGTCAAACAGAGACATCTGTGCCATATCGACTTCGTCATATTTTTTTGCCTTACTTTTTTTCTTTGCAGTATGTTCCTTGGCCGCGATCTCACTGACGCGGTTTGTGATATCCTCATCGCTGAGTTCCTCTACGATTTCCTTCGCACGGGAAATGACAAGATCCGGAACGCCGGCAAGTTTTGCAACCTGGATACCATAACTCTTGTCAGCCCCGCCTTTTACGATCTTTCGTAAGAATACGATGTCATCGCCCTTTTCTTTTACAGCAATACAATAGTTGTTGACATTATCAATCTTTCCTTCGAGTTCTGTCAGTTCATGATAATGTGTGGCGAATAAAGTTTTTGCTCCCAACAGTTTGCTGTCGCTGATGTATTCTACAACAGCCCAGGCAATTGACAGACCGTCAAATGTACTTGTTCCGCGTCCGATTTCATCAAGAATGAGAAGACTTTTTGAGGTTGCATTTCTTAAAATATTGGCAACTTCGGTCATCTCAACCATGAATGTACTCTGTCCGGAAGCAAGGTCATCGGATGCTCCGACTCTGGTGAAAATACGGTCGGAAAGACAGATGTTCGCGCTCTCTGCCGGGACAAACGATCCGATCTGAGCCATCAGTGCGATCAATGCAGTCTGACGCATGTAAGTTGATTTACCTGCCATATTCGGACCTGTGATGATTGAAATTCTATGTTTCTTATCATCCAGATAAGTATCATTGGCAATAAACATATCATTTGGAATCATTCGCTCAACGACCGGATGACGGCCTTCTTTGATATCAAGGATTCCTTTTTCATTAATTTTCGGACGGACGTAGTTGTTGCGCTCTGCAACAAGTGCAAGAGAACTGAACGCATCCAGTGCGGCAACTGCTTTGGCAGTTTGCTGGATTCTCTCCACCTGTCCGGCAATCGTTTCACGGACTTCGCTGTAAAGTTCATATTCCAGTGCATACAGCTTATCTTCTGCACCAAGGATCATGTCTTCAAGTTCTTTAAGCTCCGGTGTGATATAACGCTCAGCATTCGCAAGGGTCTGTTTTCTTGTATAATAATCCGGGACAAGATCTTTATAAGAATTTGTCACTTCCAGATAATAACCAAATACTTTGTTATATTTTATTTTTAGATTTTTAATACCTGTTTTTTCTCGCTCATCATTCTCAAGTTTTGCAAGCCAGTCTTTTCCGTCCGATTTCGCCCGGCGAAGCTTATCAACTTCTTCGTTATAACCGTCGCGGATAATATTTCCCTCTTTCATGGCAAGCGGCGGATCCTCACGAATGGCTTTCGTGACGAGCTCGCAGAGATCTTCTAATGCATCCAGATCTTCATAAATCTCTTTTAAAAGCGGTGCCTGCAGATCCTGTAAAATATAGCGGATCGGTGGCAGCATCTCCAGAGAACCTTTGAATGCGGTGAGGTCTCGCGGATTTGCAGAACCGTAAGTGATCTTCGTGATCAGACGCTCCAGATCATAGACCGGAGATAAATATTCCCGGATCTCTTCACGGGCAATGGCCTGATTTTTCAGTTCTTCTACTGCATCCAGTCTGCGGTTGATCTCGGATTTATCGATCAAAGGCTGTTCTACATTTTTGCGAAGCGTACGTGCGCCCATTGCAGTACGTGTTTTGTCAAGAACCAGAGAAGGGAACCACGCTTCTGCTTTTCACGTAAAGTTTCGCACAGCTCCAGATTTCGACGTGTAGAACTGTCAATCAGCATATATTTTCCTGTGATATATGGTGTAATATGTGTCAGGTTGGAAAGTGAATTTTTCTGTGTCTCAAATAAATAGATCAGAAGTGCTCCGGCACTGATGATTCCACAGTCATAATCAGCAAGTCCAAGCCCTGCAAAATTCTTTACTTTGAAATGCTCAAGCAGCTTATCTTTGCAGACAGCATCATCAAAATACCAGGAATCGAGAGAATAAATCGTGATTCCAAGCTTGTCTCTCATCGCATCCAGATCCATACCGCTCATATAGAACGCTTCGTTGCAGATGATCTCAGACGGACTGAATTTATAAATCTCATCCATCAGACGGCTGCTGTCCGGAAGTTCTGTGACAAAATAATCTCCGGTAGAAATATCTGCGATTGCAACTCCATAGCGGTCTGCAATATAGACGATACACATGATGTAATTATTCTTCGTTTCATCTAATGCCTGTGTATCCAGATTCGTTCCGGGTGTAACAATTCTTACAACCTCACGTTTTACGATCCCCTTCGCAGTCTTTGGGTCTTCTACCTGTTCACAGATTGCGACTTTGTATCCCTTCGCAACAAGACGGTTCAAGTAACCTTCTACGGCATGGTATGGGATTCCGCACATCGGGCACGTTCATCCAGACCACAGCTTTTCCCGGTCAGTGTGATCTCAAGCTCTCGGGATGCAGTCAAGGCATCGTCAAAGAACATTTCGTAGAAATCGCCGAGGCGGTAGAATAAGATACAATCCTTGTACTGCTCTTTCGTCTCGCAATAAATTTTCATCATCGGTGTCAGCTTATCTATGTCAATATTTTCCATCAATTTCTCCTTAGTTTTCAAAGGTTTTCTAAAAACTCTTTAGAATGTAAGTTCGCAAATCATTCTAACAAATTTTAACATGAATTTCAAGCTGATGTTGAGAACGTAGAAATGTATCATTTTGTCGGAGTACCTATATCGCAATGTGCGAAGAGAGCGAACTGAAGAATATTCGTTTAATATTCTTGGGTTCGCTCTCTTCTTTTAATTTGAAAAAATTATTATTTCATTTTTCATAAACAACTTCTAACTGTCCGGCATCCATCTCGCACACTGTATCACACAACCATTCCATTTCCATCACATTGTGTGCAGCTAACAGGATAGTTGTTCCTTTTTCTTTCAATTCAACAAAGAGTTCGCAGACATCCTGTGCGCCTCTTTTATCCAATCCATTGAATGGTTCGTCTAAAATTAATAATTTTGGTCGCTCCATGATCGCCTGTGCAATTCCAAGGCGTTCTCTCATCCCAAGTGAATATTGACCTACTTTCTTTTTAGAAAACGGATCAAGACCAACTCTTGCGATTGCATCCCGGATCTCAGTATCTCCTATTTTTCGATTAAGTTGTGCAAGGCGTTTTAAGTTTTCATATCCACTGATATATGGAAGAAATCCCGGACTCTCGATAATCATTCCGGTATTTTCCGGAAAATCAATATCTTTTCCAATTCTTTTTCCATAGACATATACGCTCCCTCTGTCAGGTTGAAGAAAACCGCAGATGCATTTGAACATTACAGTTTTACCGGAGCCATTAAATCCCATGATTCCGTGGATTTTTCCTGCCTCAAAGGTATGACTGATTCCTTTTAATACTTTTTCTTTGCCAAAAGATTTTGTTAGATTTTTAACTTTCACAGCAGCTTTCATTAACTTTTCCCCTTTCTTATTCCGTCAGGTTCATCAACCTGAGAAAATGTAAAATTATATCGTTTGATACATTTTCTCGAGATGAAAAGCAAAATACATATCACTGCAAGGAATAACAGGATGCTTATTTTTATTTGTGGCAAATAATCATATCCGAAATTATGCATTGGAAATGTTGCGTGATTTAAGGGTGATAACCATCCGCAAAGAATATTTGCCCGATAGGAAAGCCCTCCACCCAGATGAAAAACTTTTTGAAAAATATCCGGAGTCAGAAGAATTCCATAAAGATTTATCAAGAGTGCGCCAACAACGCCTCCGGCTCTTCCCTTCTGTAGATTTAATACAAGCATGACGGAAGTAATAAATAACGAATAGAAAAGCATAAGAAATACAACACAGATTGCACATTTATATGGTGTTGTCATTTCCATTGTCTTTATTGATACAGGAACCGTAAGATGATTATTACTTCCATATCCAATGCTTGCAGCAGTCTGGCTCCATACATTTCCAACGTAAGCCCAAGGACTTGCAATTAGAAGTTCTGTCAGGCAGAGGAAGACTGTATAAAGCAAGTAGACAGGATCACATATAGGATCTGACTTGCCATCCATACGCTTCGCTTTGTCCGGATCAGCCAATAGGGCGTCATCTGATTTACAAAAGGCATATCTGCAAATAATAACAGCAGTAAAAGGGATGAAAAGGCATCACAGACTGCGCATCACCGAAGGTCCAGATCAGTGGCTCGAACATTTGCACCGGTGTCTGGAATGTCTGTGCCTGCTCTAAAATCTGATTTGTCAACATCAGACAAAGTACAAATCCTAATGCAAAAGTCATCCAGATTCTCGGATTTTTGTCCCAGTCAGAGAAATTTCTTTTTGTTAGAAGAAAGATTTGATGAATGTCCGTTTTAAATTGCGTTTTTTTCATGCCACCACTCTCCTTACCACGCATTTACGCAAAGCCAGTGCCAGAAGACTGCTGATCAGAAGCAGAGCCAAAAGACAGAATCCGTTTCCATAATATGCCGGGCTTGCCCACTGCTTTGGACTTAGGAAAAAATAATTGCGGTAATATCGTTCTTGAAACACTGTTAGTACATAATATAAAATAAATGGAACAGCACAGCTCAGATACTTATTTTTAGTCAAAACTGCTGTCAGTGAACCGCATAAAGACCACAATGCTCCATTTAGAAAAAGTCGGATAAATCCAATTCCTGTGATACTTATTACCTCTGATATATTTTGCAAAGTATTCAGAGTCGGGATATTTCTACAGATAACTATAAAAACAACCAATGCAATTCCTGCCGCTGAAACGGAAATGGCACCACCTGTGAATGCGACTCCAAAACTTTTCATCCAAATATAATTTCTTTTTCCTATTCTGTTAATAAGAAACCATGCATAGCGGCTGTGTAATTCTTCCTGTATATCTGCGGCTGTTGCCAGAGGAACCAACAGTGGAAAGAAAAGCAAGGCTTTTTCTGAAGTGATTGCATAGGTGAAGATGCATAACCAGGCTTTCCCTTCTGTTGATCCACCGAAAGCGATCAGATGATTTCGATAAGGAAGTGCAACAATCAAAAGAACCGCACACAACGCCAGTACAGAGATATAAAATCTTCGGTTTCCAAAGTCATATTTCAATTCTGTTCTGAAAAGATGTCTTCGTTTCATATTCTATCATCTCCAATAAGAACCTATTCTTCCACCGTCTGTTGCATTTAATACAATGTAGTCGGTCTGATATCCTTCTATTTTTCTTCCGGCTGTTCCAAGTTCGGCAGTTGCATCTTGACTCTCGCTTATAGTGAAAAACCATGCCGGAACCAGCCAGGCATTTTGTGGATTCTTATATGCCGGTATATAAGTATATCCCAGTTCGACAGTTGCAACATCATAACCAAATATCGTCTTGCTCTCTGCAGGCTGACTGGAAGGGTAAAGATATTTCACCTGATCGATCAGGCGGTTTTCTATTTCATCAAATGCAAGGAGTTTTACATTTTCTGTAACTATCTTTTCTTCCTGACTCATACCCTTCCATTTGAAGGAACGGATTCCATCTTCTGTCACTACAATATAAATCTGCTCTACCGGCATGGAAGGTGCATATGCAAATCCACTATCATCTGAATATCCTCCGGTTTTATCCTGATTTATTTTTAATCCGGAAACAGAAGGAACGTAAGTAAGACGATAACCTGTTTTTCCAAGATTTGGATCAGCATTCCATAATGCTTCCTGTTGTTCTAATATAGTGGCTTCCGGATAATCAGACTGTGCATACCAGAGGATTTTGTCTGATGACAACAACTGCATATTTTCGAGGTTCAGATCTTTCAGAATTTTTTCAGCTTCATCTTCTGCTGTCTCTTCTAAGAGAGTGGTTTCTTTCATCTGGTCTTTCAGTGTTTGTAGTTTCTCCATAAAAGATTCTTTTACGCTTCCTGCAGGAACTCCATATTCGTCTGTGCGATTCTCTATTGCCAGATAGTTTTCAATAGTTGCCAGTTCGATCCCATTTCCTTCTGACCAGGAGAAGATACTATAATTTCCTGCTTCCGGATCGTAAGTTTCTGCATTGATCGTACCCTTTGCATCTGCACCAACCGTTGCCTGAAAATGAATCTCCATTCCATCCTGCTTTGTGGTATCCGGAAGAATATCATATCCGTAAGCTTCCAGTGATTTTCTTTTTGCTTCATACGCCGGATCTGTCTTTTTTGATGTGTATTCAATCTGTCCAATTTCCTGCAATGGTGTCTGCTCTGGCGCAAGAGGAAGAACTTCTTCCACTAACTTTTCAAGCCCTGTTAAATCATACTCCACACTGTTGTCAGCATAGAATCCTTCCCTGTTCTTAATCCTATCTAAGAGGTTCTGATAGTATTCTCTGGTAAGTTCCTGCGTCTGATACAAAATCTCTCCGCCTGCAAAATAGGAAATCAGTCCGTTTAATTGTTCAAGCTCCAGTTTTTTCTGACTGACTTCAATCACCGGAAGATTTCCTGTCGTAACAGATTCTAATTTCTGATCTGCGTGAAAAACTCCGCGGTCATTACTCCATGTTACTGTTGTGTCCCAGTGTTCCGGCAGATCCAGTGTCTGTGTCTCTCCATCTTTCAATGGTTCTGCAATTACATCCTCGCTTAATCCTCCGGCCTTACTGACAACTGCACTCTGGTCAGGTGTCTTCTGACATCCCGTAAGTAACAGACCACAAGTAAGACTGACTGTCAGAATCGATGGTAAAATGATTTTAGTTCTCTTTTTCTTAATTGTCATGGCATCATTCCTCCATTTCCATTCCTGTTTGTGTGATACGAATTTCGTATCCTGAAAATTTGGAACAGGTTTTTTTCTTATATTCAGTTTAATCTTGTGGTGAAAGTACTGCAAGCGGATGGCCTTCAAGTACTGGATTACTGGACATGAGTATTTATAAATCAAAAAATGTTATTGAAACAACAAACATTCCATCTTCCATTTCATAGGCCAGATCTCCATCATATCGTGTAACAATCCGTTCCACACTTTTCAAGCCATATCCATGAAGAGATTTATCCTGCTTCGAAGTCAGAAAAGTATGTCCTGATTTGGCAGGAAGCTTATCGGTTCCATTCTTAATTTCAAGAAACAACATTTGCATATGCTGCTCAATCTTTATACTGATTTTCTTACGTTCTTTATCAGTCACTTTCTCACAGGCTTCCAGGGCATTGTCTAGCAGATTCCCAAATAGTGAACAGATCTCTCTTTCTTCCATCGTCAGACTGGATAGTGGTGTTACATCCAATTGGAAATCAATCCCTTTTTGTACTGCCAGGATTCGCTTTTGCCCAAGAATCAGATCCACTACATGATTTCCTGTATAAATCTGTGGATTGATTTTTACGAAATTTCTTCTGATTTCATCTACATAATTTTCCAGCTTTTCATATTCCTGATTTTTTACATATTCACTGATCACAAGATAATGATTCTTTGTATCATGAACAAGTTCTTTGTTCTGCTCGATGGAAGCTCTTATTTCCTCATATTTCTGTTTCTCCATCTCTTCTTTCATCAGAAGAAATGTATTTTGTCCCGTTATGTTTCTGTTTTTCCATATAAGAAATGTCATGACGCTGACAAGCACGATCATAGTAAGAAAACTGATGAGACTTCCTTTTAAGACATCCTGAATCACCGGAATTCCGGCTGCAGAGTACAGAAGCCCGTATTTTAAAAGTTTTTGATACTCCAGAACGAGTGCTGACAACAGTACGCCACATAAAACAAATACCCATTGAAAGGCTTCTATGTCTTTTTTCTTCTTCCAGCTTCTTATTTTGAAAATGATAAAAAAGAAAATAATTAATAACAGGCTTCGTATCACACAAGATACTTCATTTTCATGGTAACGGAAAAATAGAATCTGAGGGTTTTCTGCCTGATTCCCGTAAATAAATGCGAGAAGGTAGTAAATGATATATAAAAATAATGTCATTGCTGCTTCATACATAGATGCGATCCCTGTAAGAAGAATCAATTTCTTTCGATAGGCAAGGAAACTTCCTAAAACCAAAATAAAAATCGTCAACAGGTATCCATAAGCACTAAACACAGATCTTTTGACCCATACAGAAATAATTGTTGAAGTGACGATTAAAACAAAATAGAGAATCCATTTATCTTTCGTTTTCAGAGTCTTTCTGTCTATAACTGTTCCGAATAACAGATAATAGAAAAGGAAGGTTTCAAGAAAATTCAGTCCAATCCATATTCCAAGTGTATCCATCGTTACGAATTCCTCCAGTAGAGATTGATTTCTCGCTTTACTTCTGCAAGTCTTGCCTTACTTACCGGTACTTCATATCCTTTTTCGAGATAGATAGTGTCACCGCTTACTCTGCAAATCTGCTTTATATTAACAGCGTATCCACGTTCCACCAGAAGAAATTGTCTACTATTTAACATTTTCAGTGCATTTTCCAAAGAAGTTCGCTCTCTCACAACGCCTTGGGTAGTAACATAATTTACATACTTAGTACCTTTGGATTTATACAGATAAAGAATATCCTTATAAAGCAATTTCACCTGTTCTGTACCGTCTTTTATAATACAGAATTCTTTCTTTTGTTTTTGCAGCTTTTCAATAAGCTGTTCAGCAACTCCGGGAAGACGAAATTCTAGATCCTGTTTCAAAATATACTGATATGCTTCGATCCGATAACTTTCTGCCGCATATTCTTCATAAGATGTGATGAAGACAATGTACATGTCAGGGCAAATCCTTCGGACCAATTTCCCCAGTTCCACTCCATCCAGCTGTTGCATCTGAATGTCTGTAAATAAAATATCCGCTGTTTCGCCCTTCTGAATTTCCTCAAAGAAACTTTCGCCCGATGCATATAGTTTAATCTCTACTTCGTGTTGTTCCTGTATATTTTCCTTTAGAGTTCGGAGAATTTGTTCTCTTGTCTGTTCTTCATCGTCAACGATTGCAATTTTTATCATAAGTTGAATTCACCTCGCCTCACATAATCAGTATCAGTATAACATACTTCGAACACGCATTCATATTATGGCCATAAAATATATTGGTTTGGGACATAAAAAAAACGAAAGGCTCCTGCAGGAGCCTTTCAGACTACGGACTTCACAAGTTTCCGTTTTCATCTAGAAGATATATAGCAAAGACATTTCCAAGTTGCAGAGGATAACTTTCCTTGATGATGCCATCAAATACAATACGAATATGGTCACCGGCATTCAAATCAGGGAGCTCACCACTTTCTACTATATTCGTTGTTACAGAGAATTCTTCATCAACAGGAATACCACTATCAAAGGATTCTGAACATTTTACCTTAATTGATTTTTTCTTTACTTCAAGAACAGTTGCATCAAAATATACTTGTTCTTTTTCCTGACTTGAATTCAAATCTGCTACAGCTCCATCATAGACCATTAATTTTATCGTTTCATTTTCAGGAACATCAGCGTATACACCTACAGTACATGCCTTGTTTTGGGATATCTGATACAAGGAACTAACACCGCCCGCTGGAATTTCTGCTGTTCTTTCTTCTTCATCCGGTATTTGTAGATGAACAATAATATTGAAATTATTGCTGTTTTGAAAGGTGAGTATTCCGGTTTGGGAGAATACTTTTTTATCAGAATATGTAACTACATAGTTATTTGTCTCAGAGGTTTCTGCGCAAGTAACAGAACAATCCCATTTGTCTTGCTGAGAGGTATCTTGTTTACTATTGAAAGTGACAAACTCATTCCACAATTCATCAAGATTAACAAACTCATAATACTTTTCATCAACACCGAAATAATGTCCCGGACAGAGTGTAACGACGTCTTTTCCTTGGAAATAAAGCTTATAGTAAGTAACTGCTCCACTCGATAATGCTTGATTTTTATCAACTTCATCACCAAGCTCAACTTGATTCAGCAAATGGACGAACTCCTTCTTTTCCTGATCAGACAATGTATAGGAATAATTTCCATCTTTTCCACCTGTTGTGCCAGAAAGTTCGATTTTATCAATTTCAGACACATCTATAGTTCCAAACTCAATAGCAGAATTGGTGGTATTCTTTTGACAGCCGGACAATAGAGTTACCGTGATCAGTATGAATGATAGGATCATTTTTGAAACTGTTTTTTTACATTCTGTGTTAAACATTTTTCTGCCCTCCTGCTAGTGTACTGCCTCATTGTTCGCTATTTTATCAAGTTTAGCAAAGTTATTTCTGCCATTTTTCTTTGAATTAATTATAACATGAACAAGTTTGCTTTTCACTTGTTATTTATCATGATATGGATAAATATGTATCATCTCATTTTTTAATTCACTCCATGCCTTTAATCCTGCTTCAGATGTTGTGAAGAATTCATTATTTTTCACTTTACTATATGGAACATAAGTATTTTCTTCACTAACCGGTAAAACTATATTTGAGGTATTTTCATAACAAAATAAGGGTATAATAGGATATTGATCACATATTTTATACACAGAAACTGTCTTGTCTAATGCATCTATTTTCTCCGATATAAAAACCAGATAATCGCAGTTTAATTTAGGTGTATTAACAAATCCCAATTCCGCTGTTTTCAAATCTTCTTCTACGATGATACTCCATCCAGCCGATATATAAAACTCATCTCCTGGCTCAATTCCATCTCCGGCATATACTTTCTGAACACATATTTTTTGGCGGCTTGTTCCAAAAAGAAATTCTACATCATTAATGAATCTAACTTTTAATATGATCGGAAGTTTTTGCAGATTTTTTTTTCATATCCTCACATACTTCTACGGCAAGATCTCCAGGGATTTCCGCAACTTGGAGTTTATTCATATAATTTATTTCTCTCGTTATATCCGTATAAGTCTGGCGCTTAACTATACCTAAAATACATGCAGCAATGAGGACTAATATTGTAATTACGATTAAAATACGCTTTTTCATGCTTCTCTCACCTCACTACAAACAATTTTCCCTTTATCAATTCTATAAATACAATCTGCAAGAATTCGGATATCTTCCTGGTTATGACTTGCAAGAAGTATTACCGCACCACGTTTCTTTTCTTCCATGATTAGCTGACGGATTGCTTCCACACCAGCCTCATCCAATGAATTTGTTGGTTCATCTAACATTATTACATCCGGTTTTTCCATAACTGCCTGTGCGATAGCAATCCGCTGCTTCATTCCAAGAGAATATTTTTGATAGATTCTACGATCATCAGGATTAAGTCCTACTCTTTTTAATGCATATCGAATTTCATCATCACCAATTTTACGATTTATACTTGCAAGATATCTTAAATTATCCATACCTGTCATGTTTGAATATAGTCTTACATTTTCTAATAGAATCCCCAAACTTGGAAGGACTGAAAAATCACGATGTAATACTTTTCCATTCCAAGTAATTCTTCAGGATGTCACGGACATTAATCCTGACAATGCACGAAAAAGCATCGTTTTTCCAGAACCATTTGCACCAACAAAACCGTAAACTGTGCCGTTATGTAACTCTAAATTAACATTTGAAAGAATTGTTTTCTTGTGAATTATTTTACTGATATTTTCTGCTCTTAATTCCATCTTAATCTCCTTCCTCGTTTGCATTTAAAATTAAAAATTCATGCTGACTCACGAGATACATTCCGACAATTACTGAAAAATACTGATTGCCAGCATTGTAACAAGTGTAACTTTAAAATCTAATCTAATATATGTTACTTCTAGCGAATTTTTCAATTCTTTTATGGTTCCTGTATGCCATCCAACAACTAGATGTGCTATTGGATTTACGTTGAGAAAGATTTTAGTAAGAGTTAAATTTGATTCAAATATTTGTACCAATTCTAATAAAGCAGTCATAAAAATTTGTATGCCAACAATCCATATGAATGCATTATTACTTCCGTATTTAATTGATATAAGATTAATGAGTAATGAAACATTAAAAACCCATAAGGAGTAAACAATAATGTGAAATACCAGTAAGAAGAACCCGAAATGGTCTGGTTCTATCTGGTAGCGTAAAAAGGTCACACTCATAGCTGCAAATATTTTTATAATCTGATACCCAAAAACTGCTACTGCTACTTCAAGCACTTCTCTTATGTACCAACGTGATCGATTCGGTGTCCGTGAAAAGACATAAACACTTGCTGTACAAAAATGACGATATAATTCTATTCCTATATATAGTTCAAACATATAATCCGGAAGCATTCTTATGGTGAAGGATATTAGATCTTTAAATGCTGGCGTAAGCGGGAACGCTCCAGATGAACCACTCAATTGAAGTATTGCTTCAGATACTAATATTCTTCCATCATATGGATTAATGAAAACAATTGAAAGAATTCCTCCACTCAAAATCCCAGCTATAAGTAGTGGAAAAATTTTGTTCTTTATTGTATACAATCTTTTCTTCCTCCTATAGATATCCCCAAAAAGGTCAAAGCAACAAGAATTGATATAGACAACAAAAAATATATAATATTTTTTGGCTCATCATTAAATAATGTGAAATAGTTGTACCATGACAATCGGAAAGTTATTCCTTTGTTAAACAAGATTGTCGACACAATTTCTGTTACATTCAGCAAAAGAAACACCGGAAGAAAGAGGAATACTCTATATCGAAACCGAAAGACTGACGATACGGCTACTGTAAACGCAGCGAGGAGTCGGAAAAAAGACCTAACAGAATGGTTCCCAGCATAGCACTAATATATGGAGAACATAGAAATATCTTGCTGAACAAATAATTTTCCACACTTGCCTTATAGGATGGATCGTAGTAACTCCAATTGCTTAAATCTCCTTGTGCATTTAAAGGAAATGCTAAACAATTCAATCCAATTTCAATCATAAATGGTAAAGAAAAAACAAGAAATGTGACAATATATGCTGCTGTCATTTTACTAAAATAATATAACTTATTTCCCATACGTGCAGCCAGAATAATATGCTGTCCTGTCTGTTGTTCTTTTGCCATTGAAAAGCCAGCAGGGCATATCACTAACAAAGGATATAATTGCAAAAATCCAAACAGCAGATCAGCACCAATAATACTTCTATTCCAGCTTAAAAGAAGCAGTTTCATAGGATGATACATATTTATAACATCCATTCCCTGGAACATTAAAACATTAGAGATAAAATTAGTCAAAATCATTACCAGAAGAATGTAAAATACAATCCGAGCATTCTTCTGTCGTAGCATGAATTTAACCTGTGAAGCTGTCACTTTCAAAAACATTTTTTACGCCTCCTGAACTACTAACATTAAATACGTAAATATTTTTAAAGTCTTCTATTCTAAACCGTTTTTTACTATTTAATAACTATTTTTCCTTCCTTTAAAGATATAGGATCTGAGCTTACACCTAAAAGACAGATATAATATTCTCCGGATTTTTCTGCAGTTAATTCAAAGGTTTGATTTAATTCTTTACGAGGATCTGATTTTCCATCTAATATTTCACCGTCACAGATATAAAAATACATGATTCCCTGGCCATTTCCACCGTTTGTTTCCGCTTCATATTCCGTTGCCTGAATCATTAAGGTTTCTCCCTCATTTAATTCCCAGCCTGATCCGTCTTCCTGCTCAAAAATGACTAAATCATTGTTGCCAAATATAATTTCCGGAGTAATATATTGTCCGGCGTCACCGGATACAGCAAATTCTGTTATACTGTTTGGACTAATGCTTACGTTTTTGTATGATTTAATACGAGCTGTTGTTTCCCAAATTCCATCTGAAGGTTCATCCGGAACCTCTATCTCTTCATCAGCTCCTATTATCTGTCCTTCTCCATGAAGTCCTTTTCCAACTAAATGCCGGTTGCTGTCATCAATTAATGCTGCACCGTAGTTGTGAGCAATAGCAAGAATAGACGACATTGCAGCAAGAGCTGCAACCAGTAAAACACTCTTGATAGCAAAATGCCTTTTTCTCACGATTTTCTGATCATGGATCATATCTGTTACATCTTTACAAATTCTATCTGAAGAAAACATATCATCGGTTTCATCATTAAACATATCATTTTCTTCTAATATTTCATAAGCAACATCTGAAATGTTAGTAAACATATCGTTATACGAAATTTTCATACTGATTTCCTCCTTCTTCCAAAAATTTTTTCATCTTCTCTTTGCAGCGTTTGAGTTTGCTTTTTACTGTGGATGCCGGAATACCTGTAATGCGGGAAATATCGGCTATTTTCTCATTTTGAAAATAAAACAGAACTAATATTAACTGCTCATCCTTATTCAGTTTCCTCAGAGCATTCGCCAGCAGTAATCTCAATTCAACCTGGTTAAAATCATCGGAAATATCTGCTATGACCTCATCATTTATCTGGTAATCTGGTATGCATTTTTTCTTTTCATTTATAGCTGTATTTCTGGCCAATGTGCCTAAATAACCTTTTATTGTAACGCTTTTCGATGGATCAATTTTATTAGCTTTATGCCACAAGGTAAAAAAGATCTGATTAACCACACCCTGAAGATCAATTTTATGAGAGTAACTGCCTAAGATACTGTATACAATTTTTCCGACATAAGCATGATATTCCGAAATTATTATGCTAACGCTGATTCATCTCCTTTTTGGATTCGTCTAATTAGTTCATTCTCATCATAATAATTACTCAATACGTTCCACCTCCCACCTTCTTTTCATCTCTTTACCTTATATACAAAAGTCATATGAAAAAAGTTGCAGCCATCCATTATATTTTTACAAGTTTCCCTGTATACGGCTCGAGCCTTGATGACTACTAATCCTTTTATACATAAGTAGGATTAGCAGCGGTAACTCGATTCTTTGCTATTTTTCTTTTTCTCCTGATGAATTCTTTTCGTTTCTCAAAATATTCTATGTTCCTATAGGGATTCATTCCTTGTTTTAGCTTAGGATACCGGTTGATGAATCATTCCTTGTGTTATTATACACAAAGGAGCTGAGTACATACAATTGTAACCAGCTCCTTTGTCTTTTCCATTTTCTAAGCATATTCTTTCATATAATTACATCATTAAGAGAAAGCTTCCATAAATATTTTGACAGGAACCGATGAACTTCCTCATCTGTAGCAATCCAAGACTCTTCATATAATTCATCTGATATTTTCGCTTCATGAATATATAAATTACCATTCGTAATTTTATATTCTCTTTCACGAGCACCACCTTTTCTGCTATTATATGATAATTGAAAACTAAATCCCTCATTCGAATCTAGAAGTATTTGGCGATTCTCTTTTGTTAATTTGATTATTTATGTAACAAATTTCGTTCCATTCACAATCACTACAAGTAGGTAAGAAAATTTTCACCTCAAACTTCTTACGGAACCGTACGTGAAAGTCTTTCATGTTGACACGATATTGATCATCCAAATATTTCATATTGCTCTTGTTTAACTAACTCTGATTGAACTTCTTCAATATAACGATTATAATTTTCTATTGTTTCTTCTGCCTCTTGATTATTTGATTGTGTAGAAATACTATTCTTCAAATATTCTTGTTTTAATGATTCTAAATATTTTTCAATTGGTAAATTTATCTTATAAACTTCAAATTCATGCTGCCAATATCCTTCTTCCGAACCAAATTGACTTATAAGAGCCTGAGCCTCCTCACTATTAATCGAATCATTTATTGTAACTTTTAAATCATCTAAATAATCATTGATTCATCATCAGACACAGAATATCCCGCTGCAATGGCTCTTTGATAAGTCGCATCGCGTTGTAACATATATTCTACTGCCTTATCTTCAGCGTCTGACTGTTCATACCCTGCTAAAATGTAGAATTCAGTAGCTTGTTCAATATCCTTTGTAGTAATAACGCCACCAGATTTACCTCTTGCATAAATAGACTCATCTGTTTTATCTCGATAGGAATTAAATAATTGTCCGGCTTTCTCCGTCAAATCAATATTAGATTCTTTTTCATTTATCACATAGATATTTTCGACTTTAAGTGGTCGAACGTCCGCATTATATGGGAAATAGTAAAATATAATTTTTGTACCTTCCTTTAAATTTTCTAATTCATAACTACAATTTCTACAATCTAATTGCAATGTATTGACATTTTTAAAATCCTCATCTTGTTCATTCAATTTATCCAAACGAACAACTATAATATTCTTATCTATAGATTCTACTATCCCGCTTCTGTTAAGATGGTATACCCCCGAAGAATACATTGTGTCATTTCTTTTTTTTAGTCCTAATAACGCCAAAAGCACACCCAAAATACATAAGACATATATTATTTTTTTCTTCATTACGTTTCACCACACGTTTATTTTTAAAATGGAAGAGAAAATACTTTCTCTTGATAGAATTATTCCTAAAAATCGATGTATTTTTTTCATATACTCTTCATATCCCTTTCTTTTTTATTGGCGACATTTAATTGATAAATAGATTATAACATAGTCTTTTCTAATCGCATTAAATTGACCGTTATTTCAAAGTAACTGACCTTATTTTCTTTCAATAGGATTTTTACACATAATTACCATATAATTTCATCTAAATCATCATACAACACGCATATTATCCCACCAATTCCAGACATAAAGGCCAAATCTCCAAATTCTTTAATTGCTATTTTATCCCTTATTAAAATTTTTTCTCGAACCTCTTCTGCTTCCGCCAAATACTTCGGGTTCTATATAATCAATACCTATCTGTATAAAAAAGCGAAAAAATGATTCGAAATTAACTTTTGATATTGGCTTCCTGTAATATAATTGATTGGATCGAAATAACTGAAGTAATTCACCTTGTATCCCCTGCCTTAATAATTTTTCTTCTTTTTCCACAAGTAACCGGCAATATTCCTTGTCAATCATCCTGTAAATATCTTCTCCAAGAATTTCTGTCCACATTTATGTTTCCTCTTTTCAGCTCTTATAGCTTACACAATATAAAAATAGCACAGCTTTTCAACCGTGCTAAACTTTTACTAATTTTTAACAACAAATAAGAGTCCTCAATCCACCACCATAACTTATTGTAGGTGCATCTTCCATTTCATCTATATACAGTTTTTCTGCTTCTTTTAGCTCTAATAGAATTTCTTCGTATTTCAGTTCCTCATTCATATTCCTTATCCTCCATAAAAATTATGTTTACATCAAACATTCCCTCTTTACAAGCGCACTGCATTTCTCCATGATTTTCATCTACAATCTGTTTAATATTTTTCATCCCCCATCCATGCATAATTTTGTCCGCTTTTTGAGATTGAAATCCATTTAAATTAACTGTATCTGAAATTGAATTTTTCACATCCAAGAAAACAATTTCATTAATTTGTTGGATTGTCAGTTCAATTCTACGTTCCTCAATTTGACATTTCATGGATGCTTCTATTGCATTTTCCAATAGATTTCCCATAATAATCATCATGTCTTCCCCTTTTACCGGAAGCTTATAAAGTTCAATTTTTTGCGTAAATTTAATCTTTTGTTGCTGCATTCTTTCATATTCATAATTTAAAATACAGTCAAGATCCATAAACCCCGTCCATATCTTCCATTCTCTGTTCCTTGTATTTTCTAAATGTGTATTCAGACATTCTTTTGCCGATTCTAACGTTCCTTCCTCGATACAATTGAGAAGATAGAGATAGGTATGCTTTACCTCATGAAGTCTTTTTGCTTGCAGTTCACAATAAGTACGAATGAATTGATATTCCTTGGTTAATATTTCCTTTTGTTCTACTAAAGAAGTCTTCTCCAGTTTATTGTACCTGTACATACTTCGAAACACATAAATAATAAATAGCAAAAGCAAAATAAGTATAAGCAATACATTGGTTATTAAATTAAAATCACTATAATATCCTCCATCAAAAAATCCTGCCATCCACATCACAAGAAATAATGCGCTTATGTCGATACACAAAATAAATAATGCCATTTTCCAACTATTTTCAATTTTTTTTACAAAGATCCGAATTTGTGTTTTCCATTTTCTATATACGAAAATGAAAATAAAAATAATTAATAGATTCCAAATGCATTCCCAGTAGTTTCTTCCACCTAATACATTTGTATTCATTACGTCAGTTTTTTCATAAATTCCCCGTATAGTGAGCAAGGGAATACGAAGTAAATCTGTAATCATATTATATAACCATAACCAAAGTAAAGAAGATCGGTAGCATATCTTATAAAATATTTTTAATAATAAAAGGGTTATAATAGGGTTAAATATCATCTGAAGATCTGTTACAAACCCTCTGGTTGAATCTTGAGCTTCCCATGCAATTCCACCTGCTATTAAAATATAAAAGATAATATAAACAATATGTGACTTCCATCTTCGCTGGGGATATACCGATAACACACTCAGAAGGCCTATTACAATAATAATATAACTTGTAATTCCATAACAAATGTTAATCAATTTCGTTGCCTCCAATATTCCGCAATTTTACCCTTTACATTTTTAAACTGCGGATGGCTAACTGTAAGACAAACTCCGGTTCGCATTTTAACCTGATAGGGTTCTACGGACATAATATGTTTTATATTTACTACACATCCTTTATCAATTCTGAGAAAGCAGTCCTGATTTAAGCGTTCCTGTATTTCTCCAAGACTAGTCCTGATTTTGCACTCCCCCTTTGAATGTATAAGAACAACATACTTTTTTTCCTTATACATATAATAAATTTGACTTTTTGCAATTCGTTCCATACGTTTTTCCGTCACCACTTCAAAGTACTCCTCTTTTCGATGCCCAATCTCAGGTTCTAATACTTTGTAAGCTTCTGGAAGTTTCTTTTCCAATAACATTTTTGGAATATACCGTAATGCATTTACTTCAAATGCCTCTATTGCATATTCTGCATGGCATGTCACATAAATAATTACAGCAGATGGATATAAATCTTTAATCTCTCTCCCAATGGAAAGCCCTGAAATTCCATTTTCTAATGGAAATTCCATGTCTAATAAATAGAGATCATTTTCTTTATATTTCAATTCTAATAAAAATTTATCGACATCATTATAAGCAGAAAAACTATAATCTCCCGATTCAAAACATTGCTCAGTAATTATTCTTTCTGTCGTAAGCCACTGCGTTTCATCATCTAATGTAGCAATCCGTATCATTAAATTCCTCCATCATATTTCAAGTTGCAAGCAAAGATGTAATTTTGTTTTCTGCCATTTATCACAAAAAAAACATATTTTTTTCATTTTTTACTATAAATGGCGTGAACTTAGATTTACTGACCTTTATCTATAGCACTATTCTTATTGCAAATAGTTTTGTTTTATCTACTTCACTGTAAATAGATAGTAATCCTTAATTATATTGTTTAACGGCATCCTCAATTTCTGTGAGATTTAGCCACCTTATATACACCATAAATTCACTATACATTATTTCTTCATTTGCTACAATCGTAATCCAATTATTTTTCAATATTATATTCAAATTTATTTCGCAAAAAGACATTATACTTAAAATACGGTCAGTTTTACTTAAAAAGAAAATTTCATATTATAATCTATTTAATCAATAAGAAGAACCCATAAATTTTGTATATCTACTTAGTAAAAGAGGTGTTCCAATGAAATTATAAAAAATAAAGGAGTGAAGCAAAATGTTTGATTTTTTTTAACGTGAAATACGTGTTACGCGAAACCTGAATGAATGTAACAAAATTAGAGAACTTTTACTTGAAAATAATATCCAAACTTATGTAATTACAAATACATTTACAAACCCAGGAAGACATCACGGAATAGCTTTTATTCAGATGGATGCAGCCTATGAATATCAAATATTTGTAAAACGAAAAGATTGGGAAAAAGCAAATTTTCTAATAAGATAAAAGTATTGAATATTACAGTGCGGCAGTCCGGACAGGTAGCTCAAAGAGCCCCATAATAATCAAGTATATAATGAAAGGGGGACACATTATGTTAGCAAAGATTTTAAAAAAGGGGATTTGTATTTTAACATCATTTTGCATCTTGTTACATTTTACCTCTATTATTACATATGCAAATGATGAAATTACTACTTTCACCCAAAACGAAAAATTCAAGATATTGATATTTTATTAGATCGAGCAATAGATCAAAAGAATGATGCCCCGACATATGTTGTAAAAGAAACTAAAAATAATTGTAAATTAACAATTAATGGAGAAGAACAATCTACTACACCATTAGTAACAACTGAATTACTATACAGTGATAATAATTCATCAGAATACGCAGCCACTGTTATATCAGAATTAGAAGTCTACAATAATACTCTTAGAGCAGTATCTTCTTATTCCAAGGAAGAACATACATCTTCATCTGGCGAAGAGATATATTTATATACAACAATTTATTTTGATATTAGCAATGTAAACGGAGTCGGTATTATTTTTTTAAAGGAAGTTATCACTGGAGGTTTTCTACACAACGTTAAAGCTATTCCAACCACCCGCATAGCAGGTGGTTTATTTGTTTTCTAAAGCTGCGTTTTTGAGAACCAAAAACTCCACAATAGAAAACAGGGCCTTGCCCTAACAAGAAAAACACAGGGAGATGTCTTTATCTTCCTGTGTTAAAAATGAAGCATTGATTATTTTTATATGAGAGGGATTATCGGACAGGTCTATATCGTGTTACAAAGTGTTGTAAAGCCTGCAATTTCGTGATTTTTAAAATTGACCGTTTTATAGGATAGTATAAAAGTTTGTTAGAGAATCTTAAAAATAAACATTAAAATTATATAAATCACCACTATTATAGAATACTATAAAAAATAATTCAAAACAATTCTTTTATTTTTTTAAAGCATGATATATATTAAGTGTATACAAAAACATGCGCATTCTTTTAAAGTTGTCTATAAATCTTAAACTCCTCAAGAAAGGAGGAAAATCATGAAAAGAGAATATTGGGCGTTATTAGTTTTTGTGTTAATAATAGTATTGCAGTGGATTGGATTAGGATTTCATGGTCAAATAAGGTTTATTTTTTTGATAATTATATTAGTTCTAATTGTTTTATATGCAATATTATTGCGAAAATAGCAAAAGTAATTTGTGAATAGTGAGGTAAAGGAACAAGGTGAAGCCGATACACTTAGGGCAGTCCTACGGAACGGACACAGCCAGTACCGCAATGATACACTTGCTTTGTGAGTCTGTTAGTCTGTTCATGCTTTTACATATGGCAAATTTATCGTGTTCCTGCAGGTTTAGAATTACATTCATGGTTTTGTGTGAATTTCGGTTGCAGCTTGATTGTTTTGTGGCAAATAGCAATTGTTATCGGAACAATTGTTTTATGGAAAAAGTTTGTTTCAAAGCAAAGTGCGGGAATATTTAGTATATTTTACTATTTTATATTGTTTCTTTTTTGCAGTAGCATTGTATTATATCTAGCATGGAATTTTGTGAAAATTTCTATTGTAAATGATAAAGATTTTGTAAATGAAACAGGGACACTAACGGTGTATCATAGTAGAGATATTTTAAAATCAGACGATTATGAATATTTCCTATATGACAAAGTAGGCGTGCTGTATCGCAGATATCTAAGGGATATGAAAGATGAAACGGATTATTGAGAAAAGAAGATCAAATGATTGATATGGAAGTGAGATGGAGTGATGGATGGAAAGCAGGAAATGTTCTTCAGATTTATGAAAAAGCAGTGGTCATTTTTGCCGTTGGTTTTTTTCCTTTTTTACAACTGATAATTTGGGGAATAGAAGAATTAACGGACTCTACTTTGCGAAGTATTCCACATATATTCTTGATGTGGTTTGGTATTTTATCATCTATTATTGATTTGGGAATTGAGCAAGAGTTTCTTTGCTTGGGGCAGGAAAAGAGGAATGCGGCTGCTTTCCGTCATAAAGAAAATAATGGTATGGTTTCGTAGTGGTGATAGGAATAGTTGTCATTTTGATAGGTTTGTTTATCAGTATATTTACTTATACACCGGAACATATTGTGGTGCAGAATGGGGTGCGGATGGTAGCCAGTGTAAATAGTTTCCTTCAAGAACAAGTGTATTATTATGAGTATAAGAATCTGATTTTTCGAGGTAGTGAGGAACTTGGATATGAGAATTATGGAAATGGTGGCAGGGATCCGTTGGAAGATGAGAATAGAGATCCACGTTATAAACATTTTAAAGAGTAAAAGGAAGTAAAGAAACGGGGCTGTCGCTTTGAACTGCTCCCCGTCAAGTAGACAATTGAAAAAATATAAATTTTTCCTGCCAGTAGAAATTATCTGCTGGCAGTTTTATGCAGCTTGCAAGTAATTTTGTGTTTTTCCATTGGTGTTAAAATTCCGAGATTCCTTTGCAAGCGTTTATTGTTGTAGTAATCTATATAATCTTCGATCATTTTTACGAGAGTACCTCTATCAGTGAATCGTTTTCCATAGTATCGCTCTCTCTTCAGAATTCCCCAAAAGCCTTCCATTGGTCCATTGTCGATACATTTAGCAACTCGCGACATGCTTTGCGTTATTCCAGCATTTATAAGTTTTGTATGAAATAGCCTGTTTGTATATTGAAATCCCCTGTCACTGTGAAACAGTGGCTGCGCACCAGGATTTCTAAGTAAAGCATTGTCTACCGTATCAAACACCAAAGCATTGTTGTTCTTATCACGAATAACATACGAAACAATCCGTCTATCATATAGATCCAGTATTGCACTTAGATAAACTTTACGCTTTTCCATCCCAATATAATAATGGAATTCTGTCACATCAGTGAGCCATTTCTCATTTGGTGCTTTGGCAGTGAACTCGCGATTAAGTATGTTTTCAGCTATATACTGAGGGCTTGCAGCCTGTCTTGTGCACCCGTTGTTAGAATACTTGATAGTTGATTTTATATTAAGTTTACGGCAAATGCGTAGCACACGTTTATCGTTTACATCAATACCATGATATCGTTCCAGATCATCCCTGATCCTTCGATAGCCTTTATCCGGTGACTCTGTATGAATCTTTTCTATCTCATCAGCAATAAGTCTATTCTTTTGTTCACTTTCAGGAATTTCTCTATGTAACCATTTATAGTAAGAGGCTCTGGAAACTCTGCCAAGTTTACAAAGTGCAGCGATTGGATAATTATGTTCTTTGTGTTCTTCTTTGATTGCCTGATATATATGTTCATGACGAATCAGGCTTAGCCCCGCCTCCTCTCTATTT